>DGYMJ06203__coassemble_288_pt1 | contig 109188 bp, 98 predicted proteins | sample DGYMJ06203__metabat2_high_PE_023 | metagenome-assembled genome bin DGYMJ06203 | reverse complement strand
ATAAAAGGAAGAAATAAATCAGCTAAAAGTATGCCAACAAGTTGAGAAAGCCGTTCGGGAATAGTGACAGGTACTTTCTTAATGGCATGAAAAAGAGAGTCACACAAGAAAGCAATGAGCGGCACACCGAGTATGAGCCAAGAGCTGTCCAGCGAAATGTACTCTGTACGGTTGAGAGAAAGATAGAGGAACCATCCTATGAGAAAGAGGCCAAGCCATATACAACTCGCAATAAGCATGGAGTAAAGGTAGTTTGGTTTCTTCATGTTTTCTGATCTCCTTCTACTTCATTGTCTCTGCAACTTCCAACCGGGCGAGGAGAGCTTTATGGTCTGATCCCGGGATACGAAGAGAACGCAGCTCAGTGCACTTCAGTGCATCAGTATGCAACACATGGTCAAGCTCCATCATTGCTGGAAGTACAGGCCAGTTAGCTGGAAAAGTAGCGGGAGAACGGAAGAAGCGACGCGAGAGGAAAGAGTGCTTTACTCCGCGTTTACCCGCCTCAAACGAAGAATCAATGAGCTGAGGGGAATGAGGAACAGGGGAACTGGCCTGACGGCGAGAACGAGAGTGAGCTCGAGCAGCAATGAAAGAAACCTCGGGCTCCCCATCCAGGTAATTGCCAGGCAGTAAGCCACCAGAAAGAAGCCAGCGGAAAGTAGGGTGGCTCACATTCGAGTTGAAATCACCAGCGATGACGAGCGCGTCAGCATGACGAGCAAAAACCGCGGAAGGCAGCGCGGAAAGCTGAGCAATCCCCAGCCCCCACTCTTTCGCTCCGCGCTGAGGCGAATACGGGTGGGCAGCAGCAACCGCAATACGCTTCCCGAGTGCACGAAAAGTGATAATAGGGACGTTAGCCGCAGGAATACGAACACTCGAAGGCTCGGCATGAAGAGGCGGAAAAGCGCAGAACACAACGTTGAAGCCGCCATTTTCTTTTCCGTTCTTTGCTCCCACAACTCGATGCGGCAAGAAAGAAGCAATGCCCGCGTCATCCAGAGCAGCGAGCAGCTGATCGGTTGCTTCTACCAAGCACAACGCGGAGACGTTGTGCTGAGAAACAGCAGTGACAATCTCAAGGGCTTGAGCTCGACCATAACGGCAATTGAGGCTCATCACAACTATGCTCTCCGAGTGAGAAAGCTGGTGGAAAGAAGAGGAAGAAGGAGAGAGAGAAGATGAGCGTGCTGGGCGAGGAGAGGAGGAAGAAACAGAATGAGTAGTAGATGATGTGCGAGGTGAGCGGGAAGAATCAGGGCGGAAAAGAAGAGCAAGGCTCAAAGCAAGCAACAACGCCACAACAAGAGCAACTGTCGACAAAGCGTGCGGCCACGCAACAGCAGCGAGAACACCGCCAACAAGCTCAACAGGAAGGCTGACCAGACCAACAGGAACAGCTAAAGCAGCCAACTGCGGAACAGGGTGATGCCAACCCAACTTACCCGTCAGCGTCAGGCAAACATGAAGCACAGAGAGAACGAGCACAGTGAGAACGCAGAACACGAGCACAACAATGCCCAGAGGTGTGAGGGGCGTAGGCGCTTGAGGTGCCATAATCTCTCCGATCAGTGACGAGGAAAACTAGCACACAAACTAGCACACAAACGTGTGAGAAAAGAAAAGCCCATGCACCGGTAAGAAAGTAAGGAAAACAGTAACCAGTGCACGGGCAAATCTTCAGTTATCCGTTAGCTCAGCGGCCAAACAAGCCACCATTCAAGCTAGGAGGGAGCTGACCCAATTGGCTCAAATCGGGCATAGCAGCAGGTTTGTGGAAACTCGAGCCATTCTGCTGGGATGCAGCAGGCTTACCGGAAAGGCGCGCTTTCAACTCTTCCTCCTGCTGGCGACGCTTTGCAGGGTTGCCAGACACACCAGAACGCTTCTTCCTCTGGTTCTTACCCTTCTTCTTACCGCCATGCATACCAGGGATTGGTCCAACACCTGGAATAGAAGTAGCACCATTGGCAACGCGCTTCATCATCTTGGCAGCCATTTCAAAGCGCTGGATCAAACCATTCACTTCCGAAACGGACACACCAGAACCCTTAGCAATACGCGCGCGACGAGAGCCGTCAATAATGCTCGTATCACGCCTTTCCGCAGGTGTCATAGCGCGGATAATCGCCTCGGAACGGTCAATCGTCTTTTCATCCAGATTGTCAATCTGGTTGCGATACTGAGCCATACCAGGGATCATCGCCAACAAATTCTTCATCGGGCCGAGCTTACGAACCTGCTCCAACTGCTCGATAAAGTCATCTAAACCGAACGTGCCTTCCGACAGCTTCTCGGCAGATTCACGAGCCTGCTGCTCGTCAAACTGCTTCTGCGCCTGCTCGATGAGAGTGAGAATATCGCCTTGGTCGAGAATGCGGCCGGCCATGCGGTCGGGATGGAACACTTCGAAGTCGGTGAGGCCTTCACCGGTGGAGTCGAAGAGAATTGGCTTGTTCGTCACTGAAGCCACAGAAAGTGCAGCACCGCCGCGAGCGTCACCATCGAGCTTGGTGAGCACGACACCGGTGAAGTTCACGCCTTGGTTGAAGGCTTGTGCGGTTTGCACAGCGTCCTGGCCGATCATCGCGTCGATGACAAAGAGAATTTCCTGAGGTTGGACGGCGTCACGGATGTCGCGAGCTTGAGCCATGAGTTCTTCATCAACGCCCAAACGGCCTGCGGTATCGATGATGACCATGTCGTAGAGCTTTTGGCGAGCAAACTCCAGGGATTGGCGAGCTACAGCAACAGGGTCGCCATGGGTTGCGCCTGGGGTGACGACTGTGGCATCCTGAGCAGCATCATCACTGCTGGTCACGCCTGCTTGTGGTGCGAACACGGGGATTCCTGCGCGTTCGCCGACAACTTTAAGCTGGGTGACGGCGTTCGGGCGCTGCAAATCTGCCGCGACGAGCAAAGGTGTGTGGCCAGCTTGCTTGAGCCAATAGCCAAGCTTTCCAGCCAGCGTCGTCTTACCAGCACCTTGAAGGCCGGCCAGCATGATGACGGTAGGCGGGTTCTTGGCGAAATTCAGAGGCCTATCAACGCCTTGGCCCAGAATTGCGGTGAGCTCATCGTTGACAATGCTCACTACTTGTTGGGCTGGGTTGAGTGAGTCGCTCACTTCGGTGGAAAGGCAGCGTTCTCGCACCTGGGATGTGAAGGAGCGGACCACAGGAAGGGCGACATCGGCGTCGAGCAGGGCGCGACGGATTTCGCGGATGGTCGAATCGATATCGGTCTCACTGAGCTTGCCTTTGGAGCGCAAGTGCTTGAAGGCGTTGGTGAGCCTATCGGTAAGGGAACTGAAAGCTGTTGGCATGTTTGTTAGTCTACCTTCTTTACAGACCAGCGGGGACCTTGAGCAGTATCTTCAACGACAATTCCCGCAGCGGTGAGATTATCACGAATCTGATCGGCCAGTGCAAAGTTACGTTCGGCTCGAGCTTGTTGGCGTGCCTGAAGCTGAGAGGAAACAAGGGCTTCGAGGGCCTCATGCTCTGGGGCTTGCTCCGTCTTTTCTTGCTTCCACACCGGGCTCAAGGGGTCGAGGCCGAGGCAGTCGAGCATGGCTCTGACTTGAACGAGATTGGCACGAACCTTTTCCTGCTCGGTATTTGCGTTTTGCATGAGCTGGTTAGTTTCGCGAATCGTAGCGAAAATGACGCCAAGAGCTTGGGAAACGGCGAAATCTTCGTTCATTGCATCAACAAAGGCGTGCTCAAGATTATCAGCGCTCAAGGTGGTGATTTCTTCGCGGCTAGGTTGCCCGTGGATGTATTCGCCTGCGGCTGAGACGAAGCGGGTGATCCGTTCATACGCTGCAGTTGCTTCTTGCAAGGTTCGATCGGACCACTCGAGCATGGCACGGTAATGCACGGATGCGAGTGCATAGCGAGCAACCCATGCGCTGCAGTGAGCTAAGAGAGCGTCAACTGCCAGGCCGTTGCCCAGAGATTTACTCATTTTTTCACCCTTGGCTGTCACCCAGGCAGAGTGCATCCACGTGTGAGCAAACCCCCAGCCAGCAGCTCTGGATTGTGCCATTTCATTTTCATGATGGGGGAAGCGCAGGTCGAGGCCGCCACCATGAATGTCGAAATCGTCACCGAGGTAGCGGTGGCTCATTGCTGAGCATTCCAAGTGCCAGCCGGGCCTTCCCCACACAATGCCATGGCCAAAGTCAGCCTGCCAGCGAGCATCTGCAGGCTCGCTATCCTTTGCTGCTTTCCACAAGGCAAAGTCGCGAGGGTCGCGCTTGAGGTTGGCATCGGAGTCATCGCTGGGGTTGTATTTGTCTTCGCCAACCTGGTCGACGGAAGGGCCCATTTCATCGGCAATACGAGCATCTTCATCTTCTGTGGTGACAGCGTGGGCGGCAACAGTGTTTGTCTGCTGTGCTGGCAGCAACGAGTTTGAGGACAGTGTTCCCGAGGTTTGATGGGTGAGAGCGCCATAATCTGGCCAGCTAGGAACAGAGAAGTACACGTTTCCCGTGCCGTGGCCCGCGGCATCGAGAACCTCGTAGGCATGGCCGCGTTCGATGAGGCGCTTGACGAGTGCGATCATTTCAGGCATCTCGCCAGTGGCGTGTGGCTCATACGTAGGTGGGATAACACCCAGCTGAGCATAAGCATGGGTGAAAACGCGCTCGTAATGGTAGGCGCGAGCCCACCAACGCTGGTTGGCTTGAGCAGCCTTTGCAAGAATCTTGTCGTCAATATCAGTGACGTTGCGCACAAAAACAACGTCATAGCCCAAACGAGTGAGCCAGCGGCGCACAACGTCAAAAGCGACGGCTGCTCGCATATGGCCGATATGAGGTGCGGATTGAACGGTGGCGCCGCACACGTACATGCGCACCTGGCCTGGAGTGAGTGGGTGGAAAGCTGAAGTGGTATGGCTTTCTGTGTTATATACGCGCAGGGTTGCCGCTTGTTTACTCACTTTTTGAGGGGTGGGCCCTTCGCTGACGCGATAGGCAGGGTCTGCAATTTGGGATGCAGTATCCGACAAACTCGTATTCTCACTCATACGTTAAGACTAAGAAACAAAGACGACACTCGCGACCAATTTTGACGGGCTGTGATTCCTTGTTGGTGGGTATATGATTCCTTTATGCGCTTATTTATTATGTTATTTATAAGCCTAGGGGAATAATAGAAGTTTCAGTAACGACAAAGAAGTCGGAGGAAGAATGAGCAGTACTGATAATCAGGAAAATGAAGAAAATCAGGGCATACAGCACAGTGCAGTTCACAGCGCTGGTGAGGCTGGTTCTGTGAAAGCCAGTGACCTGACTATTGAAGAGCAAGCAAGCCTGACCTCAGGTTCAGACGCTTGGCACTTGACACCTGTCAAGCGCGTTGGCTTGGAAGGCTTCATGATCACCGATGGGCCTCACGGTTTGCGTAAGGCAGAAGGCCTCATCGACCATCCCAATACGGTTCCTGCCACCTGCTTCCCGCCAGCAGCTGCCATGGCTTCGAGCTGGAATCCAGAAGTTGCTCGAAAAACGGGCGTTGCCATGGGTGAAGAATGCCGCCAAGAAAAAGTAGCCGTCATTCTCGGCCCAGGCGTGAACATCAAGCGCAACCCTTTGGATGGTCGCAGCTTCGAATTTTGGAGTGAAGACCCCTTCTTGGCAGGCCACGAAGCTATTGGAATTGTCGAAGGCGTGCAATCCCAGGGAATTGGCACATCTCTCAAGCATTTCACAGCCAATAACCAGGAAACAGACCGCTTCCAAATTGATGAGCGCATCAGCGAACGTGCACTGCGCGAAATTTACTTGCCAGCTTTCGAACACATCGTCAAGACGTGCGAACCATGGACGATGATGTGTGCTTACAACAAGATCAACGGTCACTATTCTTCTGAAAATAAGTGGCTTCTCACTGACGTTTTGCGCAAAGAGTGGGGCTTCGCCAGCATCATCATGAGCGATTGGGGTGCTGTTCACGATCGCGTCGCCTCCATCAACGCTGGCTTAAACCTCGAAATGCCACCATCCAACACTGATAATCAAGTGGTGGAAGCGGTTCGTATGGGTAAGATTTCTGCCGGCCAGCTGGAGAAGATGGCACAGGGCATGATCGAACTCATCGAAAAAGTGCGTCCCGCAATGCAAACAGATTTCACCTACGACGTGGACGCGCATGATGAAGTGGCCTATGAAGCGGCTTTGGAAAGCATCGTGCTGCTGAAGAACGAGAGCAACCTTCTTCCTCTCCAAGCTGAAGGTGAGCAAACATACGCTTTCATTGGCGGATTTGCACGCACTCCTCGCTACCAAGGCGGCGGCTCAAGCCACATCAACCCCACCAAAGTTACTTCAGTTCTCCAAGCTCTTGGACTGGAGAAGAACGCTGAGCTCAAGAAGCGCGTCGAGTTTGCTCCTGGCTTTACTTTGGACAACGAGCCACAAAGCCAAGAGCTGACGGATCAAGCGCTTGAGGCAGCGAAGAAGCACGATATTGTTGTGCTCTTCTTAGGATTGCCAGACATTGATGAATCAGAGGGATATGACCGTACCACTCTCGCCATCCCAGCCAAACAGGTTGAGTTGCTCAAGCAGGTGAGCGCAGTTAACAAGAACACGGTTGTAGTTCTTTCCAACGGTTCAGTGGTAGACCTTCGCGAGGTCAAGGAACATGCTCAGGCCATTGTGGAAACCTGGCTGATGGGCCAAGCTGGCGGCCGTGCTGTGGTGGATACTCTGGTTGGCCGCTCGAACCCGTCGGGTCGCTTGGCGGAAACCTTCCCGCTGCGCTTGCAAGACGTTCCTAACTATGAAACCTGGCCTGGTGGCGAGCATGTAACGGAATATAGCGACGGCATTTACGTCGGTTACCGCCACTATGACACCGTTGGTGCTCCTGTCGCCTTCCCGTTTGGCTTTGGATTGTCATACACGAGCTTTGCATATGAGAATGTGAAGGCTGAACTGACTTCGCCTCGCACTGCTCGCGTCGAGCTCGACGTTCATAACACTGGTGAGCGTGACGGTGCTGACGTGGTGGAGCTGTTCGTCTGCCCACCATCTGATTGCGCTGTTGACAGGCCTGTTCACGAATTGAAGGGATTCGCCAAGGTGTTTGTGAAGGCTGGTGAGAGCAAGCACGTGGTGATCGACCTTGATGAGCGCAGCTTTGCTTACTGGTCCGAAGTTCGTCATGATTGGCACGTTCAGGCTGGTACATATCAGCTTGAGGTTGCTCGCTCAAGCCGTGACGTTGTGGTGACGCTTCCTGTTGACATTGCAGATGATGACAAGTCGATGCCTCTGGACGAGATGAACTCTTTGGCTGAGTGGATTCGCGACTCTCACGCATATGAGCTCTACCTGAAGAATGGTGGTAAGCCATTCGATGTTGACGTGGACGACAAGGCGCAAGAAATGTTCACTGCGATGCCATTCGCCAACGCTGTCGGCTTTACTCAGGACGCTACTAGCCGTGAGGCAATGTATCAGGCCGTCGAGCAGCTGAAAGCTGAGCGACAGTAAAGCTTTACATCGGTAAGCTGGGCCGCCGGTAAAGCTGTACATCGGTAAGCCGGGCCGCCGGTAAAGCTGGCAAGCTTGGCTTTGCTGGAAAGCGGCAAGAGTTTCTTGAGATTATCAGGCTTCGAGGTTCTTCCTCGGAGCCTGTTTTATGGGATTATCACTGCGCGATATCGGCAGAATTCTCGGGTTGAGCTATCAGAGAGTGTATCAAGTTCTTCACGCCTAACACGTAAAATCAAAGGGCTATGCCTATTTTTGACTGTGGAATTGAACATGTATCCCTTGCCTACGCCACGAAAACCGTTTTCGTGGACCAAACGCAAGGCGTGAATGAAGGCGACCGCATTGGAATTGTGGGTCGCAACGGCGATGGAAAGTCAACTTTACTGCGCCTCATAGGCGGGCTGATGCCACCTGACTCTGGACGTGTTACCCGCAGGGGTGGCCTTCGCATGGGAATTCTCGGCCAAACCGACCAGCTCGACGGCGAAGCAACCATCCGCGAAGCAGCCTTGGAAAATAGGGAAGACCACGAATGGGCTGCCGACCCGCGCAGCCGCGAAATCGTGCAAACACTACTCGCTGATATCCCCCTCGACGCTCGCGTCAACGACCTCTCTGGTGGCCAGCGCAGGCGTGCTGACCTCGCGCGCCTCCTGCTACACGATTGGGATATTCTCGCTCTCGACGAGCCAACCAACCACTTGGATATCGTCACCATTCACTGGCTGGCCGAACACCTGAAAAACCGTTGGCCTGATGGTCAAGGCGCTCTGCTCGTGGTCACACACGACCGCTGGTTCCTCGACGAAGTGTGCACAAGCATGTGGGAAGTGCACGACGGGGTGATCGACCCCTTCGTGGGCGGTTATTCTGCTTATATTTTGCAGCGCGTGGAGCGTGACCGTCAGGCTCAAGTTTCCGAAACAAAGCGCAGGAATTTGGCGCGTAAAGAGCTCGCCTGGCTCACTCGTGGTGCTCGCGCGCGCTCAACCAAACAAAAGTTTCACGTGAAAGCCGCTGAGGCGCTGATTGCTGACGTCCCACCCGTACGCAACTCAGTGGAGCTCAAGGCGATGGCAACCTCACGCTTGGGTAAAGACGTTGTCACGTTGCAAGACGTGACGAAAACCTACCCGCTGCACAATGAAAAGTCCGGGGAGATTACCAGCACTGATAATCTTGAGAAACCCGCCGAAAAAACCGTCATCAAAGACCTCACATGGATTATCGGCCCTGGCGACCGCTTCGGCATCGTCGGAGCAAACGGCGCTGGAAAATCAACGCTGCTGGGCCTGATCGACGGCTCCATCGCGCCAACAAGCGGGCGAGTGAAGATCGGCAAAACCGTCAAATTTGCCGTGCTCTCCCAGCGCCTTGACGAAGTCACCAAGCTCGGCGACGCCAAAGTCAAGGAAGTGCTGACGCGCTACAAGTCGACCTACGTAGTGGACGGCAAGGAATATACACCGGCGAAACTGTTGGAACGCCTCGGTTTTGACGCAGCACAGATGATGACGCCTGTCTGCGACCTCTCCGGCGGCCAAAAGCGACGCATGCAGCTGATGCTGATCCTGCTCGACGAGCCGAACGTTCTCATCCTCGACGAGCCAGGTAACGACCTCGACACCGACATGCTCGCCGTCATGGAAGACCTCCTCGACGACTGGCCAGGAACTTTGATCGTCGTTTCGCACGACCGCTTCCTGCTCGAGCGCGTCACTGACCACCAGTTCGCCCTGATCAACGGCACGGTTCGCCACCTGCCGGGCGGCGTGGACGACTACCTCAACGTTATCGAAAAGCGACGCAAGCAAGTGGGTTTGCTCGCTGCTGAAGGGGTGGCCCCTGCTGCTGACACCGCACTCTCTCTCACGGCAAGCGAGTCGGAGCGTGTGGTGCTCAACGGTGTGTTGGGCAAGCCGGCTGCTGTGGGTATGCCTGCTGGTTTGACGGATTCGCTGGTCTCGGTGGCTACCGATGCGCAGGCGGAGGAGTCGAAGGAAGAGAAGCGCAAGAAGTTCGATGCGCGCAAGCGGCAGACGGCTATTATGCGCAAGATTGACAAGCTGGAGGCTGACCTGGCTGATTTGGACCGCAAGATGGCTGATGCTTCTGACGCTGTGGGTGCGGCAAGTGGTGACGCTTTGCAAGAGGCGCTGAAGAAGCTTGCTGACCTCACCGCTCAGCATGAGAGCGTGGGCAAGGAGAAGGCGCAGCTCGAAGACGAGTGGATGCAGCTCGGCGAGTTCCTGGAGGAGTAAGCACTGGTTGCGCGCCGGTGTGGTCACGCCGGTGTGGTCACGCCGGTGTGGTCACGCCGGTGGCTGGGTTTCTTTGGCAGCCGGGTTTCGCTGGTAGTTGGACACGCCGGCCTGTAGCTCAGCGTTTGTGCTGGATGTGCTGGAACTTGCGTCCGAGCAGGAAGATTATCAGCGCGTAAAATGCTGCCAACACCGCCACCGCAATACGCATGGCGTCCGTGTTCATCCATAACAGCAAGCCCGCAAAGCCCATCATGACGGGCAGTGCGACGAACACGCGCCATGGCTGCTGCTTTCTCCACGTCAGATTGCGCTTGATCATCCAGATGAACAAGATGAGAATGATGATGCTCATCATCGTGATATTGCCATCACGCGTCGGGTTCGCTGGCATGGAAAAGTCGCTGAAAAGCACGATGAGGCACAGGCTGATCCACATCTCCGGCACACTCGAGGCAGGGGAGGCTGGGCGAAGGAACGGCATGAGCGTGCGTACAAACCCTGGTATGCTAGCGTCAACGCGGCCTGCTGGTAGGTTTTCTTGGGCTTTCGCCTCGCCAGCTTTCGTCTTGCCACCTTTCGCCTTACCAGCATTCCCCTTGAGTGGCTTCACACTGTGGTGAGAATCTGCGCCCGTCGTACTCGACGCAGATTTCGCAGTTTGCGCAGCTTTCCTCGCATTCTTCTTCAACTGGTCAGCCATCAGTAATACCACTTCTTCTTGCGCTTCGCCTGAGGCGCGCCTTCCTCAATCTCGCGCTCGATTTTCTGAACTTGATGCAGCAGCGCCGGGTCGCTCGAGTCAGTGGCACGCACCACTGGCTTGCTGCCAATGTTGGGCTCCAGATTATCAGTGCTCTTCATCCCCTCTGCCGCTTGCGTCGTCTCGCGGTTCTCCTCGCGCTGCTCTGCGCTCTTCTGTGAAGAAACTTCGCCAGTGACAATCTGGTAGGCGATGTGAGCGGCCTTCATTTGAGCCTTTTTCTTCGAGCTTGCTTGAGCAGTGGCAATCTCGGAGCCGTCGGCCATTACCACATGAGCGGTGTAAACCGGAGACGTGAGGTCCCCAGAAACTTCCATACGGTACGTAGGGTCTTCCAGGTTCTTGCCATGGCAGGCCACCACCAGAGCAGTTTTCCAGTCGAGAGCGGGGCCCAACTGTGCGACATGAGCCAAAGTGTCATCAATGAGACGGTGAATAATCGGGCGAGCGCCGTCAATACCATGCTCCAAGAACACTGCGCCGATCAAGGCCTCAACGGTATCGCACAAAATCGACGGCTTATCAGCACCACCGTTTTCCATCTCGCCCTTGCCCAACAAAATGTAGTGGCCAACGTGCAGCTTTTCGCGGCCAATAGCGGCCAGAGAATCTTGGGAAACGACTTTCGCGCGCAGGGGAGCAAGGTGACCTTCCGGCCAGTCAGGGTATTGAGAATAAATGGTTTCCGTCACCACGAGCTCGAGCACAGCGTCGCCCAAGAACTCGAGGCGCTCATTGTTGGGCAGGCCTGGGTTTTCATGGGCAAACGAGCGATGAGTGAGAGCGTGCACGAGCATCTCGGGGCTCAAGCTTGTTCCCAAGGCATCGAGAAGGGCTTGAGAGCCGGTGGTGTCGAAACTGTAATCTACCTGCACGTCGTTGCGCAGCAGCTCGTTGCTCTGCTTATCGCGAGTGTGAGCCATGGGTCTCCTTGTCAGTAGTTGCCATAAAATGCAAAGACCCCGCCACCCGTCGATGGCAGGGTCTTCAGACGCTTATCTGTAACTCAGGCAGCGTGATCAGCCTTCATAGCAGACTTGTAAGTGCGGCCGTGATAGGAACCGCAAGCTGGGCAAGCCTGGTGAGGGAGCGTTGGAGCTCCGCAGTTCGGGCAAGTAACAGTTGCGACAGCCTGGGCCTTCCAGTTCGCACGCCTCGAGTGCGTATTCGCACGGGAGGTCTTGTACTTTGGCAGTGCCATGATTTCCTCTATTTCGATCGATTATTAGCTTAAGCCTTGCATATACTAACGCATCGGGCGGATTTTGTCAGCTTGGTGGCACGCAACCTCGCTGGTCAGCTCAACGCGGCGGCTGTTAGCTTTCGCAAACCACCACAGTGGCCAGCGTTAGTCTTCTTTCGCCTCCAGCTGAGCCTTGAGGGAAGCCAGCGCCGACCAACGTTCATCACCCTCCTGCTCGTGGTGGTGCTCGGGGTGATCATTGAGATTAACACCGTCGAGAGGGCACAAACCCTTGCAATCAGGCTGGCACAGCGGAGTTTGTGGCATGGCATCAGCGAAGGCATCGCGCAGAAGGCTCTCCAAGTCGGCATACATACCGTCCTCGAGCAGAGGGTAAACATCCTCACCCTCGTCCTCATCCACGTTGACATCCTTCTGAGCGCTCGTGCCACGGCCCAAACGCTCGTCTTCTTCTGCTGTGCTCGCCTTCAGTGGCATGAAAACGGTGAAGTTCACGCTCAGAGGGCCGGAAAGGTCCTTCAAGCAGCGCGAGCATTGGCCGTGAACATCAGCGGTGGCTTCGCCAATGAACACGAGGCCGTCTTTGATGGCGTCGAAGTGGCCCGTGACGTCCACATCGCTATCGGCCGTGATGCCGTAGAAGTCGTCGCCAATTCCGCTCGGTGCGGGAAGGGTGATGTCGAGTTCCTGGCTTTCGCCCACGCGCCCGGAGATGTCACCCACGCGAATAGCCCATGGTGACTGGTTGGCGTACTTCCAGTGCCTATCTACTTCGTCAGCAGAGTGACGCCAGTGCTTTTCTGGCAAGTTCATAGTTTCCATATCGTTACCTTAAGTCGGAATCAGGGGTTCTGCTCTCAGCGCGAGTGGCCGGCTCGGCTGACACTCGCGGGGTGGTCGTTGAGCAGCGTCGCGGCCCGCGCCACTCTCAGTTCTGCTCGTTCATCCTTTGATGAAGAACATCCAAGCCGCCGTTCACATCGCGGCTGAGCTTGCTCAAACGCTCAGAAAGGTCACCAAGCACCTGAGCTGCATACGAGTCAGCACCCTGGCGAATCTGCGTGGCCTGAGATTGTGCCGTCGCCACCACAGTTTCTGCCTTCTGACGAGCCAGAACCATCACATTTTGCTGGCCTGCCAGGTAATCTGCCTGCTGCTGAGCTTGTGCCAAACGCGACTTCGCCTGCTGGTCAGCCTTGGAAATAGTGTCATGCGCTTGAGCTTCAGCCTTATCAACCATGGCTTTCGCCTGCTGATTGGCATCGTTGACGATGCTGGCACCTTGCTTCTGCTTCTCCTCAAGCTCGCGGTTGGCTGCTCGCATGATCTCGGAGGCGTGAGAAAGCTGGGTTGGTAGTGCTTCCCTCAGGTTGTTCACCAGCATTTCCAGCTCATCACGGTCGATTTTTACGTAGCCTGGCTGGAACATGATGGGATGCGCGTCATCGACGAGGTCGGTGATTTGGTCGAGGATGTCGAAAGCAATCTGGAATTCCGACTCTTGATTATCAACGTCAAAACGATCCATGCTGCGCTCCTGAGTGTTCTGTGGGGGAAGGGATGCTGCGCGCTGGGCACTCGAATGTGCCTGGTGTGCAGATGAAGCTGGCGATGCTGAAGCTGCTGCTGCGGCCGGCGAGGCTGACGAAGGCTCAGAACTCGGAGAACTCTGAGCACCCGCGCCCGCAGAAGGGTTCGCACGAGAGCCAGCATTCACGCCTGCATGCACGTTCGAGCGCGCACCCGCATGCACACCATCATCACTGTGCTGGCTATCATTTTCGCTGGTTTCTCGGCCCTCGCCGTTGTCGCGAGCCTTCATCTGTTGACGGTAGATCTCCTCGGAAGGAGAGCTGCTCGGCTCGTCGTCATCGTCGCTGGCGAAAACAGTGTTTCCTTGGTCAGCAAGTGCTTGAGCGTTGGCGAGGTCATCATCGGAGGATGATTCATCGTGCTGATAATCTTGCTGGGAATGCTGATTTTGTGTGACGTGGGCATGCCCCTCGGTGCTCATCGCTTGCTGCGGAGTCATTGCAGCAACGACACGAGTTTGGGTATCAGGACCGACATTTTCTTCCGGCATTCTCTTCTCTCCTTCGCTCACCAGTTCCGTCTCTTATTATTGTCCACCATTCCTGTAATTCCAAGGCTTGGGGCGGCTGTCATGGTTTAGCGTTGAGCAAGCTTGCTCAAAAGGGCGGGAATCACGCAATCGGGCACCATTCCGGTGATATTGCCCCTGTGCAGCGCAACATCCTTGACGATGCTCGACGAAATATGCTCGCGGCTCGGGTCGGCCGGCAAAAACATCGTTTCAATTTGTCCCAGTTGGCGGTTGACGAGCGCCTGGCCGAGCTCCGCCTCATAATCGCCGTTTTGGCGCAAGCCTTTGACGATAACCTGAGCACCTACAGATTGGCAGTACGTGCTAATCAGGCCTTCTGTCGAAGAAACAATGACGCGAGGAGCCTCGTAGCCATCCTGCTTCAAAGCTTGTTCAAGCAAGGTGACACGTTCGTTCTCGGTGAAGAGGGGTTTTTTAGCGCTGTTGACGGCGACCAGAACATGAACTTGGTCGAAGAGCTGGGCCACTCTTTCGATGACGTCTAAATGCCCGGAAGTGACCGGATCGAAGGAGCCGGGGCATACTGCAATTCTCATAGTTTCTAGGCTAGTCGGATGCGTGCCATAACCGAGGTGGGCGCTCGCGAGGAGCGGGTGCGCATATGAGAGTTCTGCTGTGTGCGGGAGGGCGTATGACGAGCGCACCACCGTGTGCGGGAGGGTATATGACGAGTGCACCACCGTGTGCGGGAGTCGTCGGTACGTGTGCGCGGGTGTGAATGTTCACCATTTTTGGGGTGGAGATGCCCGGTATTTCAATGCCGGGAGGAACTACCCTCTTCTTTGTTCCGTTTTCGTCTCACTACGCGCATAGTGATATAATCGTAATCATGTCCCAGAAGGTTGTGATAGAACGTGTTGTGATACGGGGAGCCACCCCATATCTTGGCATGTGTGCGACCGAGGGCGAGCAACAAGTGCCCCTGTATTCGACCAACCCCGACATAGTGATGCGTTGGCTGTGCGACGGGTGGCGTTGCCGGTACAACCAGTTGCGTTCCCGTAGAACCAAATGGGATAGGAACACCCAATCCGCTGTGCCATTGGGCGGGAAGTCGGACATGCGCTCCGACCGTCAGGTAAGACTGGAATGCTCATGGCTCGCAGCCATGCCCGCAATGGTGCTGCAATCCCCAAACAGGATAGAGAACACCGACTGGTGGAGCGCGAACAAACGCCGTAAAACGTTGAAGAAGAAGCATAGAAACCCGGGCATGATGCCCCGGTTCAAAAAACGGCGTGACGACCTGTATTTCGTCTGCTGGCACAACAAGGGAACGAACGCAAACTACCGTCAGTTAAACCGGCATCACGGTGAAGTCGTCATCACCGGACAGAACCCTAGCGCATATCATCTGGACGGTCAGCCGTGCCGGTACAGTATCCACATTCGCGTCCGCGTCAGCCAACCCATCCGCGACTATACGAGCGTCGGCGTGAACTGGACGAAACGAACGCTCGTGTTCGTCAACGACCCGTTGCCGATAAGCCGAGAACGCACCGGTGCGATGGTCGGATTAGACAGAGGGTGCGTGCATACGCTCGCCACGTCCGATAATCGTTTCATCGACTTCCCCAAACACCGCTTGGAGCGTATCGACAGGCAGATACGCCGCCGTCAGAAGGCTCAGGCGCGACGAATCGCCATGTCCGGCGAAACCGTCAAACAATACCGGCGTCATGCGAGCCGCACCTACGAGCGTACCGGTCAGGAAATCAGCCGACTGTACGCGAAGGCGCACCGCATCATAGAAGACTGGCAGCACAAGACCACCAGCACGCTCGTCCGCGAATACGACCTCATCGTGTTGGAAGACCTCAACCTGCAAGGAATGAGCCGCAAAGCCAAGGCAAAACCCGACCCGGACAGGCCGGGCGCGTTTCTACACAACGGGCAGGCGGCGAAACGTGGACTCAACCGTAGCCTACGTTCGGCAGCATTGGGTGGCATCGCTGACAAACTCGAATACAAGACCCGACTGACCGGGCGAAACCGTCTCATATTCGTCAACCCCGCGTACACGTCGCAAACATGCAGCAAGTGCGGGTATTGCGCCAAGGAGAACCGTGAAAGCCAAGCGGACTTCGAATGCGGACAATGCCACGCGCGCATGAACGCCGACCTGAACGCGGCTAACAATATCCTCAAACGGGGATTGAACCATCTCCTCGGCTTGGACGAAGCCGGGCACGCCGAAACGGAGCTAGACGCCCAACCCGCCTATCGCAGGAAGGACGCTTCCGCCATGACGCGCGAAACCTCAACACGATAACAACACGTGTTGGAATCCCGGTGTTTCAACACCGGGAGGACGTCAATGAGCGCCACTTCTCTGCCGAATTCTCTAATATAGGAGCAGAAGAGTGAGGAGTGGATATGGCTCAAAATGTGGTGAATGCTGTGATGAATGCAGCGGGTGAGGAGAGCAGTACAGCCTCTTTTGTTGATGAGATGGGTTTCCACTCTGAGAATGAAGGCCAAACTCAGGTTCTCGACCGTCCTGATACACAGGAAAAGCCAGAACTGGACAACAATGACGGTGATGCTGACCGTTTCGCCCACTATGTGTCCCGCGCACAAATGCAAAAGTCTGCAGGAACGGGCAGGCCAGTGATTGCCCTGTGCGGTAAGGTGTGGATTCCGACGCGCAAGCCCGATGGTTACCCGATTTGCCCGGAGTGCAAGAAGATTTATGCGCAGCTGATGGGAGGATCTCAGCAGTAAAGCGCTGTAACGCAAATAGAGACGCCTGCCCTCGTTTGAAGGCAGGCGTTTGTTGTAGCAGCTCAGCGTGCGGTTCAGTTCGGCGCGGTTCATCACGCGGTTGAGGGCGTCACGCAGTCCGGTTCATCACGCGGTTGAGGGCGTCACACAGTCCGGTTCATCACGCAGTTTCCAGCTCGGAATGCATGGGAGCGCGGCGAACCAAAGCCTCATGCATGAGCGCCATAATCACCGTTGCTGCAAACAGCCAGAACGGCATGATGGCAAAGCTCGTGTGACGTGCAACCACACCGAAAATCGGTGGCATTGCAAGGCTTCCCATATATGCAGTAGCCATCTGTACGCCGATCACTGCTTGAGAATTCTTCGCACCAAAATGCGCTGGGGTGGAGTGAATAATGCACGGGTAAATCGGTGCACAACCCAAACCAGCGAGAATCAAACCAGCGAAGGCCAGCCACAGAGGCCCAGGGATCATCACGATCGCAAGGCCTACGCACAAAATGATTTCACCCAAGCGGATCATCTGCGTATCGTTCAGCTTCATCGTCACAAAGCCAGAAAGGCCGCGGCCCACGGTGATGCCAATGAAGAAGAGCGATGCCATTTGAGCTGCCGTCTTGCCATCGAGGCCGCGCCACAACTTCAAATAGGAGCTGGCCCACAGCATGCTGGTCTGTTCCACTGCGCAGTAGAAGAAGAAGCAGACGAGAATCTCCTTTGCTCCAGGAATGCGCAGAACTTCGCGCAAGCTCAGCGCGCGCTCTGGAGCAGCGGAGGTTGGAGGCTCAGAAGAGGTGGAGGGGGAAGAAGAGTCCGCGGAAGTTGAAGCGTCACTGGTAATCTTGGGCTGTGCTGAGGATTGGCCTGGCCGAGCCTTCCACAACGGCAAGCTCACCATGATGATGAAGGTCAAAACAAGCTGCAAGATTGCCACGATCTGGTAACCGCGCTGCCACCCCTGATGGGCGGAAAGCGTGTAGCCAATGATTGCAGGGCCTACCGTCGCACCTAAGCCCCACATACAGTGAAGCCAACTCATATGACGAGAAGCGTAATGAAGCGCCACATAGTTATTGAGCGCCGCATCAACACCACCAGCGCCGAGACCATACGGAATAGCCCACAACAGCAACATCCAGTACTGCGTGGAGAACGAGAAACCAAAGAGAGCGATCATCGTCAAGGTCACCGAAGCGGCGGTCACCTTACCAGCGCCAAAACGCAAAGTAGCACGATCGGAAAGCAGAGCAGAAATAATCGTCCCCGCCGAAATGACCATGGAAACGTAACCGGCGAGGTCAACAGAAACGTGGAATTGTGGGTACATGCTCGGCCAGGCGGCGCCCAACAGACCGTCAGGCAGGCCGAGGCTGATGAATGCTAGGTAAATGATGGCAAGTAACAAGTTGGCCATCGAAACATCTCCTCAAAAATGGGGAACAGGTCGTCTTTGTCCGGTTCCCCTATTTTCGCAAGAGACGGGAGACAAACATGCCGGCGCGCGTCGCTCCGCACCGGCGCGCATTCGAGGGTGTGCGCCGGCGGGCGCAGCTTAAATTCAGCTCTTGGCTTCAGCACCCTCTGGGTCAACATGCTCCACAAGCGTAGGGATGGCGGGATCGCCAGCCTTAAACGAACGGGAAACAATAGGCAAAGCCTCGAGTTGCTGGCGGTGATAATCTCGAGCCGCCAACAAAGCCTGAGGAGTGGCCAGCGAACTGTCCACATCACCATGGTCAATAGCCGTGATGAGCAGCGGGCGCATATCCTCACCCTCATGCTGCTTGCCCCAGGCCTCAACATCGCGCTGACTGCCGGCCACCACATACTCCGCGTCAGCAACGTTGTAGCGGTACGACCTCCACGCGCCCTTACGCCAAGCATCCGAACCCTTATGAGCCGCATGCTTGGCCACGCCTTGCATACGCCCATCCGCACTCTCACGCTCGACGAGCTTGTACACCATTTCAGAAGTCGGATGGCCAGAGCCCGTCACCAAACGAGTGCCCACACCATAGGAATCGACCGGAGCGTCACGCAAATTGAGCAGGGAGTACTCGTCCAAATCGTTTGTCACGGTGATCTTGGTGTGCGTTGCGCCCAAAGCGTCCAGCTGAGAGCGAGCCTGCTGCGCCATCGACGCGAGGTCACCAGAGTCGATGCGAATGCCGCCCAAGTCGGTGCCGGCAACCTCAATCGCGCGAGTAATAGCCTCCTCGACGTTGTAGGTGTCGGTCAGCAAAGTCGTCGACGTACCCAAAGCGTCCACCTGAGAGCGGAAAGCCTGCTCCTCGTTATCGTGCACGAGGGTAAAGCTGTGCGCAGCCGTTCCAATTGCTGGCAAATCATAGGCCATGGCTGCCGCAAGATTAGCAGTGCCCGCAAATCCACCCACGATGGAAGCGCGAGCAGCCGCGATCGCGGAATACTCGTTAGCCCTGCGTCCACCCATATCCATGCACGGGCGGCCATGAGCGGCCGTGACAATACGCGAAGCGGCGGTGGCGACCGCGGAATCATAGTTGAGTACCGACAAAATCAAGGTTTCCAGCAGCGTGCCTTCGCCAAAAGTGGTTTCCACCTGCAAAATCGGTGAATTCGGGAAGTAAACCTCGCCCTCACGGTAGGCGCGAATGGTGCCGTGGAACTTATAGTTTTCCAACCATTTCTGCGTATCGGCGGAAATGACGTGACGGTCGCGCAAGAACTTGAGCTGAGCCTCATTCGGGCGGAAATTCTCGATGAGCGGGAGCAGGCGGCCCAGGCCAGCAACCACACCGTAGCGACGGTCGCCCGTCAGATGGCGGGAATACACCTCAAAAACACTTTGGCGTTGCGCTGTTCCATCCTTCAACGCTGCCTCGAGCATGGTGTACTCGTACATATCCGTCATCAAAGCTGGGGTAGCGGTTGCCGCTTCAAAAGTATTCATGAGGCATCCTTTCGAGGCCCGGGCAGGTATGTAAAAGCCCGCGGCTACTTGCCATTCTAGGGTAGCGCACGGGCCAAAGTTTCTTGAGATTATCAGTGTGGTTGATGCAGCGAACTGATAATCTCACGTCTTGGTAGCCAAAAGCAACGGCTTAGCGGGCAGGAGGCGGTCGACGGCCAGCAAGATGCCGCCCACCACCACAAAGGCGACCAGCAGCAACACCATGTTGACGCTAAACTGCGCGACGCCGAGCTTCGCAAGGTTCATGAAGCCATATGGCCACGGGTTCCTATCGTCTGGCAAGCCGGAAATGCCTTGAGCAGGCATGAAGTGAGCGTGCGCGAGGATGAGAAGCAGGAAGAACAGCGGCCAGGAAAGCCAGGAGAAGGCGTAATGCCACTTGTAGCGGCGATGCACGTCGAAAAGCACGAAATCGGCCAGAGCGAGCAGCGGGACGACGCGGTGGACGACGAAAGTGCGGGCTAGAACGCCAAAAATAACCGGCTCTGTGGCGAGGTTGGGTACTGGCAGGATGAAAGTTCCCACGATGCCGGTGATGAGAATGTAGAGTGTGAGCGCGCCTTTCAGCCAGGCGGGAGGTTCGACGCCCTTCAAGAGCACGGCCAAACCAGCCCAGATGAACACGACACCGATGCCAATATTCGTTTCCGTGGTGAAATACAGCAGGCGAGTAGGCGCTTGCCCGCTCCAGGCGCTGTACGTGGCGGCGAGGGCGAGAACGCCGATGCCGATGCGAATGGCTGCGAGAAGGAGTCTCTTGAGGAAATTCATGCTTTCACTCTAGCGGCTGAGCTGGCGTGCGGGTGCATTTTGCTCGCCTGCACGGCTCGCGCTGGACAAAGAGTGAGCAAATGTCGAGGCTTAACAGCCGTGTGCTCGCACCTGTGCCCAATCAATGCGTAGCGATAATCTGAGAGCGGTCTCTAACGATGGGAGTGAAACATGGATATTCAGCTTGTTCGCACGGTCAATGGAGAGGTGGTTCGCTACGACGGCCGTCATGTTGATGAGATCCGCCCGGTGAAAATTACCCGCCACTGGACGCAAGCTCCCGAAGGTTCCGTGCTGATTGAAGCTGGAAATACTCGTGTTCTGTGCACTGCCAGCTGGGTGGAAGGTGTTCCTCGCTGGCGTCACGATTCTGGCTTGGGTTGGGTTACCGCCGAATACGCTATGGTTCCACGTGCAACATCGCAGCGCACTCAGCGCGACTCGGTGCGTGGTCACGTTGCCGGAAGGTCCGAGGAGATTAGCAGGCTGATTGGTCGTTCCCTGCGCGGAGTTGTGGACTTCGCTGCGATGGGTGAAAACCAGATTCTCATCGACTGTGACGTCCTTCAAGCCGATGGCGGCACTCGTACCGCTTCCATCACCGGAGCGTATGTTGCCCTCGTCGACGCCGTGGAATGGGCTCGCGAAAAGGGCCTGATTGCACGCAACGCCAAGGTTTTGCGCGACCAAGTTTCCGCAATCTCCGTCGGCGTGATTCAAGGCGTTCCTATGCTCGACCTTCCCTACCCGGAGGATTCCACCGCAGGCACCGATATGAATGTGGTGATGACCGGCGAAGGCAAGTTCATTGAAATTCAGGGCACTGCTGAGCATGGCCCGTTTGACCGCGACCAGTTGAACACTTTGCTTGACCTCGCTGCCAAGGGCAATGCTGACTTGCAAAAGTTGCAGCGCGAGGCTCTCGAGCAGCAGTAATAAGCGTCGGCGCCCCCAGCGCGTCCAATAAGCGAAAGCGCGTCCCAGTGCGCGTAAGCGCCTGAAGCACAGAAAGGTTTCCTATGCGAATCGTTTTAGCAACACACAACGCTGGTAAAGTTCCTGAGCTGCGCGCCATTCTGCGTGAGAGCATCGGCGAAGCTTTTGACGATGTGGAACTGACCACCGCTGGCGAGCTCAGCCTGCCCGACCCTGTAGAAACAGGCGTCACTTTCAGCGAAAACGCATTGCTCAAGGCTCGCTTTGTGGCCGAAAAGTCGGGAAGCCCAGCCATTGCTGACGACTCTGGCCTCATTGTTGACGTGATGGGCCAAGCTCCTGGCATTCTCTCGGCTCGCTGGGCGGGTAAGCATGGCGACTCGGCGGCCAATAACGCTCTTCTTCTCGCCCAGATTTCCGACATTCCAGATGAGAAGCGAACCGCTCGTTTCATGTGCGCCGCAGCACTCGTCATTCCTGGGGAAAATGGTGCTCGCGAGGTAGTGGAGACGGGCGAATGCCCAGGCCGCGTTCTGCGCGAAGAAAAAGGCAAGAAGGGCTTTGGTTACGACCCGCTCTTCCTGCCTGATGAGCAGGCCGACCCCGAACACCCGCTCACTTTTGCTCAGATGAGCGAGCAGCAGAAGGACGCTATTTCTCACCGTGGCAAGGCGATGCGCAAGCTTGCTGCCGACGTCACTTCTTTGCTTTTCTGAACTCAGTATTTCTTGAGATTATCAGCACGAAAACAACAGCCCGCCTGTGGTAACCACAGGCGGGCAATTTGTTGCGCGGGTGATGTTGCGCGGTGAAAATCTTGAGAAATGCTTTAGAGCACGAAGTAGATCACCGTCATGACGATGAGCGAGAAGAAACTCGTTAACGTCAATTGGAAGCCAGCGAGTTTCGCGTCACCGAGCATGCGGTCGGTGAAGTACGTGCCGAAAATCGAGGCAGGGGAGAGGGTGGTGACGGCCACGATCTTGCGCGTCACCGGGTCGAAAGGCAGCAAGAACCAGGCGGCCGAGAAACAGATGATGGCGAAAAGCATACGCCAGGAGAAAGCTTGAAGCACGAGCTTGACCTGCTCAGCGTTCGTTGGCAACTCCATCATCAGGCCGATCATCACCATGGAGCATAGCGAATTGCCGTCGGCGATTGGCTTCAAGAACGTGCCTACCGGCTGAGGCACGCGCATGCCGGCCAGCAGCATGATGACCAGGATGATGTAGACGACGAAACTCAAAGAACGCCAATAGCTCAGAAGCATGGCTCGAATGTTTGCCCTGCGCTCAAGGCGACGAGCATCAGGGTCCTTCGAGGAAACACGAACGTGGAGCGTGCCGTTTTCATCGCGGTAGGTCGACTCGCTCAAAGGCTTGTCCGGGCGGATTTTGAGCAGCATGGAGGCCACGGAATTCGAGGTTGCGGCCACCACCAGGCAGTTGCCGATGTCGTACATCACCGAAGTAAGCATGCCGGAAGTGCCCCACAAGGCTTGCACTACAGGGAAAGTGAAGTTGCCCACGTTCATGCCCGAGCCGTTGAGCATCAAGAAGAAGCGCTCATTCACCGGCCTCTTGCGCGTTGCCAGGAAGAGAACAGGTAGTGGCAGAACGGCGCAAATAAAGCCGAACACGGAGATGAGCAGCATGTTCTTCTCCGGGTGGCGAATGGTGAACGAGTAGATGATGGCTGCAGGAAGAGTGAAATCGAAGATGATTTTCTGCAAAGCCTTGTAACTGTTGGCAGGAACACGGCCGGTATGCTTCAACCAGTATCCGACGGCTATGGCGGAAAGCAGCGCTATGGGCTGCAAGAGCATGTTCATAGTACTCCGAGCAGGTGGTGGTGAGTGGGAGTAGCTTGCTCGCTGGCTCGGTGTGGGGTCGGCAGTAGCGTCTCACTCGGTATGTGTATGACCTGAATAGCTTAGAAAATATGGGCGATGACACACCTGCTCGACCTTGAATATGCGGTGAAAATTGTGTGAATTGCGCGCAGGGTGAAAGGCGCTCGTGCTGCAGGGCGTGCGTGTGTGGCAGGTTGCCGCTCTTATAATGAGGTGTTTGCGATCGTTACCTACCGATCTACCTACGGAGTATTGATGAGTTCACTGCAGTTTACCGAAATCTCGCCTCAAGATTTGGATTCTTTCAGCGCGAGCTTGCCTCAGGGTAATTTCCAACAGACAAGCCAGATGGCCGCGATGAGGAAATCTCAAGGTACGAAGGTTGAAATCCTCGCCGCCAAGCGGGAGGGAACGGTAGTCGCTGCTTGCGTTTTGGAAACCTACCACTCTCGCCTTTCCACTTTCAGTGAGGTGCATAACGGTCCTCTTCTGGATTATCACGACGAAGAACTTGTCACTTTCTTCTTCACTCAGCTTCAACAGCGCGCTCGCAAAAACGGCGCTTCCCAGCTCGAGATCATTCCGGAAACTATCTATAACCTGCACAATTCCGACGGCAGCCTGATGGGTGACGGCTTCCCGGCGGCCAGTCACGACTCTGGCGACGACGCCCCGGCGGCCAGCCACGACGCTGGTGACGGCTCTTCTCGCCCTGCCATTTCTCCTGTCGCTTTCGCTCGCGAGCCTGAGATTGCCACTCTGGAGAAGCTGGGCTTCAAGCATTCTGGCTTTACCGTGGGTTACACGACCATTCCGCGGTGGCGCTACCTCAAGGACCTCAGCACTATCGCGGATGAGAAAGCCCTGCTTGCCAGCTATTCCAAAAACACTCGTCGTAACGTCAAAATCGCTGCAAATTCGGGTGTAACAGTGCGTGCAATTGGCCGCGACGAACTGCCAATCTTCCATCATCTGTGCGAGCTGTCCTGCGAAAAGCAAGGTTTTGACAACCGCCCGCTCGAGTACTTCCAAGCCTTGTACGACAACTTTGGCGATAAGGCGCAGTTTATGCTCGCCACACTTGACCTGAAGTATTACCTCGAGCAGTGGGAGGCCAAGAAGCAGAAGGCTGAGGCGGAAATCGCGCGTTTGCAAGCCTCGCTGGCAACCTCTCGCTACCCGCAGTCAGTACACAAAAAGATTGCCACTGCTCAGCAAACGCTCACTGCCTGCGAAAACCGCATCGCCCGCGCTCACGAGTACATCGAGCAGGATGGGACGACGGTTGATATTTCCGCAGCCATGTTTGTGTGGCATCCTCGTCAAGCTTTCTACTTGTTCTCGGGCTCGGATGAGAAGTATGCGAAGTTCTATGGTCCGACAGCTTTGCAGCATTGGGTGATGACAGAATCGCTCAAGCGCGGGCTCACATCGTATAACTTCTACGGAATTGATGGAGTTTTTGATGATCCGAATTCGCAAGGCCATGGTGTGCTCGAGTTCAAGCAAGGCTTCCAAGGTTATGTGGCGGAAATGACGGGCCAGTTCAGTGTGGTACTCAAGCCGGTGACCTATGCGATGAAGCAGATTGCCCATCACCTGCTGGGAAGGTGATGTGTGCTGCGTGCGCAAGATGGGACTTGAACCCACACGACCGAAGTCACAGGAACCTAAATCCTGCGCGTCTACCAATTTCGCCACTCGCGCAATAGAGGATAACCCTAGCGAGGCTCAGGCCTGCGGATTAACTCCTCTGAGTCCTGCCCCAGCTGGGGACTGACCCCAGGTAAACAAAAAGCCTCGAGAAAAACTCAAGGCCTCAGAGCCGCTTGACAGAATCGAACTGTCGACCTTCTCATTACGAGGGAGACGCTCTACCGACTGAGCTAAAGCGGCAGGCGGTGTTGCTGAAACAGTGACACCACGAACAATGAAGAAGTGTATAACATAACAGCCTCTCAATGCAAGGCCTTGCCCGCGCGCCGCCTTGCCTGCGCGCCGCCCTGCCCGCGCGCCGCCGCTCCCTACCCGGCTACCTGTGAATTCTCAGAAAACACTCAGATAACCGCCGAGCAGCTTTCAGATGAAGCACTTAGCTTTACATACAGGTGACAACGCAGAAGCAAGCCTGACGATAGCCCAGTGGCGCTCGCTGAGAAACGAGCCCCTCGGCAGCCGGCAGAAGCACAGCTTCACGCAGTGATCAGCGAGGAGGTGACCATGGCTTCAGTCAAGAGACGCGATATCGAAGTGGAAGTTCTCCGTATTGTGTCAATCTTGGGAATTGCTGTATTCCATACCTTTTTGCCATGGATCAACGCACTCTTCCACAACATGGACGACGGCGCAGGCATTGGCGTCAGCGGCATGACAACATCATTCGCTGCCCTCTTCCTGCTCGCCCTTATCGCCCTGCTTGGTTCGTTCGGCAACAACGTCTTCTTCATGATCTCGGGCTTCTTCATTATGCCGAGCCTTGAAAAGGACAGCCGTACTCCCGGCTACTGGAAACGCCAGACGCGCAAAACCTTGCGCCGCATCGCTGTCATTGTCGCCTCGGTGGCCATCATCGGCGCACTGTGCTGGCTGCTCTCCCTCGTGCTCCCCATGGATTACTTTTCCACCGGCGTGGTGGGCCGCTTCACCATGGGCTTGGAATTTATTTGGTTGTACGCCATCATCGTCGCCTTCGCCCCGGTTTTCGCATGGCTGGCCGCACGCATCGAAACCTGGGCCAACGTGGTGGCAATCTTGTTCGTCACCGTCATGGGCTTGAACCTTTACGTTGCCTTCTTTGACCAAGTCGCCCAATCAAGCTGGGTTTTCGACTGGCGCAAGCTGCTCTCCGGCGCAACATACCTTGTCGCATTCCTCGTCTCCGGCGTCATTGCTGACTCGTGGCGCTCCTTCCGTCACGTCTCCGGCATCTTCTTCATCGGCATTCTCTTCGTCACTGTCACTTTCATGGCAGGCCTCGCGCTTCCTGGCGATAGGGCAGTGATCGGCGCGCTGACCTACAAGTCCACGTCGGTGCTCTCCTTCCTGTTGGCCGTCGGCTGCCTGATGCAAGCCATGAACCTGCGCGACCGCCACCGCGAGCAGCGAGCTGTGCGCCCTGTTGTTGATGAGTCTGGCCTTTCTTTGGCTGAAGCTTCGGTCAAAGATCGTTGGAACCGCGTCATTATCAGTGCCGCTTCTGGCATTTTGGGCTTCTACATTTTCCAGTCGCTTTTCAACCCCGTGTGGGAAAGCTGGATCCGCCCGCTTCTGTGCGCCGTGTTAGGCATTTCTCCCAGCTCTTCCTCTCGCTCTTTGCCTTTGCCTGCTGGCTCGCTTCTCTTCTCCCATTCTTTGCCGGGAATTGTGGCGTATAAGCCTACGGTGGTGTTGGCATTTATTGGTGTGGGAATGCTGCTGTCTGCGCTGTATATTGTCGTGGTTTTGATAGGCGATCGTTTGCTTCGTCGTCCTCTGCTCAAGCTCATGAGGCTCGCGTGAGGCCTTTTTGCAACCGATGGCGAAAGCTTGTGATAAGAGTAAAGCTTCCTGAAAATCTTGGAAAATAAAGAGTTTCTCAAGATTATCAGTACTCAAAAATGAGCCCTCAGCAACCGTTATGCGTCAGTGTCTGCAATCGTTGCTAAATTGACAGCGTTACGGATGCAATGAGGCTGTTTTGCGCCCGCTCTTGTTGGGCTTTGGCGCGGAAAGGACAATAATGGCCATCAATCCACCAGTCGATGCTACGAAGACCGACGCTTGGCAGGCACTGCAGAAGCACTATGACGATCTGCAGTCCGAAGGCATCAACCTGCGCCAGTGGTTCGAGCAGGACCCAGAGCGTACCGCTAAGCTCTCCTTCGAAGCTGGCGATCTGCATTTTGATCTGTCCAAGAACCTGATCAAGCCAGAAACTCTTGCTCTCTTCGCTGACCTTGCCAAGGCTGTGAAGCTGCAGGAGCGCACCGAGGCTATGTTCTCTGGTGAGCACATCAACAACACTGAGGACCGCGCTGTTCTCCACACCGCACTGCGCCGCCCAGCTTCCGACGAAGGCAAGCTCATCGTCGACGGGCAGGACGTTGTTGCTGACGTTCACGAAGTTCTCAACCGTATTTACGCTTTCGCCAACAAGGTTCGCTCCGGCGAGCACACTGGCGTGACCGGCAAGAAGATTACCACCGTCGTCAACATCGGCATCGGTGGTTCTGATCTGGGCCCAGTCATGGTTTACGAAGCACTGAAGCCATACGCAGACGCTGGCCTGACTGCTCGCTTCATCTCCAACATTGATCCACAGGATCAGGCTGAGAAGGTGAAGGACCTCGACCCAGAGACCACTCTCTTCGTCATCGTTTCTAAGACTTTCGGCACTCTCGAGACCCTGACTAACGCTCGTGACGCACGTCGCTGGTTGCTCGACACCCTCGAGAAGAACGGCGCAATCGACGGCTCTGATGAGTCCAAGAAGAAGGCTGTTGCTGCTCACTTCATCGCCGTTTCCACTAACCTCGAGCGCGTGCGCGAGTTCGGCATCGACGAGAAGAATACTTTCGGCTTCTGGAACTGGGTTGGTGGCCGTTACTCCGTGGATTCTGCTGTCGGCACCATCCTCGCCATCGTCCTCGGCCCACAGCGCTTCGAGCAGTTCCTCGAGGGCTTCCACGCTATGGATGAGTACTTCCGCACCACTCCAGTGGAGAAGAACGTCGTCGCTCTCATGGGCTTGATGAACGTGTGGTACGCCGACTTCTTCAACGCTGAAGCTCACGCAGTGCTGCCTTACAACCAGTACCTGCATCGTTTCCCTGCATACTTGCAGCAGCTGACCATGGAATCTAACGGTAAGGGCGTTCGCTGGGATGGTACCCCAGTTACCTCTAAGACCGGTGAGATCTTCTGGGGTGAGCCAGGCACTAACGGCCAGCACTCCTTCTATCAGCTGATCCACCAGGGCACCCACCTGATCCCAGCTGACTTCCTGGCCTTCGCTAACACCGCTTATCCAACCAAGGATGGCGACCAGGATGTTCAGGAGCTCTTCCTGTCCAACTTCCTGGCCCAGACCAAGGCTCTCGCATTCGGCAAGACCCTCGATGAGGTTCATGCTGAGGGCACCACGAACCCAGTTGTTGCTGCAGCTCGCGTGTTCACTGGTAACCGTCCAACCACCTCCATCTTCGGTGACTCCCTCACCCCATTCGCACTGGGTGAGCTCATCTCCCTCTATGAGATGATCACCTTCGTCGAGGGCACCGTTTGGGGCTTGGATTCTTACGATCAGTGGGGTGTTGAGCTTGGTAAGAAGCTCGCTCTCGAGATCGCTCCAGCTCTGTCCAAGGATGACAAGGCTCTGGCAGCTCAGGACCAGTCCACTCAGGCTCTCATCAACTTCTACCGCGCTCACCGCAAGTGAGTGTCCGCCCGCTGATGCGCGTGTGTGAATGCATGGTGAACTCATGATGCACTCATGACGCATCGGCTGTGAAGTTGCTTCACGACCTGAACCGCGATGCAAGCTTCGGCTTGCACCGCGGTTTTGTTTGTTCAGAGGTTCTTCGGTGGAGGTGGCCACCGTGCCACGGGCCGCTGATGCTGCCGTGTCGCCGTACCACCGGGCCGCCGTACCACCGGGCCGCCGTACCACCGGGCCGCCGCATACTCATCTGAATCGGTTCATGGCGAAATTGTTGAGCATCGGGCGTTTTGCTTGCCGTTAGGGTAGAGGCTGGAATATACTCAGAGCAGTGATATGAGCCGTAGTGTTTCGGCTCTTTTCAACTTTCCAATTCTTTTATTACGACTCTACCCGTGTATACACGTGGTAAAGGTCCATGAAAGGTGTGTTGTGGCAGCAGCCCAGAATTTCGCAGATATGAAGCTCGCCGACCTCAAGCAGGTCGCTCGTCAGATGGGCATTCGTGGCGTTTCAACCATGCGCAAGCCTCAACTTGTTGCAACCTTGGAAGCTGCACGCAGCGGCGGCCCAGCACCAGCAGGCGTGACTGTGGGTGAAATTCGCCGCGGCCGCAAGCCAGGTTCTACCAAGGCTGTGCTGCAAGCCCGCCAAGAGGCCCGCGAGCGCGAAGAACGTGAGAACAATGCGCGTGAAGCTAAAGAGCGTGAAGAACTCGCCTTCGGCACTCATCTTCTCGATGACCTCGAGCGCAGCATTCAGCGTGTAGCACAGGAGAGCGCCAGCAACGATGCTCGTCGTTCTTCTTCGTACGCTTCCGACAAGAATAACCATGAAGAGCAAGGCGGAGAAAACTCGGAGCGTAGCGAGCGCGGCGAGCACCAGCCACCGCATATCTACCGCCAGCAGAATGGCCGCTTCGAGCGCCGTCCACGCCTGCGCGACGACGAGGGTACCGACTCTCGCAATGAGCGCGAGCGTTCCGAGCATGACGAGCGCAACTCCCGTACTGAGCGCACCGATCGCAATGAGCGTGACGAGCGCCAAAATCGCGCGGATCGCAACGCTTCCCAGCTGCCTGATCTGCACGAGTCCCTCGGCGAATTGCACCACGACAAGGCAGAGGGCATTGAAAACCTCGACCTGGGCATCACCCTTCCTCAAGGTCGTGAAACTGGTCGTCCATCCATTCGCCGCCAAGGTGGCCGCGTGACTCGCTCTGCTGGTGCACCTCGCCACAGCTTGGATGACATTTTGGCTTCCTTGCCTGACCGTTCTGGTAACGCTCAGAACAACTCCTCGAACGCCAATAACGAGGAGGAAGACGGCAACCGCCGTCCACGCCGTCGCGACTACCGCAACGAGGAGAATGACGAAGCGCCAGTGATCCGCACCGTTCGCGTCACTGACGACAGTTCGGAAGAGGAGGATACCCAGTATTCTCGCCGCAACTCCCGCTTTGCCCGTCGCAATGCTCGCCAGGCTGATCGTCACGATACGCGCGACTCTCGCGACAATAACCGTCGCCGCACCCGCACTGACCGCAATGACAACGCCTCTTCTCAGCGTTACGAGCGCACGGAAAACAACGAAGAGCAGGACGCTCGAGATTATCAGGACGCAGCCGAGCAGCCACAAGAGTCAGCAATGGTCGAAGTGGCCGGCATCGTTGACCTCATGGATTCCTACGCCTTCATTCGTACATCGGGATATTTGCCGGGTGCTAACGATGTCTACGTTTCCATGGGCCATGTTCGCAAGTATGGCTTGCGTAAGGGCGATGCCGTTCGTGGCCTTATTCGCTCCCCACAGAGCAATGACTACCACAATTCTCGTCAGAAGTTCGTGCCGTTGCAGGCCATCACTCAGATCAACGGTTTGAGTGTGGAAGAAGCTCAGAACAGGCCAGACTTCAACAAGCTCACCCCAATTTACCCGCAGCAGCGTTTGAAGATGGAGACGAGCTCGAACAAGCTCATCGGCCGCATGATGGACATTGTTTCTCCTATTGGCAAGGGCCAGCGCGGTTTGATTGTCTCCCCGCCGAAGGCTGGTAAGACGATCACGCTGCAGTCCATCGCCAACGCCATTCATGAAAATAACCCGGAGTGCCATATCATGGTTGTCCTCGTTGACGAACGACCAGAGGAAGTGACCGATATGCAGCGCACGGTTCATGGTGAGGTGATCAGCTCTACCTTCGATAAGCCAGCTTCTGACCACACGACAGTTGCTGAACTGGCAATTGAACGTGCTAAGCGTTTGGTCGAGTTGGGCCAGGATGTCGTCGTGCTCCTCGATTCCATGACGCGCTTGGCTCGCGCATACAACATTGCTATGCCTGCTTCTGGCCGTGTTCTCTCGGGTGGTGTGGACGCTCAAGCTCTCTACCCGCCGAAGCGATTCTTTGGTGCAGCTCGCAACATTGAAAATGGCGGTTCTCTGACGATTATTGCCTCCGCTTTGGTGGAGACTGGTTCGAAGATGGATGAGGTCATTTTCGAGGAGTTCAAGGGCACTGGCAACATGGAGCTTCGCCTTTCGCGTGATCTGGCTGATAAGCGTATGTTCCCAGCAGTGGATATCAACGCTTCTGGCACTCGCCGTGAGGAGCTCATCACTCCTGCCGATGAGCTGGCGGTGACATACCGCCTGCGTCGTCTCTTCGGTGGTATGGAAGCTGAGCAGGCTTACTCTCAGCTTGTTCCTCGTTTGAAGAAGACGGCGACAAACCGCGAGTTCTATGCTCAGCTTGTGGCTAACATGGGCGCTCAAGGTGCTCAGCTTAACCAGCAGTTGGGTAAGCAGTAATTTTCTCAAGATTGCCAGTGTGAATGAACCCAGTAAGCTGGGTTTCATCATGTGTGTATATGATCAGGCCGCCTTCGGGCGGCCTTTTGTGAAAATAAGCGTTTGCTGGTGGTGTTGGTGGGAAAACAAGGGGTTTGCTGAAAAAGCAAGGGCCCGTAAAGAGGGGTTACCTCCCACGAGCCCGAAGCGTCCGCTCCCCGTTGAACAGACAGTGTGTGATGGCTATCGTTCATCACACACTTTCATTCTAATGTGCTTTTCTTTTGTTCGAGAAAGAAGAATAAATTCTGGCGTTTTGAAAGGAAAATACAGCAAGTTGTGCTTTCTTCTTTCATCAAAAACTTTTCCTATTTTCTGATATCTCTCACAACAGCCGTCTCGATTGTCACGGTGGCAGAAATAATTATCGTATTCCTCGTTTTTCGCAGAGTGAAAGAAAGAAATATACGGTGCCCATCATGAGTAGGGTTCGCGATAAACTGAACACAATTGATAAGAATGACAGTAAGCCGCTTTCTTCTCAGGAAACGAGAGAAATGATACTATTGTATGCACTGGAATAAGGCTGGCATCAGCACAAGGAGAAGGTGCGTACACGTATCACGAGCATGACAAATCATGACGCAGATGAGCATAACACGGCTGAGCAGAAGACGGTTATAACAGGTGAATGAGCGAGAAGAGGGTGAGTGTACATGTTACAAAGGCTGATACCTGCTCACAACAAGCATCAATACAAGATGCGCCAGATGCTTGCACTTTTGATCGCACTCGCTATGACAGCTATGGTCGCGTTCTCCTGCACAAGCCTTGCCCATGCCGTCACTGATGACCCTGACTATTACGTTGCTTCAGGTATTTCGCTGGATCCCAATACCCAGGTTTCCGAGCAAACTGTACAAACAGGTTTTAAGTTCTACATTCGTGTGAATGCTGAAGGTCAGAAAGACCCTTCGAATTATAAAGTCACAGTTACTATGCCTGGTGACTCCGTTCAGATGCCGAATATACCTGGTTTCTCCGACCAATGGGGTGGACCACACAGCATTTCCACGCCCGTCAAAGATGCTCAAGGCAACTGGACGTTCACCATCACCTGGCCTACCTATGATCCCACTTCTGGCGTGGCGATCCCGGTTTCTATAGATTGGAAAGCGGATGTTCCCCTCAACTACCGCCTGCCAATCTCAGTGTCGTATTCTTCTGACCAGCAAGCCCAAACTGCCGGGAAATATGCCCTTGCCGTCACCTATACGTACCCCACCCCACAGTTGAGGCTCAATGGCCCAGGAATCCAACAGGGTGCAACGACATATGCGACAACGCAAGCTGGAGTGAAATACATTGACCCTGACGATCTCGCTCCTGTGCTCTTTGACTTCTCCATAACGAATGACAGCAACCTTCGTCGAGTGAGCAAGTATGATATTTGCGATATTCTGCCTACCTACATGGGTGCCGATGGGCAGCAGCATACCGCTCAGCTTTCCAGCCAATCGCAAGCCGATGGATGGAAACTTTCTGAAGACGGAACAACAGCGTGCTTCAGGGCAGATGAGAGCAACGACAAGTACAACGAAATCGCTGGCTTGCACAGCTTGGGTCGCTCTCTGCCGCAGTATTCTATTGGTTTGACTTTCCCCTACCTTCCTTTGGACGGCTCGACTAATGGATACCCCTCCACCAAGATTGTCAATAAGGCATATATCGACGCCTACGCCAATAACCCTGCAGATACGGTAGTACAGCGCACCAACATCGCCAGCTCCCCGCAAACAGTAGTGGTCGCTGGTTTCGTCCACGCAGACGGACCGACAAAGAATGCTCCTGGCGATTTCCCGCAGGCTTTCGCACATAAAAACACGCCTTTGCAGTGGATTGTGCGCTGGAGGAATACGTCGAATATTCCTGCAACAAATATCGTCCTTTCTGACCGCTCGACAACTGATGGGAAAGGCAAAACATATACCAACGATTCGCGCTTCAAAATAACGGGGCTCAACCAGCTTGACGTTCGCCCGCGCGGGCAATGGTGGTGGCCTAACCTCACAACACTTGCTGATGCTGGGCAAACTCTCGTAATCGCAACGACAGAAGACGGCCAGGAAGATACTTACCCAGTGACATGGGCGGCAAACAAGAGGGTGAGCAATGCGCTGACCTTTGATACCTCCAAAACGTATGTTTCTGCGCGAATTGTTTTCCCCAAGACGTATGCGCTCAACTATGGCGAGCAGATTGAGGCGGCTCTCCAAACGAAATGGAAAGACCCTTCTGCCATCAACTACGACTCAGTGACAAAAACGAACAACACTTTTGTCAACAATGCCGATTTGTCAACTGACTATTCTTCGGCGCATAACACTTCTACTCTTCTGGGCTGGGCGAGTGCAGAAACGCATCTTCTTCCACCTCCTCCAGAAAAGCTGGTACTCAACGCATGGCCTTACAACGGTAACTTGACGAAAGATGGCAGCGACCCGCTGCTGATTTATGAGGTGCGAGCCTTCCTCGATCCAGAAAAGGATTACAAAGATCTCCGCGTTCTCGCTCCAATCCCGACAGGCTTTACGATGACAGGCACACACAACCAGAGCGCCAATGGCCTGCCAGGTACATGGAACAGAACCTTTGTGAGCAGCTGGGAGAAAGTGGAAAACTACAAGGGTTCTGGTCAGGACTTCTTGATCTTCCACATCAACCAAGATGCAGCCAAAGAGGCTTTCTCACTCTACCCTTCAGGATCCATGTGGATCGAAGTTAACGGTAAGGTAAACTTCTCCCAATCCTTCTCGGGTAACGGCGCAAATAAGGTTGCGGCCTTCTTCACCGCAGATAACGCCCCTGCTCAGGAAGGCCCCAACACGATTGAGGACACAATGCACTTTGGTCCGAATAAGAACATTGTGTTCTCCATGGGTGGGTACACGACGATGAATGCAGAAGGCGATTCCTTCATCAAGAGCTTGTATGGAAACTATCCTGCTGCTCGTTCCTCTCAAGGTTTGGGTGAGACGAGCATGACGATTGTTCCTGGCAGGACGGTTTACTGGACATTGTCTTACAACAATGCCAGTGCCGTTATTCATAAAGACCTGCAGATGTTCGACACTGCTCCCCATGTTGGCGACGTTATGCCTGTCAGTGGTCAAGCTCGTGGCACACAGTTCCCCGTCAGATTGACAGGAAAAGTTACTGCCGTTCTCTACAATTTCCTAACAGGAAAGACGAGCGACTACGACTTGTCGAAACTGCACATTCGCTACACCACAGACCCTCGCGAAGCAGGAATTACCTGGGATGCGGCGGACGCTGACTCCAGCATTACTTGGGTGGATACCACCATGGATGATGAAACCATTCCGTGGAATAGCATTACTGGTTTCCGTGTGAGTTTTGGCGATGTGCCTGCTTTTTCTCGTGTTCGCTTAATTCTTCCCACGCGGATTCCTGAGAATATCGGTGTAGACGACCCCACGTTGCTGGCAAAGGCCAACCCAACGATTCAAGCGGTTAACGCTGCAGCATTCTCTGTGGATGGACGTTCGCCGGTGCAAACAATTCCTTCCAGCCTGAAAACACTGTTTGGCTCTTTCTCCTTCAAGAAGGTCGATCAGTTTGGCAAATCTATTGCTGCCAGTGAGGTTAAACTCGTTGAATCACTCAAGGGCTGGAATGGCGATGCGTTCACATATTCTTCTACTCCGTCTTCTTCGGTGACGAAGACGGAAACCTACACGAACGTAGATCACTATGACTGGAAGAATATGCCAGCCGGTGAGTATGTTCTCAAGGAAACGAAAGCTCAGTCTGGTTACAAGAACACCACATGGGAAGCGCATATTAGCGTGGGCTATAACGAAGATGATCTCACCATGGTGGCGAGCCCCAAAGTGACGATCACGTGTGTAAATACTGCCCCTGAAGGCTCTCACGGATCTGGCGGGTGCTCAGTTGATGGAACAACGGTGACCTTAGTGAACCAAAAGAGCGCTGTCACTGCCACGATGCCAGCAACAGGCGATTGGCAAATGCTCGTCGTCGCAGCAGTCTATACGCTTCTTCTCGCTTCACTGGTGTTTGGAATTATCATTGTGTGGCGTCGCAACCCTGTGATGAATGCCTGATGTGAGAAGTTGACGATTGCTCTCTGCGGTTCATCACTCAGCTGATAAAAGTACGCTGATGAACACAATGAAAAAGCCGGAGGAAACCCTCCGGCTTTTTGCTTGGATAAGGCAGCGGAAAACGCAGCCTGACAATCTTGAGTGTTACTTCTTCTTAGCTGGAGCCTCACCCAAGGTGGAGTTCTCAGCCAGCAGAGGAACATTCGAGTTCTCATCAATGTTTGCCGCAGCTTCAAGAGCCTGCTGAGCCTCCTGCTCAGCCTTCTTACCCTTCTTTGGCTTAGCAGCAAGCTCCTGCTCCACTTGCTCGCGCAACTTCGTGCGAATCTCCTCAATGCTCAATGCCTTGAGCTTGAGATTACCAGTGACGCGACCAGCCTCCATAATGTCATCCAAAGAGGCCTTCACCTGTTCAACAGTTCGAGGCAAGGTACCCAGGGTGACGTCGAGAATAGGAGTTTTCATCGACACCTTAGCGGTGGACTTGAGCTTACGCAAAGCGGCCAAAGCCTTACCGGCCTCGTCCAAAACCTCAGGAGCAACACCTAGAGCAACACCCGTGTAGAAGCTCGCCTCAGGCCAAGAAGCGCGATGGACAGAACCTTCGCCCTCATGCATCCAATGCCACACTTCTTCTGTTGCAAAGGGCAGGAATGGAGCGAAGAGTCGAACGAAGCAATCCATCGTCAAACCTAAAGTGGTGCGAGCAGAGAGAATATCTGCTTCACTCGGGGTTTGGTCTCCCAAAGTAGACGTGCCGTAAGCGCGGTTCTTCACCAACTCGATGTAGTTGTCGCAGAAGTTCCAGAAAGCAGTCTCGATGGTCTCAAGAGCCTTCGAATGCTCGTAGTTTTCGAGGTCCTTCGTCGCTTGCTTCACCACGCGGCCCAAACGAGCCATCACAGCGCGGTCGAGCGGCTTGGTGATGTTGGAAGGGTCCCATGTCACATGAGCAGGTTCGCTCACATGGAAGTTCTCATCCTCGCGGCCAATGGCCAGAACGAACTTTGAAGCGTTCAGCAGCTTGATTGCCAGGCGGCGGCCAATCTTCATCTGACCGACATCATACGTGGCATCCATACCCAGGCGAGCTGAAGCAGCCCAGTAGCGGACAGCGTCAGCACCATACTCGTCAATTGGCTCGGTCGGCACGACCACGTTGCCCTTGGACTTACTCATCTTCTTGTGGTCAGGGTCAAGAATCCAACCAGAAAGAGCAGTATCAGCCCATGGCAGGCAGTTATTCTCCAGCTGAGCGCGAACGATGGTAGAGAACAGCCAGGTGCGGATGATGTCCTGACCCTGAGGACGCAGATCCATCGGGAAGGTCTTTTCATACAGGCCATCGTTCTCATCCCAGTGGGTGACAATCTGAGGAGTCAGAGAGGAGGTTGCCCACGTATCCATCACGTCCGATTCGCCCACGAAGCCGCCTGCCTGGCCGCGCTGGCTCTCTGTGAAACCTGCAGGAGTATCCGAGGTTGGGTCAACAGGGAGTTCACTTTCTTCAGGAGTGATCGGATGGTCATAATCGACTTCACCGTTGTCCTTGACTGGGTACCACAGCGGGAAAGGAACACCGAAGAAGCGCTGGCGGGAAATGAGCCAATCAGAATTCAAACCATTGACCCAATTCTCATAGCGAGCACGCATGAAATCAGGATGGAAAACGAGCTCACGGCCACGAGCCAACAGCTTGTCACGAAGCTCAAGGTCCGTACCACCATTGGAGAGGTACCACTGACGAGAAGTGATAATCTCGAGAGGCTTTTCGCCCTTCTCATAGAAGTTCGTCTCGCGCATGGTTGGCACTGGTTCGCCAATCATTTCGCCAGTTCCCTGGAGAGCCTCCACCATGGCCTTGCGTGCGGAGAAGGTCGTCTTTCCAGCCAAAGTTGCGTACACTTCACGGCCCTTGTCGGAAGTGATCCACTCAGGGGTTTCTGGGTTGATGCGGCCATTACGCATGATGATAGAACGAGTAGGAAGGTGAAGCTCACGCCACCACTGAACATCAGTAGTATCACCAAAGGTGCAGCACATCACCACGCCCGTGCCCTTATCAGGCTGAGCAGAAGGATGAGCGTAAACAGGAACTTCCACACCGAAAACAGGAGAGAGAACCTTCGTACCAGGAAGGTCCTTATAACGCTCATCATCAGGATTGACAATCAGAGCGCAGCAAGCAGCCAACAATTCTGGACGAGTAGTTTCAATGAACACGTCGCCAGAACCATCAGCCTTGTGGAAGGCGAGCTTGTGGTAGTTGCCGGGGTAGGGGCGAGCTTCGAGCTCAGCCTGAGCAACAGCTGTTTGGAAAGTGACGTCCCACAAGCCAGGAGCTTGCTTCTGATAGACCTCGCCACGAGCGAGATTGCGCAGGAAAGCCTTCTGAGCAACCTTGCGAGGGCGTTCACCAATGGTGTGATAAACCTGATCCCAGTCCACAGACAAGCCGATCTTGGTCCACAAGTCGCGGAACTGTTCCTCATCGGAGGTGGCGAGCTGTTCGCACAGTTCGATGAAGTTACGACGAGAGCACGGAACCTGGTCGCGAGCTTCCAGCTTCTTACCTTCAGTGCCGTGGAAAGGTGGCTCAAAGTTCGGGTCGTAAGGTAGAGATGTGTCGACGCGCACACCGAAGTAGTTTTGAACACGACGCTCGGTTGGCAGGCCGTTGTCGTCGAAGCCCATCGGGTAGAACACGTCGTAACCGCGCATGCGCTTATAGCGGGCGATCACATCGGTATGCGTGTAGGAGAACACGTGACCGACGTGCAGATGGCCAGAAGCGGTTGGCGGTGGGGTATCGATGGAGTACACCTCGCCACGAGGATGGTTTCCATCAAAAGCATATGTTTTTTCAGCGGCCCATTTTTCGGTCCACTTATCTTCGAGGCCTTCAACACCCACTTTGTCAGGAAGTGGGGTGAGGTCAGCAAGCATCACACCGTTTTTATCCATGCGTTTAAGTCTATAAAGGCATTGTGACGTGTGGCGCTAGTGCGAGCTCGCGCCCAGAACGCTGGGATGTACGAGGGGCGTGTGCGCGGCGAGCGCAAGGAAGCGGGTGTGCCCAGCTTGCTCCTTGCTGCTACTGCTGGGGGCTACTGCCTGTGGTAGCGACGTTACTCAAATCCACCCACTCATCCAGCATGGAAGTTGGCATACCAGTGAAGCCCTTCTTCCACAAGCTCACGCTATTCATCTGGTAGAGCCACGTCCACGGCTGATTGGCCAGCAAGTGCTGAGCAGCCTGATCAATTTGCTGCTCATACTCTTTTTGCGTTTTTGCCGTGCTGGCAGCCTCATACGCCTTATCTGCTTCCACAGAGTCGAAATGCCACCACGTATCATGCGTGAACTTCGAGAAGGTGTACAAACCACTATCCAAGAAGGCAGCCATATCGTACTTCATCTTGCCTTCCGGCGCATTCGTCACTTCATCATGCCACTGCTGCGCATTCAAACGCACCAGCTTCAAATGGTCGCCCATAGCTTCCGTCTGCTCCACCATCTTGTCAGCAACAGCCTGAGGGAAATCAGGGCTTAACGCCATGGTGAAAGTAGTCCACCCGTAATACATAACGAAGTAGCGAACATCCTGCTTCGCCTTTTCTAGGTCATTCTCCTGGCCTTTGAGCGCATCCTTATAGCCCAACTCCAAAGAGTTGAGTGGGCTCGCGTTTACAAAACCAGAAGCGCCGCTGACCTTGAGCAGTTCGTCGCGGTTGAACACCATGCGGTAGATCAAACGGTAGCGCAAATCGGAGTTGAGCGAATTGTCATTGGCATTGAATGCAACCACAGCGCGCTGCGTACTCGGCCCGGTGACAAGGCGGGACGAAAGGTCCTTGTCGGCTTTAGCAGACTGATAATCTTGAGCGTCCAAGCCGATAGCACCATCGAGCGAGCCCTTCTTAAAGCTTTCGAACAGCTCATGTGAGGAAGGGAAGTACTTCACTGAAATAGCGTCAAAAGCAGGCCGAGCACTCGTACGAGCCGCCTTATACTGCGGATTTGACGACAGGCGAAGGGTGTCACCGTTGCGAGTAGAGAAAGAATACGGGCCAGAACCGGCAGGCAGATGGTCGCCGTCGAAAGAGGAACCAGCGCTGGCTTCATAAACGATGCCTGAAGGCCCTGCAAGCTTGGTGAGCAGGAGAGGATCAGGCTGGGAAAGGTCCATTTTCACCGTTTTCGCGTCGGTATTCGTGATGGCCGACACGTGAGCGAGAAGGTCGCCACCCAACTTTTGTTCACTCAAAGCTTGGAAGGACTTCACCACATACTGGCTGGTAACCGGCGTACCCGTTGCAAAATAAGCGGTTCGCAAGGTGAAAGTGTAGTGCAAGCCGTCCGAGCTCACCTTCCAACTTTTCGCGAGGCCCGTGTTCGTCACGCGGTTCTTCTGATCGCGGGCGGTCAGGCCTTGGTAAACAGTGGAAACGAGCAGGCGAGCAGCAGCGGGGTCGGTACGCGGGTCAAGGTGCTGAGGCTGGGAGAGCATGCCGATGCTTAAGGTTTGGCCGTTGGTTTCGACTCCGGGAAGGATGCCGCCGAAAACCTCTTCTTTATTGACGTTTCTGACGGCGAGGGTCGCAATAAGGCCAAAGATTACCAGCAGGACGAGGAACATCAGCGCGCGCAAAGGCCCGCGCTTGTGTCGAAACTCGTCGAGGACGCGAGAGCTGGTCTGCGAGCGTGGTGCAGATGTCCACTGTTTATCAGCCTGCGAATCGTCAGACTGAAAATCTGGTAATGTGCTCTTCTTGCTCATAGGCACTAGCTTAAACTAAAGGCGGAAGTGCACTGTGAAAATTGTGCGGCTGTGGAAAACTTGCGGTTAGCGTGTGAGGCTAGTGCGTGCGGCTCGGCGTGGAGAGACCGTCCGGCGCACTGCTCAGCGAGGAGGAGAGATGGCGAGAGAAACCAAAGCTCAACGTCACGAGAGAATGCGAGAGCAGTATATCCGTCTCATCGAGCTGTACCCTCTCGCTCAGTGCTCGCTTAACCATAGAAACGAGTGGGAATTGCTCGTTGCAACAGTGATGAGCGCGCAGACAACTGATGAGCGGGTGAACAGCGTAACTCCTGAGCTTTTTGATCGTTACCCTGATGCTCAAGCGCTTTCCCAAGCTCAGCTGTGGGATGTGGAAGAGATTATTCGCCCGGTGGGCTTCTACCATATGAAGGCTCTGCATATTATTGAGCTCTCCGAAGCATTGGTGGAACGATTCAACGGCGTTGTTCCTCACACGATGGAGGAGCTCACCACCCTACCTGGAGTAGGGCGTAAAACTGCCAATGTCGTGTTGGGCGATGCTTTCCACCTGCCGGGTTTCCCTGTTGATACGCACGTCAAGCGAGTGACGAGTAGGCTTCGCTGGCATACGCAGTGGCGCAAAACCAACCCTGACCCGGTGGAGATTGAAAAGCAGGTGACCGCTGAATTTCCGCCGGAATGGTGGGCAGATGTGTCCCATCGGCTGATCTATTTTGGCCGTCAGATTTGCCACGCGAGGAATCCGGAGTGCGAAATCTGCCCGCTGAGAGAGTCCTGCCCGGCGGCACCGCAATTCTTGGCGCAGAAAGCAGAAAAAGAGGCGCGGAAGAAGTATGCAGAACAGAGAAAAGCGCTGAAGGGTCAGCACTGAAGGGCTAGCACTGAAGGGCCAGCGCGAGAGCCTGCGCTGAAGGCTCAGCGCGGTGGTAATCTCACGCAACTCGAGAGGGACGTGAAGGCAGACTAACGCTTTTTCGGCAGGTCGTAACGGTAGCCGACGTTGCGAACCGTGCCGATGAGATTCTCATATTCAGTGCCGAGTTTGGCGCGCAAACGGCGGACATGCACGTCGACAGTGCGAGTGCCGCCGTAGTAGTCGTAACCCCACACCTCTTGCAGCAGCTGGGCACGCGTGAAAACGCGACCCGGATGTTCCACCAAGTAGCGCAACAACTCGAACTCCTTGTAAGCCAAGTTCAGAGGCTTGCCATTCAAAGTTGCTGAATATCCGGCGGTGTTAATCACGAGGTCGCCCGAGCGAATAGTGTCAGAATCATCTTGACGACGAGGTTCCTCAACTTCATGGCGAATTCGGCCGCGACCAGTGGAAACCATGCCGCGCACAGCTCGCTCATTAATCAGCCTCAAGCGCGCCTCAACCTCGGCCGGGCTTGCCTGGGAAAGAATCAGATCAGAAACGCCCCACTCGGAATTAATGACGGTAAAGCCGCCGTCGGTGAGAATCAGGATGATCGGAATAGACAGATTCGTGGTGTGGATCAGGCGGCAGATTGACTTCGCCATGCCCAAATTCTCGCGAGCATCCATGAACAGAATGGTGTATTCCGGCATCTTCGGCAGGGCACTCGGCTCCAACGGCAGAACGCGGACACGATGAGAGAGAAGCGCTAATGAAGGCAACACTGTTGCAGGATCATGAGCGGCTGTCATAAGCGTGAGGTCAGTCACGTCGGCTCCTCTCCGTGAGATGTACGAAAGTACTTCTCCATCTTAAACACACTGGAGGAAAGGCAGGAGATTATCAGTAAAAACAGTTAAAATTTCAGGTTTTCTAGCGCTGCTCTGTTTGCCATGAGACTTGGATTACAATTTCATAAGCGCTTGAGTTTCTATCTCTGATTGATAAGTAGGACGTAGAGAAAAGGAATTTGAATAGATTCGTCCATGAGAATACAAGATGTGTACATCCGCAAAATCGTAAGTGTATACTTTTCATGTATGAGAGTCCGTATTCATCCACATGCAACAAAACACGGCTTATCAGAAAAACAGATTCGGGAAGCATACGACACCCTGATCAGTCCGAAGAGAGTGAGAGGGAGAGATGTTAACACAGATCCGCAAAGGTATGCAGCTGTTGGCTTAGATGCAAGCGGGATGCCTATTGAACTCGTTTTTGTTGAACTTTCGGACGATACAATCCTCATCTTCCACGCAAATAGGTTAACCAAGCAGTTCAGTAAAGAAGTACTTAATTAGTGAGGGGATCATGATGGAATACACTGCATCAGATGGCACAAAATTCAATGACGATGATATTGAGCGTTGGGCTCAGGATGCTGAACAGGGTTTTCCAAACTCTGTACTTGAACCTGCGCAGCCATACGAATGGGAGCATAAGTCTTCTATGCAAGCGAGAACAATCCGCGCTCCAGAAACCATATGGAAGCTCCTAGATTCTGCTGCAGCCAAACAGGGGTTGACGCCTAGCGCTTATATCCGGCAGATTCTTACTCGTAGTTTGATCGAATGATGGAGTATTTTTCGGATTTTCTAGTCTCGATTGTGAGCGAGGTGAGTGGAATCTGCTCACCTGAGAAACCAAGGCAGTGAGGCAAGCTGCGATGGCGCACTATTGCTAAGCTGGAGGGAAAGATGTGCACATCAAGGAGGACGAGCATGGCGTACAGTGACAACGAGAGCAGGAACACGGAAGGCATGAGCGGTAACGACAGCACTGAAGTGTTCGCTGCAGCTGAGGCCGTTGAGCAAGGCGCTCGCACTGAAAAAGCCCAATCCGCAGAAAGCGCTCAAGCCGCAGAAGCCGCCGTTCCACAAAATTCCAGCGCCGCTCCTCAGCACTCCAGCGCACAGCACGCTTCTGCCGCCGACCAAGAGCGCATCGAATGCATTAAAGTTGCATCGCGAGCAGCAGAACGCTCCCAGCGCACCTTCCGCCCGGCTCTGCTCGTCAGCGTTCTGGCTATCATCGCTGTGGCAATCATCCCGGCCCTGCTCACCTCGCTGCTGCCAGAAACCTGGCATATGGGCGCGCCAATCGTTGCCGCCGTTTTCGTGGTCATCACCATCGCCGCCATGGCCTGGCGCATGCCGTATATGGAGCCGGAAACCCCGCAGACCGCACCGAGCATCGTCGCCGGCGTGTGGGGTGTGTGCGGTGTCGCCGCCTCGCTTTTCGCCATTTTGACGATGAGCGTCTCTGGCCGCATTGCTTACGCGCTGGTCGAAGCTGTTTTCTGGTGGATGCGCGCCATGTTGTGGGCCCTGGTTGCCCTGATCACCGTAATTTTCGTGACACAAATGCTTCGCCGCGACCGCACTCATATGATCGCTTCCGCTGGTGAGCTGCTCCTCGTTGGCGCTTCCAGCTTCCTGATGGGCGGTTGGCTTTTCGTCCCGCTCCTGCTCACCGCGCAAATGCCGGCGATGGCGTGGGGCCTGCTCTTCATCGTCATCTTCATTGACATTGTGATGATGATCGGCTTCATCCGCTCAGCCTACATGCTCCAGCCTGGTGAAAAGTCGGCCAACCTCGATGCTGCTCGCGTAGGCGTTGGCTTGCCGTTGCTCACGTTGGGCTTGTGCGGCACGCTGATCCCGCTCTTCCTCTTGGTATGAGTTTCTCAAGATTATCAGTGCGCACAACTGCAGCCCGCCTAGCTTCGTCCCGTACAACTGCCGTCCGCTGAACACCTTCAAGCGCTGATAATCTTGAGCAATAAGCTTGCACCCCTCTTAACGCAAGAAAAAGCCCTGCACCCGTGAAGATGCAGGGCCTTTTTATAACTGAAGCGGTTTTCTCACCACAGCTCAGTTGCGCTTTGCGTTAGGGTCGTTGACGCGAGCGAATGCTGCATCAATGGCCTTCTGAGCGGCTTCCTTGTTCAGCCAGTGAGAGCCTGGCTTGACGTCCTTGCCTGGCTCGAGAACCTTGTAGTTCTCGAAGAAGTTCTGGATCTCGTCGAGAGTGAACTTGTTCACATCGTCAACATCCTGGTAGCCGTCGAAACGAACATCTGCTGGCACGCACAGGATCTTGGAGTCCACGCCCTCTTCGTCGGCCATGTCGAACTCAGCGATGGCGCGGCACTTCACGACGCAGCCTGGGAACACAGGAACAGGAAGCATGACCAAAGCGTCCAGTGGATCGCCATCTTCGCCCAAAGTACCCTCAATGTAGCCGTAGCACTGTGGATAGCCCATTGCGGTAAACAGGGTGCGGTCCAGAGTGATGCGGCCAGTGTGCTGATCCACTTCATACTTGTTCTTCGAACCTTGTGGAATTTCGACCAACACGTCGAAAGTCTCGTTTGCCATATGCTCTCCTTTACGAGTCACCATTACCTTCACTATGGTAATGCGCGGCAGGAATTCTACCGCGCATATGCCTTCACCTCAGTTACGTTGCCCTCATGAAGTCTCTCAAGATTATCAATGCGCACTCATCAGCCGCAGCCTGATAATCTTGAGAAATTCGAAATTCAGGCGCGTACCGACAGGATGTGAGCGACCTCCTGGTTAGGAGACAAGCACACCCAGTTGTGCGAGCCCCAGTGGAAAACGGCTCCAGTGAGAAGGTCCTCAACGTCAAAGCCGGCGTTCGCATCCAAGCCCAGAGCGCCCAGGTCAAGCTTAATATTGGCGGCCTGCGTGTTGTGAGGGTCCAGGTTGACCACGCACACCAAACGGTCGGCCTTACCTGTCGGGCTTACCTCAGCCGGGGTATAGCGCGAGAAGGCGATGACATTCGGGTTATCACTCTTATGAACCGTGAGGTTGTGGAAGGAGTGCGTTGCCGGATGCTCGGAGCGAATCTTGTTGAGAACGGTGAGCAACAGCTTGATGCCGTACTGGTCGGTGGCATTCCAGTCGCGCACCTTGATCTCAAACTTTTCGTTGTCGGCAGGCTCTTCGGTACCTTCCAGCTGCTTGTTCTCCACCAGCTCATAGCCCGAGTAAATACCCCAGGTTGGCGAGCCCAAAGCTGCCAAAACCGCGCGGATAGCGTGAGCAGCAATGCCGCCGTCACGCAGGAATGCCGTCAGATTATCAGGCGTCGATGGCCACAAAGTGTCGTGAGTATAGAAGCCATCCGTGCCGTTCACCTGCGGCAGGAACTCTTCGAGCTCTTCACCCGTGTTGCGCCACAGGAAGTAGCAGTGCGACTGGGTGAAGCCAGCGTAGGCGAGGGCGCGGCGAGGTGCTGGGCGGGTGAAGGATTCGGCGAGGAAGAGAACCTCAGGGTGGTCCTCGTGAACCTCGGCAATCACCTGCTGCCAGAAGGCAGTGGGCTTGGTATGAGGATTATCAACGCGGAATGCTGTTACGCCGGCCTTGATCCACACCTTCATGCAGCGCACGGTTTCTTCGATGATGCCGTCCATGTCCTCGTCGAAGTTGAGAGGGTAGATGTCCTCATACTTCATTGGCGGGTTCTCGGCGAAGGCGATGGAACCGTCAGCCTTGTGTTTGAACCAGTTGGGATGCTGCTTGACCCAAGGGTGGTCTGGCGAGCACTGCAGGGCGAAGTCGAGGGCGACTTCGAGGTCGAGCTCGTGGGCGCGGTGGCAGAAGTCTGCGAAGTCCTTCATGCTGCCCAGTGCTGGGTCGACGGTGTCGTGGCCGCCCTGCTCCGAGCCGATAGCCCATGGAGAGCCTGGGTCGGTGGGGCTGGCGATCAGAGAGCCGTCCTTACCTTTGCGGTGAGTGACGCCGATAGGGAAGATCGGTGGAATGTAAACGGTGTTGAAGCCTTCTTCCTTGGCGCGCTCCAAGCCGGCGACTGCAGTTTTGAGAGTGCCGGGGACGATGCTTCCGTCTGCTGCGTAGTGAGCGCCCTCCGAGCGGGGGAAGAACTGATACCACGAGGTGAAGCTTGCATGTGGGCGCTCCACTTCGAGGTGGAAGGTGGCTGACTTTGTTTGGTTCGTGCGCAGTGGGTGAACCTTGTTGAGCTGGCGCAGTTCGTTGCTCTGAGCCAAGTTCAGGCGCTCCTCAGCGCTCAAGCTGGTGTCCACGAGCTTTTCTGCTGTGTCGCGAAGCAGCTTCTTGGAAGCGGCTGGGACGTGAGACGAGCGCTTGTTAGCCCAGGTTTGCAACAGTTCTGCACCTTCGGCGAATGCGTTTTCGAGGGCGTCGTCGTGAACGGACACGCGAATAGCGATATCGTGCAGCCACAGAGAGAAGCGATCTTCCCAACCGGTGATGACGAAGGTCCAGCGGCCAATCTGTGGGGCAACGCGGGCCTTATAACCGCTTTGCCATGGCATCAGCGTGCTGGGTTTGCCTGCTTGTGCCTGCAGTTCGAAGAGGTCAAGGCCTTCTTCTTTCACTGGCATGGCATAAGTAAAGTGCTTTCCTGCTGGATTGGTGAAAGTGACCTCTGCGCGCACGGGTTCGCGGCCTGCGCCGAAAACTTGTGCGGTGAGAGGGAATTGCTCACCTAATTCCACTCGTGGTGGGAACCCTTCAGGGGAAGGAGCTGGGGTCACATTCAAGATTCCCAGCTGTCCGAAACGTGGGACGTTTTCCATGTGAGCCATAAAAGCGCCTCCTTGCTCATGGCTGTAATGGTTGCTATCGCTGTTGGCGACTCTTTCAGCTTACCGGTACACCTCGTTAAATTCGACACTCTCTCAGACTTTCAAAACTTGAGCCAAGCGCTATCAAGTTTTTAACTGTGAGTGAAATCAGGGAATGTTCCCTCCTGGTTTGGGTTGAGCCAAGTAGAACAAATGACCACGATGGCCAGGCGAGCACGAGCTGGTCGAGCTCACAGGCGCTCCACTCGCGGCTACTTCAACAGTCAGCCGCACGAGAACAGCCAGCCGCACGGGCCTGACGGCAAGCTTAATCTCGCCGGCAAGCTCAAGCTCGACGGCAAGCTCAAACTCGACGGCAAGCTCAAGCGAGCTTGAGCCCGCCATCGCGAACAGTGTTGATGAAAGGATCTGAGGGTTTATGGCATTCCTTCCAACAGTTTTCGGTTCTGATTTTGATGACGCATTTGACAGCTTCTTCCCCGATCGCATGGTTCGCAATGCGATGCCAGCCAACGTCATGAGCACTGATGTTCGTGATAAGGGCGACAATTACGAGCTGTCCATGGAGCTTCCTGGCTTTGACAAGTCGGATGTAAACGTGCAGCTCAAGGATGGCAACCTCGTCGTCACTGCAACTGCGAAGAAGGAGAGCGAGGATAAGGATTCTCAGGGCAAGCTGCTCCGTCGCGAGCGCTTCTCTGGCACCCGTTCTCGTAGCTTCTACGTGGGTGAAGGCTTCCAGCCTCGCGACATCCACGCCACCTTCTCCAACGGCATCCTCACTCTGACCTTGCCGAAGAAGGCTCCTGCTAAGGATGAAGCCGAGACTACTGTCGCCATTGAAGGCTGAGTTAGCGTAAGCTCAACTTCGCGCCCTACAATGGGCGTATGGCTTCTCACAATTACACGGAAACATTCACCGACCCAACCAATGAGGCGGATGATTACCGTGATCACGATGATTACCGTGACGAAAACGGTTCTCGTGACAAAAAGGCGCGTTCCCACCATGCTGGGGCGCGCCATTTTTTGGTTTTACTGCTCGCACTCGCTTTTGTGGCAGCTAGCGCCTTCTTCGCTTTCCGCACCTTTTCGCAGGGCCGAGCTGCCCGGCAGACGGTGGTGAGCGGCGCAACTTTGCCGGTGAGAATCCAGCAAGCTCTCAAGCGGGATCCGCGCGCTTTTGGCGGCCTTACTGTGCCTCACGATGTTGATGAGTGCGCCGCTTTTGGTGAGCAGCCTATCGCAGGGCGCAAGATTTCCACTCAGGCTGAATCCACCCTGAGTCCAACCCTTCGCTCGCGAGCTCGCACGTGCCGTGAAACCCACGATCCACAAGAGGCATTGTCATGGCTGGAGGAGAGAAACCAGCAGTCGCGCTTTGCGGGGCAGACCCCTGCTACTGAAACGGTGAAAGTTCCCGTACCTGGCTCGCCTGATCAATTCCTCTCGGTGACGAGGTTGCGAGCTGCTGGGCAGTTGAGCAGTGATAATCTCAAGCCTCGCCCTGTTGTGATATGCGTCTCAGGATTAGCAGTTACGCAGAGCGCCTGCCGTGCGAGTGTTGGCCAACAGCTGACTCGCGCGGGCTACGACGTCGTGCTCTTCGACCCGCGAGGAATTGCGCCAGGTGCGGCATCCTCCGGCTCGACCACCACGATGTCAGCGAAAACAGAGGCGCAAGATGCCCTGACCGTTACCCAGTGGTTGCGCAACCAAAGTGATGTGAACATCCAGCAGATTACGCTTCTGGGGCAATCACAAGGAGGGCTTGCTGCGCTGATCGCACTGCACGAGCAGCCGAAGTGGTATGCGCGCGCAGTTTTCGAATATCCGGCGTTTATGCTGCCTCACCTTGTGCGATATGTTTTCCAGGATAAAGCTCTGATTCCTGAGCAAGTGACGCAGTTTGGTGTGACCTTGAGCCGTCGGTATGCGACGGATATATGGGATGTTGATGCGAACCGTTGGCTGGCGCAGATTCCTGTACCTACGCTCATTGTTCAGGGCATGGATGATTCTGTTGTGCCGCCTGATGTCAGCTACCGCGCGGTGGGGGAGATTCCTGAGTCGCAGCTTGTGTTGCTGCCTGGCCAGCCGCATGGTTTCAATGAGGATGGCACGCTTCTTGCTTGTGCTCGCGTGGTGAGCTTTATCGATAATTCGTGAGGCGAGCGGACGAGTTTGTGAGCGGTGACGTGAGCCGGTTTCACTGTTTGTTCACTGCTTTCGTGTCGGTACTTGACAAGTTTTTCAGACTGTGTAAACTAGTGAGACGTTGCACAAGCAACATCGCGTATCGCGGGGTGGAGCAGCTCGGTAGCTCGCTGGGCTCATAACCCAGAGGTCCATGGTTCAAATCCATGCCCCGCTACTAGAAGCCCGTGAGGGTCAAGAAGAACAGCCGGTTCAACTCCTAGCAGTTGGCCGGCTTTTTCTAAATCTTGAAGCGTCCACGTTACTGTGCCGCGCATTTTCTGAGAAAGCGCGCCGCCGGTAATTCCCATTTGCTTAGCAAGGGCGTTCTGGCTCATTTTCTTCATAGCAAGAGCCACGCGGATATTTGTTACTAGAGTGTCTTCAAGACTTGCAGTCTTTTTAATCGTTTGTGTAGTCATGCTTAACATCATAACACACATGTTTAGCGCTAATAAACGACACGCCGATGTGTCAGCTTCTTTTCGTTGCTATTTAGCCAAATTAATCACTAATTACTTTTAAATATCGCAATGCACTTGCCTCTAATCAATTATGCGCTAAAGTGATTAGCGTGACTAATCGACAAGTAGAAACTTTAAAGAGGGTCTCTCAGAAGATGAAAGAGAACGGGATTAGCAGAGCAGACCTCGCCCGTGAACTCAACATCACAAGAGGTGCCATTACTCAGAAGTTCCAAGCACAACGCTTCACGCTTCGAGACATCAGCCGCATCGCTGACTGCTTCGACGTGTCCACGGATTGGCTTCTCGGACGAACCGAGCAGCAGAAGCTCCCAGAAAGGGCGGGGAAATGAACGCATCTAGTCAACATGTTCTGCATTCGTTTTCTGAGTACTTTTCTGACGCGGTACGCGGCCAAAAACTAGACCGACGCACAGCAAGCCAAGCACTCGCAAACTTGCAGACAATTCTCACCGAGTTAGATGCCTAAACGCCTAGCAGTAACAAACTTTTATAACTGAGCCGCGTTAGAGAACGCCACCACTGGCAAACGTTCGAGCGGTAGAAAGACCAGCGCCGGCTGGCTCACCGGCAATACAAGCGGCGGCTGGAACTGTGCCGCGCTGGAGCTATCCCGACACGTAGCCCTCTCTGGTTAAGGCAGAATCGGGCAGATTTCGCGCTGTTAATAAGCGGCGCGGGGGACTACGTTGCACCATTCCTGGCGGCTTCGGCCGCTAGCTTAAACGACGGCCGTGGCTCCGAAAAGCAACGCCATTAAGCTACCTAACTCACGGAAAATGACCCCAATAGTTACCCTATTGCGCTTCTTTTTCGTGGGTTTAGGTAGGCGCCACTCTAACCGTTCACCAAAAAGCAACCACACAGGAAACCCTCCTGCAAGCCTGAACGGTGAGAGCTTTACAACTTTCTTAAACTTCACACTTCAAAACTTCAAACTTAAAACTTTCTACTTCACAAGCTCAAACATCAAAGGAGAACACCATGAGCAACAAAACACTTAACCCCCCTGAACACTTACCATTCAGTATCGAAATCAACACCGAACGGCTTAGCCGTGTCATTGCTCAGAATTATCACCGGCTGGAGAGCGAGACGAAAGGCGACGACTATATCCCTCTGAGCACTGTCCCGTACTTGCTCGGTGTTGAATCTTCTGACCTCGCGTTGCTCTTGGTTTGCCGGTTTGTTCCCGCGCCTGAACTTCTTGAAGATGGTTTGTTCTTCTATCGTTTTACTTTTCTCTCCGCTTTGCGTAAGTTTGCGACTGCTTACCGCCCGGCGGGTTATCTTACTTTTTCGGCGCGCGGGGCGGTGGGTGTTCCTCTCTATAGAGGGGGCAAGCAATGAACAGACTTTCACGGCATGAGCTGAAATACTTAAGTTTGCTCAGTCAGCGAATTGGCTGGAATCTTTCCAAGTTGAGGGGCGGCGGCTTTTACACCACAGCGACGCGGATATCTCAAACGGTTGTGCATGGTAGCCCGCTAACACCGAACCAGCCGGGCGGCGTCTTAAACATTTCGGCAAACGATTTCAAGCTGCTAGTTTCCGCTGGTGTTGTTTCCCCGTCTGTTCGCGTTCCACATTCGCGCGGCGAATACTACACGGACTTGCTTTTCGCTGAATTAGAACATTTCGCCGGGGTTAATAGCGGCGCTCACTGAGCCGCCTAGCCTTTTGAGATTTTCAAGGAGAACAAACAAAATGAATAACTTCATTGCTTGCACGGCGGTCGACGTTTTCCCGTTTGAACCAACGGGGGGCGTTTATGCCCGCGATGAACTGAGACAGCGCGTTGCGGCGTCTTATCCGTATTACTGTGAGCTTCCAGCCGCTAGCGAGGACTATATCAGTCTTAACGAATTGTGCGGCGCGAAATATGGGGCTAATGTTCGCGGCGGCGGCCTCGACTTGACAGAAAACGAACTGCGAGACCTTATTGAACATGATTATTTGCCCCGCCCGCTTTTCCATCGTAACGGCGTTGAGTATTGGGACACTGAAGAACTTGAGGCCTACCTCTTTGAATACTTTATCCCTTTTACTCATGAGCAAATTGAGGAAGGCGAAGAGTTATGAGCGCGGTTAAACTTTCCCCAACTTTCAACAGAAGAGGCCACACAATGCCACGGATTACACAGCGGAAACATACGGCAACACATCAGCATGGCGCGCCGCAAACTACTCTAGGCGGATTGTGGAGCGAGTGGAGGAACTGGACGCCCTCGAAACAGGTGTCTGGCTGGCTGGTGTTTGCGGCTGGTATTGCCGCCGCCGTGGCCGTTTACTGTTTCCCGTGGCTGTTAGTTTTCGTGCTTTTCTGGCAAGCCCCGGTGCGTGGCATTGGCTTTGTTGTTGCCGCTGTGCTTTCTTTGGTGCTTTTCTCTAAGGCTGAACAGGGTGAGGAATGAAGAACATGAATTATATTGCGCAAAACAATGTGGTTATTGTCCCACATGTTCAACCGTGGGAACCGTATCTGGCTGAGGGCGTGACTTTTGAGCAGTACATGGACGCCGACGACTACGCGGCGCATTGGGAGGCCAACCGTGCGCATAGCATCGGCGGCTCAGACGCGGGCATTCTGCTAGGCCTCTCACTCTGGGCTACACCGGTCGAACTCTGGCTCGAAAAGACCGGGAAACTGAAGAAGAGCGAGGCGAACGCGGATAGCTGGCCGCTGTGGTTCGGCCATCACGCGGAAACAATCCTGCGCGATTGGTACGCGAAAGAACACCCTACTGAAGAGGTGTATTCTGGTACGCTCTTCACGTTTAAAGCCCCCGACGGCTATAGGCACGCGAATCTCGACGGAATCATCATGAATGATGAGGAGCACAGGACGCCCGGCGTATTGGAGATTAAAACCTCCAGAAGTTGGAGCATGTGGCACGACGACAACGGGGAAACTATTATCCCGCCCGCCTACCTCGCACAAGTCGACCATTACATGAGCGTAACCGGGTTTAATTGGGCTCGCTTCGTTGTCATGGTCGGAGGATATGAGCCGTTTACTATCACGGTCGAGCGTGATGAAGAGCGGGAGGCCTCACTGCTGGAAAATGAGGCGAAGTTCTGGACGTGCGTAAAAATGCCGGAAATGATGCAACCGATGCCGGTCAATGTTGACGATATCGCCAAGCTATACCCCCAACCGTTAAGCACGCTCGAAACCGTCCCAGAATCACAGGCGCAAGAGTTCGAGAGCCTCGCCCGCCATTTGAAAGACGCGCGCGAAACCATGAAACAGGCGAAAGAAGAAGCCTCAAGGCTTAATGATGCTCTCGCTGTGATGATTGGAGATAGTGCCGGGCTCGAGCATGACGGCCTGCGAGCCACTCTTGGAACGCGCGCGGGCAAACGGTCGAAAACTGTAAAGATTAGCGAGGAATAACAGGCATGAGCACTCTTCAAAGCGGGGCGGGTGAAACTCGACCCCAACAAATACAGCCACAAGCCAGCGCCTACGCTCACCCGCTCAACCAACCAACATTGGAACAGGTGGAACAGGCGAACCCGGTAAAACTCGAATACAAGCCCGTGGAAACAGGCAAACCCGTTCACGGGCTAATGCACAAAATTAGCCGCATTCAGCTAGGTGTCAAACCTATCAGGCCAAAGGCAAAGGGATATGGCTACTATTATGTGCCACTCGACCAGCTCATGGAAGCGCTAGTCCGCCCGTTCCAACAATTAGGCTTGGCCGTCTCTTCCAGTGCTAAAGAAATGCCAAGCACCGGCGGCAATTTCCCCGGCATGCTATTTACTACGACACTCACCGACTTAGAAACCGGCGAAACCGTGGAAAGCACGCATGTTATACCGCCTCTGACGAACCCTCAAAACTTAGGGAAGTGGGAAACCTATCTACGCCGCTACTCGCTCATTTCTCTTTTAGGTATTTGCGCGGAAACGGACACCGACGGGGAAAGCTCACCCCAACAACAAACGTATAGGAGACAACGATGAGAACAACACTCACATTTGAAGGGAATATAACGGACAACGTACAACTACGGCAAACTCAACAGGGTAAGCCGTTCGTTACTTTCTCCATTGCTCATAATGACCGCCGTTTTAATGCTCAGACGAATCAGTGGGAGGACGGCGTCACTACCTTTCTCAACTGCTCAGCCTTTGGCGCGCTCGCACAGAATATTAGCCAAACCATCACCAAAGGTTGCCGCGTCGTTGCCATTGGTACATTACAACAACATAACTATACGGATAAGCAGGGGGCTAACCGCTCCAGTATGGAGCTCACGTGCGAAACAGTAGCCGTCGACTTGAGAAACCAGACGGCGCAAGTTTACCGTCCTCAGGCCATTCAGAACCCGGCTCAAGCCTATGCCACGCCACAGGTCGCGCCCCAACAGCAGGCCGCGCCCGCCCAACAGTTCGCCCCCAACACTCCAGCACCAACCCAACCGGCGGCAAACTACCAGCCCCAACCCCAACAGGCACAGCAACCGGAAGCGAATGAAGGGTGGGTTGCCGAATGGTAGTCAAAGACCAAGAGTTCGCAAACCTCAGCGCGAAAGTGAGCGCGCTTGAAGCAATCGTGAGCCGTATAGAACAGTACCGCGAACCCGACCGGCAAATTTGGGCGGCACTTGACGACGACTATAGCCGTCTCGTACATCTCGAGCGATTGCACGAAGGCATGGCTGAAGATATCGCTAATTTAGGCCACCGTGTGCAAACGCTCACCGGTTGGGCTAAAAAGCTCGACACTGAGCTCGCCCAATTAGCCACGATTGAGCGAGTTCTGAAAATACACAATGCCAAACAACAGCACGACCAAGAGCGCGCCGCGAAAGACGCGGAAACCGAGGCAAAAAGTGCAACAGAATAAACAGGCGGGGCGCATTCCCCTATTAGTCTTTAGCGGCTGGCTTATCTTTGCCACACCGCCGCTCATCATCGCCGGGATTATCGCCGCGTTTTTCATCGGCTGGAAAGCGCTAGCCCTTTGCGCGCTTATCGCGTTCGGGGTAGCCGGCGCGCTCCTACTTTTCGCGGTGCAGGTCATCATTTTCGCCGCCGTGAAGAACCATAACCAACCACAACCGGCACAACAGAATCAGGGGTGGCCGTGGTGAACTGGAAAAGGTGGCGAACTTTCGCCCTCATGGTCACGCTTCTTCTTTTCGTGGAACTGTTGCCGATTGCGGAACATTTAGGCGTGATTAACACGCGCGCCTTCTGGATTATCAGTCTCACACTCGTAGGCATTGCGATAGCGCTAGCCGTCTGGGAAATGGTCGCGCTCATCATCGAATGGCGACGGCTCAAACAGGAAGGCGAACAGTTAAGAAAACTCAACGAAGCGGCCGAAAAATGGAGGCAAACACATGAATAAAGAACTTACAGCGCTTTCGGAGAAGATACTTTTCGAAGCTAAGCTCCTTGAAGCTTATAAGCAGACGAACGACTGGAACGGGGTAAGCGATACCGCTACGCATCTCATCGGCTTAAGCCTCCAAGCTTTAGGCATCAACCTAGAAAAGGCCTAGCCGTGAACCGCTCCAAAGACAAAGGAACAGCATTTGAGACCGCGGTCGCCCGCTATCTCGCTACCCGTTTACCGGGGCAACAGGTGGAGCGGCGAACTTTGCAAGGCATCAACGACCGCGGCGACATCGCCGGTGTAACCCTCAACGGCCACCGCGTGGTCATCGAATGCAAGAACGTTGCCCGTGTGCAATTGCCTAAACATATGCGCGAACTCGAACGTGAAAAGCAGAACGACCGGGCGGACGTGGGGCTACTGATTAACCACGCGCCCGGCCACGGTTTCACCGACCACGGCATGGCCGCCCAATGGGTCACACTCACCCTAGGCGACTTGCTCACCCTCACAGGTAACTAAAGAACAGACTTGCAACAGGCTAGCGGCATCATGTTCTCCTCTGCTATCCCTGATTGCATCACAATAAGCCCCGCTACTCAAACCATACGGTTAGAGCGGCGGGGCTATTCTTTTACTTTTCGGCGGTTTTACGTTTATGAGTTTCGCGGGTTTTTGCCCAAACTTCTATAGTTTCAGGCTTCCACCCGCGCGCATTGCCAAAAGTGGCATCAGCGGGCGGCATTTTTAACCGCGAAACAGTAGACTTTTTTACCCCTAAAAAGTTAGCAACTTCCTGAACGTTCATATAGTGGACTGTCATTCTTTCCCCCGCGTTTTCTCCGTTTTCTTTTCCTTGACAAGCCCAGCGATAAGACCGGCCATGCCAGAAAGAATGATGGAGACAACAGCGGCGGCTGGCTTACCGTAATACAAGAACAGGCACGCCAATAGAGACTCTAGAAAACTGTATAAGCCGAAAAAGAACGGCCAATTCGTTTTGTAGTTTTTCATTTTGTGCTCCTTTTTGAGGGGTGCGCGTGATACCCTTAAAGCGAGGGGCTACTAGCCTCAAGCTGGGTAAGAGCTTGAGGCGTTCGCCGCGGTGCTACCTCTTTCGGTGTTTACCGCGCTTCTTGGCTAGTAGGCCGCTGAGAATCTCTCTCAGCTTGTCAGCTGACCAACAAATAAACACAGAACCAACACCCGAAATGATTCCGGTAGCTATCTCATCTAGGTTCACCATAGGCGCCCCTCTTCACTTATCAACCGTGCCAGCACCCGACGCGCTGAACGTTTCCGGCTGACCCTCTCAGTATACAACAGTGTACGCAACTGTGCAAGAGAAAACCACAGAAAAAGACCGCCATTTCAACACTTTCACGCCTAAACGCGATAAACTAAAAGAGCGCTCACGAAAACACAACAACCCAACAAAGGCGGCAAAGTGAGCGACACACGAACCTCATACATTGGCGAAAACTACCAACTTGACCAAGCTAACGCCCTCGACTGGCTCAAAACACTCGACGACAATAGTATCGACCTTTTCGCAACAGACCCTCCCTACAGTTCAGGCGCGAGCCTCAGCCGCTCACGGCGAATGAAAAAGACCTCCACGCAATACATCACCACCGAAAGCCGTAAGCGCCTCGCTGAAAAACTGCCCGACTTTGAGGGCAACCACATGGACGCGCATAGTTACCGCGAGTTCACGCGCGAATGGGCGTCGCTTGCTTTCGAGAAAACCAAGCAGGGGGGGGCTTGCTTTGTCTTCTGCGACTGGAGTAACCTCTCCAACGTGTCCGACGCTCTCCAGCTTGCTATGTGGACATTCCGCGGCGTCCTCGTATGGAATAAAACCAACGCGCGCCCTCAGCTTCACATGCCACGCCGTCAGGCTGAGTTCATCGTCTACGCTACTAAAGGCACGCCGTCGGACAGCTTTAACATTATCCCCGGCGTCATCAACAGCCCCAACGAATCGTCAAAGAATCGACTTCATCAAACGCAGAAGCCGCTCACGGTAATGCAACAGCTCACCGCCTACGCTCCAGCCGGTGCTATCATCTGCGACCCGTTCGCCGGTACAGCCACCACCGGTGTAGCCGCGCTCATTAACGGGCAACAGTTTAAGGGCTGCGAATACTCCAGCGAGTACGCGGTACGCGCCGCCGCCCGGCTTCAAGAGACCGCCCGACAACTGGCATATACGAAACCAACCACAGGCGGCGAAAACTAACCCGACAACCTAGGGGGATAGGTGCAACAACAGACAACCGGCAAAGCTCTAGCCCAACAACTCCGCCATACTCTAGCCAGTATTGCCACCGCATGGGAACAGGCTAGACTCATCACCACCCCCACCACGCACAGCACCAACAGCGGCGAACACACTACTCCAAGCGCCCCCGGCCTACCGTTTAACGCTGACCAATTCGATAAACTCGAAGAAGCGGGAACCATTATCAAAACAGCCGGGCGCGCCTTTGGAAGCTGGGACGAACACCAAACGCCCGCGCAAACCGCGCGCGCTCTCATCGCCAAAGCGGACACGATAAGCCAAACAGCAGACGCCCGCCGCTGGCTTACCGACCTCGAACACTGCCTCCAGCTGCTCGAAAACGTCAGCGGTGAAAGCAGGTTGGCCGCCGCGCTTGCTATGCACCAGTTCGCCGCGTGGAGTCCCGCCCGCCTCGCTGTACTCCTATCCGCCGTGTTAGGCTGTGCAGTCCAACCGCTGGACGTGACACACGCGCGCGAAAATGGACACATAACAGTAGAACACGGGCGGGTGAAAGTTCGCGAGCTAGTAGACTATTTTCGAACAAAAAAGCGAAAACCTGTAGACAATAAACCAACAGACGACTAGTCTAGTAAGTGGTCAACTGTGAACAACAGAGCCACGCATGAGCGCAAACCCTCGTCAATCCCTAGACTATTGGCGGGGGCTTTTTCATGCTTACCGCCTTAACGCGGCAAACCCCTAACAGAAAACTCAGGGGCTACCAAAGCCCGGCAGGCAACGCTCGAGCATCAAGCCCGCCGGGGATAACGTGCACACCAACCCCTCACGCTCACGGGCGTAGGTATGCCAGTCGCTACCCGTCCAGCAGCTCAACGAAGAACAGGGCGGGCACACTTTAATGAACAAAGACCCGAGAAGAAAAAACGGATACAGACGCGACCAAATCAGAAAGCGCGTGTTAGCCGCCTACAGCTATTGCCATCTGTGCGGGCAACCAGTAGACAAGACACTACCGGCGGGCAACCCGTGGAGCGGTGAAGTCGATGAGCTTATACCAGTGAGCAAAGGCGGAAGCCCGACCGACTGGAACAACGTAGCTCTCGCGCACCGCATATGCAACGAACTAAGAGGCAACCACTCCACCAGTTGGGCGCGCGCACGCCTCACACAACCCAAAAACCAAAGCGAAAAAACAAAACAAAAAAAATATTTACCAGCAAGACAAAAAACCAATAAAACAAGCCTGTAAATTTAAATACTACAGGTGGGGTATAGACCCGGTGGGCAATCCGAGGTCTCCGACACAAGCTCTATAGGGCTTCCGTTTACGCGGGGTTCAAAGTGTAGCGTTCAGCTGGTTCATACCACTCGAGAGGAGGCGAGGAAATCGTGAAATGTGCCGTGTGCGGTAAGGATTTCCGCCCCTCTGGACGTGGTAGCCGTCAGCGCTACTGTTCACAGTCCTGTAGGTCGAAAGCATACCGAAAGCGTAAAGCCAACGAAGGACAGACTGACACGCTACCAGCCCCAACGCCTGAACCGGTGGACGACTTAACCGCCGAACAATTCGAAGCAATGAGGGATTACACCTACGCCGAAGCATTGCGGAAAAATCGGGACATTTTATTCAAAATGCTCATTTCCCCCGATACCCCAGCCACGGCAATTAGCGCCATCAGCCGCCAACACTTAAGCGTTGTCAAAGAACTCGAAAACTTGGACAATCACAGCGCCGCTAAACGCTTGGAGAAGATTACCGGCGTAAAACTGGAGGGGGGCAAGATTGACCGCCCATTCAACCCGGCGACTATCTAAACTAGCCAAGTATTTAGTTTTACCGTCGGGAATCGTCAAGACTGAAGGCTATACCGTCATCGACGTTGCCCGCGGCTTAGGCATCGAGTTTGACGAATGGCAAAAAGACCTGATACTCGCTATTTTGGGTAAACGCGAAACGGGTAAATTTGCCGCCGCTAGTTCTGGCGTGTGCCTGAGCCTACCGCGTCAGGTCGGTAAAACATTCACCATAGGCTCAATGATTGTGATACTGTGCGCCCTACACCCTAATACGCTCGTAATCTGGACGGCGCACCGTATGAGAACCGCGGCGGACACGTTTAAGGATATGAAAGCATTGTGCGCCGCCGGTGGAGTACTTGAACCGTTGGTGGCTAAAATCTCCAATGCTACCGGGCGCGAGGGTATCGAGTTTTCCAACGGCTCAGAAATTCGTTTCGGCGCGCGCGAACAGGGTTTCGGGCGTGGATTTCACCACGTTAGTTTCACCGTGTTCGACGAGGCGCAGATTCTCACGGAAAACGCGCTGGGCGATATTGTCCCGACGATGAACACGGCGGAAAATGGCCTCGTTTTGTACATGGGGACACCACCCGAGCCGAACAACCCGGCGGAAGTGTTCACCAACCGGCGCGACCAAGCCCTCGACAGCCTTAAACCCGTCGAAGAGCGCAAAGAAGAATGGAAGACGATTGACCCGCCGTTGTGGGTTGAGTTCGCCGCCGACAAAACGCTCACGCCCTCTGACCCGGTGGCATGGGCTGAAGCAAACCCGAGTTTTCCGAAACGTACGGACGCGGCGGCTATGCGGCGTATGCTCTCCAGCCTTTCGGCTGATACGTTCAGGCGTGAAGCGTTAGGCATCTGGGACGATAAGCCCGTCAGCCTCAACGCTATCAACTTGGACGACTGGACAACCGGCACAAGAGAGACCGCCCCGACTGGTGAAGACCTTATAACTGTCGCGCTCGATATGAGCCCCGACCATAGCGAACTGACCCTCGCCGCCTGCTGGAAACAGGGAAACGCGGCTCACGTTGAGCTCGTTTCTTCACGCTCAACACTTCAAGACGGTAGCGCGTGGGCGGTTGAGTGGATAGCCCAACGCTGGCAACGCCTCGCCGTCGTCGTTCTCGCCCGTAACAGCCCGGCCATGAGTTTGTATCAAGACCTGCGCGCGAAACACTTGAGCGTGCTTCTCATGAATGCTAACGACATGGCGCGCGCGTGTGGCCGTTTTACGGACAAAATTAGCGACCACACGCTCACGCATTTAAGCCGCGACGACCAGCCCGCATTGTGGGACGCCGTCGAAAACGTGCAACGTAAACCATTCGGACAGTTCGGACAGTTCGTGTGGGACTTCAAAAACTCGGACGTTGATGTAAGCCCGCTCATCGCCTGCACCCTCGCACTAGAGGGCGCGTGGCTCACCAAGAGGCGGCCTCACCGCGTGCAGAAAGTAATCTAATATGACAGATATTTCACCCAATATTCCCGCGAAGGCCACGGCAAAGCCTACACGCGGCCAAATCGCAACGCCTCTGCATTTCATCGGCGGAAGCACGAAGCCGCGCCTCAGCGAGTTCACTGTCTCCAATGTCAAGGGTATGCCGGCGGACGTGGAAGCGCTTACCGTTCAACTGTTCACCGTGTGGCGTGACAAGTACCCGCGTAACCTACTCAGGTCGCATTATTTCAACGCTGTTGAAGAGTTGAAGAACTTGAACATTAGTGTGCCTACGAAGGTGGCTGACCGTGTTCGCTCGGTTACTGGCTGGCCTGCTAAAGCCGTCCGCGCGCTCGCAGACCTCACCCGCTATCAAGGCATCAGCCTAGACGACGCGGACACATACGGGCTAAAGGCTATCGCGGCGCGTAACGATTTCGAGACGATGATTCCCCAACTAGTCACGTCCGCCTATAAACACTCTTGCGCGTTCCTCACTGTGACGAAGGACGCGCAAACCGGCCGCGCGGTTATCATGCCACGTTCAGCGCAAATGAGCGCCGGACTGTGGGATAGTGAGCACAACCGGTTAGCCGGGGCGCTCACCATCACGCGAACCGATAGCAACGGCAAACCGGATAAGTTCGTCGTATGGCTACCCGGCCAAGTCTGGGAATGCGAACGAACCGGCGGCCAATGGACAGGCGTCTACCATGAACAGGCGTATAAGGGTGTTGCCGTTTCCGCCTACGCTTACGACCCGCAACTGGACAGGCCTTTCGGCCGTTCCCGCATCACGCGCCCGCTCATGGCCTACACCGACGCCGCGAACCGCGAACTCTTACGCATCGAGATTACAGCAGAGTTCTATTCTGCACCGCGCTTGTGGTTCTTAGGAATTGACGACGACGCACTCGGCGGGAACAAGTGGGAAACTCTCATCACCTCTGTTAACGGCATCACGAAGGACGCGGAGGGCGGCGTGCCCCAAATGCACCAAGTTAGCCAGATGAGCATGCAACCACACAGCGACCTCCTGCGAACTTTGGCGCTCATGGTTTCCAGTGAGACAAATTTGCCCGTCTCTGATTTGGGTATTACGACGGAGAACCCGGCCAGCGCGGAGGCTCAAATGGTCGCCGAAAGAAAACTCACCCGCGACGCGGACAGGCAGAACAGCCTTCTCGCTCGCACACTCCAAACCACTTTGGGCATCGCCGCCGCGATAGAAAATGACAGCCCAACCATTCCCACAGAAGCCTATAACGCTTCTATTTTGTTCGCTCCAACCCGCGAAACCAGCCTCGGCGCGCGCGGTGACTTCTTCACCAAGGTCGCCTCCGTTGCCCCTGCATGGGTGAAGACAGCGACAGCGTGGAACATGTTGGGACTGTCTAGCGAGCAAGCAGAGGAAGCCCTGCGTGCCGTGAAAACAGCGGAAACCGCGAACATTCTTGACAGTATCGCGGCAAAAGTCAACCAGCAGAAAACAGAAAAGCCTGAACAATGACCACCACGCCCCAACTAGTCCGAGAAACGCAAAAGATTATAGAACTGCTCTCTACTGAACTCGGTGAACAGCTTGAGTCTTCTATTACTACCGCCGTGGAGCAATTGCGCGCCGTACAAGGCGACGAACAGCTGGAAAAGGCTATTGTCGAATCGTTAGAGACGAAATTAGGCGATTTGGTCGGGGCTTGGTCTCAGTATTCTGCCACGGTCTCAACGGAATACCTCGAACTCATGAACCAAGAAACAGGCGCATACGCGGGGCAACCTTTATACACGTATAACGCCGGCGAATATGTCACTAACCTCGATAAGATAGCGAGCATATACAGTAATCAGCCTGCCAGTTATTGGGCTAACATGAGCGGGACAAACCGTAAGAAACTAGTCTCCCGCCTACGCGCTGAAAGCTTGCAAACAGGCAACAACTTTATAGCTCACATCGCTTCAAAGACCGGAGAAAGGTGCGCCATTGTCACCCGTGGCAAAACATGCGCATTCTGCACTATGCTATCCTCCCGCGGCTATGTCTACCATGTGCAGCATATGCCGCACTTGCATGATGATTGCGACTGTGTGCTTATGCCGCGAAGCTACGGCGAACATATCGGTTATGACTATTCTGAGGCATGGCATCAGTACTATATAGCGCGTACACTCTGGGATGCTAATAAAAGCAAAAGCCCAACAGATAACGATATGACACAGCTCATGCGCCATCTGTTCAGGGAAAAATATACGGATATCCCAACAGCGCCGGAAAAGTCGAAAACTTACGGCGACGGGTCACTTAGTGAGGTAGCTTATTCGCGTTTCTTACGTGCAACCACAGAAAAGTATTTGCAACTCAAAAAGTCGGGCGCTTTACCAGACAACGCGAAATTGCCACCACTCACGCCGTACATGGTTCCAGAAAAATTGACAAAAGCGCTCGAAGAAAAAGGCCTCAAACTCACTACAAAACAGTGGAATCACATACTCGTAGGAAGCTACAACAAAAAAGACAGAAAAAACAAGCCATTTGGAGGCGGTCACCTCTACGGTCACGGGTGGAAGGCTCTAGAAGAAACAGAGTTCACAAAAAAAGTTACGCCTGAAAAGGTTTGCGAAATAATCCTCCAAACTTTGACAGGTGAGAAAATGCAACTTAAAAACACAGTCAAATATGTCAAGAAAATAGACGGGGAAATATATGAGTTGCATATGAGAGGGCCTAAGATAATAACCATATACACGCGCGAATAGAAAGGACTCAAGCAATGAACGAAATTGACGAAAAACTATTCGCTTTACTTTCCGGCAAATGGTCGAAAGAAGAGGAAAAAGAAGCCCGCAGCTTTTACAATGTAGGGGAACCTGAACTCACAACGCTATACGCATACGATGCGCTCAAAGAAAGAAACATAAACATACCTAAGCCATTAGCCAGAGACCTCTATGAAGCTCTTGACTTTGCAGACATCGAGGGTGACCCCTACTACGAAGCTCTGAAAAAATAAAAACATACAGGAAACACACCCAAGCACAAACCCGCGAACAATCTGAACTGTTTGCGGGTTTTCTTATCCCTAGGCCGGTACGCGAGCAGGCGCGCCCGGGGTTCGAATCCTCTACCGGTCACCACCGCTCAAGCGGGTAACGGTGTACGCGCTACCGTTCTAAAAATGCGCGGGAAACAAACCAAGGAAGGGCGACAGCATGGCTAGAAAACCACGCGATAAGAACCAAACCGACGACGAAACCGACACCACCACAACAGAAGCCAGCTCAGACGACGAACAGAAAACTGTTGAAACGCCTGAAGCTGATAAGGCTGAGACTGGTAAGTCTGAAAAGGCTGAAACCACTGACGCAGACACTGACACCGGTAAGGCTGAAGACGCACAACCGGCCGAAAAGCCTGACGACGACAGTAAAACACAGCCCGAAACAGACGAAGCAGCCGCACAGTCTGAGAGTGAAGAAGCTGACGAAAAACCGGGGGAAAATGACGCGCAACCGGGCGCGGGCAAACTCTTCACACAGGACGACGTGAACAGGATTGTCGCCGAACGGTTGAAACGTGCCAGCATGCACACGGCTGACCCGTCCGACTTGCAAACGCAAGCCGCGAAAATCAGCGAACTGCAAACCCAACTGGAAGCGCTCACCGCTGAACTGGAAGCCCGCCGTCAGGCCGACCAAGTGGCCGAATGGAAGAGCGGCGTCGCGGCTCAGTATGGTGTGCCTGCTGACCTTTTGCGCGGCGATAGTCTCGAGGCTCTCACCGCTCACGCTATGCAACTGGCTGAGTATCTGAAGCCGAAAACTGACCCGGTGAGTTTAGGCAATGAGCCAGCCAGCGCGAACGTCATCGACGATGACCCGCGTAGCCAATTCGCCCGCCAAATCTACCGACTTGCAACAAACAACTGACAGAAAGAAATAAACATATGACCGACAACGTTATCAAGTCTAATTCTTTTAAGATTACTAATGACCAGCTCGGCGTTTTGGTTAACGCCGTTTCTCAGAAGTCTACCGTTGCCGCCCTCTCTTCAAATCACCCGATGCAGTTCGGCGACACTAACCTCGTAGTTTTCAACGGAGCGCCAAAGGCTGAGTTCGTAGGCGAAGGCCAGCAGAAGAGCCCAACCCCGGCCAGCTATACCACTGTGACAGCTGTACCGCGCAAGGCACAGGTGACCGTCCGTCTTACTAACGAAGTGGAATGGTTGGACGAAGCGCGCGCCGGTGAACTCGCTGACACTATCATTTCTCAGGCGTCCGCCTCTCTGGCTGAAGCCCTCGACTACGGCGTACTCTACCGCCTGAACCCTCTTACTGGTACGGCTGTGAGCGGCTGGGAAAACTACCTGAACTCTACGACTAACCGCGTGAACGCCACCGCTAGCCCGGACGCTGATATTCGTAACGCCGTGAAGGCGCTTCTCAAGGCTAGCCCAAATGTTAGCGTCAACGGCCTCGCACTGTCCCGCGCTGAGGCTTTCGAACTGGGTAACGAACGCGATAAGAACGGGCAACTTCTCCACCCGGAGGTGGGCTTCGGCGACGTGGACGGCGCTAAGCCGTTCGGCCTCAACTACGCCGTTTCTGAAACGGTGAACCCTCAGGGTATTACCGGAGCTCCTAACGTGCTGGGCGTCGTCGGCGATTTCGCAAACGGTATTTATTGGGGCGTCCAGCGTGAAATCCCAATCGAGCGCATCGATATGGGCGACCCGGACGGCTTGGGCGACCTTAAGCGCATGAATCAAGTAGCCTACCGCGCCGAAATCGTTTATGCATGGTACGTATTCCCCGAGCGTTTTGCCGTGATTGACGCCGCCAAGGCCTGAACGGTGAAAGAAGTGAACCGATGAGCGAGCAATTAGAAACCTACGCGACGCCCGATGACCTCGCTAACGTCTGGCACAGCCTCACCATTGAAGAGGAAAAGCGCGCCCAACACTTGCTGGACGACGCTAGCCAAATCATGCGCGATGAAGTCCCCGCGATGAACGCGAGCACGGCCACAAAACGCATTGTGTGCGTGAACATGGTGAAGCGCGCCATGATGAGCCCCCAGGCTGAAGGCGTGACCCAGCTAAGCGAGACCACCGGACCATTCGCTAACAGTTTCACTTTCGCGAACCCTACCGGCTCACTGTATTTAACGCGCGACGAACGCCGCCGGTTGAAAGGCACAGGCCGCCAGCGCGTGTTCTCCGTTGACTTGTCAGGAATGTAGAAGAGAGGGGTGAGCGGTGGAAACGTTAACCGTGTGGGAATCAACACCAAGCCACGAGCTAGAAAAGACGGGGACAGTATCCGCCATGCTTATCCCCGGATATAGACCTGACCAACCGACCACAACAGACGACGGGCAACGGGTAGCCTATACCGTTTATATTCGCGGCAAATGGCAGGATACTGACCCCCGGCAACTAGTACACCGGGGGTCTTTTCTTACCATTCGCGGCAAACGGTGGAGAGTGAACCACGAGCCGGAAGCCTATGAGAACACGGGCGGCGCATTTATCGGCATGCTAGTTCAGATTGATGAGGCTGACCAATGGGGGCGCGGCTGATGAAGATGTACACGGATAGAAACAAATTCAGCGCGCTCGTATTGAACAGCCCCGGCACTCGTAACTTTATTAATGACAGGATTACGAAGGCCGTGGACGGCGTGGAAGGCGTCCACAAATTCATGACGGGAAAAAAGCGCGCCGTCGGTCTCATCATTTCGACGCAAACTCACGACACACCGGACGGGCGAAAGTCCAAAGGCAAAAAGCACCGTGTGCGATTGCGTAAAGGTGAAAAGTTGGACGGTTTGCGCCGCGTCACCGTAGCGGCAGGAAGGCTTCAACCGTGAAACTACCTGAAACGATTGAAACCGACCTCGCCCGCCTTATTGAAAGCGGTTTGAAACTTCCCGCGGGTAGTGTGCAAACCGGCGGGGCTGAGAACTGGCCGAAAACCACGACCAACCCCGCCCCGCGCGTCAGCCTCGCCGTCGAATACCAACAGAAGCCGGACGTGAACAGCCTCTGGGCGCGCGTACTCTTAGCGTGTTCCCTCGAGTACGTGGACGGGTACACGGATAGGACGCGACTCCTCAGTTTCGCCGCCCGCGTGGCCACGACGCTAGAAGACCACGCCCCCGCTTTGCCGTATGTGATTACAGCGGGCGTTGACGCCGCCCCCGCCCTCGACTTTGACACCGTCCACCCGTTCACTTCTCAAACGGTGCTTCTCAGAATTTACGATAACCAACCCAACCAAGAAGGCTAAAAAATATGGCAGATTACGAATATACTTCAATGAGCAATAATAAGGAGCGCGTCCGCTCAATCAAGCAGGCCGCTATCTTCTTCGACGTGGCCACGCTACCAACCTCCACCGACTGGAAGCCGGGCGAAAACGAAAAGCCCCTCGGCTACCTCTCCGAGGACGGCATCACGCTCCACCCTGAAGCCGGTGACAGTGATGAAATCAAAGGCCACAACGGGGATACGATTTACAACGAAGCCACGGGCGGAAACTGGACACTTCAGCTTTCCGCCGTAGAATCTTCAAAGACGGCCGCCGCGCTCTACTTTGGTGTAACCCCCGGCGATGACGGAACTATCACCCTCGACGATGCAACCGTGAAGGGAACTCACACGGTAGTTCTGGCAGGCCTCGACCAAAAGGGCAAGCCTATCATTGTCGTCGGCTATCAGGCTACCGTTTCCGACCGCGATGACATCACGTTCAAGGCGGGCGAACTCGTCCAGTTCAACATCACGTTGAGCCTTGCAAAGGCCGCGGGCGGCCACATGCTCAGCATTTTCGGCGCTTTCGACCCTGAAACCGAGCCGAAGAAGGAACTCTAAGACATGAGCCAGCCAGAATACTTTGAAGTAAAGCAAGCCGTCCCAACGGAACAGTATGAGCCCGTCCGCCTCAGCTTCAAGGGCGTAAAAATGGAACTGCCAGACCTTGCAAGTTCCCAAATCCCCTTGGAAATCGTCCAAGTTGTCGCCCTATGGCGTTCAACTCCACAGCTGACGGACGAACAGCAGGCGCAAATTAGTAGCGTTTTCCTCGCATACTTCCAAACCCGCCAGCCGCTCATGTGGGAAACGTTGAGCAAGACGGACGCACCGCTGGAGAACCTTTTCGCCATTGTTCGCGCATGGCTTGAGCGTTCACATCTCGACCCAAAAAAGCCAGCCTCCTCTGCTACCTCTACCAAGCTCACCGCCTAGACCTAGCCGCTGACTGGCTGCGTGTGTGGGGCTGCGTTTGGCAGCCCCTCACCATTGAAGACTGGCAGGCGGGCAAACAGGCGGGAAACTATGGTCTTGCTCAAGCGTTCGAAATGAGCCGCATAGCAGTTCGCGAGCATTCACGCTCACACGTTTGGGCGGTTTTGTTGGGCTACTCTTACATTCCCACGCCTGAAGAAATCAGCGTATGGGATACCGCAGAAGCCGAAAAGCGGACGGGAAAGCCGCGCGGCTGGAGGCCATGGAAGCAAAAGAACGCCGACCCGTTCCACGTTGAACCTTTACGCGATGAGGAACAGCGCCGCCGCGAACGGGTCGAGCTTGACCGCTTCTACAAAATTCAACAGTGAGAAATAGAGAGGGGAAGGGGGAGGCATGGCTCAAAGCCAAGTAGCCGGACGCATCTACTACGAAGTTGAACCCGTAGCCGGCAACTGGTCACAAAAAATCAAACAGCAGACGCGCGGCACAGGTACACAAGTCGGACAACAATTTAGCCAAGAAACAAACCGCAGTTTCAACTTTACGGGCGCTGTCAAGAAAATCGGTTCAGGCATCGGCGGCGCATTCTCAAAAGTCGGTAGCATCGGCCTTAAAGCTATCGGCGGTGTGAGCACGGCCATTATTGGACTGGCCGCGCACGGTGGTTTTAAACGCGCGATGGACATTGAAGGCGCGCAGGCTAAACTCAAAGGCTTAGGCCACTCCACTAAAGACATTCAGACACTGATGGACAACGCGCTAGGCGCGGTCAAGGGTACGGCGTTCGGCCTTGGTGAGGCCGCCTCTGTTGCCGCCGGTATGAGCGCCGCCGGTGTCAAGTCAGGCGCTGACATGTCCAAGAGCCTTAAAACGATTGCAGACACGGCCGCCATTGCCGGAATGAGCATGAGCGACACAGGCCTCATATTCGAATCAATCGCCGGACGCGGCAAGCTCATGGGCGACGATATGCGCCAGTTGACGAGCCGCGGCATTCCAGTTCTGGACATTCTAGGCAAGAAGCTAGGTAAGACCAGCGCCGAAGTCTCTGACATGGTGTCGAAAGGACAGATTGACTTCCAGACGTTCCAAGACGCCATGTCTGATGCTCTCGGCGGGTCCGCTATCGCAATGGGTAACACGTTCGAAGGTAAGCTCAAGAACCTGAAGGCCGCTCTCGGACGATTAGGAGAGACAGCGGCAACCCCAATACTGGACTTACTCAAGACTCAATTAGACGCCGTTACACCGGCTATTGACACTTTCGCGAGCGCGATTAAACCGGCGGTTGAGTCGCTTTCTAAGGCGTTAAAGCCGTATGCTGACGCCGCCGCGAACAGTATTGAGAATTTCAGTAAGAAACTTCAAAACGGCCAAATCACTTTGGGTGATATTGCGGCAAACATTGCGAAAGCGGCGGGCGCGTTTGAACTGTTTAAGGTTATGGGCGGCAATATGCCGGCCATGTTCGACGGCGTACTGTCAGCCTCTCAGACGGTAGGCAACGCGCTCAACGGCCTCACGGGAAAGCTTTCCAAGCTGACCGACCCGTTAAGCTTGCTCAAGCAGGCGGGAAAGAGCGCGGGAGAAGGCCTCACCAGCGTAGGAAACACGCTAGGAAACGTTAAACTGCTGTTTAACCAGTCGGGGCGTGACCTTTTGCAGATGGACGGCGCGTTCGGGCGTATCCCCGCCGATTTTCAGAAGATTGTTGACGCGGGTAAGTCTTTCGCTGGCTGGCAACCATTCCAAAACATCGCAGGTTCGAAGCTCGTACAGGGTTTTCAGGCGAAAATAGCCCCGGTTGCTACCCGTGTGAAAAGCTTGTGGGACGCGCAAACGTTGGAAATGCTAAAGCTCGACGGCGATCCATTCGCTGACTTCTCTGTGAAGGTGCAAGCGTTTAACGGGAAAGTGCAGGGCGTGTTTCAGACTATCGGCGGCAAAATTCAACAGGGTCTTGCCCCCGTGAAGACCGCTTTCGGCAAAGTCGGGGACTTTATGAGCCCGTTAACGGGCGCATTTGGCAAAATCGGCGGACTTGTCGGCGACCAAATGCAAGCGTTAGGCGGTAAAGTATTCCCCTTGGTTGGCCAGATTTTCAGCCCGGGAAAGATTGTGGCGGCTATTGGTTTTGGCGGCATCGCCGCCGCGCTTATCGCCGGTCTGGGCATGCTGAACCAGTCAACGAATAACGCATTGGCCGCGCAAATTAATAACTTTTTCGCGCAAGTACCCGCAATGCTTAAGCAAGCAAGCGGCTTCATTCAGGACCAATTGCCCGGCATGATTCAGAACGGTATCAGCCTTATTAATAGCATCATGGACGGTATCATCACAAATCTGCCTCAAGCTATGGGGGTCTTGAAAGACGGCCTCACAACTTTGCTTGATGGTTTGGCTGAGGGGTTGCCCTCTATGGTGGAGAAGGGCGCAACGCTCGTTACTGATTTGATTACTGGACTAACTGGCATGCTTCCAAGCCTCGTCAGTTCTGGCATCGATATCATCGGCGGACTTTTGGAAGGCTTGGCTAATGCCTTGCCTAATCTGGTAGCCGCCGCGCCTACTATCATCATGAATTTGGTGAACACTCTTCTCCAGAATATCCCGAAGATTCTTGACACAGCTACGAAGATTCTTGACAGCCTTGTCACTGGTTTACTTAATAGTATCCCGAAACTTGTCGCGGCTGTCCCGCAAATTCTGCAAGGCCTGATTAATACGATTGTCACGAATTTGCCTAAGATTGTCGATTCCGGCATGAATTTGCTGGAACATTTGATTACCGGCCTTCTGAATGCTATCCCGAAACTTATTTCGGCCGTACCTCAGATTATCGGCGGTATTCTTGGAACTCTTATAAATAATTTCCCTAAAATCGTGGACGCGGGTTCACAAATTCTCTTCAGGCTGCTCACCGGTATTATTCACGTTATAGGTGATATTCCCGGAACAGTCGTGAAGATTTTCAGCAGCATCAAAAACACGCTCACCGGTTACAATTGGGGGGAAATCCTCATTAACGCGGGCAAAGCCATTATTGACGGTTTTATCAATTCTGTGAAAGCCGTCTGGGATAATACAAAGAAGTTCTTTAGTGGTATCGGAAACTGGATTAAAGACCACAAAGGCCCAATTAGCTACGATAAGAAACTTCTTGTTCCCGCAGGTGCGGCAATTATGTGCGGTTTTCAGAAGAGCCTGAATGCGGGCTGGGCTGGTGTGCAGAAAGACGTGAATAGTTGGAACGCTCAACTTGCTGGCAGTTTCAGCCCGTTCAACGTCAACCGTCTCGAAGCCGTGAACTTGCAAGTTCAACCGACAGGAATGAGCGAACTAACGCAACAGGTCGCACTCTTGCGCTTTGAACTGCCACAGATTATTGAAGAGTACACGCCGACCATAGGCAGGCGTGACCTCGCACGCATGGTCAACTAGGGGGGGGTGAAACGTGAAAAGTATTAAATTCAGCGACAACGTTGACGCCCTCACTTTCGAGGGTAGTAACGGCCTTTATATTGAGGAAGGTTTGAACCTGAGAGGTTGGGAACCGGACACGACGGTCACCGCGCAAGAAATGAACGTGAGCACACCACCGCGCGCCGTAACCGTGCCTATAATCTACGCGAAACGCGAGGACAATGACGGCGATGGGCTGCCCCGCCTCTTCAATCTCTTACATCGGGCAACCACTCGAACCCCGATGACACTGACAGTTACTTCAAGCACTGACGGGCGCGAGTGGAAACAGCGCGCCTACGTCAGCAAGCTCGAAGCAAACAGCGTCACCCCAACACTAGAGAAAGTAACGGCAACCGTCCAACTACTCGACGGCTGGTGGGTCAATGATTCCAGCCGCTTTGAATACGGTCAAGCAACCGTCAGCCCGTGGCTCGACCTCAACCACGACGCACCCTACGACCTAGCCAGTTACCCGCTCGCACATCTTGGCGAACAAGTCCCCGGCATGATAGCCGATAGCGTCCTCCTCCGTTTCCAAATTTTGGGGGCTATCAGTCGCCCGCAAATCACCGCAGACTGGGGAACAGGTTCTAACATGTACGCCTACAACGGCGACATTGGAAGCGGCCAAACGCTCACCGTTGACCCCCTCACCCATTCCGCGAACATTAACGGCCGCCCGGTTTTCGAGCAGCTCCAACGCGGCGCGGGGCTGGGCTCGGGCTCGTATATCTTCCAACCTATCCCCGTCTCTCAAGATTTAGAGGGCGTGAAATGGTCGGCGACTCTCTCATGGTCGCAACGGTTCAGTTTCGTCATTACGCCTCTATATAGGAGCCTCACAGTATGGTAAATGTCCCTACAACAGTGAGAGAAGCGCCTCCACTCATCTATGGAGCTATGAACGGTGGCACTCTCCACGCGCTCGGAAATCTAACTGGCTACAACATTGATATAGCCTGGGGGTTGTCCGAGAATAATTTCGAATTGCAAACCGGTGCGAGCCTCCAGCGGGGCAACTTTATCTGGTTCGACGGCACGGGCGCGGGCGGGATTGTCGATAGTATCGGCATTAATGCGGACACGAACCTGAAGAGCTATAAGGGGCGTACATGGTTCGCGATTTTATCGGATAAGATTGTCGAGCCGCCAGCCGGTCAAGCATATAGGACAGTAAGCGGTACGGCCTCGCAAATGCTCAGCCAGTTACTTAACGCTGTGGGGTTGGAAGCAACCCAGCCCGGCGGCCTCTTCACCGTGCAAGACACGGGCGGCGCAAATTTGGGAACATTCCAAGTCGACCGCTACGTATCTTTATGGTCTGTCTTGGTGAAAATGTGCACCCAATACGCGCGAAAGCTCTCCGTTTACTGTGACGGTACGCGCGTATTCCTGAGCCTTGCTCAACCGGTGACGGTGAGCGCTGACGAGCGAACGGCCAGCCTCTCCATCAACTCAGGAAATGCAAGCCCTACGCACCTCATCGGCCTCGGTTCTGGAGAGCTAACCGCCCGCGAAATCGTCCACAGATACATCAACAGTTCGGGGCAAATACTTACCAGCCCACCCGTGACTGGCTGGAAAGACATCACGCAAACCTATGAAGCTACGGACAAAAAAGGCGACGACCTCATCAGAGTTACTGAAAAGAAGCTCAAAGAGCTCCAGTCAACCGGTAGCGGGGACATCGATTTCAAGGGCGACGCGCGAAACGTCGAGCCGTGGGACATTATCAACGCTCAAGATTGGAACACCGGCATTAGTCTTCAAACCGGTGTAAAAAAGAAGATTTTCAAAGTCTCGAAGAACCGGCTGACTACCAGTATCGAGCTAGGTAGCACGGCGGACTCGTCGAACGGCTCGCGGGGGGGGGCGGGCTAGCCTCTAACCCGTTCACGGTGAAAACCTACCGCGCCGAATGCGTCCAATTTTCCGACGGTTTCACTGACTTCAGCATGCACACACGCGCGGCGCTCATCGGCTCAACATGCTTTCTTCTAGTCGCGTGTTCGGGGAATTTCACGGCCGGGAAAACTACCACTATCGGCCATGTTATCCCCGAACTAGTGAGCCACTATTCCGGCTGTGACTCGCTTCTCGTTGGCGGGGGTGACAGTTGGGTCGGCTATGACGGTCAAATTTACTTCACACCCGCGAAAACGGGGAAATTTAACCTTCAAGGCTTTTACATGTATGAAGTTCTTTCTTAAAGAGAGGGGAAAATATGAGAACTACTAACCTGACGCGCTACACGTGCGATAGGTGCAGAACATCAACTGTTATGGCTGATGGTAACGCTCCGGGCTGGCATGATGTCACGCGATACCGTGCAGATTCCACCACTGATTCCGCGCTCCTCTGTGAAAAATGCTATTCAAAATATATCGATTTAGCGGCGAAGCATGACCGCGAGTATATGCAGTTCATGACGACCCCCGACATTGATAAGGAGGCCTGATTATGGTTGATGGCTTCAATTTTGTTGATGCTCACGCGGGTACTGCTCACATTGATAGTACGAGCATCGCGCGCAAAAACATGATTATCACCGGCTACAGTGATGTAATTCTGCCACTACACAACCGGTTCAAAGTCACCATTTTAGACGCTACGCATATCCAGTTGTGGAATGGTGGCGGCCTTATTAAAGGCCGATTTTTCTACTGTGACACTTATACGAAAATGGAGGTGAAGGCAGGCACGGCCGGTTTGAATCGTTGGGACGCGCTGGTTATTCGCTACCATCGCGGCAGTGATGGCGTGGAAACAGTGACCCCGCTTATTATCACGGGTACGCCTACGAGCGGTAGCCCTAGCATGCCGGCGACGCTGGTAAATAATGACCCGATGACCGGCGCGACGGACACCGACCTACTGTTAGGTCGCATTGAGCTCAACGGCACTAACCTGAGTTATACGACTTTGCAAAACGACGCGGGACATCTCAGAAACGTAGCTGAAGCTCTTGAAACCGCGCGCGATACTCTCACAAAAAGTATCAACGATGAAAAGACCCTGCGCCAAAACGCAGACATGAACCTCCAAGCAGATATAAACAACCTACAAAAGAGGGCAAACAGTTTACAGGACAATATCAACGCTGTTGACTCTCACGCCCAACCCCTCCACTTTGACAAGCTCGTCGGTGATTCAGATTGGGACGTCTCCGGGGTTGTTGTTCATGGTGTTGCTTATATCGCGATACGTTGGGCTAATCGTGGAACTTTCGGACTTAGCGCGTGGGGACACACACCGATCGCGCGCATCAATAACGGTTGGAATACTTCCGCTGAATTTGGTTCATACTCGATGAATAACCGTGTTAACGGGAAAGAATGGTTCTCAATTTACGGTAATCAGATCGACTTCAGAACTGCTGAAAATACGAGCGTTACACCCTCGTGGCACTTGTCCACGATTATTTGCCCAGTACACCGATAAAAAAGGGAGTAAAAAGAAATGAGTTTGAACGGCATTGACATCAGTAGCTGGCAGCAAGGTATTAACGTCGGTCAAGTTGCAGGCGTGGACTTTGCCATCGTCAAAGCCACACAAGGCACGGGCTACACCTCTCCAACCTTTGCCGCACAGGTTGAGAGCACTGTGAACGCTGGTAAGCTTCTCGGCGTTTACCACTACATTAGCGGCGGCAATGCAGCCGGTGAAGCGGCGCATTTCGTGAACACGGTACGCGCTTACCTTGGCCGCGCGGTTCTAGCCTTGGACTGGGAGAGAGACGAGAATAGCGCATGGGGGAATGTTGAGTATTTGAGGCAGGTTGCCGCTGAGGTTATCAGGCTTACGGGTGTTCGCCCTTTGCTCTATTTCTCTGAATCGGTTCTGGGCGCGGTTGCCCCGGTTGCAAGCGCGTTAAACTGTGGCCTGTGGGTTGCCAAATATGCGAATATGGACGCGACCGGCTGGCAGTCTAGCCCGTGGAATGAGGGCGCTTTTTCTTGCGCAATCCGCCAGTATTCCAGCAAGGGAACTCTAGCAGGCTATCCGGGATGGCTCGACCTGAATAAGTTCTACGGGGACAGCACAGCGTGGCATAAGTACGCGGCTGTAAACGGTAATCCAGCAGCTACAGCTAGCCAGCCAGCCGCAAAGAAGAGCGTGAGCGAGCTAGCTACTGAAGTAATCGCGGGCAAATGGGGAACAGGCACAGAGAGAGTTCGACGCCTTCAAGCCGCCGGCTACGACTATAAGAGTGTTCAGGACGAAGTCAACAGGCGATTGAACCCCGCGCCGAATCTTGAGGCAATGGCAAACGCTGTCATTGCGGGAAAGTATGGCAATGGACAAGACAGGCGTAACAGGCTCGGCGCAAACTATGATGCCGTTATGAAAATCGTAAATAAGAAGTTGGGCGCTGGCTCACCCTCTCGCGTGTATGTGGTGAAGGCAGGCGATACGCTCAGCGGTATCGGCGCGCGTTTGGGCGTGAGCTGGCCACGATTGGCACAGTTGAACGGGCTGGCAGACCCTAATCGCATTTACCCCGGGCAGCGTCTGCAATATTGAGAGGTGTGAACATTTGAGCGAAGAAAGTATTGTCGCTATCCTCGTCGCCGTGCTCGCCTCTGGCTCAGTTTCGAGCCTCACCACTTTCATGTTGAAAAGTTTCTACGAGAAGCGGCACGGCACACCCCGGCAAAAGGCTCTAGAAACGGGCATGCAGGTGTTGTTGTTTGAGAAGCTTGCAAAGCTGCACCAAACCATGATTGAGCGCGGCGGCTGGACGCCAGACGCGGAAAAGCAACTAGCCGACCGCATCTATCATGCTTATCACGATTTAGGCGGGAACGGGGTAGGCACGGCGCTTCACGCGGATATCTTGGCAGCTCATTCCCAACCAAAACAGGAAAGTGAAACACAATGAACGAAATGAACGAAGAAGAGACTACCGGCTATGTTCCCGCCGTGCCTGATTGGCTCAGAACGGCCGCCTACTATGCCGGTTTGGTTGTGGCCGCCGTTAGCTTTATCGTGCTCGCTATGGCTGGCGAAATGGACTGGCCGCGTTGGGTGGAAACGTTAAGCGGCGCCATCGGTACGGCTTTCGGCGGTATCGCTTCAGGCCTTGGCGTTGCCTACAGGCCTAGCCGTTTCACGCTGACGAAAAAGTAAACGACTAGCATAGTAGAATAGTAGATAACAGCAGCCCCCTAAGCCTACTCACAGTGCTCAAACCAGGGGGTTCTTTCGACTAGTTAAATAAAACTACCCCCGTTCTAGCACTGCTAGGGCGGGGGCTTTTTCTGTTATTACTCGTCTTCTCCAGAAGGGTAGCGGAAACGCACCTCGTAGCCTTGAGCCTCAAGAACCACAGCCACCTCCATAACACGCGCATTTACAATATGCACGTTCCCAGCATCGCGCCCAAATTCGTTATATTCAGCCTGAGAACGGAACAAAGTTAGCTGGATAAATTCCGGCTTATATCCGATTTTTTTCTCTTGCTCTTTCGCGGTTTCTACAGCGGTTTGAACGGCTTGGACGTGTAGCGCGAACATACTTTCTAGATAGTTCCACGCGGCCTCCGAGGGGGGAAAGTTCCCCGGCTTTTCCCATTTCTTCACGGTTTCCAGAGAGACGCTAATATTTTGGGCAAGGTCTCTCTGGCTGAGGCCTATGCGCGTTCGTATGGCGCGGAATTGCGCGCGGCTATGGTACATGTTTGTTAGTCCTTTCTCTGATAAGCGTGGGGGGGGGGTTACCCCCCCCCACGCCGGCGTGGCTAAAACTCAAGCAACTTTCACGCTCAGAGTCTTCATGCTGTAAACATTTCCATTAAGCGCGATAACCTCGTGAGCTTTGTAGAGTGCGAGATTATCAGCGAAAGAAGGACGCGCCGGGATACCCCACAGAGTTGTAAGAGCGCGGCCTTCCACGCTATCCAGAGGCAGGGCGAACACTTCAGCATTGTCGGCCGCTTCAGCGGCGAGAATATCGAGAACGCTATCGCTTAACTCGATATCATGCAGGCTGGCGTATGTTTCAGTAAATGCGCGCGTCACATCTACATCAGCGTCATAGGGGTCTACGTAGTTATCAATGTTCACCGTGATACCGGCGCGGCGTACTGCATCATAGAAGCGGGAGGCTTGCTCAGGCTCAGCGAAAAGCATGTTTTCCACGTTTGCGCCATTCTCTGGAACAATGAGAAAGTAGTCATAAGCGGTATGAATGGCGAGAGCGTGGAACGCTGTCTGGCTCTTATCCCAGCCGAAAGCTTGCAGGCACGCGCCCAGCTCACTAGCCAAGTCGACAACATAGAGCGCGTGATTTTCCAGAAAATCGCCGATTTTCTCATCGAAGGCGACCTGCTCGTCGTCGCTCATTTGCATGTAGTTATTCTTAGCGCGGTAGCTTTCGAACCACATTTCTGTGAGCCCGTCTTCATCGTATCCATCGGGAATGATAGGGGTAAGAGTGGAAGTCCCGCCCTCGTTGAGGGTGTCGCGCGCTTCAATATCCGCGTACAAGTCATGAACAGCGCTATAGAGTGTTTCCTTGAACTCGTCTTCAGTGAGGTGACGGCCGGCAAGGCTAGAAGGCTTTGCAACGGGGACGGCGTTAGTGGTGTCGTCATTTTCTAGAGCGTCTTCAATTTGGCGGGCGGTGTAGTCAGCCCATCCCGTCCAGTTGAAGGCGTTGCGCTCGAATGTTTCAATAAAGTCGGTGAGCTGGCTGCTGGTCATGTTGGTGAAGTTTTCCATTTTCTTAACCTTTCTACGTGGGGGAGCTCGTCCCCTGTGGTTTCTTGATAACTTCATATTACACCATGCAGATACTTGTGCAAGTATCGGCGTTTCGCACTCTTTCCAATATGTTAAGCCAAACGCACCGCGTCAACAGCCGCCCGCAATCGCGCATCCGGCAAAGCAACATAAATCTGAGTTGTTTCCACGCTTGCATGGCCGAGAAGGGTGGAAACTAGCAGAATGTCATGGGTTGCCGCGTACACGCCTGTAGCGTACCGGTGCCTGAGGCTGTGGCACGTCCAATCTTTACCCAGAAGCCGCGTAACCCGCTTACCGATATACGAGGCCTCTACGTGTCCCGTCCATCTACCGGGGAAACAATACCCGCCCGCGCTCTGCCTCTTTATCTCGTCCGCTAAGTCCTGAGATATAGGCACGAGCCTCTGCACGTCCCCCTTTCCCCGAACTATGAGCGTGACGCCGGTTAAGTCCTCCATTAAATCGCGCGCGGATACTTGGGCAATCTCAAACCGGCGTAACCCGGCCTCGCTGCCAAGCCTGAGCATAAGTTTCTCCGCCGCGTTTGCCTTAGCTAGCGCGGCCATAATAACCGCATCGGGGCATGGGCGCGGGTGCGGGTGAGGGCGCTTCACGCTAGCTAGAGCGCGCGCCGGGTCATCGGCTCGCCGCCCGGAAACATGCAACCATGAAAAGAACCCGCGCACCGAATTAGTGAAGCTTTTGCGGGTTTCCGGTTTCCAATTTTGCGCCGCGATGAATTGGACTAGCTCATCGCCGGTAACAGTTAGCGGGTTGCCATCTAGCGCCCTCGCTAGGTGTCTGAGGTGGCTTTCGCGCGTCCTGATTGTCCCCGCGCTCCTGTTTTCCGCTTTCAACGTTGAAAGCCACATTGTTATTAACGCCGCCCAAAGTTCGGGCGCTTCTAATTTCTTCTTAGCCATGGCGATAACCTAACCGCCGCGCGTGAGAGAGTTGTAACCCCTACGCGCAAAGAAATAAGTTGCTTACGAATGGCGGCAAACTTTCCCAGTTTGCCGGTTGGAACATAGACCCAGAGGTCCATGGTTCAAATCCATGCCCCGCTACTAAGTATAAGGCTAGGAATCATTGAGGTTCTTAGCCTTTTGTTTTCTCTACTGTGTCAACGTGCAGCAATTCTTCCTGAAACTGTAGGGCAATTCCAGGCTTGTTCTGTGGTCAGCCTTGAGCGGGTCATTGATGAACCGCTAGATATGTGTTTAGCTTAGCTTTCCTCCTCAAGGTATTCAGTTAGAAAAACATGGTGGGACAATGAGTGGATGAATGTGCAGCGATTGTGGTAGCTGAATACTGTGTAATACCATATTGGTATTGGTAGCTATAAGCAGAGCGTGGCAAAACACAATGGATAAACTTGCTGAACTGGATGAAATCGATGCACGATTGTTTGCACTGCTTGAGGGTGTGTGGACTGAAGAAGAGAAACAGCAGGCGCTCCACTTTTACAATGTTGGTGAGTCAGGTCTAACAAGTCTCTATGCTTTCGATGCTCTATGCAAATATCATGTTTCCATTCCTAAAGATCTAGGAAAAGACCTATATGAAGTACTTGAGTTTGCAGACCTTGCCGGAGAACCTGAATACGAAGCGTTAAACAGAGACTAACGAACAGGATAAAGCCCGCTCACATGAGCGGGCTTTTTCATACCCTAGGCCGGTACGCGAGCAGGCGCGCTTGAGGTTCGAACCCTCTACCGGTCACCACCACAAACAAAGTGGGTTCACACCTGTGAAGCCAGACGTAAAATCAACGGCGATAGCAGGGGAGATGACGCCTGTCGGGCTTGTTAATCTATCAACAGGAATATTCAAGAGCCTCGCTGCATGCGCCACGTCCCTCTCCGTCCAATTCTGGTTTCCGTTGAGCTTGAGCGACACGTAGCTATACGACATGCCTTCGTGGTCGTCATTGACCTCACATCCCTTCTTCCCTTCAACTGTACGCGCGTTTTGCGTACTTTGTTAAGGTTGAGGTCAGCCAAATTTCTTGAGATTATCACCTCGATTTCATTCGTATAAGAACTGAATTGGTGCTAATACCTGTATTAAAGAAAGTTGTTGCTCCTCTGGCAGTAGCTTCAATTTTCTTAGCCCATTGGTCTCCGGAGACAAGGCGAGAAAGGACGGGTGATTCAGCATGAAGCGCATCATTCGCGACGCTGCGATAGTTGCTCTGCTGGTTCTTGCAGTTCTTGCTGAATACAGGCTGTATTACGGAGAAATCGCCTCCTTTGCAACATCACCTTCGCTGTTGACAGCGATTATGGGAGGTCTGGTCTGCGTTTTTTGTGTGGAGTACAGCTCGTCGCATCAGAAGGATCAAGCTCAACAGGTCATGCAGACTCGATGGGAAGCTATCACTCTTGCTATCGCGTCTGCACTGGCTTTGGGATTTGACATTTATGCTTTTACCACGAAGTTGCTGGTGTTTGTTGCGTCGGTGATTTCTCTTCTCGTTGTCATCCTGCTTGCAGCGTTATTCAGCATGACGTTCGGCACTGCTTCTGGTACTGGTTCTGCCAGTGCTGAGGGGCAGGAAGGTCGATCTCTTGCTGCTCATAAGCAAGCAATGACGGTGAGAATTCTGGCAGGTATCTGCATTCTGTGCGTATGCGCTGGTCTTATTTTGCTTTACGTTGCTTGAGCTGAGTTCTCGGTTACTCCCTGTTTGGTTCAAGTTGAGGAAAAATAGCTCAAGATTATCACCCCGCTTTTGGGCAAAAGAAAACTCCACTGCCGAATCACGGACAGTGGAGTTTTCTTTCTACCATTCACATCCCGCGGTTGTAGGGGATGTGGCCGCCGGCCGATGAAGGAGAGTCGTTCGACCGGTTTATGTAGTTATTCACTCTTCTTCATCAGTTACCGTGGTGTGGTTCTTGCGACGAAGCAGGGTGAGGGCGGAGCCGGTGGCGAGCAGAACCAGTGCGCCGAGGGCGACGAGGTTTGCGCTTGCACCGGTCTCACCCAAGCGGGAGCGGGATGCCTGAGCAACAACCTTGGCAGCTGGCTTGCCACCCTTGCCTGGCTCGGCTGGCTTACCAGGTTCAGATGGCTGACCCGGCTTGCCTGGCTCAGATGGCTTGCCTGGCTTGCCTGGCTGCTCAGCTGGCTTCTTCTCCAGAGCGTCCATAGCCTTCAACAGAGCGTCAAGAGCACCATCAACCTCTTCCTGAGTGGAATCAGGGTTGTTGAGCACATCCTGAGCTGCCTTCAAAGCTGCTTCCAAAGCCTTCGCGGTTTCGTCGGTGTAGTCACCAGGGTTGAGCTTGCCTGCAGCACCGACTGCTGCACGCAGGCGGTCACGGGAGACGCCGGTTGCGCGAGCGACCAAGCCGTTGTAGGCGTTGACGAGTGCCTGGTAGGCATCGTTCACAGCCTGCTGGTCAGCATTTGGATCGGCAAGCACAGCCTTGGCAGCTTCGATCTGCTTCTGCAGCTCGGCCCAAGTGGTGGAGGTCCACTCGTCCTCGTTGAGCTGAGAGTACTGGTCGAGAGCAGCCTGAACCTTGGCTGGGTCAACTGGCTCGAGGGAGTCAACCTCTGGCTCTGCTGGGTCTTCGGCACGCAGAGGGGTCTTGCCCAGGTTATGAACGGAGAGAACCTTGAGATTATCAGCGTTCGAACCGGTGCTCACCTTGACGGTGGTGCCGTCCTGGTCGTCGAAGGAAATCTGGCCTGGAGCTTGCTCAGCTGGGTCAGAAACTGGCTCGACAGAAGCAGAGCCTTCCTTAGTGTCAGCAGTACGGGCGGAGGATGCCTTGGCAGCAGCCTTCTTTGCGGCCTTAGCGGCGGCCTTCTTCAAAGCCTTCGAAGCAGAAGCCTTCTCAGAGCCAGTACCTGGGTCGGATGGATCAGATGGAGCTGGCTGGTCGCTGCTCTTGGCAGCCTTCTCAGCTTCCAGAGCCTTCTTGCCCTGCTCAGAGAGTGGGCCGAAGCTCAAAGCTGGAGCGTAAGGGTTGACCGTGGTCTCTGGCTGCAGACCGATAGCGTCGATCAGGTAGTGGTCTGGCTTAGCTGGAACGTAGGCGGAACGAGTCACGACAGCGTAGTCAATCACTGGGTTCTGGGTGTCCTTGGTGAAGCCCAGAGCAGAGAGCTTGGTGGAGAGCACGAGCTGGTTGGAATCGAACAGGAATTCCTTGTCGATTGGCTGGGTGTCCACCACTGCGCCGGTGTTCCAGTCGGAGGTCACAGCTTCAGCGCGGTCAAGATTCTCACCGTTGTCATTGGTGGTGATCACGTCAACCTCGTAGTTCGGGTGGCCGTCACCGGTGGTATCCAACCACACGGATGGCCACATAGCGCCAGAGTAGAGGTTCGACCATGCCTTGTCGGTGACGAAGCCGACGGAGAACAGGCCCTGAGATGGGTCATCCAGCTGTGGAGCGGTGGAGGAGTAGCCGACAGCGCGCAAGTCGCCAGAAGCCTTGGAAATCTGGCCGTTCTTGTTGAGGTCGCCGCTGTAAGCGTTCACAGAATCTTCAGCAGAGAGGACCAGTGGGTAGAGCGTTGAGCGGTAAGCTTCCTTACCTTCGCCCTGGTTAACACCATGGCCAGAGAGGGTGAGCTTGCCACCAGCGTTGAGGCCCTTGAGCTCAGCGTGAGTCTCGGACTCTGGACGAGGAGCAGACACCACAGCCACGCGCAGTCCGAGAGCAGATGGGTCAGAACCAGCAGCTGGGCTCAGTGGGGTGAGCTTGACGATGCCCGAAGCGTCGGTCACGTAAGCGCGGTCACCACCGAGAACCTGTGGATTCATGTTCTTATCGAGAGTGTGACGCATTGCAGCCTGGTCAGCCTTGAGGGTGACGGTGAGCTTTGCAGTACCGTGAGCAGGAACGGTGACTTCATTAGCCGAGAGAGTGTAGGAAACACCTGGGGTTTCGGTACGAGCCAAGTACTCAGCGCGGTACGAACGCTCCTGGTCGGAGTTGTTCGTGACGACGAGGTCCTTGCTCTGGGTCAAGCCAGCTTCAGGAACCTGGAGAACACCGAACTGAACGGTAACGGTGTCAGCGTCGGTGGAGGTGACCTGAACTTGGTTGTTCACAGCGGCAAGAGCGTCCACACGGCCAGTGCCCACTCGGATTGGGGCTTCAGCAGCGCTACGGTCAGCATTCAAAACGTCATGATCTGCCGTGTTGACAATCTGGGCCTTGACCTGAAGGGCGCTGAACTGAGGGTGAGCCTCACGAACCAGAGCAGCAACACCAGAAGTGAGTGGGGTAGCCATCGAGGTACCAGACATCACTTCGAACTGATTGCCGCTCTGAGCAGAAGCGGAGATGATGCCCACACCAGGAGCGGCAACATCAGGCTTGACGGTGCCATCGTGAGAGCCGTGCAAGCCACGAGAAGTGAAGGATGCGACCGTATCCTCGAACTCGGCGGAGTAATCAGCATCCTTGGCGTGCTTGAGGGACGAAGAGAGAGTGACCTTCAGCGTGCCATCGTCGATAGCCTTCTGCAGCTCAGCATTCTGGTCAGAAGACTTCACCAGCTGCATACCAGGAAGAGTGGCGTTACCAGCGATGCCAGCCTCAGGGATATCGTGCTGGGAGCCGAAGAGAATACCGACAGCGCCAGCAGCTTCAGCATTGTTGAAACGCTTACCAGAGCCGCACTTGACGTCCGTATCATCCCACTCGACGTAAGCAATCTTGCCAGCGACGCGAGCCTTATCCTCATCGGAGTAAGCAGCGCAGCCATCGAGATTAGCAGGGTCGGTGACGCGAACCACCTGCGTCGACTCCACATCGAAGTCACCAGCGAGGTTGGCGGAGTACTGGCCAGCGAGCAGCTGTCCCTTGAGCGAATCAGGGCCTTCGTCAACGCGCAGAGCATCCTGAACGGTCTTACCAGATGAGGAAGCGGCAACGGTCAGAGCCGAGCGGGCGCCACCCGGGTCACCCAGCATATCGGTGATATCGCCGTCGTTACCAGCAGCGATGACGGAGAGAACACCGTTAGCAGCCAAGTTGTCAACAGCGTCGTTCTCTGGGTCGTCAGCAGTACCGAAGGAACCGCCCAGCGACATCGAAACCAGGGAGATCTTGTCTTCCTCAGAAGCGGTAAGGTTGTGCTTAGCAACCCAGTCGAGAGCCTGCAGAGTCAGACCAGTGGAGCCGCCCAAGTCGCCGAACACCTTCAGTGCGTAAACTCCAGCCTGAGGAGCAGCACCAGGGCCGATGCGCATTCCAGAAACGTCGCCGTTAGTCAGCTTGGTGTAGTCGCCACGGAAAGTCGTACCGTCGCTGTTGACGCCGAAGCCCAGCGAAGTGCCAGCAACGTGAGTGCCGTGGTGGCCGCCAGGCCCGTCGATCGGGTTCGGGTCAGGAGTTGGATCGTTGACTTTCTTGCCGTTATAAGCGTGGCCTGCGAAGTCGTAACCACCCTTGAACTTGGTCTTGTCAAGCAAGTTCGCCAAAGCTGGGTTGGTCAGAGGGTCCTGATCCTGAGCAGCGTAAGCAGTCTTATAAGCGTCAGCAGTACCTGCACCGCCGAAATCAGCATGGGTGAAGTCGAGGCCGGTATCGACGATGGCCACGTTCACACCCTTACCCGTCTTGCCGGTTTGAGTCCAGGCATTGACGGCGCGCACAAGATTATCAGAATTCTTATTCGATGGGCTTTCTGGACCGCCCGAAACACTTGCACCCTTCATGTCAGGGTCGCCCACGGTTGTTGCCGTGTGCTGAGGCAGAGGAACCACACGCAAAACCTGAGGCGAGTTCTGAGCAAGCTTCACCAAAGCGTCGGAATCAGCTTCAACTGCCAGGCCGGAAATGGCGTAGCTGGTGGTGAACTGAACCTTCGCTTGTGGGTCGAGTTTCTTGAGCTGTGCTTCGACACTATCTGCTGCGCGGGAAGCCTTGCTTGCAGTTGCTTGAGCTTCCTTATTTGCGCTCTTTTCTTGGTTACCCTGAAGGCTCAGCCTGCCGTTGAGCTTCTCAGCCTTCTTTTCCAAGCCAGACTGTTCAACAAGCTGAACGAAGGCGAGAGCGCTGCCTTGAGCCTGAGCAATCTTCTTGGAAACATAGCCTCTCTTGTCCGCAAGCTTTGCCAACGCTTCCTTGGAGCTACGCTGTGCAGCTGCTGGCGACTGGGTAGTCGACTCTGCTGCCAAAGCGGTACCAGGAAGAGTAGCGAACATAGAGGCGGCGGCGAGAACTGCTACTGCAGCTGTTGCTGACCGCGAGTGTGGTCGTTGACTCATATTTTCTCCTCAATCAGTTGGTTCGCGAGCATCGACCGCACCCAATATGAACACTGTGGAGGTGGGCGGCTGCGCGAATTGGTAGCTAGCTTACGTTTTGAGCGCAGTATTATCAGCATTTGTTACTTTGGCGAACCTGATAACTGGTTCAAAATGGGCGAAATTGCAGTGTTTTCCCAGAGCTTCTCCAGAAATTCGTAACATTCGTAACACAAATGAGGAGGCACTAGTAATTAGTGAGGCTGATAACGGCGTGGCCGTGTGTGTAAATATGCGCAGCTGAACGTGCACTGTGGTGAGGGGGCATATAAAAAACTGCTAGTGAAGCGAACCTCACTAGCAGTTTCTTCGTTTTCAGTTATAGGTGAATGAGCTTTACCTTAAGGCTGCTCACTCACTCTTCTTCGCTATCCACAGTGGTGTGGTTCTTGCGACGAAGGAGGGTGAGAGCAGAGCCGGTAGCGAGCAGAACCAGTGCGCCGAGGGCGACGAGGTTTGCGCTTGCGCCGGTCTCACCCAAGCGGGAGCGGGATGCCTGAGCAACAACCTGTGGCTTAGCAGCTGCCTTGCCACCCTTGCCCGGCTCAGCAGGCTGAGAGCCCTTACCTGGCTCAGCTGGCTGGCCCGGCTTCTGGTCCTTGCCTGGCTGCTCAGCTGGCTTCTTCTCCAAAGCGTCCATAGCCTTGAGCAGAGCATCAAGAGCACCATCAACCTCTTCCTGAGTGGAATCAGGGTTGTTGAGTACATCCTGAGCTGCCTTCAAAGCTGCGACGAATGGATCAGCAGTCTCGGAGGTGTAATCACCAGGGTTGAGCGTGTTACCAGCACCCACGGCTGCGCGCAGGCGGTCACGGGAGACGCCGGTTGCGCGAGCGACCAGGCCGTTGTAGGCGTTGACGAGTGCCTGGTAGGCGTCGTCGATGGCCTGCTGGTCAGCGTTTGGATCAGCGAGCACTGCCTTGGCAGCTTCGATCTGCTTTTGCAGCTCGGCCCAGGTGGTGGAAGTCCACTCATCCTTGTTCAGCTGGCTGTACTGGTCAACAGCATCCTGCAGCTTCTGAGGGTCAACTGGCTGGACGGAATCAACGTCCAGGGTAGTCACATCCTCAGCGCGGACAGGAGCCTGAGCGAGGTTGTGCAGAGTCAGGGTCTGCTTGCTCGAACCCTGTGGGCCCATGTGAACAGGAACGGTCTGGCCGTCCTGATCATCGAAGCTCACCTGGCCAGCATTTGCTGCAGGAGCATCAGCAGGCTCATCAGCTTCAGCAGCAGCCTTGACGGCAGCACGCTTTGCTTCGCGCTGCTTCAAAGCCTTCTTCGAAGCCACCTTGGAGGAGCTCTCGGAAGGTGCTGGAGCAGGCTTGACAGAATCCTTGGCGGCAGCCTTGGCGTCTTCCATAGCCTTCTTACCCTGCTCGGAGAGTGGGCCGAAGCTCATTGCTGGAGCATATGGGTTGACGGTCGTGTCCTTATCGAAGCCAAGCAGGTCGTTGAGGTAACCCAAGATTGGCGAGGAGTACAGCGAGTAGGTGACCACCATGAAGTTGATCTCTGGGTTCTTCGAATCCTTGGTGAAGCCCAAAGCAGAGAGCTTGGTGGACATCACCATCTGGTTGGAATCGAACATGAAGCGAGGATCGAGCTTCTCGGTATCCACCACCTCAGTGGTGCCGAACTTAGTGGTGACAACCTCAGCAGAATCGAGGTCCTTTGGCTGAGGGTCATCATTCTTCGTCTTCACATCCATCTCGTAATCGGGTTTGCCATCGGAGTTGACGTCAAGCCAGACGCTGGAGATGAAGGCACCGCCGTAGAGGTTCTGCCATGCCTTGTCGGTGACGAAGCCGACGGAGAACAGGCCTTGCGATGGATCCTCGAGCTGGGCAGCGGTGGAGGAGTAGCCGATAGCGCGCAGGTCGCCAGAAGCCAGAGAACGGTGGCCCTGAACATACGGATTATCAGCATGGCCGTTAGCAGTATCCTGCTTGCTCAACACCATTGGGTAGGCCTGAGAATCATAAGCTTCCTTGCCTTCACCCTGCTTGACACCGTGGCCAGATAGCTTGAGCTTGGCGTCACCACCATTCAAGCCGAGCAGGTCAGCGTGAGTCTCAGAAACGGGGCGAGGAGCAGAGGTGACAGCCACGCGCAAGCCAACAGCAGCTGGATCAGCACCAACAGCTGGGCTCAGAGGAGTGAGCTTCACCACACCAGAAGCGTCGGTGACGTACTCACGATCAACGCCCAACCACTGGTCAGCCATCGTCGAATCCTTGGTGTGACGCATAGCAGCCTGGTCAGCCTTGAAGGTGACGGTCAGCGAAGCAGAACCATGAGCAGGAACGCTCACCTGGTTGGCCGAGAGAGTGTAGGAAACACCTGGAGTTTCGGTACGAGCCAGGTACTCAGCACGGTACGAGCGGTCAACATCGGAGTTGTTGGTGACAACAACCTTCTTGCTCAGCGTGGTACCACCCTGAGGAACCTGAACCACACCGAACTGAACGGAAACAGCACCCTGGTCAGCAGAGGTGAGCTGAACCTGGTTATTCACAGCAGCGAGAGCGTCGACGCGGCCAGTGCCCACGCGGATTGGAGCTTCAACCTTGCTGCGGTCCTCATTCAACACGTTGTGATCCGCCGTGTTGACAATCTGGGCCTTGACCTGCTCAGCAGTGAAATCAGGATGAGCTTCACGCACCAAAGCAGCGATACCAGAGGTCAGAGGAGTTGCCATCGAGGTACCCGACATGAGCTCGAACTGATTGCCAGAGCCCGCGGAAGCAGACACAATGCCCACACCAGGAGCAGCAACATCAGGCTTGACCGTGCCGTCATATGAGCCGTGCAAACCACGAGAAGTGAAGGATGCGACAGTGTCCTCAAATTGAGCCGAGTAATCAGCATCCTTGGCATGCTTCAGCGAGGTAGCCAAAGTCACCTTCAGCGTGCCAGCGTCCAAAGCTTTCTGGAAATCTGGGTTCTCAGCGGCGGACTTCACCAGCTGCAAGCCTGGCAAAGTTGCGTTACCACCGATACCGGCCTCAGGAATGTCACTTTGAGAAGCGAAGAGAATACCAACAGCACCAGCATCCTGAGCGTTGTTGAAGCGCTTACCAGAGCCGCACTTCACATCCTTATCGTTCCAGTCAACGTAAGCGATCTTGCCAGCAACGCGGGCCTTATCCTCATCAGAGTATGGCGAGCAGCCGTCGAGGTTAGCAGGGTCAGTAACGCGAGCAACCTCAGCAGTGACGTCGAAATCAGAATGCAAATTAATGGAGTACTGACCGGCGAGCAGCTGGCCCTTGAGGGAGTCTGCACCGTCCTCAACGCGCAGAGCATCCTGAACAGTCTTGCCGGAGGAGGAAGCGGCAACAGTCAGGGAAGAAGGAGCGCCACCTGGGTCGCCAAGCATGTCGGTAACATCGCCGTCATTACCAGCGGCGATCACCGAGAGCACGCCGGAAGCAGCAAGATTATCAACGGCCTCATTTTCAGGGTCGTCAATGGTGCCGAAAGAGCCGCCCAGGGACATGGAAACCAAGGAGATCTTGTCGGCGTCGCTTGCCTCGGTGTTGTGCTTAGCAACCCAGTCGAGAGCCTGCAAAGTCAGACCAGTGGAGCCGCCGTTGTCGCCGAACACCTTGAGCGCGTAAACACCAGCCTCAGGTGCGGAACCTGGGCCGATGCGCATGCCAGAAACCTCGCCGTTAGTCAGCTTGGTGTAGTCGCCACGGAAGGTGGTGCCATCGCCGTTGACGCCGAAGCCCAAAGCAGTGCCGGCAACGTGAGTGCCGTGGTGGCCGCCAGGGCCGTCGATCGGGTTCGGGTCAGGTGCAGCCTTGGTCACTGGCTTGCCGTCAGCGCCGGCAGAACCGTAAGCCGCACCTGCGAAGTCATAACCGCCCTTGTACTTGGCAGGGTCGAGGAGGCCCTTGAGGGCTGGGTTGGTCAGAGGGTCCTGATCCTGTGCCTTGTAGGCCGTTTCGTAAGCAGCAGCAGTGCCTGCGCCGCCGAAGTCAGCATGAGTGAAGTCGAAGCCGGTGTCGACGATGGCCACATTCACGCCCTTGCCCGTCTTGCCGGTTTGTGCCCAGGCATTGACGGCGCGCGTGAGATTATCAGAATTCTTATTCGTTGGGCTCTCTGGGCCGCCGGCCACGCTCAGGCCTTGAGCATCAGGGTCGCCCACCACCGAGGCAGTGTGCTGTGGCAGCGGAACGACGCGAACAACCTGAGGGTTGCTGCTGGCGAGCTTGGTCAGTGCCAGCGCGTCTGCTTGAACCGCGAGGCCGGAAATGGCGTAGCTCGTGGTGTACTGCACTTGTGCATTCGGGTCGAGCTTCTTCAAAGCTGCTGCAACCTGGTCAGCAGTGCGGCTGGCCTGTGCGGCCTGGCTCTTTGCTGCCTGGTTGGCGCTTTTCTCCTGCGCGGCCGATGGGTTCTGGTTGCCGTTGAGTTTCTCTACCTTTTGCTCAACACCAGACTTCTTGGCGACTTGCACGAAGGCGAGGGTCGGGCCTTGAGCATTGCGAATCTTGGAGGAAACGTAGCCCTTTTGAGCGACGAGTTTCCTGAGCGCTTCCTTAGAACTGAGCTGACTGCTGGAGTTGGCCTTGGATGCAGATTCGGCAGCTGTAGCAGTTCCTGGAAGAGCAGCGAACATGGATGCGGCAGCGAGCAGCGCAACAGCTGCTGTTACTGGCCGCGAGTGTGGTCGTTGACTCATACTTCTCTCCTCAATATTTCAACTCTCCGCTGAAGCTATGGGCGATAGTGCAGAGCCGATAGCTGCGTGTGAGCCGCAGTGAGTAATCGCTCGCTTCAGTGAATTGTTTGAAAGTTTAGAGAGAATTCGCTAAGAATTTGCTCGGTTTGGGGTTCAGCTTTGCGTATAAATAAGGCGAACGCGCATCATTGCAACATTTTCACTTTCAGATTTTCAGGAAGATGTTACATGCGCGAAAAATAACGTATCGAACCGGTTATCAGTCTGGCAAATAACCACTGGCGAAAGTGTTCAAAATACCGGCCAGCGCCTGCGCGCCCACAGTGCGGGTGAGTGATTACTCACGACGACAGCCTTGTTTCCTGATAATCTCAAGCCGACACGCCTTATATGTCCTTTAACGGGGAACACGTAGGGGTAAAGTAAGGCGGAGCGATCACGCGAGGTGGCCTGCGCTGGGTGCCCTGAGTGTACCGAGTGCAAGAGCCTCCGTGCTCAACATCTACAGGAGGCGAAATGGTTTCATTCGTTGGCTTGACGACGGCTAGCGGCCTGATGCACCTTGCATCGGCAAAGCAGCCAGATTACCCGACGATCGAGGACTTCCTCCCCAAGCCAGCCCTATTCGCTGGCACACCGTTCGCGATTAACCGCATCATCTTGATCCGTATCATCCTCACCGTCGTTATTCTGGTGGTTCTGGGCCTTACGGCAAGCCATGCGAAGCTCATTCCTAGCAGATGGCAGTCCGTTGTTGAATATGGTCTCGATTTCGTCCGTGAAAGCATCGTTTACGACGTGATCGGCAAGGAGAGGGGTAAGCGTTACGTTTCAACGATTATCACCATCTTCTTCTCCATCTTCATCTTCAACTTGGGCGCTGTCATCCCGTTTGCGAATATGGCTGCAACCGCGACGATCTGCGCACCTCTTGTTTTTGCCTTGTGGTCTGTATATAACTACTGGGCAGCTGGAATTAGGGCTCATGGATTGGGTGGCTTCTTGCGCGAGGAACTCTTCCCTGCCGGAATCCCCTGGCCAATCTACATCCTGCTGGCTCCGATCAATTTGATCGAGATCACGCTGATTCGCCCGTTCTCCCTGACAGTTCGACTCTTCGCCAACATGCTCTCTGGCCACTTGCTGGTCGGCATGTGCTTGGCGGCGACTCAGTTCTTCTTCATCGAGACCAATACCAAGATCTTTGCACCATTCGGTGTGCTGACCCTGGCAGGCGGTATGTTCATGACCTGCTTCGAAATCTTCGTTGCCGGCCTGCAGGCGTACATCTTCTCCATTCTCACGGCAAGTTACATTTCGATGAGCTTGGGTGAGGAAGAGGAAGAAGAGGATAAGAAAGTTTCTCAGGCCGCTCAGCCTGCTGCTCAACTGGCAGCTGTTAGCGCTTGAGATTATCAGTACAACTTTTTCCGGCATGACCGGAAAGGCCGGTTTCACCGGCACCGAAAAAATTTTCCGGCACTGTGCCGGGCGAGGAGCAAAGCTCCTCTTATGTGAGAAAGGGAAACAATGGGTATCGCTACTCTCGCTGCTGTCTCTGGTAACGTCGACATTCTTGGTTACGGCCTCGCTGCTCTCGGCCCAGCAATAGCCATGGGCTTGATGACCGCTAAGGCACTGGAGTCCACCGCTCGTCAGCCAGAGGTTGCTGGCCAGCTGCGTACGCTCATGCTTCTGGGCATCGCATTCGTCGAGGTTCTCGCCCTTCTGGCATTCGTTCTGTGCTTCGTCAAGTGATTTGCCCCTCAGGGTTTATTACGAACACGACGAACAATAACGAACGCTAAAGGAGGATGCTGTGCTGACACAAGCTGCGTCCGGAATTGACTTGTTCCTTCCGGAAACATATGACATTGTCTGGTCGCTGGTCATCCTCGCCATCCTGATCTTCTTCTTCGCCAAGTTCTTCATGCCGAAGATGAACAAGGTTCTCGACGAGAGGGCCCAGCGCATCCAGGGTCGTATGGACCAGGCAGAACAGGTGCAGAAGGAAGCTGAAGAGCTCAAGAGCGAATACGAGCAGCGCTTGGCCAACGCCAAGAGCGAAGCTTCTCATATTCGTGAAGACGCTCGCGCTGAGGCATCCCACATTCGTGAAGATGCTCGTTCCAAGGCTGACGCTGCTGCAAAGCAGATTGCTGCCAACGCTCAGAAGGCTGTGGAAGCTCAAAAGCTTCAGGCTATGAACGCTTTGCGTGATGAGCTTGGCCAAATGGCAACCGACCTTGCTTCCAAGATCGTTGCTCAGCATTTGGAAAATGATCAGGCCCAGTCCGACATGATCGATTCCCTCTTGGATTCGATGGAAAAGGACCAGGATTCGGCGCAAACCAGCACTAACAGCGCGAATAACCAGTGACGAGCAGAAAGGAAAGGAGCAGACATGCGCGGTGAAACCTCGCAATTGTCCGATCGCCTGGCAAGGGATCACTTTGCAGCTTCCCTGGAACAGCTCGGTGACGGCTCACTGACAGTGGGCAAGGAACTGTTTGAGCTCTGCTCGCTTCTGGACAACAATCCAGCACTGGAAGATAAGCTCACCGACCCCTCTCGCTCGGATGATGAGCGCGCGGGTTTGGCTCGTCGCATTTTGAACGAAGCCCATGCCCACCCGCTGACCTGCGAGATTGTCGATGACCTCGTCAGAAGACCATGGAGCCAGTTCTCCGACATTGCCAACGCAGTGGAGGATTTCGGAATTGACGCCATGATGTATGCCGCTGACGCTCGTGGAACAACCAAGATCATTGCTCTTGAGCTGGCTTGGTTGCGCAGCTCGATTTTGAACCTTCCTCAGGTCAGGGCTAATTTGTCCGACCAGACGGTGGATTCCAGCCTGCGCGTGAAGTTCTACGACACGATCTTTGGCAACTCTGGTCTGCATGAAATTACTGACATGCTCGCCAGGCACGCCACCCAAGACCTGCGCAACCGCCGTTATGCGGATACTCTCTCGTGGATGATCATCAAAACTGGCCATCACCTGCGTGAGCGCGTCGTCTCGGTCACTTCTGCGGTGGCTTTGAGCGAAGAGCAGATTGCCAGGATTAAGAGGATCTATGCGGCGAAGTTGAACCACAAGGTCCATGTGAACGTCATCGTTGATCCGAAAGTCATCGGCGGCTTGCGAATTCGTTCCGGCCGTGACGTGACGGATACCACCGTGGCGGGTCAGTTGAATAACCTGCGCGCGAGCTTTGGAGCCAAGGCTTGATGAGCCTGACTGATAATCCTGAGAAATGGATGAGCTCAAACGGTGAAACTAACGCGAAAAGGAGTGATACATGGCTGAACTGACCATCAATCCAGCCGACATCAGGAAGGCCCTGAACGACTTCGTCGACTCCTACAAGCCCTCGGAAGCACCGACCCAGGAGGTCGGCCACGTCAAGACTGCAGGCGACGGTATCGCCCATGTGACCGGTTTGCCGGGCTGCATGGCCAACGAGCTGTTGACCTTCGCTAACGGCGTGCAGGGTCTGGCCTTCAACCTGGAGGAACGCGAGATCGGCGTGATCGTTCTCGGCGAGTTCTCTGAAATCGAGGAAGGCATGGAAGTGCGCCGCACCGGCGACGTTCTGTCCGTGCCAGTGGGCGACGCCTTCTTGGGCCGCGTGGTGAACCCTCTGGGTCAGCCAATCGACGGCTTGGGTGAGATCAAGGCCGAAGGTCGCCGCGTTCTGGAAGCTCAGGCTCCAGATGTTATGCACCGTAAGTCCGTGACCGAGCCTTTGCAGACCGGTATCAAGGCCATTGACGCTATTACGCCAGTGGGCCGCGGTCAGCGCCAGCTCATCATTGGTGACCGCCAGACCGGTAAGACTGCTCTGGCTCTCGACACCATCATCAACCAGAAGGCTAACTGGGAGAGTGGTGACCCTCAGAAGCAGGTGCGCTGCATTTACGTGGCTATCGGCCAGAAGGGTTCCACCATCGCCTCGGTGCGTTCTGCTCTCGAGGATTCCGGTGCTATGGAGTACACCACCATCGTGGCTTCCCCAGCATCCGACCCAGCAGGCTTCAAGTACATCGCACCATACACCGGTTCTGCAATCGGCCAGCACTGGATGTACAACGGCAAGCACGTGCTCATCGTCTTCGATGATCTGTCCAAGCAGGCAGAAGCTTACCGCTCTATTTCCCTGCTGCTGCGTCGTTCCCCAGGCCGTGAGGCTTACCCAGGCGACGTGTTCTACCTGCACTCTCGTCTGCTCGAACGCTGCGCCAAGCTCTCTGACGACTTGGGTGGCGGCTCGATGACTGGCCTGCCGATCATCGAAACCAAGGCAAACGACGTGTCTGCATACATTCCAACCAACGTGATTTCCATCACCGATGGTCAGATCTTCTTGCAGACTGATTTGTTCAACTCTAATCAGCGTCCAGCTATCGACGTCGGCATCTCCGTTTCTCGAGTCGGTGGCGCAGCTCAGGCAAAGGCTTTGAAGAAGGTTTCTGGAACCCTGAAAATCTCTCTGTCCCAGTACCGCTCCCTGCAGTCCTTCGCCATGTTCGCTTCCGATTTGGATGCCGCTTCGAAGGCACAGCTCACCCGCGGTGCTCGCCTGATGGAAATGCTCAAGCAGCCTCAGTTCCATCCCTTCAGCATGGAAGAACAGGTTGTCAGTATTTGGGCTGGCACTCACGGCAAGCTGGACGATGTTGACTTGGTCGATGTGGCCAACTTCGAATCCCAGCTGCACGCTTATGTGGCTTCCAACACCAAGGTGATGGACACCATTCGCGAAACCGGTGACCTCTCGGCCGAAACCGAGAAGCAGTTGGCTCAGGCTGTGGATGACTTCCGCGCAACCTTCATCTGCCATGACGGCCGCCCACTGGTCGACGCCAAGCAGCAGGTTCAAGAGCCAACTGAGGTTCGCCAGGAGCAGATCGTTCGCCCAAAGGCTGACGATTCCAACGCCTCTGCTGATCGTTCTGCTGCAAAGGAGAACTGATCCATGCCATCTCAACTCGCACTGAAAAAGCGCATTGCATCCACAGAATCTCTGGGAAAGATCTTCAAAGCTCAGGAGATGATCGCTTCTTCGCACATCGCCAAGGCTCGTAAGGTCGCCCTGGATGCAAAGCCGTATACGGATGCGCTCAACGACGCGATGCTGAGCTTGGTCGCCCACACGGATATCGATCACCCGATTTTTAGGCAAGAGCCGGATAACAACCATGTAGCGGTTTTGGCAATCACCTCTGACCGCGGCATGGCCGGCGCTTACACTCCGAATATTCTGCGCGAAACAGAAGGCCTGCTCGCCTCTTTGGATAAGCAGGGTAAAGTTCCACAACTGTATGTGGCAGGCCGGCGCGGTGTGAGCTACTACAAGTACCGCAACCGCGACTTGGAAGGTACCTGGGAAGGTGAATCTGACCATCCTTCTGTCAAGCTCGCCAGTGAAATCTCCTCCAAGCTGCTGGAAGCCTACATGCGCCCAGCAGTGGAAGGTGGTGTTTCGGAGCTGTACATCGTCTACACCGAGTTCGTGAACCTCGTCGTCCAGAAGGTGCGCGTGCTGCGCATGCTGCCGATCGCACTGGTGGACGATGAAGGTGGCGAGATCAGAGACCAGATCAACGGTAAGAAGATCGAACACCGCCCAGTCCCGCTCTACACTTTCGAGCCGGATGCCAAGACGGTGTTGGATTCCGTGCTGCCGTTGTATGTGCAGTCTCGTATCCACGAATGCTTGCTGACCGCTGCCGCCTCCGAGACGGCAAGCCGCCAGAACGCCATGCATTCCGCCACGGATAATGCGAACAAGCTCATTGATCAGCTCACCCTGGAAGAGAACCAGACTCGCCAGGCGCAGATCACGCAGGAGCTGACCGAGATCGTTAGCGGCGCCGACGCGCTGAAGAAGAACAAATAAGGAAGTGGAGCATCATGGCTCAAACAGCTGTTAAGCAGGATGCCACCGAGGCCACGAAGCAGGAAGCTTCGGAGGAGAACAAGAACGCTTCTAAGGGCCGCATCGTCGCTGTACAGGGTTCTGTGGTCGACGTTGAGTTCCCGGTGGGCCACATCCCGGATATTTACAATGCTCTGAAGGTGAAGCTCAACCCTGCTTCTCATGAAGAGGGCGAGCAGCTTCAGACCATCACCCTTGAGGTCGAGGAGCACATCGGCGACTCTGTGGTGCGTTGCATCGCTTTGAAGCCAACCGATGGCCTGGTCCGCGGCTCTGTTGTGGAGGATACCGGCAGCCAGATCAGCGTTCCTGTTGGTGACGTGACCCTGGGCCACGTTTTCGACGCTACTGGCGACATCCTCAACAAGAAGGAAGGCGAGCAGATCAAGGTGACCGAGCGCTGGAACATCCACCGCGATGCCCCAGCCTTCGACCAGCTCGAGCCTCGTACCCAGATGTTCGAAACCGGCATCAAGGTGATCGACCTTCTCACCCCATACGTTCAGGGCGGCAAGATCGGCCTGTTCGGTGGTGCAGGTGTGGGCAAGACGGTGCTGATTCAGGAGATGATTCAGCGCGTTGCTCAGAACCACGGTGGTGTGTCTGTGTTCGCAGGCGTCGGCGAGCGTACCCGTGAGGGTAACGACTTGATCGGCGAGATGACTGCTGCAGGCGTTATTAACAAGACCGCTCTGGTGTTCGGCCAGATGGATGAGACCCCAGGTACTCGTCTGCGCGTGCCGCTGACCGCTCTGACTATGGCAGAGTACTTCCGCGACGTGCAGAACCAGGACGTGCTGCTCTTCATCGATAACATCTTCCGCTTCACCCAGGCAGGTTCTGAGGTGTCGACCCTTCTGGGCCGCATGCCTTCCGCAGTGGGTTACCAGCCAAACTTGGCAGATGAGATGGGTGCTTTGCAGGAGCGTATTACCTCCACCAAGGGCCACTCCATCACCTCTCTGCAGGCTGTGTACGTCCCAGCAGATGATTACACCGATCCAGCTCCAGCAACGACCTTCGCTCACTTGGATGCAACGACCGTGCTTTCGCGTGATATCGCCTCTCAGGGTATTTACCCGGCAGTGGACCCTCTGGCCTCCACCTCGCGAATTCTCGACCCTCGTTATGTGGGCAAGACTCACTACGAGTGCGCCAACCGCGTGAAGGCTATTTTGCAGCGCAACCGCGAGCTGCAGGACATCATCGCCCTGATCGGTATCGACGAGCTGTCCGAAGAAGATAAGACCACGGTGAACCGCGCTCGTAAGATCCAGCAGTTCCTCGGTCAGAACTTCTACGTGGCAAAGCAGTTCACCGGCCTCGAGGGCTCTTACGTCCCAGCAGATGAGACGATCGAAGCCTTCACTCGTATTTGCGACGGTGTGTACGATAAGGTCCCAGTTCAGGCCTTCTCCCAGATCGGCGGCATCGAGGACCTCGAGCGCAAGTGGCACGACATGCAGAAGGAATACGGTGAGTGATGGCAGACGATTCCGTGAAGGCCTCGCGCAAGCAGTTTGACTTGAACCTCGTGGCAAGTGATCACCCGGTGTTCACGAGCCCGGCGAAGTTCGTTGTCATTCCTGATGTCGCTGGTTCGATGGGCTTTTTGCCAGGGCATGAGCCTGTGCTGACCATTTTGGGAAAGGGCCGCGTGCGGATTGTCGATGCTGAGGGTAACCGTCACTTCTTCGACGTCGATGGTGGTTTCGCTTCCTTTGACGAGAACAAGCTGACTGTTGCCGTTCCGCATTGCTCTGAGGAGCTGCATGCCGCTCACACTTCTGCTGGCGAGCAAGCCTGAGTAGAGGCCGCTACCGGTACCTCTCGCTGGGCGGCCTCGCGGGCCGTTTAGCTTCTCGTGCGGGCCGTTTGGCCTGAGTTTGTGGCACTCGAGCCAGTTTTTAGCCTCTCTCTTCGGGGAGAGGCTTTTTTTAGTGCTCAAGATTATCAGTGCAGTTCATCGGCTCCTTTTGGCGTGTGCATATTCGCTGGCCTCGCTAGCCTAGAGTGCATGCGCATCATTGTTGGAGTTTGCGAAGCTGAATACACGGGCCGCCTCAACGCAACCCTGCCGAGGGCGAAGCGAGTGCTGATGATCAAAGCCGACCAATCAGTGTTGATCTTTTCCGAGCTGGGCTCGTATAAACCGCTGAACTGGATGGCAGCTCCGTGCACGATCCACGAAGTGACAGCCGACAACAATGACGACGAGGACTCGGTGACTCGTGACGACAATAACTCGGAGAGTACCGAAGTTGAGAATGTGAAGAGTGACGACGACGGTTCAGTTGGTGCAGGGCAGAGTAAGCGCGCTGATAATCTTGAGGACCCTATGGCTGAGAGTGCCGAGCCGGTCGTGACTTTGCGCGTACAAGCAGCCAAGAGCGACGACCAGCTGGTGATTCGCCTCTTTAGCAAGGAAAGCGACCAGACTTTCGACCTCGGCCAGGACCCTGGCCTCGTCAAGGACGGTGTCGAAGCGCATCTGCAAAAGCTTTTGGCCGAGCAGATTGAGCGCATTGGTGAAGGCGCGACTCTGGTGAGGCGCGAGTACCCGACGCCGATAGGGCCGGTCGATATTATGGCGAAAAATGCGCAAGGCGAGAATGTGGCTATTGAAATTAAGCGCCACGGCGGCATTGATGGTGTAGAGCAGCTGACGCGCTATGTGACGATGCTGAACAAGGATCCGCTGCTAGCGCCGGTGCATGGCATGTTCGCGGCGCAGACGATCACCCCGCAGGCGCAGACTTTGGCGCAATCTCGCGGGTTTGCGACCTTGATTTTGCCGTATGACGAGATGAAAGAGCAGCCGGATTCCGCTCTTACGCTGTTCTGAGGTGAGGCTCTGGCTAGGGAGCTCTCTGACCGGGTCGGGTCACTGGCTGGGTTGCGCGCCGGGTGTCTGACCAGGCGTGCCAGCCAGCCGGGTCCAGCAAAAGCCACACTTGTGCGCATAAAAAAGCGGCCCCCGAAGGAGCCGCCACGTTTTCAGTTGCGATGAAGCGCGGTGATAATCTCAAGCGATGCCGAAGGCTTGAACTTTGCCGCTACTGCGCGCAGCTGTCAGTTCGCCGAGAGAATGTCGACGACGAAGACGAGCGTCGAGTTGGCTGGAATCTTGCCAGAAGCTTGATCGCCGTAGCCCAAAGACGGTGGAACGACGAGCAAAACCTGCGAGCCGACAGTCTGGCCAGCCAAGCCCTGAGACCATCCCTTCACCACCTGGTCGAGGGAGAACTCAGCGCTTTGGCCGCGAGTCCAGGACGAGTCGAATTCCTTACCGTTGAGCAGCCAGCCGGTGTAGTTGACGGAGACTACAGCGTGCTCGCCAACCTTAGCACCCTTGCCTTTGATGAGAGGTTGAACGACGAGCTTGTCGGAACCCTTATAACCGTTCATATCGATGCTTGGCATGCCGTCCTTGGCGAGCGTCACCTTTGGCAGGTTGGCTGGAATGTCGCTCACCTTGTCGCCCTGAGCGCGAGTCAGGTCCTTCTCGGCGGAAATCAGCTTCATGACGGAAATGTAAGCGTCATCAGAGTTGGCCGAGCTGGTCTGCGAGCCGGAGGAGGAGCCTGGGATTCCCATGGCCCACATGTCGCCGAGCTTGGCGCTGAGGAACAGCTTGCGGTACTCACTGCTAATCTGCTTGGAAACTTTCACCGTGCAGTCGAGCTTCTTGGTGGAGAAAGTCTCAGAAACAGTCTTGCCGGTACGCGCGTTCACCACGTCGGAGTAGAAGCAGAGGCGCTGGCCATCCTTGACGGCGGCACCCTTACCCTGCTCGAGGGTTGCGATGGAATTTTGCGAGATTTTCAGTGGCTTCTTAAACTCCAGCTGTGGTACGCCCTTCTTGTCGTAGCCCTTCAGCTTCACGCCTTCGAGCAGCGGAATGCCGGAAGCTTTGGCAGCAGCTGCAGCTGGGTTATCGTTGCCGCAGCCGATCATGGCGATGCTCATGCCCAAGGCGAGTACGCCGGCGGCGATACGAGTGATGACATTACGTGATTTCATGTTTTTAAGCCTACTCGTAGGTGTAGCGCAGGTGGTGAGGCTTGGTTTGCTGAGCATTTTCTGAGATTTTCAGTACCATTACTCGCCGGCCGGTAGGATAGAAGGTATGAAGAATGATCAGATGAGTGCTAGTGAGGCTGAGACGCAGGTGTTGCGCCCTGTCAGTGAGGCTGACCCTTCCCCCAAGAGTACATCTCGCGAGAGCGAATCTCGTGAGGGTGCATCTGGCGAGGAAGTAGCTGCTGAGGGCGCGGAGTCAGCTGAGCCGGCAGCTGATCACGAGGAAGCTGACGAGAGCGCTGACGAGAGCTCCGAGACTGACTCTCAAGAAAGCGCTGACGAAGATTCTGAAAAGGCTTCTGAAGAGGGTGCTGAGGAGGGCGACGCAGAACCCGAGCACAAGCCCGAAACCGTTGAAGAATATCGCGAACTTGAAGAGAAGAAGCGCAAAAAGCGCAGTATGGGCCTTCACCGCGATGGCGATGAAAGCCAAACACAGAAAAACTTCTGGGCCGACTTCAAACGCGCCCGCCAAGAACGCCAGGAAGCCAAGCGCGGGGAAGGTAGCACACAGCGGCAATCACACCACACTAACCAGGAGGCAAAGAAGGCGAGTGCACGAGCCCGCAAGATCGTCGCTCCAGTGATTGCAGGTGTTGCAGTCGTCCTGGCAATCTTGGGCCTTATTACCCAATTAAGGTGGAACAACGACCCCTGGGCACGCCCCGAAGCGAGCCTCACCACTCGCTACTCGGTCACCGACACCGGTGTGCTGCCGCTGATCAACAATGCCGTGCAAATTAAGGCGACGAGCAGCAACGACATCTGCGTTGCCCTCACCAGCTCTACCGACGCCGAAGGCTGGATTGCCGGGCAAAAGTACACGCGCATCACCGGCACCAACTCCTGGACGCAACTGGCCACCCAACAAGCCACCGCTCCCAAGGCGCGCAACACTAAGGTTGACGAGCAGCAAGTGCCACTGTTCAAGGATTTCGACTCTTGGCAGCGCGTCTCCTGCGGCAAACAGGTTACGCTCAACTGGAAGGGTGACAAGACGAGCGCTGACGTGCTCATCATCGACGCCAACCCCAACTCCAGCCTGACCGGTTCGCAGTCTGCCTCGCCGGTAACCCTGCAGATGAGCTGGATTCGCACCGACCTTAACTCCACTGCACGGCTTTTGTGGCTGCTGGCCGCTCTGGTCGCGCTGCTGGCGGGCATTGTGGCGACGATTTTCGCCCTCGCGCCTCGCCTGCGCCGCAAGCCGAAGCGCCTGGTTGACGCTGAACGCATGCCGGCCAAGATGGAAGGCACGGAGGAGATTAAGGTCGCTGGTGACGACGCCCCTCGTTGGGCGAATGACCACGTGGTGAAGGAACGCAAGCGCGCTCGCCGTCACGTCTCTTCTCATCGCGCTCAGTCCGACACAGGATTATCAGGATTCTTCAAGTCGATTACGCGCAAGCCATCCTCTGCAGCGGGCTCATCTCAAGCTTCGGGTGCGGCAACTGGCCCGAACGTGGTGGATGTTCGCGGCGCTAACTTCGTTCAGCGTATGCAAGAGCAGACGGGTGTGATTCAGCCAGTCTCGATGGGTTCTGCTTCGGCTGCTGTGCTGGGTGCTGCTGGTGCTGCTGGTGCTTCGGGCAGTGCGGCTCACAGTGGGGTAGGTGCTTCATTCACTGCTGCTGATGCTGCTACCACGCAGGTGATGAAGCCGATTAATGCTTCTGCTATTGCTGGCGCTGACGGTACGGATATGGGCACAGGTATGGGCGAGGGCTTCGCCGCTGGCTCGGATGCAAGCGCGCCAATCACTGGCGGAACCTACCAGCGCCCGAGCGACGCAGACATCCAAGATTACCTGCGCAGGCTTTCCGAAGAAAAGCTCGGCACTCAGGGTTTGGAAGAGTCTGGTTTGGACTCCGAGCTGCACGTCTTCCTGCCAAACGACGATGCGGCAGACAGCGATGCCGCCACCGATGCCGCCACCGACGAGGTGGCTGACGCGGCCGACGTAGCCGACGCTTCCGCAACCGGAGAAACCGCAAACGAGGGTGGCTCGGACGAGATGAAGAGCGCTGATAATCTTGAGCAACACAAAACTGACCAGGAGGCAAACAATGAGTAAAGCTTGGAAAACCGGCCTTACCAGCGTCATTGCCCTTGCCAGCATGATGAGCCTCGCCGGATGCGGGCAAATGAGTCCCTCCACCACGACGACTCAGGTCAGCACCGACGTGGTGAGCAAGCCGGCAGTATCGCTGAGCAAGGCCAAGCAAATCGAAAAGGCCATTTTCGACGCGATCGCCGCCGCCGACGAAAAGAAAGACCCAACGCTGCTCAGCCCGCGCGTCACCGGCCCCGAGCTTGCCATTCGCACCAGTCAGCTCAACATCGAAAAGCAGACCAACACGAATGACGCTAAAATGGTCATTCCTCACACCATTCGCCAGCGCGTTCTGCCCATCGCCACCGGCTGGCCGCGCGCGATCGTGACCATCACAACCACCACCGACGACCAGCAGTCGGAACGTTTGCTCGTGATGCGCCAGCCCAATGGCCAGCAGAACTACTCGCTGTGGGGTTTGGTGCGCCTGTTCTCCGGCGTGAAGCTGCCGAAGTTTGAAATCCCGTCGATCGGCACTCGCCAGGGCACGATGGAGGATTCTGGCCTGCTCATGACTCCTCGCGAAGCTGTCGCAGCCTACGCCTCGAGCTTGGAGAACCCTACGGGCGACATGCCGAAGAAGTTTAGCGACGACCAGTTCCGCAAGAGCTTGGCGGACCTCGTTTCCTCAGTCGATGAGGGCGTGAAGGCCAATAAGGGCGAACAACACCAGATTTTCACTCCGGATTACAACTCTCTGGCCGTTGTCCGTTCCGCTGATGGTGGTGACCTCGTCATCGCGGCGATTAACTCCGAATGGACGCGCTCAGCAGGGGAGGGCCGCACTTCCGGCCCTGCTTCTGACGCAGAAAAGGCGCTGTTTGGTAGCCAGCAAGCGACGGCGACGATCCGTGTGGAATACACCAATGTGGTTGCGCTCTACATTCCACCGGCTGGTTCGAAGGCGACGATTCAGGCTGTGGGCGCTGAGCGCCAGCCGATTTCCGCTGAAGCCGTGAAGTGAGCGCCCCTGCGCTGCGCACCACGTGAAACAGCGCTGATAATCTTAAGAAACTCCCAAAAAAGAAGGCAAAATGGCAGATAAACAGGAAAAGATGAACGTGGGAATTTCGCTGGCAGGTGCCGTTGACTTGAGCACGGTCGCCCACCATGTTGACGCCAAGCCAGGCGAGAAGGGCGGCGCGCCGAAAGCTGGCGGCTACACCATCGACGTGACCACCGAAAGCTTCGAATCGGTAGTGCGTAGTTCGCAAACCTACCCGGTGCTCCTGTACGTCTGGATTGCTGACGATGACAGGCTTTTCAAGCTCACTGAGGTGCTGCACAAGGCCGTTGACGCGCAGAAGGGTGGCATTCAGCTGGCTCGCATCGACGCCAAGAAGTACCCGGCCATCGCTCAAGCCCTGCAATTGCAAGGTGTTCCGGCCCTCGTGCTGCTGCTGGGCGGCAGGCCGATCCCAATTACCCAAGGTGTTCCTGACGCTTCTGAGCTTGAGCAGATGGACCGCGTGGTCGCGCGCCTGGTTGAGCTTGCCCATAAGCAAGGCATTTCTGGTACGGCACCTCACATGGAAAGTTCCGACCAAGATTCTCAGGACTCTGAATCTTCCGCTTCTGACGGTTCGGACGGCTACGGTACTGCCCGCATGGACGCGCAAGCGGATGCTGCTGCTGGAGCCGGTGCTTCGACGGGCGCAGCGGGGGCTGGTGTGCCAGGTGCCGCCGGTGCTGGTGCGGCTGGCGCTACCGCCAACGTCAATGTGCCACCAACCCACCAAAAAGCGCATGATCTCGCCGCTCAAGGTGATTTCTCTGGTGCAGCGCTCGAATATGGCAAGGTTATGGAAGCAGACCCAAGTGATCGCATCGCTGCACGCGAGCACGCGAAGGCACTGTTGCTGGCCCGCTCTGCTACCGCCAACGTGAACAAGGTGCGCGAAGCTGCTGCAGCCAACCCAGATGACGTGGATGCGCAGCTTGCCGTTGCAGATGTTGACCTGATCGGCGGTTTTGTTGACGACGCCTTCTCGCGCCTGCTCGACTTTGCTGCCAGCCACCGTGAAGCTTTGGACGAGGTGAGGAAGCGCCTCGTGTCGTACTTCCCGATCTGCAGGGATGATGACCCTCGCGTTCAGCGTGCCCGCCGCCGCTTGTCCGTGCTGCTGTACTGAGCGGTGCGGCACTGCGCGCTGAACAGTCAGAACGCGAGAGCATGAGACTGCTAGAGCGCGCTGAGCTTCTTTTCTGAGCCTGTTTCCTCACTTCTCCCGCAGCTTTGCTTGTCACCTGCTTGCTACGGATGCTGTGTGCGCAAGTAACTGGCGGTGAAAAAGGCTCTCGACACTTACGCTGTATCGCAGCGAAAGTGTTAGAGTTGTGTTTGTGCTGGTCGCGTCATCTTTTGTATGGACTCTTTGACAAGGCCAGCACTTTTTATGGGCCCGTAGCTCAGTGGATAGAGCGTCTGTCTCCGGAACAGAAGGTCGCGCGTTCGACCCGCGTCGGGCCCACTCACCCCATCGACGTGAGGAGTCAAAATGACACGGGTGTCAGAGTTGGAGCTGGAGAATCTCTTCATCGAGCGCTTGGAACAGATTGGCTATGAGTACGTCGATCTGCATACGTACCAAGACGTCCTTGATAACTTCCGCGTTCAACTCGCCAAACTCAATGCGAAAAAGCTCATTGAGGCCAAGGGTGAGGCAAGCTTCTCCGACTCTGAGTTTGAGCGCGTGATGAACCATGTCGACAAGAAGTCGGTGTACGAGTCGGCGAAGATTCTGCGCGACCAATGGGTGCTTACGCTCGACAACGAGAAAACCGTCTATTTAAGCTTCTTCGACTCGATTTGGGACAATAACACTTTCCAAGTTGCCCACCAAATCACCATGGACCCCGCTCATCGCAACGATGTGGTGTATAAGAACCGATATGACGTCACCATCCTGCTCAACGGCCTTCCTGTAGTTCAGATTGAGTTGAAGCGTAATGGCGTTGATATTAACGAAGCAATCAACCAGATTAACAGGTATCGCAGTTACTCCTTCAAGGGTCTTTTCCACTTCCTGCAGCTTTTCGTCGTGTCGAACTCGTCGCTGACCAAGTACTTCTGCAATGAGAATGAAACGGTTAACGGTGTTCCGAACAATATTTTGAAGTCGCTCGTCTTCTTCTGGACTGATGAGCACAACAAGCGTATTAACAGGCTCGAAGAGTTCACTGCCACCTTCTTCCAGCGCGCTGCTCTCGTGGAAATGATCAGCAAGTTCATGGTGATCAAAACCACTGAGCCTGTGCTGATGGTAATGCGCCCGTATCAGATTTTCGCGGTGAAGGCAGCTATGAAGCGCGTCATCGTTGAAAATAAGAACGGATACGTCTTTGCTTGCACAGGCTCGGGTAAAACACTGACATCCTTTAAGCTCGCCCAACTTTTACGCGACCAGCCCAGGATTGACAAAGTGATTTTCCTCATCGACCGTAAGGACCTCGACGACCAGACGGTTGATGAATACAACTCTTTCGAAGCAGACAGTGTCGACGGCTCTACCTCAACGGCAGTGCTTGTCAAGCAGCTGAAGCAAGCCGACAGAAAACTGATTGTCACCACCATTCAAAAGATGGCGACCGCAGTGCGTAGCGAACGCTACCGCGACTTGATGGAAAGCTACCGCGATAAGAAGGTCGTCTTCATTATCGATGAATGCCACCGTTCTCAGTTTGGCAAAATGCATCGCGATATCGACCGCACCTTCCGCAACGCTAACTACATTGGCTTCACTGGAACCCCGATTTTCGAAGAGAACAAGGGAAGTGCGCGTCAGACCACCGCTGACATTTTCTCCGCAGGTGACAAGCTCCCAGCGTGCTTGCACAAGTACATGATCAAGGACGCCATCGCCGACGGAAATGTTCTGCGCTTCTCCGTGGAGTTTGAGAATTCCATCAAAATTACCGATGTTGCCGCTCCAGGTGTTGACCCGGCAAAGCTGGACGACCCACAGTACTGCGCAGAGCATGATATTGATATCTCCCCGCTCTACCATGCCCCTCAGCGCATTGAGAAGGTTGCAGAACATATTTTTGCCCATCACGATCAGCACGCCATTCAAGGAGCAGACACGTACACCTCGCTCTTTGCTGTTGACTCGATCGAAACCTTGGGCAAGTATTACAACGTTTTCAAGGCTCTCAACGAGCAGCGTCCCGAGGAGAAGCGATTCCGCCTCGCGGCTATTTTCTCCTACGCGGACAATGAGGACGCTCCTGATAATCCTGCGATGTACCTCGACCCTCAAGCTGAAGCGCCAGAAGGCGACGAGCAGCTTGCACCAGTGCAAAAGGAGAACGCGCAAATGCTTCTCCAGCGCATCATGAACGACTACGACCAAGAGTTCAACACGGCGTACGGCCTCGACTCCTTCGACGCCTACCGCAAGGATATTTCCAAGCGAATGAAGCAAAAGGAGCTTCCGCAAATCGACATTCTGCTGGTCGTCAACATGATGCTGACCGGCTTCGACGCGAGAACGCTGAATACTTTGTACTTGGATAAGAACCTCGCGTGGCATTCGCTCGTTCAGGCGTACTCGCGTACCAACCGTGTGGATAAGCCAACGAAGCAGTTTGGCCAGATTATTTCTTACCGCAACATCAAGAAGGAACAGGATGACGCTCTGCGCCTGTTCTCAGGTGATGGCAACCCTAACGACTGCCTGCTGGAAACCTACCCGGAGTACCTCGAGCACTGGATTCGCAATGTTGCTCACGTCAGGTTGGTTGCTCCGACGGCTGATATGGCTTTGAACTTGCAGGCTGAAGACGATATTCGCGAGTTTATCGTTAATTTCCGCGCTCTGGCGGGAACGCTGGCTACGCTGAAAACCTTCTCGCAGTTTGATTGGCACGACCTCTCTGTTGCGATGGATGAAGAAGAGTTTGAAGTGTATAAGTCAGCGTACTTGTACTTCTACGATCAAACGCGCGTTCAGGATGATAAGAAGAAAGCGCCAGTTCCGGTTGATGTTGATTTTGAAATCGAACTCGTGCGCACTGACCGCATCAACGTTATGTATATTCTGGGCTTGCTGAAGGAAGCAAAATCCAGCAAAAAGACGGCTGAAGAGCGCGAGCGTGATATTGACCTCGTCAAGCGCGAAATTGAGCGCTCTGATAATGCTGCTTTGCGTGCCAAGAAGGACATTATTGTGGGCTTCTTGGAGAACGTGTTCTATGAGCTTCCCGAGGATGCAAATATTTCTGAGGCTTATGAGGAATATGAGAAGCAGATGCTGCAGCACGAACTCGAGGCTTTCGCTCAGGAGAACGGCTTGAAACCGGAGGACGTTCAGCATGTGTTCACTGAGCATAACTTCCGCGGTGAGCTCTCCGATGAGGACATCCGCAAGGCGCTCGAGCCATATCACTTGGGGTTGTTGAAAGTGATCAAGCTGATCAAGGCTCTCAAAGAATTTGTGAAGCAGGAATCTCTGCGCTTCCAGGCTGAAGGAGAATAGTATGACGGATAAGCACTCTGAGGTGGAAAACCTCGTTGATAACGCTGTCAGCGATGAGAACGCTCACATGTCCACGGGAACTTCTGAGAGAAACCCTGAGGAAACTTCCAACGAAGCTTCCCAGGAAACTTCTGAACAGAAGGAAGCTATCTACCGCGACCAGGCTGCCGCACTGTCCAGCAAGCTGTGGGCCATTGCCAACGACCTGCGCGGCAACATGGATTCTACCAAGTTCCGCAACTACATTCTGGGCACTATTTTCTACTCCTACCTTTCGCAGAGCACAGAAAACTACATGAAGAACCTGCTCAAGAATGAGGATACTGACATCACTTACGAGCAGGCATTCGCTGACGATGACTACCGCCCGGCTGTGGAGCAGATGTCGCTGTCTGGCTTGGGCTTCATTATTAAGCCGGAGAACCTGTACCGTGAGCTTGTGCGCAAGATTGTCAGTCCGCGTGATGACTCCGACCGCTTCAGCATTGAGGATTATGAGCGCGCGGTCAACGAACTGGTGGGCTCCACTATTGGCCAGCCTTCAGAGTCGGATTTCTCTGGCTTGTTTAACGACATGAAGTTGCAGGACCCCGATTTGGGCGATTCTGTTGCTGACCGTACCGCTCTCATTTCCAAGGTGATTCTGCGCGTCAACGAGCTGGATTTGCATGTTGCCGACCAGCAGTTCGATGTTCTTGGCACTGCATACATGATCTTGATCGGTAAGTTCGCTTCTGACGCGGGCAAGAAGAGTGGTGAGTTCTTCACTCCTGCAGGCCCGTCGCGCTTGGTGGCAACTTTGGCTACCGTCGGCTTGGATGAGGCGAAAACTGTGGGCGATTGCACCTGTGGTTCTGCTTCCATGCTGCTTGAAGTACAGAAGCATTTGACTAAGCAGCGCGTTGGTCATTTCTATGGTCAGGAAAACAATGCGACCACGTACAACTTGGCTCGCATGAACATGCTCATGCACGGCATTGATTACCAGAATTTCGACATTTACAAGGGTGATACTCTCCGTGAGGATAAGTATGGCGATGTGAAGATGACGGTTCAGGTGTGCAACCCGCCGTATTCGTTGAAGTATGATGCAAACCCTGCCTTGTTGGATGATCCTCGTTATTCTGGCGCTGGCAAGCTTCCTCCCAAGTCGCACGCAGACTATGCTTTCGTGGAGCACATGCTCTACCACATGGATGAGCAGGATGGCCGTGTTGCGGTGCTGCTTCCTCATGGTGTGCTTTTCCGCGGTGGTGCTGAGCAGACGATTCGTGAGTACATTGTTCGCGATCTGAACCGTTTGGATGCTGTTATTGGTTTGGCTCCGAACCTCTTCCATGGCACGTCTATTCCTGTGTGCTTGCTTGTGTTGAAGAGCAACCGTGGCGCGAATGAGAATAACATTCTCTTCATTGATGCAAGTAAGGAATTTAAGCCTGGTAAGAACCAGAATTCCTTGACTGATGAGAATATTTCCAAGATTGTCAACGCTTATGTTGCTCGTCAGGACGTTGATAAGTTCGCTCATGTTGCCAGCATGGATGAGATTGCCAGTAACGATTACAACCTCAACATTCCTCGCTACGTTGATACGTTTGAAGAGGAGCCACCAGTTGATCTGGGTGCTGTCACTCGTGAGCTGAGTGACATTGATTCTCAGATGATGCAAAAGCAGAAGGAGCTTTTGGGCATGGCTCGCCAGCTGCATTCTGATGATGCTTCGTTGCAAGCTAACTTGGATTCCTTTGTTTCATTCTTGCAAAAGAAGGTCGGCTCTGATGAGTGAAAAATCAACCCCATCCACGCGTTTTGACGGCTTCACTAACGATTCTGAGC
>DGYMJ06203__coassemble_282_pt1 | contig 248150 bp, 190 predicted proteins | sample DGYMJ06203__metabat2_high_PE_023 | metagenome-assembled genome bin DGYMJ06203 | reverse complement strand
TGTTTACCTGCCACGGTTGGCAAGTGTTTTAACAGTGTCTGAAAAATGTCTAACTGGTGTTTTACGAGTGTCTGGCTAGTGTTTGGTAAGTGTCTGGCTAGTGTTTGGTTTGTTTGTTACTTTGCTGGTTCTTCTGCCGCTTTTTGGGTATAAAAATATGCCCGCCACCAGTGTTTTGGTGACGGGTGTAAGCTTCACTATTATTGATATTGCTCCCAGTCGAGATCAGTATGATGTAGCACGACTGTTAGCCAAGCAAAGTTCTTCCTGGAGATAGGCTATCAAGTATGGGACGTTCGATTTAAGTCCTATTTACCGTGCCGTGTATGCTATAGCAATCCCGAACGCGCAGCGTATTGCTGACCCGTTTCATGTTGTTAAACAAGCCAACAAACGGTTAGACCAAGTACGACGTAGAGTGCAATGGGCTACCTGTGGACGCAGGCGACGCAAAACAGACCCACTCTACACCATCCGCAAGCGCTTGCTTACCGGTGAGGAAAAACTAGCGCCACCTGCTGTGCAACGTATTCATGACGCACTACAACTTGGCGATCCCAGTGGAGAACCATCCTCGCTTGGCGAGTTAAAGAAGCGATTCGAGACCTCTACCAGCAGGTCGATGAGCATGCTGCTCGCAAGCATGTAACAGAAATCATTACTATCTGCGCGAAAAGAAGCTCACCACCAGAACTCCAATCCCTTGCCCGCACGATCACGCAATGGCAAGAAGAAATACTCGCCTATATCAACCACCATTATTCCAACGGGATAACCGAGGGAATGAATAACCACATCAAAAAAATCAAACGAAACGGCTACGGATACCGCAACTTCAACAACTATCGACTCCGCATCCTACTCGCCTTAGGAGGAGTACACACCAACATCCTCAAAACCATACTCATCCCATAACCACCACCAAATCCGAAGAACCGTTAAACGTCCTTCGAGGAAAGCACGTGCGTAGTTACCGGGAGGCAGGCCATGGAGGGCAGTTGTTTTTGCGTGAGTTCTCTCATATTTCCTGTATGGAGATAACGTTCAACAACTATTTGACATGATAATCGTTTTCATTTATACTGAAAGGTTAAAAAAAATTATCATTTAGGAAGGTCTATTATGCCTACACCAACAATGCAGGCGATAAGCCGCCGAACACGAAAGCATCGCGCGCTCTTCTCGCGGGTGACGGGGAGAATAGCAGTTCTTGCGTTATCGTTTGGCGCATTCTTCTCAGCTCCGGCCTTTGCTGAGGAAACAAGAGATTCCCTGCGTACAGAAGAAACGTCCGCCCGCACGATAGATTCGGGTGAGGATACTGATGCACTCTCCAATGCAGAACTCGCCGAGCGCAGGCTAATGCTCTATCACAGGCATGTTGATGCGGCGCATGTTGCATGGGACGCCGAGAAGAGCAACTTCAAAATCCAAGTGGTGGATGGCGCAACACCCAAAGAAGCAGACAGCGTCCTTGTGCGGCTTGGCCCCGATGCAACAACCGACGGCAGAGAAGTGTCAAGGATCAAACTTCCAAGCTCGAATAAGCTTTCCTTCCTTGGCGCGCCAGGCAGCATTCTGTGGAATGCTCCTGCCAAGTTCTACCAAGGGTGGTTACCAGTGTGGGCAGGTATGGGTGCTGGGCATGATATTCCCGACCATATCGACGGCGAGGTTATCAAACTTGAGCTCATGAAGGTAGATGGCCCGGGCGCGGCAACAATCTGGAACGGTGATATGAGCGAAGGTGGCAAAGCCGTTCTTTCTTCAAAGGATCCAAGCCTGTTCTACATCCTTTCCGAAGGAGGGCACGGGCACTTCAATTGGACTTTCGACAAACCAGGGCGATACACCTTCCACTTTCGAGCCTCGGCAAAAACTATCGACGGGCAAACAATAACATCAGATCCATATCAGGTGATCTGGCTTGTTGGCAGCGATGAGGAACTGGGGCTTGCACCTGGCACCACTAGCGGTAACCCCATTCAGATACCTGCTGAAGACTTTGATACTGGAGAAACAGATACTCGCTTGGGCGATGGTGAGAACACAGACGTGCCAGTAGTCTCTGAAGAAGATAACATTACTGCGGCAGATCCGCCGATGGACGGGCGATATACCTGTGCCGTGCCAGGCCACTATGATCTTGCAGTGAAGATAGGAGACGATCGCAGCGTGAGCGCAGCGGTTCGTGACGACCACGCGAAAGAATACGGCGCCTACGAACTCCTTATCCCCGTGCCTGATTCGGCCATGCGCACTCTAGAACTTAACTCCTATACGAGGGCTCTTTCACCGCTGGGCGCTCATGGCAGCAAGATTTGGGTTCTGCCGGAAGTTCAGGCGAGCCATCTGCCGTGGCTAGGTTTTTCTACAGAGAGTGTAGATTACAGCGATATTGACCCACACAAAGGTGTACGGCTTTATCTGGACAGTTTCTATGGCCCCGGGCGTATGCTCACCTATGACGACGATGGAATTAACCCCATTGAAACTGTGCTTGATTCTCGCCAGGTGGAGTACTCGTACAAGTTCTTTGAACCCACCCATCGCCACACAAGCATGGCATTTAACAAACCTGGCCTGTATGACCTCGGTTTTCAATACACCGCCTTCTTCAAGCCAGTTGAAGGAAAATATGACCAAGATTATGCCTTCAACGACGTCTATTATGCTGTCGGCAATGAAGAAATCGACAAGTTCTGCCCAGGGTGGCTCGAGCAATATGATGTAGCCTCACCTGCTGCTGAGGCTAACTCGAAGTCGACTGATAAGGAATCTGACACCTTTGATACGGGAAAGGCCGCAGCAAATGTGCCAGTTGCTCCACCAACGCGCACGGAGAATCTTCCAGCAGAAGAACGGCATGAGGAGATCTGCGAGCCTGTGCATATCACTCGCCCTGCAACGGATGAGGAGTGGCGCGCCTTGCAGGCGGGAAAGAATGTTGCACGAGCAACTCTCACCTTTAACGTCGGCGATGTAGCTTCAGGCAACGCCAGCAATGGGCACTTCGATCTCGGGCCGGTCGTTGAAGGTGGCAAGCTAGCGCTCAAAGTGAAGGATGATCGCGGGCAGGTGCCGCGTTGGGTATCTCCATCGAGTTTGAGCTTCGCCCTAGGCGCTTCAGCTCGTATGCCTGCTCCGCCAGCACTTTCGTCTATTGCCACACAAGGTACGCCGATCTGGCTTATCTCCTCGGTACAAAAGCCCGGAGTTCCGTGGCTAGGTATGAACTCTCAACATCCAGGTTTGAGAGGTGCCACAACAGGGCCAGTGACGTTCACATTGGAGGCTGTGCGTGGGCCGGGGAAGGTCCTCATGTTTGAATCTGGGAGTCTTGGTGGTGGAATTGGGCGATCCCTCTTCACTCGTTCTGGTTCATCCTTCACTCTGCCAGCCAATACACACGCACACTACAACTGGGTGTTTTCGCAGCCGGGCACCTACACGATGACAATTAGTGCACGCGTTACCCCCACAGCGGGTAGCCCACTTGCTGCATCCTCAGGAAACATTACTCTTACCGGAAAACGCCCGATGGTCGATGACGTTATCGGGCGTACAGCCTCTGGTAAGAACTGCGTTCTTCCTGCTGACGTGAAGGCACGCTTCGCTAAACACAATGGCGTTAAGCTTGCTCTCACTGGCGCTCAGGTGCAGATCTTAGTCGGTTTCGCTCTTCTTGCACTAAGCGGCGGTGGATACCTCGTGTGGGCAACTCGTAGGCGTAGCAGGAGTAGATTAGCATGAAGCTCCCACGACTGAAAAGTGTCAGCGTCCTGGTGGCGCTGACACTTGCCTTGGGCGGTTGCACTGAGCAAGGCAATCACACATCCGATGGTCAATTACGCATTGTGACCACAACGGGAATCCTTGCAGATCTCGTGCGTAACGTCGCTGGAAATCGCGCCTACGTGAGTCAGCTTGTGCCAGATGGAGCAGATCCACACTCCTATGAGCCCTCGCTGCGATCCATCCGAGATGTGGCCTATGCAGATCTGGCATTCTCGAATTATCTCCTCCTCGAGCAACACTCCATTATTAAAGCGCTCGATGCTAATCTCCCCAAGGATTCTCTCTCGGTATCTATTGCAGAAGAGGCCTCAAAATCCGGTGCAACGATTCTGCCTCTTGTAGAGAACCGCTCTCTCGATGCGCTCTGGCTCGGAATGCGTGTTGCAGGCCAAGGCGCAGGAGCAACGCGAGCAAGCGAAGTCGATCTGACGGTGAACCGTATAGAAGGCCCAGGTGAGGCCTCCTCATATCTCACCACCACCTTCGGATCGCAGGAAATCGCTTTCAGTTCCTCGGACGGTTTCGATGCAGGCGATGGCTATACCGAGGATACGACCGTCCTTCCCTATGGTGCACACCAACATATGAGCTGGGCATTCACCAAGCCCGGCATCTACCGCATCCATATAAGCGCCAAGCTCCGCATTAACGACCACGCCCGCCCACAGGCCTTGAAAGAAGGCGTACTCACCTTCGCGGTGGGCGTGGATCCGAGCGAGATTGCCAGCAAGGAACATCGCCTAATCCTCGACCACGGGCATGCCGATGTGACCGTGGATCTACAAAGCGAGAGAATCACCCTCATGATTGACGAGGTAAGCGCGCCACCAGAGGTTCAACGCGCCCAAGGGGCTGCTTTCGTTCCCGGTTTAGCAGCGTTCGATCTTGAGAACCTCGTTATTTCCGTTCCTCCCCGAACGCTAACGGAGGTGCCAGGAAGCGCTGGTTTCAGATTCCTCGGCCATCCAGGAGACGACATATACATCCTTCCACAAGCCGTGCTCGGCAAACACGTTCACGGCGAGATTGACCCACATTTATGGCACGACGTTCACAACGCTGCTGCCTACGTGAAGGTGATCCGAGACAAGCTCATCGCAGTGGATCCTCACGGCGAAACCTACTACCGTGTCCAGGCCGAGCACTACCTAAAACAGCTCGAAGAAGTCGATATGTATATGAATAAGAAAATATCGAAGATACCCCTAGAAAAACGTCAACTTGTGACAACCAACGATGCATATGCATATCTTGCCAATGCCTATGGTCTCACCATCGCAGGCTACGTCGCCCCGCATCCAGGAGTGGAACCCTCGCTCGCTGATCGCCGCAAACTCACCAGTACAATTGAAAGCCTCAAGATTAAGGCCGTCTTTCTTGAGCCGCAACTCCACAATCGTCGCTCGCCGCTTGAAGCCGTGGCGCAAGAAACGGGAGTCTCCCTCTGCACACTCTATGGAGACACCTTCGATCGAAACGTCAACACCTACCTCGCAATGGTAAAAGCCAACGCAGATGAACTTCTCGCCTGCCTTGGAGGTAGGTCGGAGAAGCAACATCATCACAACCACTAGCATGATCGCGCCACACCACTACACACACAGAAAGGAACCACATGAGGATGCGCCACACCACCGCATATACGATAGCCAAAGTAGGCTGTGCGCTCGCGATCGCCCTTGCCTCACTCATCACAGGAACATCGAGCTTTGCCCAGCCACGCGACTCAGAAGATCCCCAACTCCAACAACAAGTGGCAGCAGACGAAAAAATTGAGATAGGAAGTGCAGAGATCGCTGCCGGGCATATCGACATCGGACCGCGCTCGCGTGAAGGCAGCTGGAGTATCCTCGCGCGTGACGATTCAGGATCTGAACCCGTGTGGCGAGATCCGGCTGAACTCGTTATACGCGTCAAAGACGAAGCCCTTCTCGAAGCGCCCACCGGAGAAGATTTCTCATTTATGGCTGCCCAGCCTGGCGAGAAATACTATGTGATTCCCCAAACCCAGAACCCTGAGATTGTATGGCTGGGCTGGAATACACAAGATCCGCAGATCACTCGAGAACTAGCCCGTGGGGCGACGATGAGAATCGGGCCAATCCAAGGGCCAGGCGATGTGTGGCTTTTCCTTCAAGATGGCGCTTTCGGTGCGCCTTTACGTTTAGCAGATTCACGTGCTGAGAAACCACAAGATATTTGGGTAGACGTTAATACGCATGTCCACGCCAATTGGGTGTTTTCGGCTCCTGGCGCCTATGTTGCACGCGTGAGCTTTCTCGGCAAGATGAGCGACGGCTCTCAACGTGAAGCGCACACACTGTTACGTTTTGCCGTAGGAAATGACGTTACAGCGGACCAGGTGCGGACGATGGCGCTCGAAGAAGAATCAACTGCATCTACAAGGTCAAGTGAAGTCACTCCTAGCGCCCAGGGTAGCGATGCTGGTGGAGACGAGAACAAGGAAGAAGCCGGCGTTGCCGCCTCCACGATTACGATCGGTGCTCTTGTAGGCGTGGCAGGGCTGGTAGCACTCGCGGTGATACTCTACCGCCACCGAATTGTCCGCAAAGAAATTGCTCAGGCACGCGCAGAACTGGAGTGAGAAGTGACGACGTTCGATCAACACCACAATGTTCCCTGCGAGATTTTCACTGAAACAACTCACGGTCAGTGTCTCGAGGATCGCCCGATTCTCTCGGTGCGTGATATTGACGTTGATTTAGGTGGGCGCCCAGTGCTGCGCGGCGTCAATCTTGAAGTACGGCAGGGCGAACTTGTCGGCCTTATCGGCCCCAACGGCGCAGGTAAAACGACGTTACTGCGCACAATCCTACATCTCACCCCTAAACGCCGAGGCAGTGTAAGCCTTCATGGACACGCTGCCCGCCGAAAAATTGGATATGTTCCTCAACGGCACGAGTTTGCCTGGGATTTTCCATTGACGGTTCGCGAAGCGGTGCTCTCGAATATTACGGCTTCCTTGGGGTTGTTTCGTCGTCCGCGCATAGAACATCAGCGCGCAGTTGAGCGTGCACTTGCGCGCACCGACATGAAACATCTTGCCGATCGACCTGTGGGAGAGCTTTCGGGCGGGCAACGCCAACGCGTGCTGGTTGCCCGTGCACTGGCACTTCAACCTGCGATTTTGCTCCTTGATGAGCCGATGACAGGTTTGGATATGCCCACCCAAGAAATGCTCACGGGGCTTTTCCGTTCTCTCGCAGATGAAGGGCACGCCGTGATTATGACAACCCACGATCTGATATCGGCGCGTGCTGTGATGGATCGTCTTGTTCTTATCCGTGGTGAGATTATTGCTTCGGGCACGCCGAGCGAGCTCGATTGTGCCCAAGCTTGGGTGGAGACCTTCCAAGTTGGCATTGATAATCCTCTCCTTACCGTCCTTGGCCTTAAGGAGAATGGCCCTGTGGAGGAGGCAGGTAAGAGGCCTGCGCGCGAGGGGGGGGGAGCCGAAACACGAGTGCAACCAGCCTAGCGAATGCGAGGGCGCTGACCGCGTTGTATTAAAAGGCAGTGGCCGGTTACATGGCACTGGCCATTTCGTATTTAGCAAGGGAGTAGGACGATGCTGACCCCATACGAATTCATTCAAGATCTTTTCAATCCCATGCTCTCCTTCTTACCACGAGCGCTTCTGATGGCAGTGGTGTCTGCAATCGTTTGTGGGTTGGTTGGCTCTCATGTTGTGCTGCGAGGAATGGCGTTTATCGGTGATGCCGTGGCACATTCTGTATTTCCCGGTCTCGCGATCGCCTTCGTGATCGGTGGTTCCCTCGCTCTTGGCGGAATGGTGGCGGGTGTTGCCACCGCCGTTATCGTGGCGCTTTTGAGCCAGCACCGCCGCGTCAAGGAGGACTCGATTATCGGCGTGCTCTTCGCTGGCAGTTTTGCGCTCGGCGTGATCGTTATTTCTCGGGCACCGGGATACGCGGGCAGCCTACAAGATTTCCTCTTTGGATCCATGACGGGTATTCCACGCGAAGATGTGCCAGCGGCACTGATCGGATCAGCCTTGGTGGTTGGGTTATTGATCGTGTTTCACCGCCAGATCCTTGCGGTTTCTCTCGATCGGGAAACAGCGCGTGCTGGCGGATTAAACGTGTTGTTTTACGACGTTCTTGTGTATGTGTGCGTTTCGCTGGCCGTGGTGATGTCAGTGCAAACGATCGGTTCGATCCTTGTGTTGGCGCTTCTTGTGACACCCGCTGCAACAGCGCGCCTGCTCAGTGATCGCATCGCGACGATGATGACGCTCGCTGTCCTTATCGGTTCTCTTGCCGCAATTTTCGGTGTGTATATATCTTGGTCTTTCGATTATCCGACGGGCGCAACAATCGTCATGCTCTTGACGTTAAGTTTTGTGACTGCATGGCTTTTTGCTCCTCGTCACGGTTATGTGACCTCGCGAATTCTTCACAAGCGGTGAGGAAGATCCTGTGTGCCGCTCGTGAGCTTAAGGTTCACAAAGCAGAGTTGAGAATGTGTTGTGGGTTCTACCGAGAGGCAAGCACGATGTGAGGATAGCTCTGAGGTGCAAAGATCCACTTAAGGCCACCTCACGGTGGCCTTTTGCATAGGTGGCTTCTCAGCAGCCTGCCTGGGCAACTCAACAGGTCTGGGCTGCTCTCTGTTGCTATTCCGCATGGGCTATTCCACACGGAGAATTCCGTGTGCACCGCGTTCGGCGAGGCTCATCACATGGTTAACAATCGGATAGTCACCTCTCTTCGGCACAGTTAATTCGACGAATCCGCCTTGCGCTGGCAAAAGCGAGAGCGCTTGCGAACCAGTAGCATCCCCACAGGAACTCTGCTTCGCGGTGGAACTATCAGCTTGGCCTTCTCCGCGTACAGTGTTGCACACTCCCGCATCACTGCCTGTTGTGTTCAGCTGGTGATCATCTTTCACCGAGTAATGGCCTTCACTAAAAACAGTGGAAAATTGTGTGCCGACAATATGAAACGACAGGGGAGAATTAGGTCCTGCGTTGAGAACCCATATGCGTACACGCTCTTTTGCTTTCATAGTCAAAGGGTGAGCATCATATTGGAATGCCCGACCATTGAAAGCGACAGTATCAGGATTCATGCTCGCAATGCGAGTGGCATCAGCACTGTGGCCAGAACCGCCTAAATACTGTTCTGACTGAACGAGCACGTATTCATGGTCAACAGCAGGTAGCTCATGGGCTGGCTCAATGATCACTGCCCCAAACATTCCATTGGCAATATGCATAGACATTGGCATGCTCGAACAGTGATACATCCATATTCCCCAGCGAGTAGCTGTAAAGGAGTACACGAGTGATTTCCCTGGCGCAATGCTGCGCATCACCTTATTGGGTACAGCATCCGCTCCCGCATGAAAATCGATGGAATGGTCCATATGAGTCGTATTTTTCACTGTAATGATGAAATGATCTCCCACCTTTCCACGCAGCACAGGGCCTGGCTGACGTGAGTTAAAAGTCCAGGTTTCCCGGCTCAGATCGTTGGTAATCTGTTGTTTTCCTTGAGAAATAGTGATGGTATAGCGTCTGGTTGTCGTCTCTCGGTTTCCTGCTGTATATCCCTTGAGATTGGCAGAGTAGGGAGGCACTTTCTTCGCAAACTGTTGCAACTGAGCAGGAGAAATGAGGCTCGAGAGTGAAGAACTGGTGTTATCACTGCTAGCAGATGGGCTGTTCGCATGGCTTGTATCGTCCGCTTTCTGAGAAGTTGCGGAGCGCTTGACACCGCCTTTCAGCACAATATGGAGGGACATTCCCATCTGACGGTGCCCTGGAAGTGAACACCATCCTTCGATCGGCGAGGTGACAAGAGGAACATGCAGCTGCGCTTTTTGCCCAGGCGTTAGCCTTCCTGACGTAGCGCCTGTGCTGAGCACCAAGTCATGAATCTGGTTTCCTGTATTAATAAAAGTTATGGTCAGAGAGTCCCCTGCAGGGACCGCAAGAGTAGATGGAGTAAAGCTCATTCCTTCTACTGAGATTGTCACTGCGGTTGTATGCCCGGTTGGAGTCACAGGTGTAGCAGTTCCTGACGATCCAGCCTGTTCAGTGCTGGTAGAGCCAAGAGACGAGGAAGGTGATGACGGAGAGGATGCGGAAGAAGCAGACGCGGAGGCGTGTGGTGCGGCTAGTGAAGCTTGCGCACTTGTTGTCGCAAGGTCAGGACGGATCAGCAAACCAAAGCTGCTGAGCACTAATGCTGTACACACAACCCATGTGAGAACCTGAGATCGTTGCAATGCAAGCTGATCTGTGGTGTTGGGCAATCTGGTGTTGCTCTCATGACGTGAAGGAAGCTTCGTGGCAGATTGTCGTGTTGTTGATGCAGATGATTGCCTTTGGCGGGAAGCCTCATGTTTCATACGAAGAGTAACGGATGGGCTGACAATCCGGGGCCGACGATGAGAACGAGCAAGCATCGTGATGACACTTGCTACCAACGCGAGCATTCCCAGAGCATTGAAGCAATCGCCAGCCTGCCACACAGGCATAGCAACGCGAACAGTGCCAATAAAACGCAAAGCAAGGCCAAGGGTAAAGAGAGCCAGAGGAAGCCACAGAATCGGATGGAAAGGCATGCTGCGGTGAATGATAGAGGGGACAATAACACAAACATGCGCAACAACCATCGTCATAATAAAACCAACTGCAAGGCTGTGGACAGCGAAATCCCACCACAAGCTCGAGCCTGCTAAGCCTCCTGAATTACTCACAATCCACGTCAGCGAAGCACACAAGCCCCAGAAATAGGCAACAAGCATAGAGATGCCCATAAAACCAGTGACGCCAGGAACACGATACGTTTTTCTTGCTGTGTCAAAAAGAAACATCAACGCGAGCAAAGTAAGTGTACACAGGCCGAGCAGCGAATAACCCCAGGAAGGGGCGATGAGCGAGCAGGCAAGGCTTATCAGTATTGCAGCGCTCACACACACTAAGCCTGGTTTTGCAATCGGATGTATAAAAGCGACATGAGCCAATTCCAAGCGTTCACCCACAATGGTGAGCACGAGCATCATGAGCCACCACGGTGTGAGAATATCACTATCCAACCTGGTCCATAGCAGCGCCGAGCATGCGCCGATAACAGCTCCCATCAGCTGGATGAGGACGGCGAAAGAGTGCTGCCTCGCGTATACCCCTACATAAACAGCGCTCAAGATTATCAGTGACACTGTCCAGCCCAGGCCTGGGAGAATTCGCGTGTATTCGACAGGTAGCGGTGACAGTACCGTCACAGCAACGAGAAAGTTAGCGATCACCGAAAACAGAGGCGCTGCGAACGCCCAGCGTGGATGTTTCGGGCTACCAGCGCGGTACGCTACTGCTCTTTCCAGGCTAATTGCAGTACCGAGGAATCCAAACACCATCAGTGCTCCGTGCAGATTCGGTAAAGCTGGGCGCAAGCTTGCCCATGGCCCGGGAATAGAGGCCCTGACAAGCGAGGCGAGCACTCCCATGAGCATGCTTGCCGCTGCAGTGAGAAGAAGCGCAATGCGGAAGGCAGGAAGAGGAAGTTTCTTTCCTGAACGACGCATTGATGATAGAGAATTCGATGATGGCATAACTCTACTGTACAGAACAGCTGAATCGTAACGCGCAGAATTGAGAGGGGTGGTGCAAGCGCTTCTCTGTGAGCTCAATATGGCGTTTTCTACACGTGCTCTGTGAGGTGAGAGTTGTATGACTTTGCCTCGCTTGAGTGAGGATGTTGGTCATTATTTTCCGATTTTTCTGAGCTATGGTCTGAGGTTTTTCCTGGTACTACCGAGGTCGATAAGGTCTCAAGTGAAACTGTTTGAAAAGTATATTGAACATAAACTCTAAATTCGTTAATGCTGATAGAATAAGTATCAGATATGCCGAGAACAGGGATAGAGAGAAAGTTAGCGCTTCCCGCAAAGGAAAGTGGTTTCTCCTTGCTGGAAATGCTGATCCCTTGGGCGAGGATATATCCCAAACTGCCGAGGAAACCTCTTCTTGGCAGAAGAGATAACTTTTATGAGAGGAAGAAAGATGATTCAACGTTTGCATCGTTTCGCAGTTGCGGCGATCGCAGTGTTGGCTGGCATCGCCATGGCATTCATTCCCTTCTTGAATGCCGCTCATGCTGCTGAATCTCTCATCTCTGCTGATGATTTAGGCAAGGATGTTACTTTAACTGTTAAAGGTACAGAAAGCCTCGCTAACCACACGCTGGTTGCCTACCGCTTGGGTGACTATTCTGCTGCACGAACTGATGGCACTAACCTGACTGGCTATGACATTAAGGATTCTGGTTACGCCACTCAGGTGAATGCGGCTATTGTTGCTGCTGGAATTGACACGAGCAACTCTGACCCGGTTGCTTATGAGGCAAGCGACCCAATGCCATGGGTTGCTTCTCACCTGCTTCAAGCATCGAAGTACCCCTATGCTGACGACAATGCACACCAGCCAAACCTTCGTGCATTCATGACGGAGCTCATGGCACAAATGTCCCAGGTTACGGCTGTGGAAAATACCTCTTACCCACTGAGCACCAGCGACAGTGATAACAAGACTGCTACCGCAACGGTTAAGCCAGGTCTTTACGTCGTGTTCGACCGCACCATCGCCAACAAGGCTGATACTGTCACCGCTGATAAGGCATCCATCCCGATGTTTAACGGCACTGGTGTGCACTTCGGTGATACTGTTCTGACCAAGCTCGTCAATGGTGACACGACCTATGACCTGGGCACTGTCGACTACAAGGTCACTTCCAGCACAGTGACCAAGAAGATCATCGATTCTGACGACAAGGCAGTTGATTACACCACTGCTAACATTGGTCAGCGCCTGAAGTTCCAGCTCACCACCACTGTTCCTAACTGGACTGGTTACAAGAACAACTACTCCTTCATCGTCAAGGATGAACTGAGCAAGGGCCTGAGCTTCGATAATGCTGGCATTACCGTCAAGGTGACTACCACTGATAACCCAACAGGCACAACTCTTGAGGTTGGTGATGGTAAGGGTTATCAGACCTCTCGCGAATCTAAGAGCGATGGTAGCGAAGAAATTCGCTTCATTCTTGCTCCACAAACCTCTGAGTGGGTCAACGACATTCGTAACGACGCCACTGGTCCTCAGGCCTCTAACCTCGTTCGCAACGATGAAACCAAGGCACTGTTCCCAGTAGGTGCTACTGTGACCATCACCTACTACGCATACCTGGACAAGGACGCCATCGTTGATTCCACGGGTAACCCGAATTCCGCATTCGTCGAGTACTCTCACAACCCCAACGATCCAGACGACGTTGAGCGTTCTGAGAAGAGCACTGTCAAGGTCTATACTGGCAAGTTCACCGTCACAAAGACGGACGTGAAGGGCAAGGTTCTCGCAGGTGCTGAGTTCCAAGTTCTCGATGCACAGAATAACCCAATCACCTTCATGGATTCGTCTACTGGCGACTACCGCGTTGCTGACAATGGTGAAAAGAATGCTCAGCAAAACCTCGTCACCACAGTGAAGACCCCAGCCTCTGGCGTCCTCACCTTCACTGGTCTTGTACCAGGAAATTACACTGTGAAGGAAACGAAGTCCCCATTCACTGGTGGAAACCTGACACTGCCAACCTTCACCACAACGCTGAGCATCACTACTCCAGAAGCAACTGCAGAAAGTGACTCTCCAGCAACTGTGGCAAGCTCCTCCATCTCCGGTTCTACTGGCGATGTCAACAAGCTGGTCACCGTGGCAGAGGATAACGCAACAGTCGTCAACCCACGCAACCTGATGGAAATGCCAAAGACAGGTGCTGCATGGCTGGCCATCTATGCTGTGGCTGCTCTCTTCTTTGCACTGGGTGGCATCCTGCTGCTCGTGAAGTCTCGTCGCAACCGTGACGACGAGTGAAACTCGGTAACGTCGAGCTTCACTTTCCCGCCGCTTCAGTGAGTTTCTTGAGATTATCAGTACTCACCATCATCTGCACACAGATGAGCGGTTAGCGCACTCAACGAGGAACAGGGCCTTCCCGCCCTGTTCCTCGTTGCATATCTGCATACTTTTTCATAGTCTTGCGTATTCTTGCACAGCCAGTGCAAATATCTCGTAACAACCTGACAGTGAGGCCAGAATGCCAGAAATACAGACGAAGGCGCAACCAACCCACAAGCCTTCCTCAAGCAAGCGTCGCCTTTCCAAGACGACCATAGCTGGCCTCATCCTTCTCACTCTCAGCATCATTTCGGCAACACTTCCCTTCATCCTCATGGTCGTTAACTCCGGTATGTCTACTCGCGCGGTTGACGCCCACGAAAGTGATGTTGACAAATTGAGCGTTGCGAAAGCTAACGAAGCATTCGCACAAGCGAAGGAATATAACGCTCGCCTTTTCCAAGAAGGCGCTCATGTTCTCGGCGAAGTGAGCGACCCGTGGTCCGATGGTAAGAATTCTGTTGCCGATGAGGATAAGACGTACCAAAAAATGCTCAGCATTCCTGCTGATGGCATTATGGCCACCGTCCGCTATCCGCGCCTTGGCATTAACCTTCCCATTCGCCATGGTACGAGTGCTGTCGTTCTCGCTTCCGGTGCTGGCCACTTATATGGTACGAGTTTGCCTGTCGGTGGTACAAATACCCATGCGGTTATATCAGCGCATACCGGCTACGACCGTCTGATGTTTGATCGCTTAAGCATGGGCCAAGGCAGAATCGGTGACTTCTTCTACATTACTGTTCTCGGCCATGTGCTGGCTTATCGCGTCAGCAGCATCATCGTCATCGAACCCGATGATTTCTCCCACTTCGCCATCGAAGCGGGAAAAGACCAAGTGACTTTGCTCACCTGCACACCTTACGGCGTGAATAATAAGCGAATGCTCGTCACAGGCCAGCGAGTGAAAATTCCCAACCCTGCACCTGACCCGAAAACCGTTCCACAAGATCACCCTGAGTATTGGTTGATCGCAGGCGTGGTACTGGTGTGGCTTCTCTTCATGCTCTTTGTATTCCTGATTGTCACCAAGCGACGGAAGAAAAAGCTTCCCGCTCGTTCACTCCCAGCTCATCACGCCGGAGGCGTGAAAAACAGTGCGCACAGTATAACGAGCTCAGAGAGTAACGGTAATGGCAACCGCATCCCTGGTTTACGAAACCACCACCGATGAAAATGGGAGCAATGGCACAGACTGACCTCGGCTGGTGGGTGTTCGTCCTGCTCGGTTCGGCTCTTCTCACCTTCGCAGGTGCCGCATGGGAGTTGACTCGCAAGGACGACAGCGAGCGCGAGTAATAACGAATAATTAGGAAATGCCTCCACGTCATGCTGTGTTACCACAGTGTGCCGTGGAGGTATTACTATGTAAGTAGTATCCTGAATGATCTTCTGAGATGCACATGAGTAGCAAAGAAGCTACGGCCAGTGCAGTGCTCAGCCGATAGGGGAGAGAAACATGGTAGGACCTAACTACTCGCAACGCTCAGAAGATTACTTACGCCCCAACGAGCCCGCCAAAAAACACAAGCGCGGCCGATTCGGTGGCCTCATCGTCACCCTCGTCATCATCATCGCCCTCGTCGTCACCGCCGCTTACGTCATCCGATTCCGCAACTCTCATCACACTTTCGCAGCAGACTCGCGCACGCCCAAATCCGTGGAAAACGCGCTGTCAGACTATTCCAGCCGCATTAGGCAAGCTATTCTCAAACCGCAAGAAGACGCGGATGCAGAAGCCGCAGTCGGTGCAGTCACGGATGATGTGAGCAAACTGGCAATCTTGAACGCTACAGGATTAACAGAAAACGAATACCTCAAGCCCCAACAGGCAACAGTTAACCAAGTAGTTGCTTCCTTCACCAAAAAGCCGAGCGGCTACGAAGTACTGACCTACCAGACGAGTGTCGTGGAATATACGCCCCAGGAAGGTACGACGATCACCATTAATGGTGTGAAAAAGGAACTGCTTGTCACCTCAACATCGCAAATGCATCGCTTGAGCATGAAAGCTGAAAATGGGATTGGCAATCTCAGTGTGAACAAGGATGAGGTAGTGTCACCCTCTGCCGCGCCGACAGCCACCACCATGCTCGCCACACTCCCGCAAGAAGACGGCGACGCAGCCAAACCAGCGAGCTCAAGTGCCACTTCGACCAGCGGCTTTAACCCGGGACGAGCCGTAGAATATGCGGAAAACTGGGCGCAAGTGGGAGTAGAAAGCGTCGACGATGCAGAAGTGCGCGGCGGACGCTACCCGGGCGAAGTGCTCAACCAAAAGTACCCCTATTACGGCAACGACAATTGCGCGAACTTCGTCTCCCAAGCCCTCGCGGCCGGAGGGCTGAAGCGCGCCAACTCGCTCAAACTCGACGTGAAGAATCCGGATGCCTGGAGCGACGGGCTGTGGCTCACCCTTGGGGTGAAAGCGACCCGAACCTGGACTCTCGCTAATGCCAACTTCGCGTACATGCTCTCCCAATCTGGCCACTACGTCCAAGCCGGAGAAGCGGATGGCAAGAGCATGGAGCAGATGGCCGGTTTGAAGCCCGGCGCGCTCATCTACGCTGCGTGGAATGGCGGAGAAAACAAGGACCATGTGGCACTCGTCGTCGGGCAACTGAGCCGCGGCAAGAAGTCACAGCCGATCATCTCGCAAAAAGGCTGGAACCAGTACAACATGCCGTTGAGTGCTCACTGCGCCCACGAGCTGCAGCAGCACAAGAACGCGCGTTGGACGGCGCTGGCAGTAAAGTAGCGATGCGCCACGGTAATCTTTGAACAATTAATTCAGCCGGGAGGGAGAGGCACATGCTCCGCGTTGATGAGTTGACAGAAGAACAGGTTCGCGCCTTGCACGACGAACACCACATGGTCAGCCCGATCGAGCAGACGCCAGCTTGGGCGCGCTACCAAGCGAGCATCGAAGGCCGCGAGCCGTGGGGATGGCTGGGAATCTATGAGGATGAGCAGTTCCTCGCCTACGCTCTCGTCATTGCATACCATACGCACGGCTACACGTACCTCAACGTGGCTCATGGGCCATGCTGGGTTAATAAGCCTGACGAGCAGCGGGAAACGCAGGCTTTCGCCGCGCTGCGCACATTTGTTCATAGCCGCGATAAGTCCGTGGTTTTTGTGAGATTAGCAGCGTGGAATGCAACCCTGACGAGCCCTGTTCTTTCCACTATTGCGTATGATTCGACAGTCGTAGTTGACTTGCATGGTGGCGATGAGGAAATTTTGAGGCGCATGCCGAGCCGTGGGCGTGCAAACGTTCGCAAAGCGTTGCGTGAAAGCCCGGCTGAGTGCGCGGATGAGACGCAGCGGGCTCTTCGGAGCTTTGACGAGTATTACGGGGTGATGGTGGATACCGCTCAGCGCGATGGTTTCACCCCTGCTCCGGCCAGCACCTATGCTTCGATGTTGCGTGAATTGGGCCCCGAGCACGCCCGGCTGTACGTAGGCCGAATTGACGGGGTGGTGTCGAATTGGTGCTTGATGACGCTCAATGATAATCAGGCGGTGTACTACTACGGATGCATGAGTACGGCCTTTCGTAAGTTGCGTGCGTCGGACAAGCTGTTCTACTACGCTTTCTGCGACCTGGGCCGGCAGGGTTATGACACTCTCGACATGATGGGCATTGGTTCGCCGTTCTGCCCGCAGCTCAACACGCTCAACCAGTTCAAAACGAAATTTGCGCCGAAGATTACCACTATTGCTCCGGCACGAGATCTGCCTGTTCGTTCGCATTTCTATGCGGCCTTAGTTCAGGCCAAAGCGCTGCGTGCCAAGTTGCGTACTGTTCTGCGCACGCTGAAGAGCCAAGCGAAGTAGGAGAGTGGTTGCGGCCGGTCGCCGCTGGCTGCCGCTGCAGTGTGCGGTGGTGTGTGGTTGTCTGGGGTTGTGGCTGGCCGTCAATGGCGGCTGGCTGCCGCTGCAGGCCGCTGTTGCTGTGCGCGGTGGCGGCCTCAGTGTCAGACGGGCTAGATACGCAAAAAGCCTTGGGCGAACCCAAGGCTTCGTGGTGGCTCCGAACGGTGTCGATCCGTTGACCTCACGATTTTCAGTCGTACGCTCTACCAACTGAGCTACAGAGCCAAAACAGCTTCCTAAAAGATTAGAAAACTGAAAGCGACCCGTAACGGACTTGAACCGTCGACCTCCGCCGTGACAGGGCGGCGCTCTAACCAACTGAGCTAACGGGCCTGGTGTGAAAACAACCAAGAGATAAATATACAGATATCCAGAAAGGATGCAACTGCCAAAATGAGGAAGTGAGCAATTGCAAGGGCTCAACGGCGTGTCATTATAGTTCGAGCGAGGTACTTTTTGACCTTTTTGCAGCTGGTTATTCGTTCAATTTCTCTGTTCGCGGCGTGTTGCTTCATCGCACACCGGCCGTAGGCTGGAAACAAGTGAGGAGGGGAGATGGGCCACAAAAATAAGGCAAATAAAGCCAGTAGCGCGAAGCAAAGCGTAACTACATCCGGCAACACGAATAACGCGAGCAAAGTACCAAGCGCCTCTGCGGCCGGTGCAAACCCCGCCGCCAGCGTGCCAACTCAGAGCGCTGCTGACACGACAGACTACGCGGCAGATTACGCACCAGCTGGCTACCACGCAGGGCTCATCACCGTCGTCACGCCAGGCAGTGACAAATTTCAGGCAGCTTTCGCCTCGGCGGACAAGCAAGCCATCGCCCAGGCTGCCAGCGAATTCGAATTTTCACGCTATGAAGACCGCAAATCCGTATTCCTTGGCCACATTAAGCATGTTGAAACCGCGCAGGAAGTAGACGAATTCGTCGCACAAATCCGCCAGGCAAACCCCGCTGCCCGTCATGTGACGCACGCTGCAGTGCTCTCCTCAGGCTCGGGTATGGAACGGATGAGCGACGACGGTGAGCCGCAAGGAACCGCCGGTCGCCAAATTCTCGACATCATCCGCAAGAAAGGCCTCAGCGACGTCGTGTGCACAGTGACGCGCTACTTTGGTGGCATTCTGCTGGGTGCCGGCGGCTTGGTTCGCGCCTACGCGTCGACCGCAGCGCAAGCTCTCGATGCCGTGCCTCAAGCCCAACTCGCCTTGCAAGCGCGCTTTGAGCTCACGGTGAACTACTCGCAGCAAAAGGACCTCGACCACATTCTCGACAGCCTCGACGCCACGGTAATTTCGCGAAACTGGGCAGAAAACGTCGAGTCGCTGGTAGGTCTCGAACCGTTCCAGATTGACACTTTTCGTGCTCGAATCCGCGACAGCTTTGCAGGTGCTGTTACGCCGGTTCAGCTCATGAGTGAGCCAACGCAAGTGCCGGTGAAGAAGGCGGACTGATAATCTTGAGAAATACTGAGTAAGGGGAGGGGAGCATGGCAGAAAGTAAGCCAGTAGACGAGAATTACGAGACGCTGACGCAAGCCTACGAGCGGATTCGCCACTCGCACGATGCCCAAGCTTTGCATGAAATTGCTCGCCAGCCGCTGCCTCAACGCTCCGACCAGTCAGCCTTCTCGCGCGCCACCGCACTGTTGGAGGCTGTTGCGGGAAATTTGACGACGCCGGTTGAGGACAGGATTTACCTTGGCCAAGAAATGCCCTTCCCTAACGTTTTGGTTAAGCTTTCCTCTGACCCCGACCCTCGAGTACGTGAAGCTGTGGCCGCCAATGCCAACGATAAGAACTGGCTGGTGGGTCAGCTGACCAAGGACCCCGAGCAGCGGGTGCGAACGGCGGCGCTTCTCAACCCCCAGACGTCGTGGAAAATGAGGCTTGAGGGTGCGCAGGATGCGAACACCTCGGTGGAAGCGTTGGAATATTTGGCTAAGCAGGGCTTGGGTGAGGATGCCAAGGGGCCGACGATTTTGGCGACGATGGTGCGTCACGCGGTTGCGCTCAACCCGACGTCGCCGCGCGAGCTGGTGGAAAGCTTGAAGAATGACCCTGAGGAGGATGTGCGCAGGGCGGTGAAGAGGCGTCTGGAGAAGGGCGCGACTGAGAAGGTGGTGACGCCGTTGCCAGTGCAGTCGGTGCCGGGGCGCGGGCCGATCGGGTTGAGAAGCGCGGACGAAAGCTGATCACAAGCGGTTCTGCTGAGAGTTGGGAGGTCAGCTGGCTGGTTCATGAGAGCTGGTGAGGCCAACTGGCCGATGAGAGCTAATTCGAGCTGCCCTCTTATGGAGCGATATCGGAATGAAAACGATGTCAGTATGAGGCGAGCAGCTCACATCTAAGTCCTAGAGATTGCAATAATTTCATAATCATGAAAACTAATGCAATAATTTGAGAGAAAAGCTGAAACGGCTGCCAAATTCATGTATCGTTAAAGTATGGCAGAAATGACAGAAAGCCAGGAGCGCCTCGCACGTCCGCTCATTAAACTGGCTCGCTTAAACAATGTAGCAACGTCGTACATTGGTCAATTGGGAGAATTCCATGAGATCGACGATGACGTTCTCGTGCGCGTTCTCGAAGCTTTAGGTGTTGATGCATCCAGCCCCGAGGCGATTTCTGAATCGTTGAAGCAGACGAGCGCAAAGAAGCGCATCCGCCTTGTTTCTGGTACGAGCTTGGCCACTTTCGGCAAGGAATCTCGCGTGTACATCAACCATGATGCCAACGAAATCCCTTCTGTTTCGCTGACGTTGGAAGATGGCAGCGCATACGAGGGAAAGCTTGCTGTCAGCGATGGTGATGGCAGTGCTGCTTACCCTTACAATGATGCCTTCTATGTTTCCTCGTCCGTGATTATCCCAGCAGATGTTCCGCTCGGCTATCACACGCTGAAAGTTACGTGCGGCGAGCAAAGCGCAACTTCGCGCTTGATCGTCGCTCCTGAGCGAGTTCCGCTGCTTCCAGGCTTGGTCAATGGGCAAATGTGGGGCTGGATGGCTCAGCTCTACTCGGTCCGTTCTCACACCTCGTGGGGTGTTGGTGACTTTGCTGATCTCGCTCTGTTGCTGCGCGATGCTGCCCAAAAGACTCACGCTGACTACATGCTCGTCAACCCGTTGCATGCTGGTGAGCCTGTCGCTCCTTTGACCCCGTCGCCATACCTTCCTGATTCTCGCCGCTTCATCAACGTCACGTATATTCGCCCAGAAGACGTGCCAGAATACAACAGCCTTTCCCCAGCTGATCGTGCTGAGGTGGAGAAGCTCCACGCCAGCGTTTCTGCACTCAATGACGACGTGACGAAGATCGATCGTGACGCCATGTGGACGGCGAAGATGCCAGCACTGTGGCGCATTTACCGTGCTCCTCGTTCGCAGGCTCGCCAGCAGGCTTACGAGAAGTACTTGGCTCAACAGGGCTCCGAGCTGGATGCTTACGCTACGTGGTGCGTGTGCTTCGACATGTGGGGTGAGCCGCAAGATACTCCTGATTCATGGATTCGCAAGTATTCCATCACTTCGCCTGAGGTCAAGGAGCTCATTGCTTCCCACCAGGAGACCTTCGACTTCTACCGCTGGCTGCAATGGGTGGCCACTGATCAGCTGGCTGCAGCTCAGCACGCATCTCAGGCTGCTGGCATGCGCATCGGTTTGATGATGGATATGGCCGTTGGTGTTCACCCACTGGGTGCTGACGTGTGGGGCCACCCAGAGCGCTTCGCCAAGAACGTCTCCGTTGGTGCCCCGCCAGATTTCTACAATCAGCAGGGCCAGGATTGGTCCCAGCCGCCATTCAACCCGAACTACCTGGAGGATTCCGGCTACAAGGCTTACTCTGACCTGATCCACCAGATGTTCCAGGGCGCTGGTGCACTACGTATCGACCACATTCTCGGCCTCTTCCGCCTGTGGTGGGTTCCTGCAGGCCGCACGGCCAAGCACGGCACTTACGTTCACTACGATTACAACGTCATGCTCGGCATTTTGGCTATTGAAGCCACTCGTGCTCATGGCGTTATTGTTGGTGAGGACTTGGGCGTCGTTCCTGATTATGTCGCTACAGAGCTCAAGAAGCATGGCCTGCTCGGCTCCGTCATCGAGTGGTTCTCTAAGGATGGCAATGGTAACTTTGTCGATCCGAAGACGTATCGCGAGATGGCAATCACTTCGGTGACAACTCACGACCTTCCTCCGACGGCTGGCTACCTCAACTATGAGCAGGTTAAGATTCGTGAAGAGCTCGGCTTGTTGACTGAGCCTGTGGAGAGCTTTAAGGCTGAGATGGTCAAGGAGCACAATGCTCTGCTGAACTTCTTGGTTTCTGGCGGTTTCTTGGATCAGTCTGCTGCCGATGATGAGGCTCATCACGAGCAGGACATTATCGAGGCAATGCATAAGGTGATCAAGGCTTCCCCGTCGAAGCTTCTGAATGCTGCTATTGTCGATGCTGTTGGTGAGAGGCGTACACAAAACCAGCCTGGTACGAATAATGAGTACCCAAACTGGCGTGTTCCTCTGGCTGATGGTGAGCTCAACCCGGTTTACGCTGAGGACCTCTTCTCGCTTCCTCGCGTTCAAAGCTTGGCTCGCGTCATGAACCAGTAGGCCTCAAGATTATCAGGCTGCGCTGAATCATCGAGCTGCGCTGTGGGGTTTGTGCTGTTGCACAAACCCCATTTTTATGTTCTGGCACTGCATTTTTCGGGTTTACAGACCTGTGGGTGCGAGGTTGAGAAATTCTGGTGCTTTCAGTGAAACGAACGCGCATTTGTGCCGTGGAATGAAGCTCAGCTGAAGCGTTGAAACAGGGGAGGGGTTGCTCTATAATCGGCAACGTTGTGTTTCCTCGGGTCCAGCTGAAAGCGCCTTCCCACTCGCTGCGCGGACTTCAGGGAACCCACGGAAAGGCAGTACGTCATTCTGATGCAACTAGGAGTGATACGGCTGCAGAAACACAATAGAGAAAAGGTCCAATCGTGAAGACATTTTCACCAAAGCCGCAGGATCTGACCCACAACTGGTACATCGTCGATGCTTCTGACGTTGTGCTCGGTCGTCTTGCAAGCCAGATTGCTAACGTCCTTCGTGGTAAGACGAAGCCAACTTATGCTCCACACGCTGATTCCGGCGATTTCGTCGTTGTGATCAACGCCAGCAAGTTCGTCATCACTGGTAACAAGGATTCTAAGAACCTGTACCGCCACTCTGGTTTCCCAGGTGGTCTGCGCGCTGCTTCCTACTCCGAGCTTCGTGACAAGGATCCAGAGCGCGTCATCCAGAGCGCTGTTAAGGGCATGATGCCAAAGAACAAGCTCTCTGCGGTTCAGCTCAAGCGTCTGCGCGTCTTCCCGGGCGAGGACTATCCATATCAGGCACAGAAGCCAGTGAAGCTGGAGATCGCTAAGATCAACCAGCAGGCTAAGTGAGTTCGGTCAAGGAAAGGATCATGGAAATGGCAGAAAACACCAACATGGCTGCTCCAGAGCTGAACTCTGAGGATCAAGCCGTTTACACTTCTGAAACCAACGCTGGTGCAGGTACTGGTACCTCCATCGTTGCTCCTGGTTATGGCACTGGCCGCCGCAAGGAGGCTGTCGCCCGTGTGCGCCTCGTTCCAGGCACTGGCAAGTGGACGATTAATGGTCGCAGCCTTGAGGAGTACTTCCCAAGCCTGCTCGCTCAGCGTGAAGTGAACGCTCCAATCGTTCTGTTGAAGCTCGAGGGCAAGTTCGACGTCATCGTTCTCGTTGACGGTGGCGGCATCTCCGGCCAGGCTGGCGCAATCCGCCTGGGCGTGGCTCGCGCTCTCAACGCAATCGATCGCGACAACAACCGCGCCACCCTCAAGAAGCATGGCTTCTTGACTCGTGACGCTCGCGTGGTCGAGCGCAAGAAGGCTGGTCTGCACAAGGCTCGCCGCGCTCCACAGTTCTCCAAGCGCTGATTTACGCAGCTCCTGTGTGGCCGATTGGCTATGCACAATGGCTTCCAGATTTTCTGGAAGCCATTTTTTGTTGCAGGAGCTTTTCTCAGCGTGATAATCTCCCTGGGGTACCCCAGCACGTTTTCTCTCACCATGTTCACCTATAATCTGATTCGGACCAGCTGCCAGAAACCGTCTCCTTGTCAGAAGTCAGAGAAATGGCGTAGTCGGTTTCCTGCTGTCGTGAAGGTTCTTCCCACAGAGGAGAACCTTCCTTGAGTCTGCAGAGAAACTCTCCTACGCATGCAGAGAACAGAAGCCTTCCCGCTTATTCACGCTGAAAGAACAATTCACAGTGGAATAAGAAGGAAGGCTTCTTTCTTGTTATTCTCTCCTAGCGAGCTTTGAGTGCTGATAATCTCAAGCAACAGAGAGCTCTAACCAGTGAAAAGCCGAGCGGTTAGCGCTGCAGCCACAAGCTAATGGTGAACCCAGGAATTGCCACATGCTCACCCGGATTGGCCACATCGAGCTGATGCTCCTGCTCATCAACCTCCTGCGCGGCGCGAATTGTCGTCGAAACGAGGAACATCTCTTCCTCGGCAGTCGTGCTCTCCTTGTCGAAATGGAAGGCGTCAAGGCTCGTCTGGCTCGGCAGCGCGTCCCCACCTGTCGGGTAAGGACGGCTCGTCGGCTCGTCAACTCTCTCCTGGGAGCCCTCCGCCGGTGTCAGATGAATATTCTGCGAGGTCCACAGCAACTCCCAACCGCAATCGTGGGGGAGTAAAAAGTCTCTGGTAATCTGGTCGCCATTAATAACAACCAAAACATCACTGAGATTATCAGAGCGCAGACGCATCACAAACGAACGTTGCTGGGTGTTGAACCAATCGCTATCGCTCGGATGTTCACCGTTGGCAATATACCAATCCACCCATTGAGAAGGCGAAAGGAGGCCCAGCTTCGTCGTCTTCGTAAAGAAAGCATGATGGTGGAACTGGTCCAGGCGCTGACGCAGATGCAACAACTTACGAGTGGTGCGGAAACGCTGAGTTTGCCAGGCTTCTGTACCCAAAGTAAGCCACGACCAATCCAACCACGACACAGGAGAATCCTGACAATAAGCGTTATTATTGCCCTGCTGAGTACGGCCAAACTCATCACCAGCCTGCAGCATCGGAGTGCCCAAGCTCATCAAAAGCTGACCAATCATGCCCAAAGCAGCGCGCTGGCGCAGTAAACCGATCTGAGAATCTTGAGTAGTGCCCTCAACACCGAAGTTATCAGAGAAATTAGCCGAAGCACCATCCATATTGTTCTCGCCATTGGCCTCGTTATGTTTGTGATCGTAACGAGTCAGATCGGCAAGAGTAAAGCCATCGTGAGCCGTCAAGAAATTGACAGAAGCAGCAGCGCCACGGCCAGGCTCCGACGCAAACAGATCCGACGAGCCGCACAAGCGGGTGGCAATCTCCTGCATGCCAATCTCAGCAGGCCAGTCGTTGCGCAAACGAGCCTGATCCGTCAGCCAGAAGCGACGAGTCGAATCGCGGAAATGGTCGTTCCACTCCGAGAACGGCATATTGAACTTGCCAGTACGCCAACCGCCGCCACCGGTATCCCATGGCTCCATAATCAACTTCAAATTGCCCAGCAACTTATCCGCGCGAATCGCGTACAAGAAGGGGTGATGCGGGGTGAAATCGTACTCCAAACGAGCCAGAGAAACAGCTAAATCGAAGCGGAAACCATCCACACCGATAGTCTTAGCCCAATAACGAAGGGAGTCGACGGCAAGATTGATCACCTCCGTATTGAGGAAGTTAAAAGTGTTACCAGTACCCGTCGTGTCAATCAGCTGAGACGGAACATCAGGGTTACGACGGTAGTAACTAAAGCCATTCAGCCCTCGCCATGACAGAGAGTAACCATCCTGAGAGCCCTCGCACGAATGGTTATAAACAACATCCAAAATGACCTCAAGGCCAGCCTGATGCAAAGCGCGAACCATATCAATAACTTCTTGACGCACCGCCTTCGCACCCAAACGCTGATGTTCCTTCGTCGCATAGGCCGGGTTAGGGGAGAAGAAGTTGAGCGGAGAATAACCCCAATAATTATGCATACCGCGAGCAGCAATCCCTGGCTCGGTCTGGCTGGCCAAGATTGGCAGGAGCTCAACAGAGGTAATGCCCAGACCCTTCAAGTAAGCGATAGTCTGAGGGTGGGCAAGGCCGGCATAAGTACCCCTCAAATGCTGAGGTAACCACGGAGCTTGAGCAGTGAAACCTTTGACGTGCAGCTCGTAAATAATAGTGCGTGCCCACGGGATATGCGGATGGTCAAGAGTAGGCTCCCGCGTCTCATCCTCAGAATTTGTGCCATGAGACGTGAGGAAAACAGAGTAAGGAACGTAACCAATTGAATCCAGCTCGCTGGGAGCAGCATAAGGGTTACTCGTCACCGATCCGTCATGATGAGTAGTAGCCAAGCCGGCGAAAAGCTCGGGGCCATAGTGAGTGCCACCCTCTAATCCTTTAGCGCACGGGTCGATGAGGAACTTGCGAGGGTTAAATTGCAAGCCTTCCTGCGGGCGCCACGGGCCATCAGCACGGTAGCCATAGCGCATGCCCTCCCACACGCGAGGAATATGGACCATCCACTTGCCATAATTCGGCCCCTGCATTTGAAAGAGGGTTTCGTGAACGTCGTGAATAGTGCGGCTGACCACAGGGTTGCGCCGAGCAGCGTCAAAGAAAGCCTCAGAATCGACGTCTTCACCATATTCCAGGGAAATGTCGGCGAAAACGGAAGGCTGGCCTACCTCTTCAATGATGGAGAGCCAGAGGCCTTCTGCGGTGTCGGACCAGACGACGGCGTCTGCGCCACCGTCATCCGTGAGAAAGACGCCCGGACGGGTGGCATAACGATGTAATGCGGGGAGTTTCATAGTGTCAATGATAATGTTCGCAGGCGTGTGGCGGGGTGGTATGTCGAAATTTGGGCGGGGAACGTGAGGTGCGGACAAAAATGGGGCGCGACACGCCCGGATATTGCCATCGGCGAGCGTTGCAATGGCGCGCTTTAGGTTTAGTCCTCAGGTATGCGTAATCTAGAGATCACTGTGAGTTCCATGGGGTCCGGCAGTGACGACGAAAGCGCCTTCCTCAAGCGAGGTGCTGGGGGAGTCTCTCGCCGCGACACTCCCGGGTTGCGCTCGGCAAAACCCTATGGTTTCATAGAAAAGTTGCCTGTTTCATGGCTCGCATATTTGAACTTGAATAGCGAGCGTATCGGCCGCGGTTCGGTATGGTCGGTACGCACTCATGTGTCTACGGACTATTTGCGCCGTGCCGGAATGCCATGGGAACAGACTGTGTACATATAACGATTAGGAAAGGGCGTACGGCAATGGCGGGACAGAAGATCCGCATCAGGCTTAAGTCCTATGACCATGAGGTCATTGACCAGTCGGCGAAGAAGATCGTCGAGACGGTCCAGAACGCGGGAGCAACGGTTGTTGGCCCGGTTCCGCTGCCAACTGAGAAGAACGTGTACGTCGTGATTCGTTCTCCTCACAAGTACAAGGATTCGCGCGAGCATTTCGAGATGAGGACTCACAAGCGCCTCATCGATATCATCGATCCTACCCCGAAGGCTGTTGACTCCCTGATGGGCATTGATCTGCCTGCTGATGTCAACATCGAGATCAAGCTCTGAGGGAGGCTGACATATGGCAAACGCAGAAAAGAAGGTTCGCAAGGCTCTCCTCGGCAAGAAGCTCGGCATGTCCCAGGTGTGGGATGAGCAGGGTTTCTTCGTCCCAGTGACTCTTGTTGATGTTTCCACCAACGTTGTTACCGCTGTGAAGACTGCTGACGGTGCTGACGGTTATGACGCCGTCCAGCTCGGCTTCGGTGCTGTTGATCCACAGCGTGTGTCCAAGCCTCTGCGCGGTCACTTCGAGAAGGCAGGCGTGACCCCACGTCGTCATCTCGTTGAGTTCCGCACTCTCGATACCGAGGACTACAAGGTCGGCGACGAAGTTGCTGTTGATACCTTCGAACTCGGCTCCGAAGTGGATGTCACTGGCACCACCAAGGGTAAGGGCTTTGCAGGCACCATCAAGCGTTGGGGCTTCAAGTCCTATCGCCGCACTCACGGTTCTCACAAGAACGAACGTCGTCCAGGTTCTGTCGGCGCATGCGCAACTCCAAGCCGCATTCTTCGCGGTAAGCGCATGGCTGGCCGTATGGGCAACGCACGTCGCACCGTGCAGAACCTGCAGGTCGTCATGATCGATAAGGAACAGGGACTCATCGCTATCAAGGGCGCTCTGCCAGGTGCTAAGGGTTCCATCGTTCTGGTTCGCACCGCTGTGAAGGGAGCCTGAAAATGGCAGATGTCTCTCTGAAGCTCACGGACGTCAACGGTTCTGAGAACGGAACTGTTGCCGCTCCTGAAGAATATTTCGGCATCTCCCACGAGGAGATTGCTAATCATGTCCCTCTGATCCACCAGGTTGTGATGGCACAGATGGCCGCTGCACGTCAGGGCACTCACGCCGTCAAGAACCGTTCCACCGTCTCCGGTGGCGGCAAGAAGCCATGGAAGCAGAAGGGTACTGGTCGTGCTCGTCAGGGTTCCACTCGTTCTCCACAGTGGACTGGTGGCGCAATCGTCTTTGGTCCAGTGCCTCGTGATTACTCTCAGCGCACTCCAAAGAAGATGAAGGCTGCAGCACTTCGCTACATGCTTTCTGATCGCGCAAACGCTGGCCGCGTGCACGTGGTTGAGGCTCTCTCCGCTGAGAAGCCAAGCACCAAGGCTGCACTTGCAGCACTCACCCCAGTCGTCGACAACCGTTTCACCACTGTTGTCGTGGATCGTCAAGACCTCAATGGCTGGCTCTCCGTGCGCAATCTGCCATTCGTTCACGTTCTGTTTGCAGACCAGCTCAACACCTATGACGTTGTCACTGCTGAGGATGTCGTCTTCACCAAGGCTTCCCTCCAGGAGTTCCTGGACTTCCGCAGCCAGAAGACCTCTGAGCAGCAGAAGGAGGACTGATTTCAATGGCAGTCAACAAGGCAGCCCACGATATCATCATCAGGCCAATCGTCTCCGAAAAGAGCTATGCCAACTCTGATCGCGGTCAGTACACGTTCGAGGTTGCCCCGAGCGCAAACCGCGTTGAGATCAAGCATGCTGTTGAAGAGATCTTCAAGGTTAAGGTCGTTTCGGTCAACACTCTGCACCGCCTGGGCAAGCGCGTTCGCACTCGCACTGGCTGGGGCAAGCGACCAGACCAGAAGCGTGCCATTGTGAAGCTGGCTGAAGGTCAGCAGATCGATGTCTTTGGCACCAACAACAACTGAAGGCTAGCCGAGAAAGTTAGGTACTAAATTATGGCTATCCGTATTTACAAGCCAACGAGCGCAGGACGCCGCAACGCTTCGGTGTCGGATTTCTCCGACATCACGCGCAACCGTCCAGAGCGCAAGCTCGTTCGTCCGCTGCATGCCACTGGCGGCCGTAACTCCTACGGTCGTGTGACCTCCCGCCATCGCGGTGGTGGCCACAAGCGCATGTACCGCGTGATTGACTTCCGTCGTTGGGATAAGGACGGCGTTCCAGCACGCGTTGCAGAGATCGAATATGATCCAAACCGCACCGCACGCATCGCCCTCCTGCACTATGCCGATGGCGACAAGCGCTACATCATTGCTCCAGAAGGTCTTCACGTCGGCGATGTGATTGAGACTGGCGCACAGGCTGATATCAAGCCAGGTAACAACCTGCCACTCTCCGAGATCCCAACCGGTACCGTGATTCATGCAATCGAGCTCCGTCCTCTGGGTGGCGCAAAGATCGCTCGTTCCGCTGGTGCTTCCGTGCAGCTCGTCGCTAAGGATGGCGCATATGCTCAGCTGCGTATGCCATCTGGCGAAATTCGCAACGTGCTCGCAGCATGCCGCGCAACCATTGGTGAGGTCGGCAACTCCGATCACGCCAACCTCGAGCTCGGTAAGGCAGGTCGCGCACGCTGGAAGGGCCATCGTCCAATCACCCGTGGTGAATCCATGAACGCTGTGGACCACCCACATGGTGGTACTACCCGCGGTGGTAAGAACCCACGTTCTCCATGGGGCAAGGGCGAAGTTCGTACTCGTCGTCCAAAGAAGGCCTCGAACAGGCTCATTATTCGCCGCCGTCCTGCTGGTAAGAATCGTCAATAAGGAAAGCGCCAGAAATGACTAATCGAAGCATCAAGAAGGGTCCTTTCGTCGACGCCTCCCTTCAGAAGAAGGTTGACGAAGCAAACGAGAAGGACAGCAAGAATGTCATCAAGACGTGGTCTCGTCGTTCGATGATCACGCCAGACTTCATCGGTCTGACCTTTGCCGTTCACGACGGCCGCCGTCACGTCCCGGTTTATGTGACCGAGGCAATGGTTGGTCACAAGCTCGGTGAGTTCGCTCCAACACGTACCTTCAAGGGCCACGTGAAGGACGACAAGAAGGCACGCCGCTGAGGCGAGGAAGAGATTAGAGACACATGGAAGCTAAAGCAATTGCACGTCACGTCCGCGTGACGCCTCGCAAGGCTCGCCGCGTCGTCAACCTCATCCGAGGCAAGAAGGCAAGCGAAGCCCGCGTCATCCTCCAGTTCGCACCACAGTCCGCTAGCGAACCGGTGCTCAAGGCTCTGAACTCTGCCGTCGCCAATGCGCGTCAGCAGGCTCAGAACGCCAACAAGTCCTTCCGTGAGGCCGACCTGGTGGTCTCCGAGGCCATGGTCGACGAGGGTGTTACCCTCAAGCGCTTCCGCGCTCGCGCTCAGGGCCGTGCTGCGTCCATCATGAAGAGGACCAGCCACATCACCATCACCGTCTCCACCAAGGACGAGGAAGGAAACCGATAATGGGACAGAAGATTAATCCATTCGGTTACCGCCTTGGCGTGACCGAGTCCCACCGTTCGAAGTGGTTCTCTGACTCCACCAAGCCGGGCGAGCGTTACGCCGATTTCGTTGGCGAAGACGACCGCATCCGTAAGGAACTGAATGCTGACCTCGAGCGTGCAGGCGTGTCCCGCATCATCATCGAGCGTCAGCGTGACCGCGTTCGCGTCGACATCTACACCGCACGTCCAGGCATCATCATTGGCCGTGGCGGCGCAGAAGCTGATCGCGTTCGTACCAAGCTGCAGAAGATGACTGGCAAGCAGGTTCAGCTCAACATCTTTGAGGTTCACAACCCAGAGATCGATGCTCAGCTCGTTGCGCAGTCCATTGCCGACCAGCTCACCAACCGCGTGACCTTCCGTCGCGCAATGCGCAAGGCACAGCAGGACGCAATGCGCGCCGGTGCTAAGGGCATCAAGATCAAGGTGAGCGGCCGCCTCGGAGGCGCAGACATGACCCGTGCAGAGTATGCACACGAAGGTCGCGTCCCGCTGCAGACTCTCCGCGCTCTCATCGATTATGGCTTCTTTGAGGCTCGTACCACCTATGGCCGCATCGGCGTCAAGGTGTGGGTCTACAAGGGCGACATGACCGATACCGAGTTCGAAGCCCAGCAGGCTGCCCAGGCAAACCGTGGTCGTGGCAACGCACGTCGTGGTGGCTCTCGCCGTCCACGTGCACCACGTCGCGATGCACGCCAGAATAAGGCAGCAGCAGCCCCACAGGCAGCTGCGCCGGCAGAAACGAAGGAGTGAGTTCACATGGCTCTTATTCCTAAGAGGGTTAAGTACCGCAAGCAGCACCGTCCTACCCGTAGTGGTATGTCCAAGGGCGGCAACGAGCTCGCCTTCGGTGATTTCGGTATTCAGGCTCTTGCCCCAACTTATCTGACCAACCGTCAGATTGAGGCAGCCCGTATTGCAATGACCCGTTACATCAAGCGTGGTGGCCGCGTCTGGATCGACGTGTTCCCAGACCGTCCACTCACCAAGCACCCAGCCGAAGCTCGAATGGGTTCCGGTAAGGGCGCTCCGGAGTTCTGGGTTGCCAACATCAAGCCAGGCCGCGTCCTGTTTGAGATTGGTGGCGTCCAGGAGACCGTGGCTCGCGAGGCACTTCGCCGCGCAGTCGATAAGCTTCCTATGAAGTGCAGGATCATTGCACGTGAAGGTGGTGAGAACTGATGGCTCTCGGTACCAAGGAGTATTCGATCAAGGCTCTCAACGAGAAGACCAACGCCGAGATTGAAGAAGCCCTCAAGAAGTCCAAGGAGGAGCTCTTCAACCTTCGTTTCCAGGCTGCAACGAGCCAGCTGACTAACAGCTCTCGTCTCGGTGCTGTGAAGCACGACATCGCAAGGATGTACACCGTCCTTCGCGAGCGTGAGCTTGGTATCACCACCGAGCCAGCTGAGTCGAAGAAGTCCGACAGCGACAAGAAGGATTCCAAGAAGGCCGACAAGGCTGAGGATTCCTCCAAGAAGACTGAGGAGTGAAAATGGCTGAGGCTCAGGAAGAGCGCAACTCGCGCAAGACCCGTCGTGGCGTGGTCGTCTCTGACAAGATGGATAAGACCATCACCGTCGAGCTCGAGCACCGCACAACCCACCCACTGTATGGCAAGGTTGTTCGCACGACGAGCACGGTCAAGGCGCATGACGAGAACAACGATGCTCATGTTGGCGACACCGTGAGTATTATGGAAACTCGTCCGCTCAGCAAGACCAAGCGTTGGCGTCTAGTTTCGGTCGTCGAGCGCGCTAAGTAATAAGTTCGGCAAGGCTTGGGGCTACACCGGCCAAGGCGGGTGTAGCCCCAAGAACCAGCTCGACTAAGGAGAATCAATGATTCAACAAGAGTCGCGACTTCGTGTCGCCGACAACACGGGTGCCAAGGAAATCCTGACTATCCGCGTGCTCGGTGGTTCGAAGGTTCGCTACGCGGGCATCGGTGACGTGATCGTCGCCACCGTCAAGGATGCGATCCCTGGCGGCGCCGTGAAGAAGGGCGATGTGGTCAAGGCTGTCGTCGTCCGTACCAAGCAGGGAACCCGTCGCCGTGACGGCTCCTACATTCGTTTCGACGAGAACGCTGCCGTGATTCTTGGTAACGGCACCGATCCTCGCGGAACTCGTATCTTCGGACCTGTCGGCCGCGAGCTTCGTGACCACAAGTTCATGAAGATTGTTTCCCTTGCCCCGGAGGTGATCTGATGGTAGCAAAGATCAAGAGTGGTGACCTGGTTCAGGTCATCCGCGGCAAGGATAAGGGCAAGCAGGGCAAGGTTCTGCGCGTTCTCAATGACGACCGCGTTGTCGTCGAGGGCGTTCAGGTTGTCAAGAAGCATGTGCGTGCTCGCTTCGAGGGTCAGCAGTCTGGCATCGTCAGCGCTGAGGCTCCAATTAACCGCTCTAATGTCATGGTTGTCGATCCAGAGACCGGTAAGCCAACCCGCGTCAGCGTCGTTGAGAAGACCGAGGTCCGTGACGGCAAGCCAAAGACGGTGCGCGTGCGCGTCGCCAAGAAGTCTGGCAAGGAGCTGGCATGAGCGAAAATAATCAAGAGCCACGCCTGAAGAAGGTTTACCGCGAGCAGATCCTCCCTGAGATGGAAAAGCAGTTCACCTACTCAAACCCAATGCAGGTGCCGAAGATCGAGAAGGTCGTCGTCTCCATGGGTGTGGGTGAAGCTGCCCGCGATTCCAAGCTCATCGAAGGTGCAGTTGCCGATCTGACCAAGATCACTGGTCAGAAGCCAAAGGTGACCCGCGCTCGTAAGTCCGTTGCACAGTTCCACCTGCGTGAGGGTCAGGCCATTGGTGCCTTCGTGACCCTTCGCGGTGACCGCATGTGGGAGTTCCTCGATCGTCTTCTGACCCTCGCTCTTCCACGTATTCGCGATTTCCGCGGTATTGATGGCAACAAGTTCGATGGTCAGGGCAACTACAACTTCGGTTTGACCGAGCAGGATGTCTTCATGGAGATCGATCCAGATAACATTGATCGTCGCCGTGGTATGGACATCACTGTTGTTACCTCAACCAAGGACGATAAGGAAGCTCGCGTCCTGCTCAAGGACCTCGGCTTCCCATTCAAGGAGCAGTGAAATGGCAAGGACATCGCTTAAGGTAAAGGCTTCTCGCAAGCCGAAGTATGCGGTTCGCGCCTACACGCGCTGCCAGCGTTGCGGTCGTCCGCACTCTGTGTATCGCAAGTTCGGCCTGTGCCGTCTGTGCTTCCGTGAGCTCGCCCACCAGGGTCAGCTCCCAGGCATCACGAAGTCTAGTTGGTGAAATATCGACGCTGAAGGTCTGCTGTCCGACAGGCAGTGGAAACCACAGCGAGAAAGGGCATAAGCCCACAAATGACAATGACAGATCCAATCGCAGATATGCTCACGCGTCTGCGTAATGCGAATGCGGCAAAGCACGAATCCGTTTCTATGCCGTATTCCAAGTTCAAGGCGAATATCGCCCAGATCCTCAAGCGCGAGGGCTTCATCAAGGACTTCGAGGTTCAGGATGCCAAGGTCGGTAAGGACCTGGTTCTCTCCCTCAAGTACGGCGATCATGGCGAGCGCTCGATCCAGGGTATTAAGCGCGTTTCTAAGCCAGGTCTTCGTCGCTACGCAAAGTCGGATAGCCTTCCTATGCCACTGGGTGGCTTGGGTGTGGCCATCATCTCGACCAGCGCTGGCTTGATGACCCAGAAGGAATGCGTCCAGCAGGGTGTGGGCGGCGAGATCGTCGCTTACGTGTGGTGAGAGAGGAGAGAAGCACATGGCATCGCATATTGGTTCTCGCCCGATCACCATTCCTTCCAACGTGGAAGTGACACTCACCGACACTACTGTTTCGGTGAAGGGCCCAAAGGGACAGGATTCCTTCGTTATTCCAGAGGGTATCTCCGTCAAGCAGGAAGGTAACGAGCTCGTCGTTACCCCACTGAACAAGTCCGGTGAAACCTCTGCCAAGCACGGTCTGACCCGTTCCATCATCGCTTCTCAGATCGAGGGTGTTGAGCGCGGCTTCCGCAAGGAACTTGAAATCGTGGGTACTGGTTACCGTGTCGCCCTCAAGGGCAACACCCTGACCTTCTCCCTCGGTTACTCTCACACCATCGACGTGCCTGCTCCAGAAGGCATCAGCTTCGAGGTCAAGGACGCAACTCATCTTGCAGTCCTCGGCATTGACAAGCAGAAGGTCGGTGAGGTTGCGGCTGAAATCCGTCGTCTGCGCGCACCAGAACCATACAAGGGCAAGGGCGTGAAGTACGTGGGTGAGTACATCCGTCGCAAGGCCGGAAAGGCTGGTAAGTGATATGACCGTCAAGATTTTCGGTAAGGGAAGTGCAGTCGCTCGTCTGCGCCGCCACAACCGTGTTCGTAAGCACGTGTTCGGCACCGAAGAGCGTCCACGTCTCGTCGTTCGCCGCTCCAACCGTCACATGGAAGCTCAGGTCATCGATGACGTCAAGGGCGTTACCTTGGCTTCTGCTTCTACCAACACTGCTGATTTCGCTGACTTCCAGGGCACCAAGGTTGAGGCTGCTAAGAAGGTTGGCGAGCTTGTGGCGCAGCGCGCTCAGAAGGCCGGCGTTTCCGCTGTTGTCTTCGACCGCGGTGGCTACCAGTACCACGGTCGCGTTGCCGCTGTCGCTGATGGCGCACGCGAGGGAGGTCTGAAGCTGTGAGCGATCAGGAAACTAAGGAAACGAAGATGGCAGAAGAAACGAACGCCACCTCCGCACAGAACAACGATCGTAACAACGATCGCCGCGGTGGTCGTGGTGAGCGTCGTGGTCGCCGTTCCCGCCGCGATCGTAATGAGAACCGCGAGGAGCTGCTCAACCGCGTCGTGACCATCAACCGTGTGTCCAAGACCCACAAGGGCGGACGTACCATGAGCTTTACCGCACTCGTTGTGGTGGGCGATGGTAAGGGCACCGTCGGCGTTGGCTACGGCAAGAGCCATGAGGTTCCAGCCGCAATCGCCAAGGGTGAGTTGGACGCCAAGAAGCACATGTTCACCGTCCCACGCATTCGTGGTACCGTGACCCACCCAGTGGTTGGCCACGATTCCGCAGGTACCGTCATGCTGCGCCCAGCAGCACCAGGTACCGGCGTTATCGCTGGTGGTCCAGTTCGCGCCGTCCTGGAGTGCGCTGGCGTCACCGACATTCTCTCCAAGTCCATGGGTTCCTCCAACGCTATCAACATTGTTCGCGCAACTGTCGCAGCATTGAAGCAGCTCGAGGAGCCAGAAGAGGTTGCCGCTCGCCGTGGTCTCGCTCTCGAGGATGTCGTTCCAGCAGCAATCCTCCGCGCTCGTGCAGAGGGTCTCGCTGAGGAGCGCAAGGCTCGCGAAGAGGCTCAGGCCAAGGCTCAGAAGGATGGTGAGTGATGGCTAAGCACATCAAGGTCACTCTGATTCACGGTCTCGTTACTGAGAACAAGCGTCAGAAGGCTTCCGTCCACTCCATGGGTCTGCACCGCATCGGTCAGTCCGTGGTTCTCGAGGATGTTCCGTCCAACCGCGGCCAGGCGAACGCAGTTCGTCATCTCGTCCGCGTTGAGGAGGTTGACTGATTATGGCAGAGAAGGAAGTCGACATCCTTCAGATGCACGACCTTCGTCCAGCCCCAGGCGCCAAGACCGCTAAGACCCGCGTTGGTCGTGGTGAAGGCTCCAAGGGTAAGACCTCCGGTCGTGGTACCAAGGGCACCAAGGCACGTTACCAGGTTCGTCCTGGTTTCGAAGGCGGCCAGCTGCCGCTGTACATGCGCCTGCCAAAGCTTCGTGGCTTCCGCAACCCGAACCGCGTTGAGCTCCAGGTGGTTAACCTTGACCAGCTGCAGAAGCTCTTCCCACAGGGTGGCGAAGTAAGCGTGGCTGATCTCGTCGCCAAGCACGCAGTGCGCGACGGTTACGGCGTAAAGGTGCTCGCTGAAGGCGATGTTACAGCTAAGTTCGAGCTCAAGGGCATGAAGGCTTCTAAGGCTGCTCTTGAAAAGATCGAAAAGGCCGGCGGCTCTGTCTCCGAGTGAGATAGCCTGACCGGTTAGTGAAAGAACCGTTCCGGTCGAGGACAGTGTCCCCGCCGGAGCGGTTTTTTTATCAGATTTGCACTAACGAGTAATTCAAAAGCATCAAAAATGCGAGAAACAACGCATGTTTGGCTTTTGCTTTGCTATGCTGGAACGAGTATGACGTATGGTTGCCTGTCTGTTCTGAGAGGCACCGGGCCCCAGAGCAGGAAGAAGTAAGGAGCAGTTGTGAGAACGCTCATCCAGGCTTTTAAAACCAAGGAGCTGAGGAATAAGATCCTCTTTACCTTGGCCATCATTTTGATCTACCGAATCGGTTCCTTTATCCCGACCCCAGGTGTGGACTATAAGGCAGTGCGCGCATGCGTCGCCTCCGCAACCAACGAGAACTTCGTCGGCTTGGTGAACCTCTTCTCCGGTGGCTCTCTCTTGCAGCTGTCTATCTTCGCACTGGGCATCATGCCGTACATCACGGCATCCATTGTCATTGAGCTTCTGCGCGTGGTCATCCCTCGCTTCGAGGCTTTGCACAAGGAAGGCCAATCCGGCCAGGCAAAGATGACAGAGTACACCCGTTACCTCACCATCGGCTTGGCACTGTTGCAGTCCACCACCATTCTGGTGACCGCTCGCTCCGGCGCTCTCTTCAACTACGCCTGCACCAAGAACGTCATCCCGGATGGCTCTTGGGGCAACATCGTCATGATGGTCATCATCATGACTGGTGGTACTGGCTTGATCATGTGGATGGCTGAGTTGATCACCGATAAGGGCTTGGGCCAGGGTATGTCCGTGCTCATCTTCACCTCCATCTGCTCGGGCTTCCTGCCTCGTCTGTGGAGTGTTGGCACCGACAACTCGTGGATCGCATTCGCCATCGTCCTCATCGTTCTGCTGACCATCATGATCTTCGTGGTCTTCGTCGAGCAGAGCCAGAGGCGAATCCCTGTCCAGTACACTCGCCGCATGATCGGCCGTCAGATGTACGGTGGCTCTTCCACCTACATCCCACTCAAGATCAATATGTCCGGCGTGATCCCACCAATCTTCGCGTCCTCCATCTTGGCAATCCCTACCTTGATCGCTCAGTTTGGTAAGAAGACCGATGGCTGGGTTGATTGGATTAACACGAACCTCGGTGCATCCACTACGACGTGGTACATCGTGCTGTACGCCATTATGATCGTGTTCTTCACCTTCTTCTACACCTCCATCACCTTCAACCCAGAAGAGGTTGCTGATGACATGAAGGAGTACGGTGGCTTCGTTCCTGGTATCCGCGCAGGCTCTCAGACTGCCGCATACCTGAGCTACATCATCAACCGTTTGAACACGGTGGGCGCTATCTACTTGCTCTTCGTTTCGCTGATCCCAACGGTTCTGGTTCGCGCACTCAACATCAACACGAACCTGCCATTCGGCGGCACCACCATTCTGATTATCGCCGGCGTCGGTTTGGATACCTTGCGTCAGGCTTCCGCACAGGTGGAGCAGTTCGATTACAAGGGCTTCATTGAAGAGAACTGATAATCTCAAGAAATACTGATTGCGTGGCTGGGCGGGATATCCTGCTCAGCCACTTGTTATGAGGAAATACTATGCGACTTCTCATTATGGGCCCTCAGGGCGTTGGTAAAGGTACCCAGGCAGCTCGCCTTTCTGAGCACTACGGCATTCCACACATCTCCACGGGCGACATTTTCCGTTACAACCTCAAGAACAATACCCCTCTGGGTCAAGAGGCTGGCCAGTACATCAACAAGGGTCAGCTTGTTCCTGATGAGGTGACGGATCGCATTGTTGAGGATCGTCTCAAGATGGATGATGCTCAGGGCGGCTGGATTCTCGATGGTTACCCTCGCAACGCCGAGCAGGTTGAGGCGCTGGACCGTATGCTGGAGCAGTTTGGCCAGAAGCTCGACGCTGCTATTGCTCTGGACGCTGACCATGAGGTGTTGATGGAGCGCATGAAGAAGCGCGCCGCTTTGGAAGGTCGCGAGGACGACACTCCTGAGACTATCGCTAAACGTTTGGATGTGTATGCCAAGCAGACGGAACCTCTGCTCGCTACGTATGAGCAGCGCGGACTGCTGGTGCGCGTTAACGGCGTTGGTGAGATTGCCAGCATTACTGAGGCCATTGTTGCGGCTCTCGGCTCCCGCGCCTGAGGTCGGCTGAGTTCGCTGACGCGCTCGTGCTGAGGCTAGGGGAGGAGCCCGGAAGATTATCAGTACCGCACTTCTCCCGTTGCGCGACACGCCGGAAGACTCTTGAAAACCTTTCTCCGCCTTGGTAATCTAGGCGTTTGAGTTATGAAATCCCTCACCACCCTTGCGGGTCGTGGGGGATTTTTAGTATTGTATATAGTTGGCGTGTTTTCATAAGAAGCACGTGAAGTTCAAGGATAGGACAACAACATATGGCAAAAGCCGGTGTGATTGAAGTCGAAGGCAAGGTCGTGGAGGCATTGCCGAATGCAATGTTCCGTGTCGAGCTGGAGAACAACCATGTCGTGCTCGCCACGATCTCGGGCAAGATGCGTAAGAATTACATTCGCATCCTTCCTAATGATCGAGTTGCTCTTGAAATGAGCCCATACGATCTGACTCGTGGTCGGATCACGTACCGCTATAAGTGACCTAGTCACTCCAAGTAAAGGAAAACCATGAAGGTTAAGCCATCTGTGAAGCGAATCTGCGAGCACTGCCGCATTATTCGTCGTCACGGCCGTGTCATGGTGATCTGCACCAACCCGAGGCACAAGCAGCGTCAGGGCTGACTTCAGACCACAACGGTAATAAATAAATAGGTGCTGAATCGCAGCTTCCTCCGGAACTTTCCGTGAAGCCGTACCCCAAGTACGGAGGCTTGGGCCACGAAGGTGGGCCACAACTGTGGATGATTCGGCGCACGACCTCCGCTAAATAGAAGGAATCGCAATGGCACGTCTTGCCGGAGTTGATATTCCCAATGACAAGCGCATTGAGATCGCTCTGACCTACATCTATGGTGTAGGCCGCACTCGCGCGCAGCAGACATTGGCCGCGACCGGTATTAATCCGGATACTCGCACCAAGGATCTGACTGATGACCAGCTGATCGCTCTTCGTGATTACCTCGAGGGCAACTTCAAGATCGAGGGTGACCTCCGTCGTGAAGTCGAAGCTGACATCCGTCGTAAGATCCAGATCAATTGCTATCAGGGCATTCGCCACCGCAGGCATCTTCCTGTGCGCGGTCAGCGTACCAAGACGAACGCACGTACCCGCAAGGGTCCAAAGCGCACTGTCGCAGGTAAGAAGAAGGCTAAGTGACCTTCTTCGTGAGAAGATACTTGAACAACTAGGAATAGAGGGGCAATGCCAGCAGCAAAGCAGGCCACCGCTCGTAAGAATACGAAGCGCAAGGTCCACAAGTCTGTGCCGATGGGCCAGGCTCATATCAAGTCCACTTTTAACAACACCATCGTTTCTATCACCGACCAGTCCGGCAAGGTTCTTGCTTGGGCTTCCGGTGGCGACGTCGGTTTCAAGGGTTCCCGCAAGTCCACGCCATTCGCAGCTGGTATGGCTGCTGAGGCTGCGGCTCGCAAGGCTCAGGAGCACGGCGTCAAGAAGGTCGACGTGTTCGTGAAGGGTCCAGGTTCCGGTCGTGAGACCGCTATCCGTTCTCTGCAGTCCGCCGGTCTTGAAGTTGGTTCTATCACCGACGTCACTCCGCAGGCATTCAACGGAGTTCGTCCTCCTAAGCGTCGTCGCGTCTGACGCTGGGCTAGTCCAGAAATAAAGTCCACCCGCGAAAGCTGGTTTGGTGCACGACCAGCTGGAGCTGAAAGGATGAAAAAGTGCTGATTGCACAGCGTCCGACACTGACGGAAAAGAAGCTCAGCGACCGCCGCTCCCAGTTCACTCTGGAACCGTTGGAGCCAGGTTTCGGTTACACGCTCGGTAACTCCCTGCGTCGCACCCTTCTGAGCTCTATCCCTGGTGCTGCCGTAACTTCGGTTCGCATCACCGGTGCTTTGCACGAGTTCACCACTTTGCCAGGTGTGAAGGAAGACGTTACCGAACTCCTTCTCAACATCAAGGGCATCGTTCTCACCTCTGAGTACGACGAGCCTGTGGTGATGTACCTGCGCAAGTCTGGTGAGGGTGAGGTCACAGCCGGCGATATTAATCCTCCGGCGGGCGTCACGATCTGCAACCCAGACTTCCACTTGGCAACCTTGGCAGAGGACGGATCTCTCGAGATCGAGTTCACTGTCGAGCGTGGCCGTGGTTACGTTCCGGCACAGATGAACAGGCAGGAGAGCCATGAGATCGGCCGCATCCCGGTTGATTCCATTTATTCTCCTGTTCTCAAGGTGAGCTACAAGGTCGAGGCAACTCGAGTTGAGCAGCGCACCGATTTCGATCGTTTGATCATCGACGTGGAAACCAAGGAAGCAATCTCTCCTCGCGATGCAGTTGCTTCTGCAGGCTCCACCCTTGTCGAGCTCTTTGGCTTGTGCAAGGAATTGAACGATCAGGCCGAAGGCATTGAGGTTGGTCCAGCTCCAGCACAGCTGTCGGATGATCCGCAGCTGGCGAAGCCGATTGAGGAGCTGAATTTGACTCAGCGTTCTTACAACTGCCTCAAGCGTGAAGGTATCCATACTGTGGGCGAGCTGGTGTCTCGCTCCGAGCAGGACCTTCTCAACATTCGTAACTTCGGTTCGAAGTCCATCGATGAGGTCAAGGATAAGCTCGCTTCCATGGGCCTTTCCTTGAAGGAATCCGCATTGGGTAGCTTCGATACGACCAGCCTCGCAGGAGGCACCTATTACACTCCAGACGACGAGTGATGAACGGGCGGCAGTTCCACAAGGGTTAACTGGGATTGCCACCGCTCATTTTTGTTGACTGAAGTACGATACACAGTTCAGGAAGGTCGCTGGGCGAATGCCCGCCCGCCTGAACCTATAAGGAGATACAATGCCTACACCAAAGAAGGGCCCACGCCTGGCTTCTAGCCCAGCACACGAGCGCCTCATGCTCGCCAACATGGCTACCAGCTTGTTCCGCAACGGCCACATCACCACCACTGTGAAGAAGGCAAAGCGCCTTCGTCCTCTGGCAGAGCGCCTCATCACCTTCGCAAAGAAGGGTGATCTTGCAGCTCGTCGTCGCGCTCTTCGCGTTCTTCGCGATAAGGACGTCGTCTACAAGCTCTTCACCGAGATTGCAGAGCAGATGAAGGAGCGCGAGGGTGGTTACACTCGCATCACCAAGATCGGCAACCGTGGCGGTGATAACGCTCCACAGGCTGTGATCGAGCTCGTCACCGAGCCAGTTGCTAAGAAGGCTGTTGTCGCTGAGGCTGAGTCTGCTGCCAAGGCTGCAGACAAGCCAGCTGAAGAGCCAGAAGAGAAGGCAACTGAGGCTGAAGAGCCAGCAGAGGCTGAGGAGCCAGCTGAGAGCGAAGAGAAGGAAGAGTCCGCTGAGTGAACTCAGTGAATGACTCACCATCTCGACAGTTTTACAGCTGCTGAGCTCTGAGCGCATCAGATGAGAGCATCTGAGGTTTACAGAAAGAGGGCCGTTCCTCGGAGCGGTCCTCTTTCTGTATCCTGAGAATGAACTCGAAGACGTGGGATATTGATTGAGTGGGACACGGCACCGGCTGAAGAGGAGGAGAGCTATGAGAATTCGCCTGGACCTTGCCTACGACGGCACAGACTTTCACGGCTGGGCCCGCCAACCTCATCTGCGCACCGTACAGGGCGAGGTGGAGAAGGCGCTGAGCATGATTCTGCGCATTAACGAAGCCCAGGGCGACGACCCGCTTCTCCTCGTCGTGGCAGGCCGCACCGACACCGGCGTCCACGCACGCGCCCAGGTGTGCCACATTGACATCCCTGAAGGCATTCTTTCCCGTGCTCTCGGGCACATGAAGAGCAGCCCTCTGGAGGCTTTAGAGCACCGATTGCGCCACGTCCTGCCTGCAGACATCACTCTTCTGGGTTGCAGTGAGGCTCCAAAAGGTTTCGACGCGCGATTCTCGGCCTTGGAGCGCACCTACGTGTTCCGCATTGCTGACACGCTTTCCCGTCCCGACCCGCTGTTGCGCCACTGTGTTCTGCCCATCACCAAGCCTCTCGACCTCGACACTCTCAATCAGTGCGCACTGTTAATCCCAGGCCTTAAAGATTTTGGCTCCTTTGCCACCCCAAACCCTGGCGGTACGACGATTCGCGAGGTGAAGAAGGCTTTTTGGAAGCGCACGCCTGTGGAGCCGCGCGACAATGGCGACCTTGCCTTGGGGAGCGGCCTGCTGGAGTTTACTATCGTCGCTGATGCGTTTGCTCATAATATGGTGCGCTCGCTGGTTGGTGCGCAAGTCGTTGTAGCGCAGGGCAAGAAGAGCGTGGAATGGTTCGCTTCGAAGCTGGCCAGCCCATCTCGGGAGGGGCAAACCGGGCCTATCGACCCTCGAGGCCTTACTTTGGAGCATGTTGCATACCCTGCTGATAATCTTTTGGGATCGCGTGCCCAGGCCATCCGAGCCAAGCGAACGCTCGAGTAAAATTGCGTCAAGTTCAGCGCTCAAGATTAACAGAAACCGCGTCATCATGCGCTTTTGCCTTCATTCAGCCGTGCCAGAAATGAGGATGAGCTGTCGGTAGAATGGAGGTAACACAACTTCGGTAAAGGAGCATGATGGTTTATCTCGCTGTTGTGATTGCGCTGGTTGCGTTGTGGGCTGTGTGCGGCCTGTTTGTGGTGTCGCAGCAGTCTGCCGTCATTATTGAGCGCTTTGGTAAGTTCCACCGCGTGTGCTTTGCCGGCATCCACTGGAGGCCGCTATTTGCGGATCGCATTGTGCACCGCTCGAGTTTGCGCGTTTCTCAACTCGATGTGAAGTTGGAAACGAAGACTTTGGATAATGTTTTCGTCAAGATCGTGGCGAATACACAGTTCCGCATTAACCCTCAGGATGTGATGAAGGCTTATTACGAACTTTCTGACCCTTCGGCACAGCTTCAGGCTTACTTAGAGGATGCACTGCGCTCGGCAATCCCGAACCTGAGCTTGGATGATACTTTTGCCAGGAAAGACGACGTCGCCTTCGACGTGCAAAAGACGGTGGGCGAGGAGATGGCCCGCTTTGGCTTCGAAGTGGTGAAAACGCTGATCACCTCTATCGATCCGTCGAAGCAGGTGAAGGATTCGATGGATTCCATCAACGCTGCGCAGCGTGAGAAGGAAGCCACCCGCCAGCGTGCTGAAGCTTTGCAGATTCAGATTGAAACGCAGGCAAAGGCTGAAGCAGAAAAGACGCGCTTGCAGGGTGAAGGTCAGGCTAACTACCGTCGTGAGATCGCCAACGGTATTGTTGACCAGATCAAGAGCCTGCAAGAAGTGGGTATGGATATTGACGCGGTGAACACGGTGGTGTTGTTTAACCAGTACCTCGATGTCACGCGCTCGCTGGCAGAGTCGAATAATGCGAAGACGGTCGTATTGCCAGCGGCAACCCCTGGTGGTTTCAACGATTTCTACCAGCAGATGGTCGCCGCTCTGCAAACCGACAAGGCTGCCAACTCTCATTGAGAGCGGAATGAGAAGTTTTCACTCTTTCTGGCATGTTGAGTGAAAACGTGGCATAATGTCATCTTGTCTGTGGCTGAAGGGCAAGCTTTGGATTGTTCGTCAGCAATGCACAGACATGGAAGAGTGTCCGAGCGGCCGAAGGAACACGCCTCGAAAGCGTGCGTAGTGAAAGCTACCGCGGGTTCAAATCCCGCCTCTTCCGCAGCTGGGAACCTTTCGGGGTTCCCATTTTTTGTTTCTGGCTGTGGTGTTACTCGTTACAAGGTATCACTCATCGGTAGGTGTCACTCGTCATCAGAAGACAAGGCAGCAGCGATCAAGTCAGTGCCGTTTGTAAAAAGAAAAAGCCCTCGCGGAAGCGAGGGCTGAAGTGGGATGATAATCTCAAGCCATTGTGGTGCAATTCGAGCAAGGCAGGCTGCGGGAATTGCGGGCTTAGGGCAAAAGCGAGTTAGGCCTTCGGCATCATCAGGCCGCGCACCAAAAGAATAATGCCATCAATCAGAACTGTGATGGCCAGCAGCAGGATGAGCGTTGCTGTTGAGGTAATTGGCCAGAAGAGCAGCGCCAGGCCGCCCAAGATGGAGATGATGCCGGCGAAGATAGTCCAGCCGTTGCCCAGGAAGCCAGCAGACTCGATGATTTGGGCGATACCGGTCATAATCCAGGAAATGCCGACGAAGATGCCGGTAAACCAGATCAAGAAACCGGTCGAACCGGCGAGATTACGCAACATGGTTGCTGCGGCGAGGATCGAGAAGAAACCCACCAGGCCGGTCATTACGCGCCACGAACTTGGGGTGCCTTTCGCGCTAAACGCTCCAGCAACTGCCGATACGCCTTGGATCAGGAAGGCGACGGCAAGCAGGCTGGTGGCGACCATCAGGGACTTTCCTGGCCAGACGAGCAGCGCCACGCCGAGCAGGGTGAAGATGATGCCGAGCGCAATCAGGCCGCGGCGCAAGCCCTTGAGGAAGCGAGCAGCAAGATTAACAGGGTCCCAAGCGAAGAACGGGTCGTCAGCGACGTTGCGCATAAACGGGTTGCTCGGGCCGGTGTAGGCGCTTTGCGAAGAAGAGTTCTGGTCGTTTGGGTCGAATTGAGGATCCGGCTGAGAGTAGGGGTTCTGGGAATCCTGTGGGTTCTGCGGGGTGAAGTTCGGCTGTGTCATATCAACCTCCATGTGATGACTGAGTATTCAGCAAAACGCTTGGTGTGGGCATATGAGAATGCACGTGTTTCACAGAGTAAAGCGTATATGTCTATATGTTCTAAGCGTATATATCTACATGTTCTAACAGATGTCAGAAGGCTTTCATTCCGCCAGAAACGCTGAGGTGGTCTTGACAGTAGGCGAGGGGACGGCATGCGCTATACTGAGCAACGCAAGGGTTTGACCTTTGGCGAGACTCAGTAATTAGCCAAACACATCACGAGGGTGAGCAAGGCAAAATTGGGCTGGCGCGTGTTGCAAGCGTGTTGCGCAAGAAAGCGCAGAATGACGCGGATTTGTGTCACGCGAAACGCCGAAGAGGAAAAACTTGAAGCAAGGGGGTTGCGGATTTGCTCCTAAAGTGGTTAACTGTTCAAGTTGCCTGATGGAGCACAGCTCTTGATGACAATGCGTGGGGCGGGTTTCCCAAGTGGTCAAAGGGAGCTGACTGTAAATCAGCCGCCGTCGTGCTTCGTAGGTTCAAATCCTACACCCGCCACGCCCCGATGGCTCAGTGGTAGAGCACTTCCTTGGTAAGGAAGAGGTCGTGAGTCCGATTCTCACTCGGGGCTCCATGGCGAGGTAGCTCAGCTGGCTAGAGCGTACGACTCATAATCGTAAGGTCGAGAGTTCGAGCCTCTCCCTCGCTACAAAGCTGAGGTTTTCCTCGCAAACATTTATTCGAGAGGTGTTGACATGGCTAAGAACGATGTTCGTCCGGGCATCACTCTTGCTTGCACTGAGTGCAAGGAGCGCAACTACATTACGACGAAGAACCGTCGTAACACTCCTAACCGCCTGGAACTGAATAAGTTCTGCCCACGTTGCGGTAAGCACACTCTGCATCGCGAGACCCGCTGAACGGATTTTATAAGAGCCCGGTTAATCCGGGCTTTTTTCGTATATACACTGCTGTGTTTGCGGGTGGCGCTTGCGCAGTAGCGCTTCTGAATAGCTCCTTCGTATAGGGTTTCCGCAGTGGCGTTTCCCCAGAGGCGCTGTTGGCGGCACGTTCCAGTGGCGCCTCTGAGCATCCCCTCCGAGCAGCGCTGCTCACCAGTGCATGCGCCAACACGAGTGTCGATAAGCTTGAGAATAGTTTGAGAAGAGTCTGAGAAGGTCAAGATGAGCGTTTCTCCTCGTTTCGCTGATATCACCACGATTGGTGTGGGTGGTGCGATTGCCCATTTCGTTGAGGCTCACTCTCGCGACGAGTTTATTAACGCCGTCTGCTTCGCCGACGACGAAAAGCTTCCCCTGCTCGTTATTGGCGGCGGTTCTAACCTTCTCGTCAGTGACGAGAACTTCCCCGGGGTCGTTGTGCGCGACGCTCGACACGCCATTCATGTTCTGGGCGGTAACAGTGGTGACAGTGGCGATGCGAACTCCGATTCTCACGCCGCCCCGGCCCTCACTATCCGCGCCGATGCGGGAGTGCGCTGGGATGCTTTCGTCGCTTTCGCAGTTTCGCATGGCTTGAGCGGCATCGAAGCGCTCTCGGGAATTCCAGGAACTGTGGGCGCCTCTGTCGTGCAAAACATTGGCGCGTATGGCCAGGAAGTATCCACAAGCGTGAAAGAAGTGGAAGTGTGGGACCGCAAAACCACATCCACCAAGCATCTGACCGCCTCCGAAATGGGCTTTGGATACCGCATGTCTGCGCTGAAAGAAAGCATGTACGTCGCCCCGGCTCAGCCCGCAGATCGTTACTTCCCAACACCGCGCTACATCGTGTTGTCGGTGACGGTTACCTTGACCTGCCAATCTTATGGTGTCGTCAACTACTCCCAGCTGGCTCGCGCGTTGAACAGCGAGGTTGGCGCCCGCATGCCGATCGAACAGATGAGGCGCATGGTGCTGCGCGTGCGCGCGGGTAAAGGCATGGTCGAGGACGCGACACGCTATAAGAATCAATGGATGCGGACGCTTCTGCAGCCGATCGACGTCGACGACGCTGACAACCTTCTGGCAAGTTTCAAGCCCAGCGCTCAAGATTATCAGTCCGCTAATTCGCCCGCTGCGCCTCAGCAATCGGGTGTGGTGAGTGAGAGTGCTGGCCGCGAAGGTACGGTAGGTGAGGCTCGCGAAGGTGCTGGCCGCGAAGGTGCACCGGCTGATGTGAAGTTGGAGGATGTTGACGAGCAGCTTGTTGTGAGCGGTATTCCGTCATCAGCAGAGATTTCTGGCCAGCCCACCTATGACAGGCACTCGTGCGGATCGTTCTTCATGAACCCCATTCTGAGCGTAGAAGACGCTGAGAAGTTGCCTGAGGATGCACCTCGTTTTGCCGCCAGCATGCCGGGAACGGAAGAAGAAGGCGTGAAGACGTCGGCCGCCTGGCTCATTGATCATGCCGGTTTCCACAAGGGCTTTACCGGTACATCTCCTCAGGCGTCGCTGTCGACGCTGCACACGCTCGCGCTGACCAACAGGGGTGAAGCGAGCAGCGAGGATGTGCGAAGCCTGGCGCGCATCATTCAAGAGGGAGTGCAGAAGCGCTTTGGAATCTGGCTCGTGCCGGAGCCGGTATGCGTAGGAGTTGACCTCGCGCAGGACTGAGCGAAGTCTGAACCAGCGTCGTGGCACGCAAGGGATGAATGTTCAAGGAGGAACAGATGAGTGAGAAAGTGATCCCGATTCGCGAAGTCCCTGGCCTGCTCGTGCTCGGACGGGAATCGACGCGCGATGCTGGAGCGATGAACGTAAGCGGAACTCAGGCCAAGCCAAGCGCGAGCTCGAAGGCAAGTGCAACTTCGGTGCAACGCGAAACTTCGCCGGCAAGCGCAACTTCGCCGGCAAGCGCAACTTCGCCGGCAAGCGCAACTTCACCGGCAAGCGCAACTTCACCGGTGGTTTTGTGGCGAAACGGCTCCGGAATCGAATTCACCACCAACGCGAGCGCAGTGTGGGTGCGTTTCGAAGCAGACTGGCAGCGCATGGAACCGTGGGTTGCCATCGACCTTGACGGAGTGCAAATCCAGAGGTTTGCCGTTGCTCACGGGACCAGCGAGATGCAGATTTTCGGTAACATGAACCCCGGGCAGCTGCGCGACTGGCATGTGCGCATCGTGCGCGAAAACCAGAGCGAGCCTGGCGATGACCAGCAATACCTTGCCATCACCGCCCTGCGCGTCGAAGGCGTTGAGCAAGGCGGTGGCTTCACTCCAGTCGAGCCCTACGCTCGGCGCATCGAGTTCATCGGCGACTCGATCACCACCGGCGAAGGTACGACAGGGGCTCGCGGCGACAACGACTGGTCATCCGTGTTCTTCAGCTACGAAAATTCCTACGCTAACCTCGTCGGCCGCGCGCTTAATGCCGACGTGCGCGTGTGCTCGCAATCTGGCTGGGGACTGAGGGCCGACTGGCGAAACGACCGCGCAAACCGTATCCCGCTGATTTACGAGAAGGTGTGCGGTGCGAGTACCGGCGAGTCTCAGCAGGCACGTGGCTCGCAAGACGCATATGATTTTTCCTCGTGGCAGCCGCAAGCCGTCGTCATCAATCTTGGCACGAACGACCGCAACGGTTTCCGCATGCCCGCCCTTGCTGACACCACCTCGAAGCTCGAGCCGCAGCCGTTGTTCAAGGAACACCAGGCGGGAGAGCGTGAGCTCGAGGAAAGCATGTGGGTCAACGCTCATATTGCCGGGCAGTTTGAGCTTGCTGGCACTGATAATCTGGAGAAATTGCGAGACGACGCGCTCAAGATTGCCACTACGCTGAACGCCGACGCCCTGGATATTGCCCTGTTGCAGCGTGACGCCCGCGAGTTTGTGGCCATGGTGAGGAAGAACAATCCGACCGCGCTCATTGTGTGGGCATTCGGCCTGTACGAGCCAGAATTTGGCGTGGTGTTTCGCCGCGCGCTGGAGCAGTACAGTGAGCTCAGCGGCGATACCAATGTGAAGTTTGTGCTGCTGCCGCAGATGCGTGAGGAGACGACCGGCGCGCACGAGCATCCGGGAGCCAAGGCGCATCAGGAGTGTGCTCAGGTGCTGGTCAAGGAGTTGAAGGCCGCGCTGAAGTGGTGAGGATGAGCAACCGCGGGAGTTGCTGTGAGCGTGAGTTTCCGAGTGCGTGAGTTTCCGAGTGCGTGAGTTACCCGCCGCCAATCCAAAGGCGTGCCGCGAGCTGCTTTCGAGTAGACTAGAGGGGTTAAAGGAGGGTTTATGGCGTACGTAATTGCTGAACCGTGCATCGACGTGAAAGACAAGGCTTGCGTCGACGAGTGCCCTGTTGACTGCATCTACGAAGGCCCTCGAACGCTGTACATCAACCCCAACGAGTGTGTAGATTGCGGCGCGTGTGAGCCAGTCTGCCCTGTCGAAGCCATCTTCTACGAAGACGACTTGCCTCAAGATTGGACGTGGTACCAGCAGGTTGCTGAGGACATGTTTGAACGCGAAGGCAACCCTGGTGGCGCGCAGGATCATCCTCTGGCACAGGACGACCCGAAAATTGAGGCTATGCCGCCAATGAATGAAGAGCTGCTGAAGAATCTGGGACGCTCATGATTGCCAGAAACTCAGAATCGAACGCAGAAAACCGCGAGCAGCAGGACGAGAGTTTCTCGCAGCAGGAGAGCTACCCTCAGCAGGAGAGTTTCCCTCGCCAAGAGCGCAAGAGCTTCTTTGTGCCAATGAAGCCGTCGATTAACCCTGCCAGCCCGCGCACAGATGTGGCAATCCTCGTTGTGTGCGTGGTGGTTGAAGCTCTCGCTGTGACGATGGCTGCGCTCACGCATGACTGGATGTTCTGCGTTTTCTTCATTCTTCTCGGTCTCGTTGGGATTGCGTGGGCGGTTGCCACGAGCGACACTCTTGCGCAGGCGCGGGAACGCAAGAAGCTTGCTCGCGCTCACGAGGAAGAAATGGCTGCGGATACCGAGCACTCTGGTAGCAGCGACAAGTGACTGTGACGATTGGCCGAGACGGGCTGAGCTGCCGACGAGTATCAGTGAGTACTGTGTCAGCGGCTGCGACGAGTGATTTGCGCGGTGTGTTGGCGTTTTGTTTGCGAAATGCTGATTGCGTGATAAACTTTGAGACGTTGCTTTGCCGCCCTTGCGGTGAGTAGCGTTCATAATTGGAGACGTGCCTGAGTGGTCGAAAGGGGCACCCTGCTAAGGTGTTAAGGAGCTTGCTCCTTCGAGGGTCCGAATCCCTCCGTCTCCGCTTCTGAGCTTCCGAGAAATCGGAAGCTTTTTTGTTACTAGGGCAGTGTTGCCAGTGGTGTCAGTGTTGCCGGCAGAGCTTCTGCGGTGGATTTAATGCACAGGACTACAACACCTTCAATCCAACTTCTGATATGCCGCAGGTGAAGGTTGGTGTGAAGGGCTATGAAGTGTCGTTGGATGGCGGCAAGACGTGGGCTGAGGATGCTACTGTTCCTGCCGTTAAGCTTTCTCCAACTGACGCATTCCGTTTCGACTACACTGCTCAAGGCATTGTGTATAAGAGCCATGATGGCAAGGATGTTCTCACCGACTTGGGTGTGAAGGATCTTCCTGCAGTTCAGGTTCTGTACCGTGTTGCTGCTTCGAAGCCGGATAACCCGTCGAACTCAGGAAATGAGCCAGCTCAACCAGGTAAGGATCAGCCTGCTCAGCCAGGTAAGGACAAGCCGGCTCAATCAGGTAAGGCTGTTCAGCCAAGCAAGGAGACAAGCAAGAAGCCAGTAGTGGTAGCAGCAAGCCGTTTGGGTGACACGGGTGCTGATGCTTCTATGGTCGCTCTGGCTGCTCTGCTCTTGGTTGCTGCAGGTTGCTCGCTGACCTTCCTGAGCCGCATCCATACGCATGAGTGATTGCTTGAACTGAAAGCAAGCACGTAAGTGCATAAATCAGATGTGTTAATTAGGTGAAGCTGAGGCTTCTTGAGCTGCCATGAATAATGGCCGCTAAAGTAAGCTTCGCACAGATGAAAGCTGCTCTCTACGGACGTGGGGAGCAGCTTTTTCATACCTATGAGCTTGTTCTGAACTGCTGTGCGGAAAATATGGTGTGAACAGATTGAAGTTTCATTTTGAACTCGTTATCAGTGAGGGCTTTTCATGAATCGCCGTATGCGATAAAGTGCGTATAAGTGGGTTAATCAAAACCCTCTGAGAAAGAAGAGAGCCTATTATGGTCGATCAGAATAATCTTCAGCAACCTGAGCAGCCTGCATCTGCTCAACCATTCCAGTCCGCTCCTGCCCAGCCAGCTCAGCCAGTTCAACCAGCACCGGCACAGCCAGCTCCACAGGCAGCCCCAGCCCAGCCAGCTGCAGGCCAGGTACCTCCTACCGCTCAGCCAGTTCAGCAGCCTGTTGTCATGCCAATGCGCTCCGCAAAGCATGGCGCAGCCGTTGCTTCGATGGTGCTGGGCATCATCTCGGCAGTGTTCTGCTGGTTCGGAATCAGCGCATTGATCTCTGTGGTCTGTGGCATCATCGCCGTCTCGCTGGCTCCAGGAGCTCTGAAGCTGACGAAGAACCGTCCAGAGTTCCACGGTGAGCACACCATGGCTATGGCAGGTGTGATCTTGGGTGCTATCTCGCTCATCATTGCGGCTATCTCGCTGATTACCACCTTCATGTTCGTTGGCGCTGCTGTGAACGTGCTGTCGAATATGTGACGAGCACAGCGCTTGCGCATAAACGTCCCACTGCCCCCTGCCGCAAGGCGGGGAACAGTTTTGTGTGCTGATAATCTTGAGAAATTCCAAGCCGAGAGAGGAGAGACGTTAAAAGTGTGCAAGTTAGTTGGTTTTCAGCGTATTGGCGACTTATAATAATAGTTGTCGCCGTATATACCCTCAGGTAAGAGAACCTGACTCTGCAAAGAAAGGGTGTCGTGATGGACCATTACACCACCGATACCGATCATATGGTTGCAAAATACACCAAACAGCTGTTGCGTGAGCACGGAATTACCCAGGATCAAGTGCGTGAGATTCTCTCTTCGGAAGGAACAATCCGAAGCTCTTCCTACGTCAATGACCGCCTCAATGCACGCCGTAGTTTTGCCCTCTCCGAGCTGGACCGCATTGCTCAAGCGGTGGGGATGAAGGATGCTCTCGACCTTGTGGCGGCGGCAAAGTATGGCTCGCGTCCTACCGAAGACGTGCGAGAAAGTTTGTATATTTTGCTCGGAGCTTTGGCGCGTCGTGAAGCTCAGAGTGAAAAATTCGAACAAATGATCGACTAGAATGGTGGTATGAGTACAGCACCACGTTCGCAAGCAGTAAGGAAAGACTGGGGTCATGACGAGTCCGGTTGCACCTTTTTGCATGTGGATATGGATGCCTTTTTCGCGTCGCTGGAAACTGCCCGCCATCCCGAATTGGTGGGCAGGCCAGTCATCGTAGGAGGAGTAGAAGGAACTCGCGGCGTCGTGTCAACGGCGAATTACGAAGCGCGCCGGTATGGAGTTCACTCTGCTCAAGCAATGGCAACTGCTCGACGACTCTGCCCGCAAGGCGCCTTCCTGCCCGTCGATCACCACTATTACTCACACGTCTCTCATGAGATTTTCACCCAGATCGTTGCGAAAATAACCGACCAAATCGAACAAGTCAGCGTCGACGAAGCCTACATCAACGTGGCTCCCGCCCTCAGAGAATGGAAAAGCCCGCGAGCTATAGGCGAATGGATTCGCCAGCAGGTTTACCAGCGCTTTCACATCACCTGCTCCGTGGGCATCGGCTCCAACATGCTCATGGCCAAGCTTGCCTCGACGAACGCCAAACCCAACGGTCTGCTTCTCGTACCCCAAGCGAGAAACGCTGAATTTGTGCGGCTCCTCGACCTCCGTGCCATCAACGGCGTGGGCCCAGCATTAGAAAAAAGATTATCAAGCTGGGCGGTAACCACCGTGGCACAAATACAAGAAATGAGCGAAGCTCAAGTTGTCCGCATGGTAGGCTCACGCCAAATCGGACACTGGCTGTTGCTTGCCTGCCAAGGTGAGAGCGAACGAGTGCTCGTCACTCACGCGCCGGAAAAATCAATCGGCCAAGAAATGACCTTCCCTGAAGACACGAATGATCTCGCGAAAATTCGCGCTCTCCTGCGCAACTGCTGCGACCACATCGCTAGGAGACTGCGCGAAAAACAACTTGTCGCCAGAACTGTCAGCGTGAAAATCCGATTCGCTGACCTCACCTACGCAACGCGCTCGCAAACCAGCCGCGTACCCATCCAAAACTCCGTGCAAATGATGCAGATTGCTGACCAACTCCTGCCAGCAGCGCTCGCCGCCTGGAAAAGAGGAAGAGGTGTGGCTGGTGAAGGCGCAGGCGGTGGTAGTGCGAGCAGCGAAGGTGTGGCTAGCGCGGGTGCCAGCCGCGGGGAAGTAAGCGCTGACGCTGGCCGATCTGCCGTATCTCCCACTTTCGTGAGATTAGCAGGAGTGTCCGTTTCGGGGCTTACCGAGCAAAGCACCACTCTCTACCAGCCAGAGCTTGACTTCGACGACACGCAAGAAAATAACGAAACGGCGCTGAAAAAGAATAATGAGCTGGAGAAAGCCCTCGACGCCGTGCGAGCAAAATACGGCTCCTCAGCAGTACGCCGAGGAGCCACCTCCTGGAGAGATGAGTAGAGGAGTTGACGGTGGATGGGGAGGTGAATAGCCGAGTAGCCGAAGCTTAACTCAGCTGTTCTCCTCACCACTTGGCAAAACGATCAGCTTGACGAGCTCACCAATCGCCGAGGACAGCTGATTGCGATCCGTGGCAGGAAGAGAACGCAAATACTGCGAAATCACAGGAATAACAGTGTTCCAATTCTCCCTCAACTGTGAGAACTGAACATAACCCGTCGAATCCAAAGCAGAGAACAAGGTTTCAATAAAGCGCTCGCGCTGAGCAACATCCAAGCTCTCCCGCCACCCATTAAGCGTGTTCGCCAAAGCCTGCGAATAACGGGAAAGATGCTCAGTTCTGTCCAAAACCCACAAATCAGAAGGCTGAGGAGCTGACGCTGTGACGGCAACAGGCTCGTTGGAAGGCTTGAGTGCAAGTTCGTGCGCAGGTTTGTGCGCCTGCTCCTGCGATTGCTCGCTCGCCGGTTTCAGCGATGTTTCAGGTGCCTGCTCGTGCGATTTTTCGCTCGTCGATTTCAGCGCAGATTTCTGCTCTTCGCCCGAAGCTTCTTGCTCGATGTGAGGATGAGTAAACAGCCACGTGGAGAGGAAATGCTGCTCCGAACCATGAGCGTTCGAGCGAACCACCGTCTCCTCAACGCCAGAATCAAAAAGCATGCCCACCATCGACGACTCAGGAACATACTTGTGAACACGAGAACGGATCGCCTGGAACTGCTTACTTTCGATGAAAGAGCGAATAAAACCAGGAGAATCCTGCGCATAAACCGCGCGAATACGAGACTGCACACTGTGTGGCGCGACAGCCGCAGCATAGATTGCAAGGTTTCCGCCCATCGAATGGCCCGTAATGATAATCTCAGGCCGTTCAGCCAAGTGAGCAGAAGCGTGAGATTTCAAGTAAGCGAGAGCCCGAGCCTGGGAGTCGAGGGGAGGGGTGACGAAAAGCAAGCGGTAATCCTCATGCCAGCCAGCAATCGTGCCATCCGTACCGCGAAAAGCGATAACGCGCGTCGAATCAGGCAGGATGAAAGTCGCCGCACAAAAACGGTTCGGATCGGCCGTCGAGTTTGGAGAAATGCGATCTGCCAATCTCACATCGCGAAAACGAGGGCTTTCACCGCACAAACGCAACAATTCCAAGGCTTCCTGGCCATGCGACATCTCGTCAATGAGAGCCGGGTAAGTTTCACGACGCAAAAGCTGTTGCAAAGTCAGGCTTTTCGTCGCCAGCGCGTCAGGGAAAGAAAGGTAAACCAACTGCGAAAAGATCAGCGCATCCTCGCCACAAAAAGGCTGCTCGGCAAAAGTGCGCACCTCATCGCGCGCATAATCCAGAAAAGTCGCCATAATGTAGTTCTAACACGGGTGGCTGAAAGGTGACTGAGGTGGCAGCTAGATGGCAGGTTGAGTTGAGCGGCAGCTGGGTTCTGGGTTGAGTTGAGGTGGCGGCTAGGTGTTGGGTAGTGATGTCGGGGTCTGCTGAGTGTTGGGCGGGCTGCTGTTACTGGGCGGCGAATTCTCAGCTCAGAGCAAAATTTTGAAAAGTTACGGCGGGAAGAATGGCGTCATTTCAACAAGAAGATTATCACCTCGAGAAAAACGCGTCCTACCTGAATGTCGACTGCGCGAAATCCTGCGGAAAAAATAGTCCGAATTGCGCGTTCAGTTACTATGCATGCTTCCTACACTAGAAGTATGAGCACAAAGCCTGTAACGCTGAACCAAGCGAAGAAGCTGATCGAGCAGTTCGCCACCACGAACACACCGCAACGCGCCGCCACGAAGGCTCGCGCGAAAAATGGCTGCGCGCCACAGCTCAAGGTGATGAGAATCTCTGGCTCGCCGCTCTCTGGCAAATCAACGCTCGCGTTTGAAGCATTCACGGGGCAGTGGAACCATGAGGCTATTCGCAACGGCAAAGCCTACCTGCTCGTCAGCTCCAAAGCAGCAGCTGACCAGCTCAACACCCCAGTGATTAACGTCGTCCAGCATGCTCAAGAAGGAAGGCCTGTCAGGACGATCGGCTCGCTTGCCTTCTCTCTCCTCACACAAGAGCGCGCAGAAAAAGGTAAGGCGCTGCCGCACTTCGTCGACGATGCTGAACGCGGCCAAGCAGTGCAACAAGTGCTCGAAAACCACCGCCAACACATGATTGCTGGCGACGACTGTGAAACCTGCGATCTTCTGCGCACTTACCTCTCCCTTCACGAGCAAGACAAACGTGACGGTGTGCGTACTCAAACTTCGAATAGTGCAGAAGATGAGGCAACTCGCGAGCAGAACGCACCCAGCGAGCAGCTTCTTGCTGATGTCATGACGCCAGCGTTCATCGACCAGCTCGTTCACCTCTTCGACATGTTCAACGGCCTCGGTGTAGCGAGCGACTCTGAACATTTTGACGCCATCCTGCACGACCCGGCAGTAGACCAGCGCATGGTTGAGGAATGGCAGCTCGGACGAGTATTGCAGCACGAAGCACAACACGTCCTCCAAGAAGAAGCGCCAGGCCTCTTCCTCGCCGACTTCTCCGCCGTTCTCGCCATCGTTACCCAGGCGTTGAGTGAGAATACGAGCACTGTGAACGTGCCTCGCGTCGTCATCATGGATGATTGCCAGGACCTCACCGTCGCCGGCTACTCCTTCCTCGAACAGCTGGCAGCCCACGGATGCGCGGTCATTCTCATTGGCAACGATGATGAAGCAACAAGAACCTACCGCGGAGCATTCCCAGAAGCCCTCAGCGCATTGGAAGAGAAGGGTTGGAAAGCTGAACAGTACGAGCTGGTCGAGCAGCTGGACCGCGCCACGGATGACGATAGTGGTGATGATGGCAGCGATGATGAGGACAGTGCCAGTGAGGACAGCGACAGTGAGGGCAGCATCGAAGCTGAGCTGAGCTACCGCACTCAAGTAGCCACTCGAGTAAGCCTCGCACTCACTTCCTCAATGGTCAGCACAGATGTAGCACTACCTCTACGCCCAGGAAAACTGCGCGCAGCACAAATGGCCTTCATGAAAGACCCTCGTCCAGTGATGGTCGACCACACATTGCAGGGCCGCCTTCTGCGCTCCAACGAAGAACTGTTAGACGACCTCGTGTGGCAAGTTACCACCAGCGTGATGCATAATGAGAAGCTCTCATGGAGCGACTGTGCGATTATCGCGCATACGAATTCTGTGCTCAGGCAAGTAGGAGAGCGCTTCGAAGAGGAAGGAATTCCTGTTCGCTACTCTTCAGCCTCGCAGCTTCTCAAGGATTCTGCGATAGTCCAAGGCTTGCTGGCAATCATTCGTTTAAACGCTGCGATTGCGAAGAAAGACCTTTCCAACATCACGCGCTACACTGACTTGTTCACGCAAGTAATCACCTCACCGCTCTTCCCAGTAGTCACGAAAGTCGACGGCAGTTCGACATACCGCAGCGTGCGGGAAGATAAAATGCTCACCATATTCCAAACCATCGCTTACCTGTCGCAAGTTGACGAAGCTCAAACTACTTTTGACAGCTTGCACAAAGATTGGCAGGAACTGAGCAGCAGCAGCGAACCGCTGAATAGGGATGCAATTATTCTCCTGCTGCTCATGGGCTCGGAACAGTCACAAGAGCAAATTTTGAGCATGTACGATCGCATCGCTCGTACTTCTCGCACGCAGGAGAGCTCGGAAGATGACGGTGATGATCAGCCTCAGTTCGTGAAGTACTTGGAAGCTGTTCGAGCCAAGAAAGGCCCGAGCCATTCGGATGAGGAAGTTCTCATCCGAGCTATCAGCATTATCCGCACGCTTGAAACCACAGCCGATGAGGATGAACTGATCTCTCAACCATCCATCGCCTTGTGGAATGCGTGGACTGCCTGCAATATCAGTGACTTCTGGCGTGAAGAAGCATTGAGCGTAGGAAAACAAGCCGCACGCGCCAACGACTACCTGGATACGGTGGTACGACTTTTCCGCCGCGCAGAAACTCGAGAAAACGAGGAAAGCGCAGAAGAGTTTGCCGAATGGATTGAAAGCCTCGAAGTGGAAGCAGGCTCACTGGCTCAAGTAGCACCCAGGCCTGATTCCGTCGTCCTTGCCTCTCCAGATTCCGCTAACACCCAGCACTTCAAGAAAGTGTGGATTATCGGCGTTCAGGAAGGCCAATGGCCGAACCTTGACGCTCCTGATTCTCTTCTGTCTGGTCAAGCATTCTCCACAGTGGCAATCTCCCATATTTTGAAAGAACAAGGAGTAGAGCTCAACCAAGAGGCAAACCAAAGCCCAGAGAAAGCGGAAATCGAGCTGATGCACACGCTCGACCAGCATGTTTCCGACTTCGAGCTACGCGCCTTCCTTGTTGCACTGACTCGAGCGAGCGAAGAAACAGTGATTTGCGCGGTGTGGAATGACGACGAAGCGCCAAGCGAATACTTGACTTCCTTCCTGCCAGAAGTGTTCTGTGACACGGGAATTCGCACGGCTGATAACGATTCTGAGCGACACTACACGCCCACTGGTTTCAACCCGGATTTGCAGGAATCTGCCCTCTTTGCCGGTTTTGACACCAGTGTGGATGGTCTCGCCATAGCTGCGAAAACAGTGCTCGTGGGAAGCCTTGCTGAACAAGAGCGTACAGGTGACACCGACCCAGCACAATTGCAGGATGCACTTTCCGCACTGAAAATCTTGCAAGGAGTGACCAAACAAGCACAACAGCTGAGCACCGGCTTTGTCGGGCAGCAGGTGGGCAACAAGGATGACGACGGCTTCACCAAAACTCGCCCAGCACAGCACAAGCCAGTGACGCTCAGCCCTTCCGCAGTGGACGCTATTTGGGATTGCCCACTGCGCTGGTCGCTGCAAGATAGGTTCGCAGGTCCACGCCGCAGCTCGGAGGAAATGACCTTCGGAACCATTATCCACAACTGCGCGCAATGGGCAACAGACAATGGTTATGACCGCTCGCTGGGTAAAGATGAGCTGCTTCAAGCGCTGATCGAGCATTACCGTGAACTGCGTGAGCAATCACATTTCACCCCTGCAACGTCAAAAGAGCTCTTCAAGCATCAAAGCAATGACCACGAAGTGACTGATGTGTTGGACAAAATAGCCACCTATTTCGTTGATTCTCGCGATGCCAACTATGCTCCAGTGGGGGTCAAGCCAGAACAAATTCCAGCAGGAAAGCTCACGGGTTCTGCAGCAGAGGTGAGCGTCAACATTCCGCTGTCACTGTCGGCGATCCTGCCGTTTGTGCGTAATCTCTCCGGATTAGAGCACACGACGAAAGCAGAACTGTACAGCGCTCTCTCCACGGTGGCAGGTGGTTTTGTCGACGACGAACCACAAGACCTTCGAGCATTCATGAGCGCTCGCGTAGACCGAGTGGAACGACGCGAAGATGGTGATGGCAACACCGTGTGGAACATCATCGACTGGAAGACGGGTAAAACGCCTCTGAACAGTTTTAATGATCTGCAGCTCATCTGTTACCAACTGGGGTTAGCATTCTCTCCCGCTTTGCGGGAGATGAACGAAAAGCTCGAGCAGCAGGCGAGCGAACAATCACTTCCGGTATGTGAGGTGAAGCAGAAGAGCCGTATGCCTGAAATTAAACGATCCATGCTCTTCTACCCGAGAAAGCAAGACGCTCCAGCACAAAGTTATAGTGCTGAAAATGGGTTCCAGCCTCAGCTTTTTGAAGGAAATGCGCTGTACGAGGCATACCCGGTTCGTTCGCATTTCCCCACATTTTCCAAGCTTTTTAAACCGGAAAGTACTTTTCGTGATCTGCAGCATGCTCAGGGAATGTCGGATATTGCACAATGGCTCGTTACAAAGGCACGCGCTGTTGTTGAGGGTAACGATGCAGAAACCAGTAGTGCCGTGTGGGCTCTGACCATGCTCTCGCGCGTCTTCTACGCCATTTCTTACTCGCAAGCGGATTACTTCCCTGCGAAGAAAACATCGAAATGCAGTTATTGTGAGTTCAAACCTGTGTGCCCGCTCTACTCACACGAGTCGCAAACAGTATTTGGACCGTTGGCTGGAATGAACATTGAAGAAGTCCGTCAGCAGGTGAAGAGGAGAAGCGCATGAGCATCACACTGACATCAGAGCAAGAGGCCATTGTCACTGGTCCGCGCGAAGAAAACTCACTGATCATTGCTGGCGCAGGTTCGGGTAAAACCTTTACGATGACACAGCGTATTATCTGGCTGCTCACCCACCCAGATAAGAATGGTCAGAAAGTAGACCCAGGAACAATACTGGGCCTGACATTCACCAACAAAGCTGCAGAAGAGCTTCGCACTCGCGTCCACACAGCAGTTGATGAGCTTGAAGAGAAGGGAAGTGGAGAACCCCAGTTCACGCGTATTCCTTCTACTCAGCGGCCTCACATCTACACGTATGATTCCTTCTTCCAGCGTTTAGTGCGTCAATATGGTCTGCTCATTGGCGTAGACCCCAACTCCACGCCTCTCAGTTACGCGGGAGTACACCAGCTGATTGATGAAGTAATCGATGAAAATATCGATGGCATCATGGCGCTCAATTATTCGACCGATCGTTTCTGGGAAGGTTTCAAGCCAGAAAGTAGGAATACTTTTGTAACCAATATGAATAAGCTCAACGATGAGATCTTAGGGTACATGATCTCTCTTGAGTGCCTCACCTTCGAAGCAGCAGTTGAGCGTGTGCGTCAGTGGAACAATGCTCTTATTGCACAGTGTGAAAAGCTGTGTGACGAAGTCATCACTACTGATCCCACATTGTGGGCTGCTGTGGTGAAAACATTTATCAATGACTCCAAGCCAAAGGTTGGAGAAGGAAGGTCGAAAAAAGAAGAGGAAAGACGAGCTAATCTCAAAGAAACAGCACAAAGGCTTGACCTCTACAATGTGCGGCAGATTTACAAAGCCGCGAAAATCCGTGATCTGCTTCTCGACTTGTGCTTGCAGTTACAACGTAAGAAGCAGGAAGGCCACCTCGCCCAATACTCGGATTTCCCTGTATACTCGCTCCAACTTCTGCAGCGTTTCCCCAGTATTGCTCAGCAATATCGTCGTCGCTTCCGCTACGTATTTCTCGACGAGTATCAGGATACTTCTTCCACACAAGCTTCACTGATCGCCCAACTATTCCATCGCGCTCAGAACACTGAAGAGAACGAAGAAAAGGGTGGGCAAGACCGCAACAGTGTCGTCACAGCAGTGGGAGACCCTTACCAGTCGATTTACGCCTGGCGAGGAGCAAGCCCGAGCGCCTTCATCCTGTTCAAAGAAGACTTTGACGTGGTGGAGAAGAGCATGCACACCTTGTCGCGAACACACCGCAACAAGCCACTCATTCTCGACTTCGCCAACGCAGTCACCTCTCGTCTGCGCGATATGGACACCATTCATCGCACGGTCAGCTACCCTGATGATTCACTAGGGCCTAGCGTGAGTGTGAAAAAGCTCGAGCCAATGCTCATGGAAAACACGGAGGAAGCTCGACGCAAAGCACAAGTCGGCAACCCTGATGACGCAACCTTCACCGTGCTCAACTGCCTCTACGCTAGCCAAGAAGCGAAAGCCGTTGCGAAATGGGCGCGCTACCAAGTGCTCAAATACAAGAATGACCCTCGCCATCGTGATGAACACGGCAAAGGCCCGATCGTTGCGCTGCTGGATCGTGGTGGTAAAAACCTCGGGTTGTACCAACAAGCGTTGGAAGAGCAAGGCTTGACCTGCCAATCTTTAGGCTGGAGCGCTGTGGCCGAAAAGCCAGAGATTCGCGACATCATGGCAGTAGTGGCATCTCTCGCTGATACGAGTGATTCTTCCCACCTCATGCGCCTGCTCGCCACCCCGCGCTTTGCTCTGGATGCCGAGCAGCTCAACAGTTTGGCCACTCAGGCGAAGAAAGTGAACGAAAACCAGCAATATAACGCTCTGGTCGCTTCAGCAATCGCCAGTGGAGATGAGGATGAGAAAGCTCGCCGCGAACTGCTACGCCAGTATCGCGATACTCTGCCGATGGCGATGTCCCTTGTGGATATGCTGCTCAGTGATGACAGCGAGCAGCTTTTAACTGCAACTTTTGATGATCAGTTTAAGGAAGCTGAACAGGACGGCGAAAGTGCTGCTGAACAGAATTCTGAACGGCAGCCTGAAGCGCACAGCAGTGGTGCTCATGAGAGCGATGATAATCTTGTGCAGCCCCTCGATGAGGCCACCAGAGCAGCTTGCCGTGAAGTATCGCGCATCTTGCAAGGAACCGCACGACACAAGAGTGAAGGTGTGATTGCCTGCTTGAAAGCAGCAGCCTCCGCGCTGGGCATGACATCGGACCTTTCCCTCGCTCACGCCTTGCAAACAGGGGATGCCTCGCTTCACTCCCGAGCTGAGATTGCCACGAACATTGACTCTCTCATCGAGCTTGCTCGCACCTACATGAAGGAAATCCCGGCAAACGTGCGACCCAGCTTGTCTGGTTTCGTCACATGGTTTGACTCATTGCCAGACCGTGAACAGGATGCTACGGAAGTAGAGCAAGACCCGAATGTGGACGTCATTTTGATGACTATGCACCGTTCGAAAGGTCTGGAATGGCCTGCTGTTGCCATCGTTGATGTGACAGAAGGAAACCACAATAAATCAGAGCTGAAAGTGGAGAAGCTTAGCCTGTCCTCGGATGCTGCTCAGGATCCGTTGTGTCCGCATACCGATTCATGGATGGAAAATCCCGGAAGTGTGCCAGTGCCCATGCGTTCAGACGCATACACTCTGCCAGCGTTCCCCCATAACGTCTCCTTCGACTCAACTGGCTTGGGTGTTGACCCGATTGCTGACTTGCGTGAATTCAACACAGTGGAGAGTCTGGCACACGAAGTGTTTAACCCCGACTCACACTTAGTTGACAATCCACTTTTGGAAAAAGGTGTTGATTACCCTGACTTCCTGACGCTAGAAGAACGAGAAGGAGAACGCAAGTTCGCTGATGAGAACCGTCTGATTTACGTCGCTCTCACACGCTCCCAGGGTGATGTTCTCTTCGCATCACATATCAACCAAGATAAAGAAGACATCGAGGAAGCGTACCAAGACAACGAAAAGAACAAGGGTGTGGATAGCTCCTGTGGAATCAACAAAGCTGGCGTCTTCTACCAGCAAGTAGCTCAGCATGCGCTTGCTTTGGCTGGTTATAACGATACTGATCAGCTGCAAGCCAAGCAAGCAGTACTGCCCAGCGCTCCGATCACCGTGCAGACGAGTTTGGAGGACTCGGAGCGTGTTGATGTGGACGGATTGAGTGTGGGAGTGGACGCTCAGGCTCAAGCTGCTCTGTTCGGTGATGATCTGGAATATCAGTCGGTTTTGGCTGATCGTGCGGAAAAATCCCCAAGCGCAGCAGCGCAGGCATCTGGCCATGGCGCACCCGTCTTCTGGCCAACGCATGTGGATAAAACCACGATGTCAATCTTGAGGCGTGCTCAAAAACTGCTTGACGGACTGGCAAACGCTACCAATGCGGAAACTCTCACCGAAGAGCTGAACGAGCAAGAACAAGCGCAAGCTGGGCCACTGACTCGACGAGCACAAGCTCTCGTGGAGCTCACGCGCAGAAACCACGAGCTTGACGAACTTGCGCAACAAGACGAGGCGCAAACGCTCAAAAAGCTTGGGGAGATTAACAAGACGCGCTCCCTGACTGCCACCAGGCTTCAGCACATCATCATGCCGCAAAAACAGCAGGATGTGCACGAGCTACTGGCCGAGCAGCTACGCCCGATGCCCCACATTCCTACTGCCGCCTCGACGCTGGGAACGCTTTTCCACGCTTGGGTTGCCGACCAGCTCGACCCGCTTTCCGGCCAAGATTGGCAGAAAATCAAGAAGCTCGAGAGTATTGCAAAATCTTCCAGCGAGCGAGCTGCCACAGTCCAACGCTGGCAGAAGGCTTACCTCAACTCACCATGGGCTAGCCGTCGTGTTTTCGCCGTGGAGAAGGAATACGACATTTCCCTTGCTGGCAGGAGAGTGCCCGCCCGCCTCGACGCTATCTTCGCGGGAGCTTTGCGCGACCAGGCTGGTGAGGAAACGGCGAACCGCTACACCATCATCGACTGGAAGACAGGCCACCCGCCGTACAACGAGGAAGATAAGCGCAGGAAGCTGCTACAGCTGCAAATCTACCGCCTCGCCTTCGCCCAAGCGCAAAATGTTGCTCTCGACGATGTTGACGCCGCTCTCTTCTACGTTTCTGCAGGCTCAGCTGGCAAGCTCATACCGGTGGAGCACAAACTCAGTGAGCAAGAGATTATCAGCATGATCTATGGCTCACACCGTTTGCTCGCCTTCCTGCAAGAAGACGACTGGGAAGAGCAGGCTGATGAGAACGAGGCTGATGAGGGAGAGGTTGGTGAGAAAGAGCCTGATGAGAACGAGGCTGATGAGAAAGTGTGACGAAATCCGCCGAAAAATCTGAGAGCAAACACGCGCGGCTTTTGTCAACGGCTCTCTGTTAGAGTTGGTTCATTCACAGGGGAACGGGGAGGCACAACCTCCTCTTCCCCTCTCATTTTTTGCACACAAGGGGATAACGCCAGGCAAAAGCTAGAAACACTAGCTCGCACGAGCGCTGGGTAAGCTTCGCAACAGAAAGGGAGCTCAATGCCAGGAATGAACAAGGTCACCATGCGACGCATCATGCCACAAGACATTCCTTGGATTATTTCTCTTGACCAACGAACCTGGTACCCCCACGAAGAAGGGGACGCCCCCGAAGCAGCACAACTCGAAGCAACCCTCGAAGTTGAAGCTCTCCTCACAGGCATCACATGGTCATGCGTCGTGGAAGTCAACGACAAGCCAGCGGGCATTGCCGTAGGCACAATCAACAGTGAAAAAGACGCAGTAGACCCGGCAATCCAAGCAGAACTCACCCTTCTGGGAGACGAAGCGCGCGAGCAGCTCGCCCGCCTCAAGCCTCAGGCAATCCGCTTCCACGCAGCAGATATCGCCGAAGACGAAAAGCTGGAAAAGCATGCGAAAGCAACGACGGACGCTGAGCTCAGGCTTTTCATGATGGAGCCAGAAGCTCGCGGCTACCATCTGGGTTCTCGAACCTTCAACAAATGGTTGACCGCTTTGCGCCAAGCCCAAGCGAAAACATACTTCCTCTTCACCGACTCATCCTGCTCTGTCGGCTTCTATGACCATCGAGGCCTGACCCGCGTGGCCAGTATGAAGTCGGCCATTTACCCCGAACTGGAAAAGTACATTTACGTCGGCATGGCAAACGAAGCCGACTGACCCACCATGAAGAAAACTGAGGACACTGTGGCAAGTCAGATGAACGCGGCTCAGAACATGCCGCCACAAAACAGCAGAAAACCCCGCAAAGAAAAAAGCCCCTACCTGCAGATTCTCAGCTATGCAGAAGGCCGCCGTTTCTCCTTCTCCGCAGCAACAGCACGCCTGACGATGTCCATGCTCTCGCTGGGAATCGTGCTCGCCATGCGCATGATCTACCACGATTGGACGAACGCAGGAACACTCTCTGCCGTCTACGTGTTCTTCGCCGCCGTGTGCACGCCAATCTACGCGCGCTGCTTTGACAAGTTCGGCCAATACATCACCGGCCGCATCGCACTGCCACTCTCCTCTGGGGCACTGCTCGTGTTCGTGCTCGCCCTCGTTTTCCGCGCGCCTCTGTGGTCACTCTATATTTTCGCGATCTTCCTCGGCCTGACTCAGTTCTCCTTTGGCGCTCTGGCTCGAACCCGCTGGACCAACCTGCTCAGAAAAGAAGCGGCAGACGGAAAAATGAGCGAAGAGAAGGCCTCCCAGCTGCTCTCCACCGCATTCGCCTGGGAAGCAGCAATTGATGAGCTCATCTTCATCATCGGCCCAATTTTCGCCACCGCGCTGGCAACCTCCGTCAACCCTACTTCGCAGCTCATCTTGCCTCTGATCGCCCAGACTATCGGTGGTGCCATCTTCTTCACCCTGCAGTCGGCGAAGGCTAAGACAACCGCGCTGATCACCGAAACGACGAGTAAGCCGCAGTCCGCCGAAGCCAACGAACAGAACGATTCCGCTGCGCAGGCTGCTCCAGCCGACAGCACGATCTACCGCATGGACAGCGACGCCCCGATTTCCGACCAGCAGCGCTTGAGCCGCTTGAGCCCGCGCCGCTGGCTGAGGCTGAGGCGAAGCATGAAGAAGAACGCGCCAAAACTCGCCCTCGGCTTCCCGGGCATGGTCACACTCTTCCTCACCTTCATCATCTATTCCTCCAGCTTCTCGGCATACGACGTCTCCGTTGTCGCCATGACCCAAGCTCACCACATCGACGCAGCATCCGGTGTCTATCTGGCCATCTACTCGGCCGGTTCGCTAGTCGGCGCCATCATTTACGGCTCACGCTCGTGGCGCATGCCGCTGTGGTCGCGCCTGCTGACCATGATGCTCCTGCTCGCCCTGGGCTTTGGTTTGATCGACGTATGCAAGGACGACCTCATCCTCTTCGTCCCGGCAGCATTCATCGCCGGCATGGTGATTTCCCCAGTCTTTGCAACAGTCAACATGATCGTGGAAGATACCGTTCCTGGTACCTTCCTCACTGAAGGCTTGAGCTGGCTGAACACCGGTTCTGCGGTGGGTAACTCCATCGGCTCGGCAGCAGTTGGCGTGGTGCTCGACCACTTCGGCTACCAATGGTCCTTCATGATGCCGTGGGTTTCCGTGCTGTTCGCGGCCCTCTTCGTGATGGCAACACACCCGAGCGTGGTGCTCGAGCTCGCCTCTTACATCCGGTTGCGCATCCGAGAATTGCGACAGGTAGCGTAAGGAGCGAAAGCGAATAAGCAGGTTGGTAATCTTGAGAAATACAAGAATTTCTCCAGATTACCAGCCTGTTTCCAGTTCAGGGCAGGCGCACGGGTAGGCTGGAAGAGTTGACGAGACTATCACACATGCGAGCACTGTGAACACGCACAGTACCGCCGATAGCACGACAGAGCTAGCAACCGACGTAAGCACAGGCAACTGGTGCTAGCGCTCTGTTGGATGATACCTACAAGCTAGTGCGACTGGCACTGGCCCGAGCGGAAGTTCTGTAGTTGCTGACGGACTTTCGCCAAAGAGAAAGAAAAATATAGAAATGGTTCGAAATCATTCAGTCCATTCCTCCAGGGTGCATCGTGCGAATTCCGCATCGCGCAGCACGCGCCTGGCAGGCCACTCCACCCATCGAACGGGTGCTGCTCACGGCAATGCTGCAGTTCATTCGCGCAAATACGGCCGTCGCGCGCAGGGAAGAATCCCAATGAAGCCGCTGCCAGTGCCGAATGAAAACCAAGTGCCGAAGGATGACTCCGAGCTCGTAGCGCCACCAAAGTACCGTCGCGGCAGCATGCGTATCGTCGCTCTCGGTGGTTTGGGCGAAATCGGCCGCAACATGAACACCATCGAATACAACGGCCACCTGCTGCTCATCGATTGCGGTGTTCTCTTCCCTGACTCCCAGCAGCCAGGCGTTGACCTGATTTTGCCGGACTTCTCCTACATTCGCCCACGCCTGAACAAGGTGGATGCGCTCGTGCTCACCCACGGCCATGAGGACCACATTGGCGCTGTTCCTTACCTGCTGCGCGAGAGGCCAGATATTCCGCTCTACGGCTCCTCCCTGACCTTGGCATTCGTACAGGCAAAGTGCGAAGAGTTTGGAATTAAGCCAATCTGCCACGTGGTAGACGATAAGGACACCGCCAAGGTAGGCCCGTTCAACTTGGAGTTTATTTCGGTGACGCACTCCATCCCGGACGCTTTGGCTGTTGCTGTCTCCACTCCAGCAGGCCGCTTGATTGACACTGGCGATTTCAAGATCGACCCGCTTCCTATCGACCACCGCATCACCGACTTGCGCGAATTCGCCAAGCAAGGTGAAAAGGGAGTGGACCTGCTCATGGCAGATTCCACCAACGCCGAAATCAAGGGCTTCGTCAAGCCGGAGAGCTCCATCACGCCAGCTCTTGACCACGCCTTTGCTACTGCTCGTCGCAAGATCATTGTGGCCAGCTTCTCCTCGCATGTTCACCGCGTTCAGCAAGTGGTGGATGTGGCACACAAGTATGGCCGTAAGGTCGTGTTCGTCGGCCGCTCCATGGTTCGCAACATGGGTATCGCCGCTGACCTGGGCTTCCTGAAGCTTCCTGAGGACACTGTTGTTGACCTGCGCGATGCACAGAAGATTCCGGATACGCAACTGGTGTACATGTGCACTGGTTCGCAAGGTGAGCCTCTTGCCGCGCTGGGCCGTATTGCCAACGGCAACCACCCAACCATTCAGGTCAACGAGTTTGATACCGTCATCCTCGCTTCCTCGCTCATTCCAGGCAATGAGAGCGAAGTGTACCGTGTGATCAACCAGCTGACCAGCTTGGGCGCTCAAGTGATCAACCGCGATAACGCAGCCATTCACGTTTCCGGCCACGCTGACGAAGGCGAGTTGCTCTACCTGTACAACATCGTTCAGCCAAAGAACGCCATGCCAATCCACGGTGAATCCCGCCACCAGGTGGCCAACGGCTTGATCGCTATCAAGACGGGCGTTGACCCACAGAATGTGGTTCTCGCCCGCGATGGCGATGTGGTCGACCTCTACCAGGGCAAGGCTGCCATCGTCGGCTCGGTTCCATGCCACTACGTGTATGTGGACGGTTCCTCGGTGGGTGAGCTGACCGATGAAGAACTCGAAAAGCGTAAGATTTTGGGCACTGAAGGCTTTGTGTCGAGCTTCGTCGTCGTCGATACGCGCATCAACAAGGTGGTGAAGGGCCCTCGCATCTTCCTCAACGCTGTTGCTGAAGATGAAGAGGAGTTCGCCGCTGTTCGTGACGATGTGACCGACACTTTGGAGCGAGCCATGCAGGACGGCACTACGGATACTGGCCGCTTGCAGCAGGTGATGCGCCGCACTTTGGGTTCGTGGATTGCCCGCGAATTGCATCGCCGCCCCATGATCGTTCCTGTGGTGACCGACTTGGCAGTGAAGTCAAAGAAGTAAGTCCAAGAAGTAAGTTGCCAGGACCGCGCATAACCGAAGAAAGTTTGTGGGGCACTTGACTGAGAGCAAAAACAGCAGTGAAAACTCGAGGTCGGGTGTCCCACTGTGTAGCATGTGTAAGAAATCACTGATGAAAGGGGCAGCATGCCAGGAGTGAACCTGACGCGCGTGGAAGCCGAAGAGCGCTTTGCCACCGTGTCCAACCCTCGTTACTGGGTTAACGTTGACCTCACCAAGGGTGACGAGACCTTTGTCTCCCACACTAAGGTGACGTTTGATGCCGTCGCAGGCCGTTCGACCTTCCTCGACCTCGTGGCAGCAGAAGTTCGTTCTGTGCGCCTGAACGGCAAGGACCTCGACCCGAAGGCTGTGTTCGCAGATTCTCGCATCCAGCTTGATAATCTTGAGGAACACAACGAGGTCGAAGTCGACGCACTCGCCATTTACTCGCACACTGGCGAAGGCTTGCATCGCTCCGTCGACCCGACCGACGGCAATGTTTACCTCTACACTCAGTTCGAGGTTCCGGACGCTCGCCGCGTTTACTCTGTTTTCGACCAGCCAGACCTCAAGGCTGTGTTCTCCTTCACCGTCACTGCGCCAGAATCGTGGACTGTTCTGTCCATCATGCCGGGCACAGCTGAGCAGGTGGAAGGCGAAACCGAGGAGGGCACTCTCACTGGTGGCAAGAAGGAAGGCATCAAGCGCTGGACCTTCGAAGACACTCCAAAGATGAGCTCCTACCTCACCGCCATCATTGCTGGTCCTTACGCTTCTTGGCACACCGAGTACAACAATGAGGATGGCCGCGTGGTGCCAATGGGCATCTACACTCGCCAAAGCCTCAAGGCTGGAATGGATCGTGACGCCCAGTACCTCTTCGACGTCACCAAGGCCGGCTTCGCCTTCTACGCCAAGACGTGGAACGTGCCTTACCCATACGCCAAGTATGATCAGATTTTCGTGCCAGAATATAACGCTGGCGCTATGGAAAACATTGGTACGGTGACCATTCGCGACCAGTATGTGTTCCAGTCCAAGGTGACTGACGCTCTGGTTGACCGCCGTGATGAAACCATCCTGCACGAGCTTGCACACATGTGGTTCGGCGATCTGGTCACCATGAAGTGGTGGAACGACCTGTGGCTCAACGAGAGCTTCGCTGAGTTCATGTCCACCCTGTGCACCGCTGAAGCAACCCAGTGGAAGAGCGAATGGGCTACCTTCACCTCCGGCGAGAAGAGCTGGGGTCAGGCTCAGGATCAGCTGCCAACCACCCACCCTGTGGTGGCAGAAATCAACGACCTTCACGACACCGAAGTGAACTTCGACGGCATCACCTACGCCAAGGGCGGCTCGCTGCTCAAGCAGCTCATGGCTTATGTGGGCCGTGACAAGTTCTTCGAGGGCATCCACAACTACCTGGTCAAGTACCAGTACTCCAACGCAACCCTGGCTGACCTGCTCGCTGAGCTGGAGAAGACCTCCGGCCGCGATATGAAGGCCTGGAGTGAGAAGTGGCTGGAAACCTCCGGCGTCAATACCTTGCACTCCTTGGTGGAGACTGACGAGAACGGCGTCATCACCGAATTCGAAATTCGCCAGACCGCTGACGTCGACCACCCAACTCTTCGCCCACACCGCCTGCGCGTTGGCTTCTACAACATGCAGGATGGCTCTGTGGTGCGCACCTCCCAGGTCGAGCTCGACATCGACGGCGCTTGCACCAAGGTTCCAGCACTCGTGGGCCAGAAGCGTCCAGACTTCATTCTGCTCAACGATGATGATCTGACGTATGCCAAGCTGCGCTTCGATGAGGATTCGTTGAACTTCCTCGTCGAGCATCTCACTGATTTCGCTGACCCTGAGGCTCGTGCAACCTCCTGGCTGGCTCTGTGGGATATGACTCGCGACGCCGAGCTGCCAGCAAAGACCTTCGTTCAGACTTCTTTGAAGGCTTTGGCTACCGAGACCCAGTCCACCACTTTCCGTTACGCTCTGTCTGAGGTTCAGAAGGCTGCCGCTTACTACGTTGCTCCTTCCGAGCGCGAGATGGTGCTCTCCGATGCCGCTCGCGAAATGTGGCGTTTGGCTCTGCTCAAGCCAGGTTCTGACGAGCAGTTCCAGCTGGTGGGCGCTTGGCTGAGCTTGGCCGCTGACCCTGCCTTTGCTGCTGAGAGCAAGGCTCTGTTGGCTGGCACTTCTTCGATGAAGGGCCTCGAGGTGGATAACAACCTGCGTTGGTCCATCCTGCGCGCTCAGGCTCGCGTTGGCCTGATCGGCGACTTCGAAATCGAAGAGGAGCTCGCTAAGAACGACACCACTGAGAACCGCGAGTTCGCCATGGGTGCTCGTGCTGCTAAGCCAACTCCTGAGGCGAAGGCGTGGGCTTGGGATGAGGCTTTGCACGATAGCAAGCTCACCAACGCTCAGATTGGCGAAGTGGTGAACGGCTTCTCCTCCAACTCTGACCCGAAGCTCTACGCCGAGTATGTGGATAAGTTCTTCGACACCATCAACTGGATTTGGGAGAACAAGAGCTTCCACATGGCTGAGAACATCATCAACCCTCTGCGTGGTGGCGGCTTGTACCCTCACTTCGCTGAGGCTGGCAAGCTCGTCGAGGCTGGTAACGCTTGGTTGGATAAGAACCCTGATGCCGCTCGCGCACTTCGCCGTATGGTTCTCGAAAACTTGGATGGCTCTCGTCGTGACCTTCGTGTTCGCGCTTATAACACGACCCTTGACGAGTGAGTTAGCCAAGTGAGCTAGCCGAGTGAGCTAGTCTTACCTGCCAGCTTGGGCAGGACGGCTTGAGATTACCACTGCCGTTCCTCACCCCAAGCAGGGGAGATCAGGTGTGCGAAAAAGCCCGCTGTACCAAGTACAGCGGGCTTTTGCATACGCGGATGAGGCCAACAGCTCAGATGACTTCAGCGCGCTGATAATCTGAAGCGATGCGAGGCTTAAGCAGGGAAGTTAGCAACGGCGCCGTGAGTTTGGTCGAGGCCTTCATACAGCGGGAAGTTTTCAGCCAAGCGGGCAGTACGCGCGCGCAGAGCTTCAACATCAGCAGACTGGCCGTCACGCAGAGCAGTGGCAATAACGTCAGCGACCTCTTCAAACTCGGCAGCACCAAAACCGCGCGTTGCCAAAGCAGGCGTTCCAATGCGCAGGCCAGAAGTGACCTTAGCTGGACGAGGATCCCATGGCACAGCATTGCGGTTGACGGTGATGCCAACCTGGTCGAGGAGGTCTTCCGCCTGCTGACCGTCCAAGGAAGAATTGCGCAAGTCAACGAGGACCAGATGAACGTCAGTGCCGCCAGTCACCAGGCTAATTCCAGCGTCCTTCACATCATCAGCGAGAAGGCGAGAAGCCAAAATCTGAGCGCCTTGCAGTGTGCGACGCTGACGGTCCTTGAACTCTTCGCTCATGGCAATCTTGAAGGCTACTGCCTTACCAGCAATGATGTGCATAAGCGGGCCACCCTGCTGACCAGGGAAGACTGCCGAATCGAGCTTCTTGCCGAATCGTGCAGCATCGCGAGAGAGCAGCATTCCCGAGCGTGGGCCGCCGAGAGTTTTGTGAATAGTGGTGGAAACGACATCGGAATACTCCACTGGGTTAGGGTGCAGGCCAGCAGCAACAAGGCCAGCGAAGTGAGCCATATCCGTCCACAAGTAGGCGCCAACTTCATCAGCAATATCACGGAAAGCTTGGAAATCAAGCTGGCGAGGGTAAGCAGACCAGCCAGCAATGATCATCTTCGGGTGAGTTTTCAGCGCCTGCTCGCGAACCATATCCATATTGATGCGGTAGGTTTGCGGGTCCAGACCGTAAGAAACCATGTGGTAATTCTTACCAGAGAAGTTGATTTTCATGCCGTGAGTCAAGTGACCACCATGAGCCAAAGCCAAGCCCATCACCGTGTCGCCTGGCTCAACGAGAGCGTGATAGACGGCTGCATTGGCCTGAGCACCAGAATGAGGCTGAACGTTGGCATAGTCAGCGTGGAAGAGAGCCTTTGCACGCTCAATGGCGAGGTTTTCTACCTTGTCGACTTCCTGGCAGCCGCCATAGTAGCGACGGCCCGGGTAGCCTTCGGCGTACTTATTCGTCAGAACAGAGCCCATGGCTTGCATGACGGCGCGAGGCACGAAGTTCTCCGAGGCGATCATCTCCAGGTAGGTTTGCTGGCGGTGCAGTTCGGAGTCGAGAACGGCGGCGACGTCAGGGTCGACGACGGAGATAGGCTCGTTGAGCAGGTTGTTTGGAGTGTGTTCCTGAGGCATGCTCTCTTCTTTCTCTTGCTTTCTCTTACGTCTGATGTGCGCAAGGGTTGGAGCTCACGGTTGGTTGGTTTGTGTCGCCACCGGCTTGTGTCGCCACCGGCTTGTGTCGCCACCAGCTTGTGCACCAGCTCAGCTCGCGCAGGCGATAGGCAAAATTCTACCGGATAAAGCTACGCCCACGTTTCGCACCCAAAGAAGAAAGCTTCCACTTTGCTCTCACCTCGCCGGGCAAGCCTGCGGCTACTCTATAAGCAGAAGAGTTTCATAAAGGAGGGCACACATGCCACGTCTGTTCGGAACTGACGGCGTTCGAGGAGTCGCCAACCAAGAGCTCACGCCGAAGATGGCGCTTGACTTGGGTGAAGCTGCTGCTCGCGTTTTAGGTAAGGATCACACGGGGGAGGGCCGTAAGCGCGCTCTCGTGGGGCGCGATACTCGCGTCTCTGGTGATTTCCTCTCCTCTGCTTTGGCTGCTGGCATGTCTGCTGGTGGTTTCGACGTCATTGATGTCGGCGTCATTCCCACCCCAGGTTTGGCTTATCTGTCTACTCAGCTCAACGTTGATTTTGCTGGTATCGTCTCGGCTTCTCATAACCCGATGATTTATAACGGCATTAAGTTCTTTGCTCGTGGTGGCTTCAAGCTTTCTGATGAGAAGGAAGACCAAATTGAAGCCATTCTGGGCCAAGATTGGCAGCGCCCAACAGGCAAGAACGTGGGCCGTATTCACCACGATTCTCAAACCCCAACCCAGATGTACCGCGAGCATATTGTGCGCTCGGCAACTGCTCAGGACCCTGCACCTTTGAAGGGTCTGCGCATTGTGGTGGATTGCGCCAACGGTGCAACGTCTGCTGTTGCTCCTGATGTTTTGCGCGAGGCCGGTGCTGAGGTCATCGTCATCAACGCCTCTCCTGATGGCTACAACATCAATGAGAACGCTGGTTCTATGCATCCGGAGCAGCTGCAGGCGATGGTCGTTGCTGCGAAGGCGGATATGGGTGTTGCTTGCGATGGTGATGCTGACCGCTGCTTGGCTGTGGACGGTAAGGGCAACCTCGTTAACGGCGACCAGATTATGGGAATTCTGGCTCGCGCGCTGAAGAATGAGGGCAAGCTCAACCATGACACTCTCGTGGTGACAATCATGAGCAATTTGGGCTTAAAGCTCGCCCTGCGCGATATGGGCATCAGGACTGTTCAGACGGCTGTTGGCGACCGTTATGTTCTGGAGGAAATGCTGGCTCATGATTACACGCTGGGTGGCGAGCAGTCTGGCCATGTGATCAACCGCCAGTTTGCCACGACTGGTGATGGCACGTTGACTGCTTTGACGCTGGCTCACGAGGTGTGCAAGTCGGGCAAGAGCTTGGAAGAACTTGCCGCTGACTTCCCACAGCTTCCTCAGGAGCTCATCAACGTTCGCGTTCCTCGCAAGAATGAGGCCAATACAGACCCTGAGATTCGCAAGGCGGTTGAGGAGCAGGAGAAGGTTCTGGGCGAGACTGGCCGTGTGGTTTTGCGCGCGTCGGGCACGGAGCCTTTGGTTCGTGTGATGGTGGAAGCTGCCAGCGATGAGCAAGCTACTGAGGTGGCTCAGAAGCTCGCTGCCGTCGTTGCTGACCGTTTGGCGTAAGCTCGCCGTTGTTGAGCCTCGCCGTCACCTCTCGGCGCGGTTCAAAGCCGCTTGTAGCGGCACGCTGTTGTAAGGAGTGCTATGGCTTTCTCAGGCCCTATTGATAAGCAGCTCAACCACGAGGTGGAGGGCATGCTCAAGCGTTTCCCAGACGGATTGTTGCCTATCGTGAGCCTGGGAGAGCCCGTTTTGCGCGCCGAATGGCAGGAGTACACCGGCCAGCTGTCCAGCAAAACTCTGGCTAAGCTCATCAAGGCGATGCGCAAGACGATGGTGGAAGCTCCGGGCGTTGGCCTGGCAGCCCCTCAAATTGGCTTGCCGTTGGCTTTCGCTGTCGTTGAGGATCACGTCGTCGACCTTTCCGACCTTGACGCTCAAGATTATCAGTCCGATTCTTCCCTCGACGCCAACTCTTCCTCTGCGGCTGGTTCGGATGTCGACGAGGCTTTCGACGCTGAGGCTTTCGACGCTGAGGATTATGAGGATGAGGATTACGACGAGGATTACGACGGTGAAGAGCTCGACATGCTCACCCCGCAAAACGACCCTCGCGAAGTCGCGGAATTCCCCTTCCATGTGATTATCAATCCGGTGTATAAGCCGATCGGTGAGAAGACGGCAAGCTTCTACGAAGGCTGCCTCTCCATGCCTGGTTATCAGGCAGTGCGCAAGCGCTGGCTGGATATTGAAGCAACCTGGTATGACGAGAAGGGCATGAAGCACAGTGAAAATCTTCATGGCTGGCCGGCTCGTATTTTCCAGCACGAAACTGACCACCTTTCTGGCGAAGTCTACATTGACAAGGCAGAAACGCGCTCGCTGGCTACTGACGAGAATTTGGGCGAGCTGTGGTGGGATCCGCGCCTGATGGACGAGGCGAGGGCAACTCTCGGCTTCTGAAGCTACGCGAGGGCTGAGCACAAGCTGAGTGATCCGAGATTATCACTGCGATGAGCGCTGAACCGTGTGGTTCAGCGCTTTTTTTACCGTGAAAACTGTAGAGGCAACTGCGCAATCTGTCCGTGAGACCGGCGCGAAGGGCGGGCCTAAACCGTGAAACCGTTCACGAACAGTGCGCGCACGCTAAACCACAGGTTCGAAGCGTTATCGTGTAAGGTCGAATTGCGCAGAGGGCTCAACATCATCATCAACAGCAATAAGAACGTTGCTAAAGTGATCAGGCCCACAAAGGAGTGAACCAGAGCAAGCCCGCGCGTCTTCGTCAAGCCGAAGCGGTGATGAGGTGAATCTGGCAAACTACGCGCCCACGCCTGGGCGAGGAGCGCGCCCAAAACCGCAAGAAGGGCAAAAGCCCAGGCAAAATCGGCGAGATAGCGCAGTGATAATCCTGCGTAGTACGAGTCGAAAGCGCACAACAAAAGGCCCAGCAACCACAAGCCAGAAACCAAACCCACCAAGTGCTTGGCGCGAAGCTGACGCCACGCCACCAGCGTGATCAGCGCGAGCAAAGTAAACGGGATCAGCCACAGCAGTCCGCCACTCCACTGCTCCTCATACTGCCACGAGCTCAACGGGGTAGCCGCAATACCCAAGAAGGGGAAGTGAGCCGAGAATTTCACCGGAATGAGCAAGTAATAGTACATAATCGGCGCGAGCAAGTTAAGTGGCTCTTTATACGTCGTCAAATCGATGACGGTGAGCTGATACTTGTTGCCAAAGTCAGTAAACGAGCCGAAACGCCAGTAATTGTAAGCCAAGAACGGCAGGAAAGTGAGCAGGCCGGTGAGGATGACACTCGCATCATTTGTCAGCGATTGCCAGCGTAACTGACGCGCCTTGCCACCGTCCTTCTTCCAGGCGTTCGCCTGAAGCCAGGAGAAGAAGACGCCACGGCGAATCTCCGGCCAAAAGATCACAAACGCCAACAACGCCGTTGCTACCAAGTGCGGGCGGGCGCCAATATTCGCGGCGAGCAGCAGCGTTCCCCACACCAGGTGCGGGCGGGAAACATAGGTGATGGTGAGCTCCGGATGCGTTGACCACAAGGCTTGAGCCTGGCGCTTGTTTGTGGCGAGGTGTGCGTAGGTGGCAAACTCTTGAGCAGAGGTACGAGGAGAGCTCACACTTGCCGATGAGCTCGTGCGGCAAGCAGCACTAAGACGCGAAGGCTTGTGCCAGCGCACCTCCTTCGAGCTCGCCAGCGGAGGGTAGACTCCATCGCTCAAGGCCCACGGGCGGGTGATGAGCTTATCGCGCGGTGACAATCTTAAGAGCAGGGAAGCGGGCAAAACATGACGAGCGAGCCACGAGCGTTTGCCAGGACGAACTCCCACCACCACGCGACGAGCCGACAGCCAGCACCACAAGCCTTGGAAAACCAGCAGCACGCCGAGGGCCACCGGAGTGGCGTAAAAATCAGGCTTAAACAACAGGAAGAACAGGTTCGAGCCGGTCATCACGCCAAAGAAGAGCATCAACGCCATACCCAAACTCGTCTGTGGGAAATAGCGCTGAATCAGGCGGCTGACGAGCAGTACACACCAGACGCTGAGCAGGAAAAGCGTGAGCAGAACAGCATCCGTCGCTGGTAATCCGTAGCCCTGCCCGCCGTTAAAGAGCATGGTGAGCAGCTCAAAGGGTACGAAGAAGAGCAGAGCGGGGAGCAAGCCGAAGTACACGTACCAGCGGCCACCCCAAAACACGTGATCCCAAAACACAGGAGCCACACCCTCGGAGAGCATTTGAGCGCGCAAAGCCATAGAATACGGGTTGCGAGCTTGGGCAAGCTGGTCAGGAACAGGAAGGTCCAGCCAAGGATGCCCGTGAATCAGCGCGTCGGCAAGGCGAGCGTACTGGTCCTGCTCGTAGGTGTAATTGCCAATCGTTGGCTTCACTGGCCCAATATTCGTACCACCCAACAAGATTGGCACCACAATGGCAGCCAGAGCGAGAGGAGCAAGCCCCACGCAGATGAGTGCCAGCTGAGCCGGGCTGCGCGGGTTGTAGCGACGACGGTAGAAGGCTGAGCGTGGGTCGACAAAACAGATGATGAACAGCGCGACGAAAACCAGAAGAGAAACGCGAAGAGGGCTGATGCTAAAAGGCGGGCGGTCGTTGAGGCGCAACGAGCCAAAAGCAAAAGTCGAGCCCAGGGGAGCTTGGAACCACAAGCGCAAAGCTTGAACGCGCTGATGGGGGTTATTGAGCGCATCTACCTTCAAGTAACTCGAAGCTTCAACGCCAGGAGCGTAAGTCTGCTCTTCACCCGTTACCCACTGGTTCGAACCGACGGGAAGCACTTGCACGCGCACCCCAACCCACCACTGCCTCTCGCCGGCAACCTTTGCATCGCTTTCCGTGCTACTACCCACGAGCTCGGCGGAGGAGTCGGGAGTGTATTGAGGGGTGGAAACGACATGAACCATGTCAATCGGGTCGGAAAACTCATAGCCATCAATCGGCTTGACCTCAACGTAGCTCTTCTGCCCGTCAATCACCGTGAAAAGCTCAGAACTCGAACGCTGTAGGCCAGAAGAGTAAGTGACGCGCACTGACTGCGGGTCAAGAGCGCGAGGGGAGGAGAAGCTTTGCCAGAAGCGAATGTTGAAAACGAAGATTTCCACCAGCAAAATCACCAAAACGGCGCACAAAAGCGAGATCGCCAGACCGCGACGCCGACGCAACCATGCTTTCGCGCGGGCAATGCGCGCGGAATTATTGTCGGGCGTGTCTCTTGTCGTGGCAATCTTGAGGCCAGTGCCTTGAGGTGATTGTGCAGTACTCACGACCTCGATTCTACCGATTCAGCAAGAGCAGGGCTCGAGGAGAGTTTGAAACGGTTATAGTTGAAGCAGTGGCTTAACACGAAACAGCCACTTGCCAGGAGGGCGAGTGATGATGCAAAAGGATCATGGTGAAGATTCTCATCAGTATGTCAAGTTTGTGGAGGATCCTGCCCTACTGAGCACGCATCTGCACCAAGGTTTAGAGCGGATTATGCTTCTCGCGCCGCTCAGTACCCCGATTCCGCTGACCACGACCATGCGCGTGTACGATCCGGTTGACGGCCAGCCTCAGGGGGTGCGATTCGGTTGGCTTCAGCTGCCTTCCGACAAGGCGCAGTTTGAGCTGGGCTACTTCTTCCTCGGTGAACCTCACCGGCTGAGCGAGGTGCAGAAAGAAGACCTGCGCGAGCTGGAGAAAATGTACCTGCGCGTGATGGGCGAGCAGTCGGGTAAAAGGCTGATTTTTGACCTCACGCACTTGGGTAACTTGAAGGAAATGCCTGCCCTGACCGCGGATAACGTGTGGATGGCTTGGCGTAACACTGATTTTGACTTTTCGACTTGGGCTGAGCGCTTCAACACTTGTGAACAGCCCGAGCAGCCGGTGAGCGCGGCCGACTTTGTGGACGAGCAGGGTAGGTCGTACTGGTTCCATCGCATCGCCCTTGGCGACTCGCTGGGCAACATTCATACGGCTAATGCTGAGCCGGAGGAGGACGCTCAGCAGGGTAAGTGTGCTCTCGCCTTTTCCCGGATTGACAGTACGCAGGATTTCGACTCTGTTCGTGCGTGGCTGCCTGCGGAGAAGGCCAGTGCGAAGGCGAAAGCGCGTTTTGACGCTCAACTGCGCAATGACAAGCCTTTCGAGGTAGATCTGGATTCGCAAGTGCAGGTGAGTGAGGAGGGCTTCACTCGTTTTGGTTTGTGGGATCCGTTGAAGTTTGAGGATTCTAGTAGGGCTCGTTTGTTTGAGTATGCTCAAACCATTCCTGATGATGTGAACATTATGCAGGATGATTATCAGGCCCGTGCGGTCGGCAATGCTCACTCTCAGGCGCAGCTGATTCGCCAGATGAACCAGATGCTGGGCTGGGATGAAGGCAATGAGCAGGTTGGTGAGGCTTACGAGTCTGACCAGGGCCCCGAGTTTGATGAAGCTGACCAAGCTGATAACTACGGTTCCAACCCGTGGGGAACTGCTCTGCGCTCATTCGATGAGAATGAGGCAAGTGACGAGAGCGGTGAGAGCGACCAGCCTAACGAGCGCGATACATACGGCGAAGCTGCTGCAAGTACAACACATACCACGAGTGCGGCCAGTGCCTCTGAACCGTTGGCTCGCCATCGCATTTTCACCTCGAGCCTGAGTGAAGAAGACGAGCCTTACCATCTGGTTTCCCCGAACTATGTGGGTGGCGAACCGACCCTATTCAACTATGAGGATATGGAAGACGAGGACACCTCCTTCACTACACCTCAGGTTGACCAGGCTGATCAGAGTGGTTTCACTGGTAATACGAATGGCGACGCCAACAACGCATCTTCTGACAACGCGGACTCGAACAGCTCTGATACTGATAGCAGCACGAACTCGGCACATGTCAACGCTACTGGCAGTTCTGACGATGCTACTTCTGGCAATGCCACTTCTGACGGTTTAAATAACGCAGATGGCTCGAGCACTTCCAACAGTGCTGATAATGCTCACAGCTCGAGCAACACCGCCAGCTCCCATACTGCAGACAGTGCCAACGAGGAAGACCCATGGGAAGCAGAACTGAGAAGGCAATCTCAGTTCGCCACCATTGACTTCTTCAGCGAAGAAAAAGACAACGCAGTACGCAGCAACAACACGGACCTCCCTGAAGACTGGTGGGACCATAACGCCAAGCCTGAGGAGAAGAGCGAACGAGATTTCTCCACCTACTCTTCTGACGACTCCGCCTACGAAGACGCTGACTTCTCCGCGCGCAACTTCTACGCCATGGACGACAGCTCCGCCCCATCAGATGACGACGAAGACGACTCCGACGATGATGACGACGATTCCTTCGTTCCTCGCTCCTGGGTTTCCAAGCTTCTCAGTTCAGAAGACGAAAAAGTAACCCTGTGGTCGCGCAAACTCCAGCCGTCAGTGCGAAAGACGAAGAGGCCACAGGAAGGCAAGCACTTCCTCACAGAGCGTGCAGGAATTCTCGCTCACGGCAGCATCGTTCTGGGCAGGGAGAATGTTGAACTGGGCCAATGGTTCCGCACTGCCGACGGCTTCTCCATTTCCGGTTTGCGCATGCACTTGCCTGTCGAAATGCAAACGAACTTGGACTATCGCGACGCCCTGGCAATCTCCCTGTTCTATATGGCTATTTTGCCATTGCAGGCTTTACGCGCCTCAGGAGCAGACACCGGCGTGGGAACGATAGGGTTGAGGGGCTTGGGTGGCCGCTACATTTTCGCCGACCTGCGCAACCTCACCACCGTGCGCGCTATGAGCAAGGTGTATCACCAAATCACCGGCTTGCGCAAAACCGGACTGATTATCACGTCCAGCGAATGGTACTTTGTCAATCTGGTGCGCCACTGTGCTCGCGAGCTGGACACCCTGTTCAAAGATGGCGTTGAGGACGAAGTGGAGGCCACCTGGCCAGGAAACGGAATGTTCGGCGTCAAATTTACCGAGCAGACGTATGACCCCACCGCCCACCAAGCTATCGCCACTATCGATGCGGCAATTAACGAGTTCGCTTCCACCTGGGTAATGGCTTCGCGCGCGCTGCCGAGCCTGCTCAACATCCCCAGCGACTTGCGTTTCAGCCCAGCCGAGTTCTCCTCGCTGGTGGAAACGGTGCTCAATGACCCGTCATTGTGCGGTTATTCGCATGCTCTCAGCTCGATCCACGACGCCATGCAGCCGGTGAAGAAGGAGCTGGAAGACCAAGACGACAGCTGGGTGTACGGAGTATGGCCTGCCAAGGACGGTGACGGTAAGGAGGACACTCTGCCTCTGCCAGTCGACCACCCGGAGCTTCTCGACCCGAACTGGCTACATGTGGCGAACTACCCGTATATCGGCAGGCGTACCGCTCAGATTTGGGAGAAGCGCGTGCCGCTGATCACCACTCAGATGGCTGAAGCCGTGGAACGCGAACAGAGCGAATGGGCTTTCCGCATGTCCCTGTCCACGCTGATGGCCGAGATGGATGCGCCGATTGACCTCGCTCCTCTCTTCCACGTGCATGTGGCACAGGGACGTATGGTCATTGTGCTGCATATGGTCAATCCTGACCGGTGGCCGGATTTCCGCTTCCGCGTTGCCGACGAGGACGGGACGGTGGAGATGGAGAGCTTGAGTGGCAAAGAGCGTACGCTCGCAGCTCTCGACTACACGCTCAAAGTGGGAGGAATGATCGCGGCTGTGGCCTTTGGCATCACGCCCTCGCTCACAGAGGTGACGGTGAATGTGCAAGGCTTCTTCCAGATGTCACGCACCTTCATTCATTCCCCGCTCTTCTCGTCCATGTTGCAGGGCAACTCCTCGCACCCAGGGCCGATGGGTTTGCAGATGATGGATATTCCTACCGAGGTTCCCGATTCCTTGGTCAAGCAGGTGGATGACCAGAAGAAGTGGACTACTGATGACATCATTTCCGCCGCGGAGAAGGCCTTGGAAAACAATGAGGAGGCTCAGGCTGCGGCGAATATGAGTGAGGAGGAGCTCGCCAAGCTCATGGGCCATGCGGGTTCTGACAGCGCTGAAAGTTCTGACAGCGCTGAAAGTTCTGACAGCGCGGATAATGCTGACAGCATGGCCGCTGAACCTCACGGTTCCAACCCGACCGGCGCGCAAGCTGACATCGCCACGCACGACACCACTGAGGACGGCAAGCACCTGCGCGTGCTCTCCGCCGAAGAGCAGACGGGCATCGACTTGTGGGACCTGACCATGGTCAGCGACAGGTTAAAGCGTGACGAAGCTCTCGAGATTATCAACACAGTGGGTTTGAAAGATCCTCGCAACAATCTGTTCGCTCATGCTCTGTACTCGATGTTGGACAATGGTAATCTTCAGGCAATTGAGCCTGTAGAACGCTCGACGAGCATGTCCTTCAGGCCTTCGGGTGCCGGCGAGCTTCCAGAAACGTCGAGGCGCGAGCTTTCCCCTCAGATGGCGAAGACTCTTGGCGCCCAGTCGCTCTCTGACCTCGCCATTGAACGCGACAAGATGTACGAGGATATCGCCCAGCAAATCGAAACCATCTGCGACCAGGCGGCCAGCCGCATGATGAGCGCGCGCGACGCTTCCAAAGAGGTGCAGCGCTACCTGGAGGAGTTCCCTGACCCGGAGCTGCTCGAGCAGAAGAACGACATTTTCCAGGCGATTTTCGATGGCAAGAGCTACAAGGTATCCGACACGATCAGCCACGAGCTCGCCACCTTCTACCAGCAGCTGTCCCTCTTTGCGGCGAATAATGTGATCAACTCGCAGGATGAAGCAGTTGTGGAGTACCGTCGTAACTTCCTCGAAGCGGTGGATCGCGCCCGCTACCTGTGGGACCGCAACCCTCGTGTGAAGGCTCGTTACTTCGTTGACTACGCTCAGCGCTTGCGCTACAACCAGGTACATATGGTGCCGTTGCACGAGCAGCAGGAGAAGCTGAATGCCAAGCGTGTGGCTCATCATTTGAGGCCGCTGCCGCTCACGCAAGTGATTCCCATTCCGGAGAATCTGTTCGCTTGTGTCGACCTGATTTTCCGCTATGCTGATGCTTTCGGCGTGGACGGGCTGGGGAAGCTGGCCAGCGATTGGATGATTGAGCATTCTCCAGCTATCCCGACGAGCCACTACCTGCAGGGTGGGCTGATGCACTCGCATAGCGACGATGAGTCGGCTTTGCACGCGGTGTTTAACGGCATCAGCACTTCTCTTAATGCGCGCGATGCGGCGGCTGGTTACGACACGTTGAGCGTGATTTTGTGCAAGATGACGCCGGATATTGCGGTGGCTTGCTCTTTGCGTGCGCTCGAGCTGTCGGGAGATTTGCCGGGTAGCTTCCGTGAGCATTTGAACACGAACCTTCAAATGGCTCGCGACTTGTGCCAGCGTCGTGGTTTTGTCGAGCCGCAGGAGGATGAGATTACTGATATTCTGCGCAACTTTGGCATCCCGATGTGGCCGGCGGTGGAGGACCAGATGATGGTCTCGCTTTCGGCTTACGCGCTGGTGGAGGCTGGGCTTTTCGTTTTGGCACAGCCGCTTGTCGGCTCGGCTTTCGGCTCGGGTTGGGTTTTCCACAACGATGTTGACCAGAGCGCGGTTGACCAGCCAGGTACTGATTCGGAAATTCAGATGTTGGCGAAGCGTTACTTCCTGACATCTTTGGGACGCTAGGGGCTCATATGGCTTCTTTCCAAGATTATCAGCAAGGCCTTTTCGACTTTGACGATGAGGCTCAGCCTTCTTCTGCGGTTGATGAGGCTCCCGATTCTGATACTCGCGATGAGGCTCAGCCTTCTCGCCCAGTTGATGAGGTGCTGGGCGAGCTCAATGGTAGCGATTCTGATATCACTACCTTGGGCGCTCTCGATTATCAGCACATGTCACTCGAGCAAGCTCGCCGAGCTCATGATCTGCTTGCTGGTTTCGTCTTGGAAGACCAAAAAGCGTATTACATCGATAACGCTCCGACGAGTTCGGACGCGGCTTTCGATGCGCGTTTGCGCGCTCTTCAACAAGTGGAGAAGCATTTCCCGCAGCTTGATACTGCTGATTCGCCGTCACACATCGTCGGTGGTGCAGGCTTAGAGCAGCTGCTGGAGCGCACGAGCGCCGACAACGTGAACGAAAGTGCCGCCAACGCGAGCGCTGACGCCGTCGACCCGGAGCTCGCCGCCACTGCCGCGAAGAACGACGCACCCACCGAGCAAGAGCAAAGCTCCGACTTCCCCGACATCGAGCACCCCACGCGCATGCTCTCCCTGGACGATGTGTTCAGCATCGAAGAACTGCGCTCCTGGTACGATTCCACTCGCCGCAGCCTCGAAGTGGGGGAGAATGAGCCGCTCGAAATGACCTGCGAGGTCAAAATTGACGGTCTCGCCCTCGACTTGATCTACGAAAACGGCATTCTCACCCGCGGTGAAACCCGCGGTGACGGGCGTATCGGCAAGGATATTACGACCAACATCAAGGCCATTCGCTCCATCCCGCAAAAGCTCGACGGCTCCCACGCGGACATCCCCGCCTTCCTCGAAGTGCGCGGAGAAGTCTTCCTCACCTTCGACTCCTTCAACGCCATCAACGCTAAGCGCGAGAAGGAAGGAGAGCCAGTGTTCGCCAATGCGCGCAACACGGCCGCAGGAACTTTGATGAATAAGAACGTGGATGTGCTGCGCGAGCGTAACCTTACCTTCTACGCTCACGGTATCGGCGCTATTCAATACAGCGCTGAGGAGAGTGAGCGTGGTGACGCCATGCTCGACCAGTCGCAAGCCTATGAACTGTACAAAGCCTGGGGAATCCCCACCTCGCCACATAACCGCGTGGTGACGAATTTCCAGCAAATCGAGGACATGATCGACTACTACCTCGAGCATCGTTACGACATTGAGCACCCTCTCGACGGCATTGTGGTTAAGGTCAACGATATTTCTCGCCAGCGTGAGCTGGGTGTGACGGCTCGCGCCCCTCGCTGGGGTATCGCCTACAAGTACCCGCCGGAAGAAGTGAACACGATGTTGGAAAACATCATCGTTCAAGTGGGTCGTACGGGACGAGTTACCCCAGTGGCAATCTTGAAGCCTGTGTCGGTAGCAGGCTCGACGGTGTCGCGCGCAACGCTGCATAACGAGCAGGAAATTAAGCGTAAAGGCGTGCTCATCGGCGACTTGATTACCGTTCGCAAGGCTGGTGACGTGATTCCGGAGATTGTTGGCCCGGTGCTGAGCTATCGCGCCAAGCATGCCAATAAGGTTCACGCTTTCACCATGCCCACCGTGTGCCCGGAGTGCGGCACCCCGTTGGTCCAGGAGAAGGAGGGCGACGTCGACTTGCGCTGCCCCAACGCCGAAACCTGCCCGGCACAGCTGGAGGAGAGGCTCATACATTTGGCTTCCCGCAAGGCTTTTGACATCGATTCGATGGGCGAGCAGGTAGCTTTGTGGCTGACCAATCCGGAGGCCAACCGTCCTGACAGCGTCGACTCGTACGACCCGTCCACCAAGATTATCAGCGTGGCGAAGGGTTCCGCGCCAGCCGCATACGTGCCCGCGCCAGGCCTGACGCTACCAGCCCCTCAGCAGCCGGTGCTGCGCAATGAAGCGGGCCTTTTCGCCCTCACTCCGGAAATGTTGAAGGACGTGTACAAGTGGGTGGAAATCCCGATTCAGGACGTGTGGGAGGTTGAGGTTGCTCAGCCGGACGGCACGGTCAAGAAGGTCAAGAAGCGCGCCAAGCGTGAGGGCTCAGGCCGCTTCCGCCGCGAGCGTGCCTTCTTCAACGAGGGCAAGCGTCATAAGAATGAGCAGGGTGAGGTTGTTGTTGACCCGCCCACCCCGTCGGCAAACACGGTCAAGCTTTTCGAGCAGCTGCAGCAGGCTCGTCATGCGGAATTGTGGCGAGTGCTGACGGCTTTGTCGATTCGCCATGTGGGCGATACGAAGGCGCGCGATCTGGAGCGTCATTTCGGCTCGCTGGAGGCTCTCGAAAACGCGAGTAAAGAAGAGATCGCTCAGATTGATGGCATGGGCGAGGAGATTGCGCAGTCGATTGTCGACTGGTTTGCAAAGGCTCATGAGCCAGGCGATTGGCGTTATGATCTGCTCACCAGTTGGAAGCTTGCTGGTGTGGGCTCGGTTTCGTATGAGAATTCGAGTGAGCAGACTTTGGCAGGCCTCACCATTGTGGTCACCGGCTCGATTACGGGCATGACTCGTGAGCAAGTCAAGGAAAGCATTGAGGCTCATGGTGGTAAGGCTTCCTCGGGTAAGCCGTCGAAGAAGACTACCGTCGTGATTACTGGTGAGAACCCCGGAGAGTCGAAGGTGGTGAAGGCTCAGGAGCTGGGCGTTCCGCTGATGGGAGAGGAAGCGCTGTTTGCCATGCTCGAGCATGGTCCGGCAGGTATTCTACCGGGGTACGGCGACGCCCCCGCCTCGGGGGATTCGGCCTCGAACCCGGCCAGCGCGGCTAGCGCAGCCAGCTCAGCTAGCCCAACTAGCCAATCGAGCCCAGCTGATGTGAGCGAAGGAGCCGGCGAGTGAGTGAGTTTCGCAAAACTGATTTCCACGCCACTTCCTACCGCGAGCCAGCAGCTGACACCAGCCCGCGCCCTGACAAAGCGCCTCACAGTGACGACGCACTGAACAACGCCAGCGCCTCTCGCGGCGCGCGCACGAGCGACTTCGCCCGCGCTGCCAGCGAAGCTGCACACATCCTCGAACCCACAGACGACGCGAAAGCCTATGCCATCGAGCAGCAGGTGTACGCGCGCCTCACTGGTGTGATCGACCCGGAACTGGGCCGCTCGATTGTCGACATGCAAATGGTCACCGGCATTGACGCGCAACTGCGCCCCGTCGATAGCGACCTCGACCGCCCGGTTCAAGCAGGCCCGAACGATGACGTCTACGATGTGACAATCCGCCTCGAACTCACTGTTTCCGGCTGCCCGCTCACCGAGAAGATTCTTTCCGACATGCAGCAGGCAGTGCAAACCTACCCGGACGCCATTCTCGTTCCGCGCATCTCCGTGTCGGCAATGAGCAAGGAAAAGCTCAGCGGTTTGGTGGAGCGCCTGCGCCAAGCCAGGCGTGAAAACCCGTTCGCACCGAAGGATGGCAGCAGCTCGAACACTCTGATTATCGCCGTGGCTTCGGGTAAAGGTGGCGTCGGTAAATCAGCCGTTGCTGCTAATCTTGCGGCAACCTTTGCGGCTTTAGGCTACAAGACGGCCGCCATCGACGCGGATATTTACGGCTTCTCTCTGCCTGGCATTTTTGGCGTGCGCTCGCGGCCTACCGACCTCGACGGCATGCTGATGCCGGTGGATGCGTGGGGAGTCAAGCTCATGAGCATCGGAATGTTCGCGGGCTCGGATCAGCCGATTTTGTGGCGCGGCCCGCGTTTGCAGCGTTCGCTTCAGCAGTTCCTCTCCGACGTGTGGTGGGATAACCCGCAGGTGATGGTTCTTGACCTTCCGCCGGGAACGGGCGATATGTCGATTTCGGTGGCGCAGATGTTGCCGAGCGCCCGCATTCTGGTGGTCACGACTCCTCAGCCTTCCGCCTCGTCGATTGCTGTGCGCGCTGGCCTCTCTACCCTTCAGCTTCCTGGCAAGGTGGCTGGAGTGGTGGAAAATATGGCTTGGTATGAGCATAACGGCGAAAAGTTGCGCATTTTCGGCGAGGGTGGTGGTGCTCGCGTCGCGCAAAGCCTCACCCAGCAGGTAGGCTACCCGGTCGAGCTGCTCGCCCAACTTCCTCTGGACACTGAGATTCGCACTGTTGCTGAGGCGGGCCGCCCGGCGGTGCTCACCGCGGATGGTAGCCTGGCTGACACTGAGCTTGCTCGCAGTTTCGTGCGCATGGCTCGCTCGTTGTGGCAATCTCAATAAGGTTGAGGGTTGGGTAGTTGCAGCTGGTATTTCTCCAGATTGTCAGGCTGCGCTTAACCCAACAAGCTCAACTCAGCCTTTTCAAAATCAGGTGTCCTCTTCAGCGCAACTTGCATCAGGCTCGAGCCTTCCAGCGCGTCAGTTGACGGGTGGACTGCCATAATGCGGCGGTTATCATACGTGGTGACATAGTAGGAAAAATGGCTCATGTCGAGCGCCGCAGAGTAGAGCGTCACCTCAGCCAGGCCTTCGCCATTGACCGTCGCACCAGCAACCATGCTCACCGCATCCAAAATGTGGAAAACCTGCGTGATACTCGCCTCAACAGTGTCGGGACGAGTGGCGTGCTGAACGTGGAAAGCGGCACGGATGAAACGTGAAGCAGCAGTGGAATCCCCCGGAATGCCAATCTGGCCAAAGCCTTGAGCGTTCGGGGTCAGCGACAATGCCGAACCAGAAGCGCTGAAATTATTCGCAGGCGCAGTAGGGCTCACATGCATGAAGTAGCGCAAATGCTCCAGCTGGAACTCCAAAGGCGGATTATTCGTCAACACCTGCGCAGGGTCATCCTTGAGCTCCAGCCGCTCACCCGTTTGCTCGGCGACGAGGGCCTGGCCAGTGAGGTCGGCGAGGAAGAAATGCAAGTCAGCAACAGGCAAACCCGGCGCAAAAGCCTCATCGGTGAGGTAAGCGTCAGCCAACAGCGTACGAGCCTGCTCAACGGTGTGCGCATGGGTGAGCACATAGGTGATGAACTCGAAAGACGCGATCCCCAGGCTTGCCGAGCTCTTTCCGCGAGGAACAAAGTGAGCTGAACTAGGGAAGTAGAGGCCAGCCATATATAACCCGGCCTCGTTGATCGCCTCAGCGTATAGGGGTGTATTTCCCGCGGCTGTAGCCATACCGAGCAACGCTTCATGCTGGGCTAGCTGCTCACCATTGCTGAAGGTGAGGGGAAGGTTACGTGGGGTGAGCACGACGCGCTCAGAAAAATGACGGTCGAGGTCGAGATTACGCCCGGCGAAAGTGCCGGCAGGCGTAGGAAACACAAATGTAGTGCACATAGAAGTAACTTTAGCGCTGTTGTACGCCACTCGTCCTCTGGCCAGTTCACCTCACTTGTAGGCTCGTTCTCTTTTCCTCGTTCTATCGGTGTGCTAATCTCAACTCGGACGCCGCCGCATGCTACACAGGTAGCCGGCTCGCGTTTGGTATTCCTTCGTCGAAAGGCTGACATGAGGCTCTGATGTAGTTCACGCCATCAACTACATACAAGGAGCTTACTATGTCTATTTCCCCCGTTTTTCGTACTCTTTCCGGCCTTCGCGTCTCGCATTTGAGCTTTTCCTACCCTGGCGCAGACCCGCTTTTTGAAGATATTTCCTTCAGCCTTCCTCGCGGCTGGACGGCACTCGTTGGCGACAACGGCCTGGGCAAAACTACGCTGATGAATCTGCTGGTCGGTGCGCTTAAGCCTCAGCAGGGCACGATCTCTCCCGCGCCCGAGCAGCTCGTGAGTGCAACTTGCGCGCAGAACAACACGGTAATCCCTGATAATCTTGAGGAATTTGGTGCCGACTGGTCGCGCTCAGCCTTGAATTTACGCGACTTGCTGGGCATTGGCGACGACTGGGCTTACCGGTGGGCCGAGCTTTCGGGAGGCCAGAGGAAACGACTTCAGATTGTCACGACTCTGGCGAAAAATGCCGACCTGGTGATTATCGACGAGCCGACGAACCACGTTGACGAGGAGACGAAGGCCCAGATTATCACTGCCTTGCAGCAGCAGCGCGATGTTGTGGGGCTGATCATCTCGCATGATCGTGATTTTGTGGATGCGCTGGCAGATAACACGCTGATCATGACCCGCGAGCATGTTTCAGCAGGTGCGGGTTCGCTGGGGCGTGGTTCTCAGCGGCGCGCGGTGCTGGGACGTGCGCTACCCGGGCATAATGTGACGGTGATTCGCCACTATGCGTGCAATTTCAGCGAAGCTCAAGCCCAATTGCGCGGCCAGCAGCTGAGCAATGCCGGCAAGCTCGACCAGGCGCAAGCTCAACTAAAGCGCTTAGAAAACCTGAAGCGGGATCGACAGGCGCAGGTGGCGAAAATCGAGAAGGTGAAGGCCTCGGGTTCGCGTATCGATAGGCATGACCATGATGCTATCCGTCGCTTACAAACGGCGAAAATGATGGGTGCGGATGCGTGGGCGTCGGCGGGAGCTCATCAGGTGGATGCGAAGCTTCAGGCAGCGCAACAGGCTCTGAGCCAGGTGAGTGTTGCTGCGAAACGGTATGACGCTCAGTTGGAAGCGCTCATGTGCAGCATTGAGCCGAGCTCGCGGGCAGTGGTGGCCAGCGTGGAACGCGATTTTCTCGGTGACGTTTTTCTCGGTGACGTTGATCAGGGGAGTGCAGCTACCAAGCAGGCGAAACTTACTGTGGGAGCGCAGGAGCATATTGGCATTATCGGGCGCAACGGCGCAGGCAAAACCACGCTGTTAGAGCAAATGAATGCTGCTATCAGCTCTGGTATTTCTGCATACTATTTGCCGCAGGAGATCAGCGAGGAAGAAAGCCAGAAGAGCGTGAACACAGTGCTTGATTTGCCGGCTGAGCTCAAAAGCCAGGTGCTCACTGCTGTGGCAAGCCTCAATGCTGACCCCGATAAGCTGCTCACGGGTAAAGCACCATCGCAGGGAGAAGTGCGCAAACTGCTGTTGTGCATGGCATTGGTGTGTGATCGCCCGCAGCTGATCTTGCTGGATGAGCCGACGAATCATCTGGATATTTCCAGCACGGAAGCGTTGGAGCAGGCGTTGGCGGCGTACCGTGGAGCGCTTGTCGTCGTCTCGCATGATCACCGTTTCCTGCGCGCATGCACCACCACTACTTGGACTGTTCGCGACGGCCAAGTGGACGTGCAGTAAAGCGGGTGGGGGGGGGCACAGAGGTTCTTTCGACGCAGTTGAGCACTGGCCTGAGAGCAAGCTGTGGCGAGAGCAACAAAAAACGGGAACCGGCATTGCCGGTTCCCGCAAGCTTGCCAGCAGGCGTGACTCACAGAGTGAAGTAAGTCTCGTACTCCTTAGGAGTTGGCAGAAGCTGCTGCTCAGCAATCTCAGCACGCTTGATCTCCACCCAGGTTTCAATGAGGTCAGGAGTGAACACATTGCCCTGAGTCAGGAAGTCATGGTCGCGCTCCAACTCGTCCAAAGCCTCAGAGAGCGAGCTTGGAACGAGCTTGATGCCCTTGAGCTCCTCAGGAGGAAGCTCATAGAGGTCCTTGTCCACCGGCTCTGGTGGGTCGATGCGGTTCATAATGCCGTCGAGGCCAGCCATCAGCTGAGCGGAGAAGCCCAAGTATGGGTTGCAGGTTGGGTCAGGAACGCGGAATTCCAGACGCTTGTTCTTTGGAGAGTTACCAGCCAGAGGAATGCGGATGGCAGCAGAACGGTTACGAGCCGAGTACACCAAGTCGACAGGAGCCTCATAGCCTGGCACCAAGCGACGGTAAGAGTTGGTCGTTGGGTTGGTGAAGGCGAGCACTGCACCAGCGTGGTGGATCAGGCCGCCAATATACCAGCGAGCGATGTCAGAAAGGCCAGCGTAACCTTCCTCGGAGTAGAACAGCGGCTTGCCATCCTTCCACAGGGACTGATGGCAGTGCATGCCAGTGCCGTTCTCACCTGGGATTGGCTTTGGCATGAAGGTGACAACCTTGCCGTTCTCAGCAGCAGTGTTACGCACCACATACTTGTACTTCATCAGGTCATCAGCTGCATGAGTCAGAGTGTTGTACTCGTAGTTGATCTCCTGCTGAGCGTCAGCAACCTCGTGGTGAGCACGCTCTAGCTTCAAGCCCACCTTAGTGAGGTTGGAGACCATGTCGTCGCGAACATCCTGGTTGTGGTCGATCGGGGCGAAGGGGAAGTAGCCGCCGTCAGCCTTCTGCTTGTAGCCGCGGTTGGGCACAGAAGGGTCATCGGCAGAGTCGAAAGACTTGTCGGAGTTCCAGGAAGCTTCAGCAGAGTCGACTTCGAAGAAGGAACGGTGTGCGGAAACATCGTAACGCACGGAGTCAAACATGAAGAACTCTGCTTCAGGAGCAAAGTAAGCAGTATCAGCGATGCCGGTGGAACGCAAGTACGCTTCTGCCTTAGTTGCCACTTGGCGTGGGTCGCGAGAGTAAGGAGCGTCGGTCACTGGGTCGACGACGGAGAAGAAGATGTTGAGCGTCTTGTGCTTGCGGAATGGATCGACGTAAGCAGTGTCAAGGTCAGGAATCAGCTTCATATCAGAATCATTGATCTTCTGGAAGCCGGTGATAGAAGAACCATCGAAGAACATGCCACGAGTGAAGCCCTCATCGAGCATCTGTTCGCTTGGCACGTTGAAGTGCTGCTGAACGCCCAACAGATCGGTGAAACCGACGGACACGTATTCGATGTCGTTGTCTTGAATGAATTGGGCCAGATCAGCCTCAGTTGAGATACCGTTCACAACAGTTCCTTTCGTTGGTAACGTTTTCATTCTAGTAAGTCACGTTTCTAGCTCCGTCTGTTTTGGTTACAGCTCTATTTCCGTTTGCTAAATTCCTCGGTTCTCTCACGTTACGAACAAAATTTCTCAAGATTATCAGCGAGCGCACATCGGCTCCGCCCGCGCCGGTTGTTTCGCGTGCGGGCTGTTCGCGCAGGCCAGCCGGCTGGGCCAGGGGCCCGCGCTGTTTGCACTGGGAGAGCTTCCGCACTGGTAATCTGGGGCAATTGGGGCAACAAAAAAGCCCCTCCTAACGGAAGGGCTCGTAAAATTACGTTTTCAGTGGCTGACTGCTGCTGGCTGTTACTGGCAGTTCAGCGCATCATACGACGGCTGATCTTCAAACGCTTCGGGTCAACAGAGCGAGGCATTTGCTGCTGCTGGGTTTGAAGAGAAGTGATGCGGCCATTGAGCTGGTCAAGCTCCGTCTTGCTCATCACAATCTTCTTCTTAATCACCGTGCTGCGCAGCTTACGCAAAGGAGTCTGACCTTCGCCGTTGCCCACGAAAATACGGTAGACAGGGATTTGCGAACCCGGGGTCACGCGGTGAATGGCGGCCTCTAAACGGTTCATTTCACGAGTCAAACGCTGCTTATTGCCTTCGCCGATCAGGAAAACGCCCGAACGGCCGGTGCCTTGCCACACGCCATCCTTGGTCTTGCGGTCGAACCACACCGGAGCTTCATCGAAGTTGTAACCGCTCTTGTTAATCGAACGCAGAACGGCGGAAGAAGCACCAGGCTGGCCTTCCATGCGAGCGTAACCCACCGAGTCGGCGATCCTCGTCAGAACGATGGTGGCGATCATGACGCCCAGGGTGAGGGACAGAACCATGGAGAAGATCCACCAAATCCATCCCGAGTGGGTGGCGATGTTGAAGGCGATCATCAACAGCACAGGCAGCAGAACGGAGAGGACCAGCCACACTGGCAGATCCTTACGATCCTTGGATGCGAATTGGTAAACCTGGATAACTTGCTTAGCGGTCTGGAACCGATCCTTCTTTGCACCCTTGGTCGACTTGGTGTCGCGTGCCATTGTGCCTCCTGGCGTGTCGAAACAATAATCAGGTGTTCATTCTACTCGCAAACTGAGAAAACAGGCTGATAATCTCAAGCAAGCCTTGCGAGCTCAAGCCTCGCGAGCTCAAGCCCGCGAGCTCAAGCCCGCGAGCTTACCGGCTATGAAGCGGCCTGCCATCTGCCTTGAGCAAAGCTTCGCCCAAAGTCTCCGAGAAAGTGGGGTGAGGGTGGATCAAAGCTGAAGCCTCGTGCACGCCAACGTGGTTACCCACCAGCTGCTCAGCCTCAGCGACCAGCTCGGTGACATGCGGGCCGACCATCTCAACGCCCAACACGACGCGCTTGCCAGGCTCTTGTTCGCGAATGCCGCTGACCACGGTGATCGTGCCGGCAGTCTGGCTCATGAAAACGCGGGCGTTACCCATCATCGGAAGGCTCGTCTCCTGAATTTCGGAGAACTGAGGGTTGGCCTTCGCCTCTTCGCCCGAGTAGCCAACCTGCGCAATCTCAGGCTGAGAGAAGGTGACGGAAGGGACGTTGTGGTCGTCCACTGGCTCGCTATCCAGCCCGCAAATCGTTTCAGCAACGCAGATTCCCTGGGCAAAAGCGCGATGGGCGAGCTGCTTACCTGGCGTGATGTCGCCCACAGCCCAGACGTGCTCCACCGAGGTGCGCCCGTAAGGGTCGGTGACCACTAAACCTTGGGCATCGAGATTAACACCGAGCTTGCTCATCCAAGGCTGTGCAGTGTTCGGCACGCGCCCCTTTGCCACCAGCGCAAACTGAGCGGTAAGAGTGACCGTCTGCTCGCCGCCTTCCGGAGCTTTCGCCGTCGGAGGGATCGGAGTGTGCGTGGTCGAGTCAGGGGAGCTGTAGCGCACGGTGACCGACTGGTTGTCACCTTCCGTGAGGGAGTGCAGGTCGACGCTTGTGTGAATGTGGATTCCGCGGCGCTTCATTTCGCGAGCCATGAGGGCGGAAATGCGGCGCGAACCGCGAGGGAAGATGCGTGGCGAGGTCGCCAAAATGGTGACGTCTGCGCCTTGCGAGCTCCACAAGGTGGCAAATTCCAGGCCGATCGGGCCAGAGCCCAAAATGACGACGGAGTGAGGGATTTGCTGCAGGTTCATCGCGTCGGTCGAGTCGAGGATGGCCTTGTGTGAAATCGGAACGCCGTCGAGTTCGCGCGGGTGTGAGCCGGTGGCAATGATGATGTCGGTGGCGTGCAAGTGAAGGATGGGGTTAGCTTGACTGTCATCCTCAGCTTGGCCTTGGTCGGCAGTCTGGCCGCTAGCCTCGCCGTCAACCTGCCCCTCACTCTCGCTGTGGCCCTGCGGCAAATGCAAGGTGAGCTGATGCGGCTGCGTCACCTCCGCCCAGGCTTGCACAAACGTGACCTTGCGCGCATGCAACAGCTGTTCCAAGCCGGAAGTCATCTGTTCAATTGTGGCTTCCTTATAGCTGACCAGACGGCCAAAGTCGAAGGATTTCAGCTCGTAATCCATGCCCATCGCGGCAGCATTATCGGCTAAATGGCGCACTTCTGCGGCGCGCAGCAACGCCTTGCTCGGAATGCAACCCTCGTGCAGGCATACGCCACCAGGGCGAGCGTCCTCTTCGATGAGAACGACAGATTTTCCGAGCTCTGCCAGGCGCAGTGCCGCAGAGTAACCGCCGGTACCAGCACCAATGATGGCAACATCGAAATGCTGATTTTCGCTGACATGGTCTACGAGCATGAAGTCTCCTCCATACGCTGTGGCCGCAGGTTCAGCTTGGGCTTCGAGAAAATTGCTGGAGCATGCGGGCACAGTTGTGTGCTTAATCACCGTTCATTATACAAAAGTGCTGGGCTCCTCTCTGAGCTCAGCACTCTGCGAACCTTGTGTAGTTTACTTGTCATTGCTTGAGATTATCAGCCCGCTCACTTCACCTCGTAAGCTAACTTCCACCCCAAGCTGCGCTCATCAGCGCGGCCATTCGCCGCGCTGAGCAGAGCGTGGCTTAGGAATACGCCAACGGCGCACATTCAAGGCTCGCGTCACCGCGTAGGAAGCGCAACGAGCGGCCTTGATCTTATCCGTGCCAAACTTGGCGACGAGCTGTGGCTTCAAACCGTGCAACCACATGACGAACATATCGACGATGGCGGCGAGCATGTACACGTACATGAGAACAACCACGACGAAGGAGAGAATGGCCAGCTGAGGAATCATGCCGAAAATGAAGGCGAGGACGATGCACACCAAGCACACCGGCAGGAACCATTCGGCCAAGTTGCGGCGAGCGTCAACGTAATCGCGCACGTACACGCGAATTGGAAGCTGCTCTGCGCGAGGCATATTGCGCAGGTCGCCTTGCTCCATGGCTTCATATTGACGATCCTGACGGGCGCGAAGCCTCTTCTTCTCTTCCTTATAGCGAGCTTTACGCTCTTCGTTGGTAGGAACGAGAGGGCGATATTCCTTGGCCTGAGCCTGCTTACGGCTCGGAGTTGGCCTGCCCTTGCCGCCTTGCTTGGCAGACGCCTGTGGCTGCTCGGCTTCGGCCTTTTTGCTCTTAAACGGATTCCATGTCATATGTCATGATGATACGGTCGGGTATTGACCCAGCGGCAGGTGTAACTGGTGTAATTCCGCGCCTTTGAGTCATAACAAGAACGCAGCAACGAAGGAGGAGGGCTTCGATGCAGTTGGAAAACGTCGAACAACTGAAAGCTCGTGTGGATGAGGAATGGCAAGCTGTTCTGGACATGTTGAGCGAAAAGATTGCCATTGGTTCTGTTTCCGCGAAGGGCATTACTGCAGAGCATATGCGTCGCTCTGCTGAGTTTGTTGCCTCCATGATGCGCGAGGTGGGTGTGGATGCTCATGTGGAGCAGTCCACCAACCCGGATGGCACTCCTGGTGCTTTCGAAGTGATCGGTGAAAAGCATGTTTCTGACGATGCTCCTACCGTTTTGCTTTACGCTCATCACGATGTTCAGCCTGTTCCTGACGAGAGCGTGTGGGATACCGATCCGTGGAAGGCGACGGTGAAGGGTGACCGCCTCTATGGTCGCGGCTCTTCGGATGATGGTGGTGGCTTGGCCATTCACCGTGGTGCAATCGGCGCTCTGGCTGATGAGCTGGGCGTGAACATCAAGGTGTTCTTCGAGGGTGAAGAGGAAATGGGTTCGGAATCCTTCATCCCATTCATCACCGCGCATAAGGATGATTTCGCCGCTGACGTCATCATCGTGGCCGATTCGGGTAACTATTCTGCTGAAATCCCATCGTTGACCACCTCTCTTCGTGGTGAAGCGGAATGCGATGTGACGGTTCGCGTTCTCAACCATCCAGTGCACTCTGGTCAGTATGGTGGCCCTATTCTTGATGCGAATACCACGGCTGCTCTTCTTATCGCCAGCATGTATGACGAGAAGGGCAATGTTGTCGTTCCTGGTGTCAAGAGCCAGGAGGTTGTGGGTGGCCTTCAGCGCGACCTCGACGAGAAGACTTTCCGTCATGACTCTTCTGTTGTTGACTCCTACACTTTCGCTGGCGAAGGCTCTCTCGCTTCTCGCTTGTGGGTGAAGCCGTCGATTTCTGTGATCGGTTTTGATGCTCACCCGGTGGAGGGCTCCTTCAACGTGATTGCTGAGACCGCTCGTTTCCGCCTGTCGATGCGCGTTGCTCCAAGCCAGAACCCTCAGGAAGCTCTCGATGCGTTGACTGATTTCCTGGTTTCTCACGCTCCATTTGGCGCGCAGGTGAGCGTCAAGCAGGTTGCTGCAGGTTCGGGTTGGGCTATGGATATGAGCACGGATGTTGCTCAGGATGCGGAGGAGGCTATGCGTGTGGCCTTCGGCACTGACCCGATTAACAAGGGTGAGGGCGGCTCTATCCCGTTCATTCCTGAGCTTCAGAAGCTGTACCCGCAGACCAAGGTTTTGGTGACTGGCCCGGAGGACCCGATGAGTAACGCTCATAGCCCGAACGAGTCCATCTCCCTGTCTGGTTTGAAGAAGAACATCTTAACGGAGGCTCTCTTCTTGCAGGCTTTGGCTCGCAACTAGGCTCAACTTCTCGCTTGCCTCAATTGCTTGCGGAATGGCTTGAGATTATCACTGCGCATTGGTGCACGTCCGCATGACATCACCGCTGTGTGATGCGCGAGCGAGTATATGCAGGTGCGCATGCTCAGGCGGTACGGCGGCTCGTCGTACCGCCTTTTGCGTTGTGGCAATCTTGCGTGATGGCAATCTTTTGTTCTGTCAATCTCATTGTGTAGGCTTCGAGGTGACACGGGAGGTTTCGTTCCTTACCACGAGCTCAACCAGCAGTCGGCGTCGCATAAAGCGACGAGGCATGCGGTAGCAAGGCGTATGAGGTTCGGGAATCTGAGAAGGGCCTGGAGCCCAACCGATAGAACGTAACGGGTAATACCGAGACGGACCGTCAATCCCGTGCCCGGACTAACCACGGGGTTGAACGGGCATGAGAGCGCAGAAGCTCTTTCGCCTTTTGATTCCATGGACTTTATCGAAAGGCACAAAGTGAGTACAACACAAGAATCTGCAACTTCTGCATCCGCATCGTCCGCAGCAACTGCTGTCAGCACCCCACGCTCTCTTCGCTGGCGCGTTGTCGACATCGCCGTAGCATCGGTGGTCGGCGTCGTTTCCGCATTCATCTTCTGGGCAGCTGTTTTCGTTTATGACTTCTTGGGCGGCCCTCTGGAAGGCGCACTGCCCGGCTTGTCTGGCCTGCTCAACGGTTTGTGGCTGTTCGCTGGCCCTCTTGCGCTGATCATCGTGCGCAAGCCCGGTGCAGCAATTTACGCCGAAATTGTCGCTTCTGTTCTCGAAGCTTTGATGGGCAACCAGTGGGGTATCGAAACTCTCTACATCGGCTTCATTCAAGGCCTCTTCGCTGAGCTCGCCTTCCTCTTCTTCGCCTACAAGGTGTGGAACGTTGCTGTTACTACGCTTTCTGGCACTCTGGCAGGTTTGGGCTGCTGGGGATATAGCTTCTTCACCCACCTTCAGGCCATCAATTGGAACGGCTCGTACGGCTTGGCAAACCTCGTCACCACGCTGATCTCTGGCGCACTGCTCTCCGGCATCGCCATGTGGTACTTGGCTCGAGGCTTGGGTCGCACCGGTGCTCTCGACCAGTTCGCTTCTGGCCGTGAGGTCCACAAGGCCTGAGTTTCTTGAGATTATCAGAGCGCTTCATCGCCCGGGCTTACTGTGCTCAGGCGCTGTCGCTCTGACTTTTTCGAGCTGTTATGCACAGAGAGGTGAAAGAGAGCATGGTTGATTCAACCCCACACGCTCAGTCGATTACATTTTCGCAGTGGAGCTATCGCTATGCTTCTCGTAGCACCTTCTCTGTGCATAATTTTTCTTTACATATTGAAGCTGGTCAGCGCGTGCTGTTGCTGGGAGCATCAGGAGCAGGAAAATCCACGCTGATGGCTGGTATGGCTGGCCTCGTCGGCTCCTCACAAGCAGGAGAGGATGAGGATGGTGGAATCTCCCAAGGTGAGATTCGCATTGGTCAGCTTCCTGCCCGTCAGGCGGTGGGCACAGTTGGCCTTATTTTGCAGGACCCTGATGCTCAAGCTGTTTTTGACCGCCTCGCCGATAACGTCGCCTTTGGCCCAGAAAACTTGGGTGTAGAGCGCGAAGAAATTTGGAAGCGCGTGGACCACAGCCTCGCCGAAGTGGGTATGGGCTCGGTGGAACACGACCGCTCGATTTTGCACCTTTCCGGTGGCCAGATGCAACGCGCTGCACTCGCCGGAGCGCTCGCCATGCAGCCCAGCGTTTTACTGCTTGACGAGCCGACTGCTAATTTGGACCCTTCCGGTGTGCAACAGGTGGTGAAAGCAGTTCACCACAGTGTTGAAGCGAGTGGTGCGACCATGGTTTTGGTGGAGCACCGTGCAGACCCGTGGATGGATATGCTCGACCGCGTAGTGATCGTGGCGCGCAATGAGGAAGGCGACACCTGCATTCTCGCTGATGGAACGCCTTCCGCCGTGTTCTCCCGCACGGATATCGACTGGGATGCCTGTGGTATTTGGGTTCCCCGACAATTTGCGGCTTCTTCTGCAGCTTTACTGGCTTCGCCAACTGATGCCACTTCTGCCACTTCTGCCACTTTGCCGGTGCGCTCGGCAGACGTGCCACAGGCGCCTTCGCTCGGTTCGGCTACGAGCCACACTCTCGTCACCCGTGCAGCCGCACAACCTCACGCCATCCTGCAAACGCACGACCTGTCCATTGGCCGCGGCGAGGAAGTGTACGCTTCCCACATCAATCTGCGTATTTACCCGGGCGAAGTTACCGCGCTAGTAGGGGAGAACGGCGTGGGAAAATCCACGCTCGCCCTCACTTTGGCAGGCCTGCTCAAACCACTGGCTGGCCAGGTGCAGGCCAGCGAAGAACTCAGAATTGCGCAGGAGAAGAGCAAGAAGAGTGGCAATCTTGTGCCGAACTCAAGCTGCCCGCAAGAGTGGAGCTCGACGCAACTGGCAGCCAGAATTTCCTACGTTTTCCAAAACCCTGAGCATCAGTTCGCCACCAACTCGGTGCTGCGCGAGGCGCAACTCGGCCCGCTGCGCATTGGAATGAGCGAGGAACAGGCTCGTGCCCGCGCTGAAAAACTGTTGGAACGCTTCGGATTATCAGCGTATAAAAATGCGAATCCGTACACGCTTTCCGGCGGCGAAAAGCGCCGCCTTTCTGTGGTTTCGTCACTCGCTGCCGCTCCGCGCGTGCTGATTTTGGATGAGCCGACTTTCGGCCAGGATAAATGCACGTGGGCGCATATGGTGGCGATGATTCGTGACCTGGCGCACGATGGCATTGCCATTGTGGTGGTCACGCATGATGAGGACCTTGTCGAGCAGCTGAACGCCCGCGTGGTGCGTTTGGCAGTGGAGGGGACGGAGCCAGAGCCTTCCCAGCCCGCGCAACAAGCCCAGCCCGCGCAGCCAGTCGAGCCAGCCCAGCCCGCGCAGCCAGTCGAGCCAGCCCAGCGCGCGACTATCGCTCAGCCGGTCGCTGAAATCTCTGTGACTGCCGTCGAAGAGCGAGTCGAAAAGCGCAAGCCAACGAGCCCCAGCCCGGTGCTTGCCGCACGCAACCCAGCTTTCCGCTTCATTGCCGCCATGCTCGCGAGCATCCCGCTTGTGCTCTCCCTCGACCCGGTGTCCGCCGGTATCGCCACCCTCGCCGAGCTTATCGCATTCCTGGTGATCGGCTACCGCCCGTGGGAGATTATCAAGCGCATTTGGCCTCTCTTCCTCGCCTCGCCGAGCGCTTTGGTTTCCGTGATTCTCTACGGCAAAGTCGGTGGCCAGGTGCTGTGGCAGTGGGGGCCGGCCATCGTATCGCAGCAGTCGCTGTGGCTCGCGTTTGCCACTTTTTTGAGGATTTTCGCCATCGGTATGCCCGCTATTGTGCTGATCGCCGGCATCGATGCGACTGATTTAGCCGATAGTTTGAGCCAACAGCTGCACTTCTCCGACCGTTTCGTTTACTCCGGATTAGCAGGAATGCGCCTCTTTTCCGTGATCTCCGACGACTGGGCTGCGCTCAGCCTCTCTCGCCGCTCGCGAGGTTTGGCCGACCAGTCCGCCGTCAAACGCTTCTTGCCGCAATGCTTCGCCCTGCTCGTCCTCTCCATTCGTCGCTCGACCACCCTCGCTGTTGCCATGCAAGCGCGCGGTTTCGGTGGTACGACAAAGCGCACGCATGCGCGTATTTCTCGTGTCACAGGCCTTGATGGTGCGATGCTTGCCATAAGCCTCTTCATTCCTCTCGCCTCTTTGCTCGCCGCCGTGTTTGCTGGCACCTTCGCCTTCTTCGGAAACGCTTAGCGGCAAGCTTTCTGGCAAGGCCCTCGAGGGTGTCGCGCTGGCAATCCACTTCACCAGATACCCTTGAAGTTATGCCTTTTAGCCAGCAGTTTATGGACAATCCGAAAGCCGACCGCGTCAAGCGAGTGGCCAGTTTACGCCAAGCTTCTGTTCGCCGCCGCTTGGGTCTCTTCCTCGTCGAAGGCCCGCAAGCAGTGCGCGAGGCGGTGGTGTATATGCCGCAACGTGTGCACGACGTCTACATTGATACCTCGCACAACCCGCATGATGACATTATTTCCTCGGCTCTCGAAGCGGCCAACCCGATCTACCTGCACCACGTGTCGACCAAGGTGATGGAAGCGATCAGCCCGGACGCGCAGTCTATCGCAGCCGTGGTGAGCTCTGAAGGTTTGATCCACACTCTGGACGATATTGACCTCAACCCGCTGAACACTGAATTTTCCGAGATTGGCAGTACGAGTAGTGACAATCTCGAGAAAAACTACCAGCCGCAGACGGACCTGATTGTCGCCTGCTGGCAGGCCAGAGACCCAGGAAATGAGGGCACGCTGATTCGTACCGCCGACGCGAGCGGATGCAGGGCCATCATTCTCGTCGACGACTCCGCCCACCCGCTCAACCCGAAAGTGGTGCGCAGTTCCGCTGGCTCGCTCTTCCACATTCCGGTTATTCAAGCCAGCACGGAAGAGTTCTTCGCTTGGGCCGAGAAACATAGCCTGCCAATCTGGGCGGCGGATATTCATGGTACGCAAGAGCACGCGCCTTACGACTTGGTGACTGTGCTGGCCGATCGCAATTCAGAGCTCGTCAAGCCTGCTGCAACACCGATCATGCTGTTTGGCAACGAGGCTCGCGGCCTGCCAACCGAGATTGTGGAGCGTGCCTCAAGAGCGGTGATGATTCCGTTGTATGGTTGCGCTGAGTCGCTGAATTTGGCGATGAGCGGAGCGGTGATGATGTATTCCATCGCCATGGCTCAACACCAAGGCTGAGCCGCCTCGCCTGTGTGCGTCGGTGTCGGGCTACGTTGAAAGAATAAACAAGGAATAGCTCTCAGCCCGCATGTTCAGCGTGCGAGGAAGAGCAATGAAAATCTGAAACTTGAAATGCGATGAGGAAAAGGGGCCTTCGTGACTAACGAAGCTGAATTCGACAAGGAGCGGGTTACCGCCCAGATCGCCGAAGCTGTCCAGGCAATTGAAGACGCCCAGTCGTCGAGCGCCTTACGCCAACTGCGTGACGAGTATGTGGGTAAGAATTCCGTTCTCGCTCGCGCTTCCCAGGCAATCGGCAAACTGCCTAATGACCAGAAGAAGGAAGCTGGCCAGCTGCTTGGCCAGTTGCGTGCAGAATTTGGTCGCGCTTTCGGTGCTCGTGAGGCTGCCGTCAAGAAAGCGGAAGAAGAAGCCAAGCTCGCCGCAGAAAAGGTGGACGTCACCCTTCCTGTGGAACGTCACCCACTCGGCGCTCGCCACCCACTGACCGCACTGACCGAGGATATTCAGGACTTCTTCGTTTCCATGGGCTGGCAGATTTCCGAAGGCCCAGAAATCGATTCGGAGTGGTACGACTTCGACGCTTTGAACTTCGGCCCTGACCATCCAGCACGCCAAATGCAGGACACCTTCTACGTCAAGGGCGATAAGGCTCGCGACGCAGCAGGCTTCGTCGGCTCCAACATGGTGTTGCGCACGCAAACCTCCTCCGACCAGGTGCGCGGCCTCATCCAGCGTGGTGTGCCGTTGTACATGGCTTGCACGGGCCGCGTTTTCCGCACCGACGAGCTCGACGCTACCCACACTCCTGTGTTCCACCAGTGTGAGGCTCTCGCCGTGGATAAGGGCCTGACTATGTCCGACTTGAAGGGCACTTTGGACGCTTTGGCAGTTGCCATGTTCGGCCCAGAGGCCAAGACTCGCTTGCGTCCGTCCTACTTCCCGTTCACTGAGCCATCTGCTGAGATGGATTTGTGGTTCCCCGATAAGAAGGGCGGCCCAGGCTGGATCGAATGGGGTGGTTGCGGTATGGTCCACCCGAATGTTCTGCGTTCGGCCGGTTTGGACCCTGACGTGTACACCGGTTTCGCTTTCGGCGTGGGCATCGAGCGCGCTTTGCTGCTGCGCCACGACATTAACGATATGCACGACTTGGTTGAAGGCGATATTCGCTTCAGCAAGCAGTTCGCGATGGGAGAGTGAGTAATGCCAATCGTTGATATTGACTGGCTCAAAGAGCATGTTGACGTTCCTGCAGACCTCACCGTCGAGCAGCTGAGCCAAGACCTCGTTCGTATCGGTCTGGAAACCGAAACCATTCACCGCTCTTCCGTGACCGGGCCTGTGGTGGTTGGCCGCATTGTCGACTTCGTCAAGGAGCCGCAGAAGAACGGCAAGACGGTGTCGTGGTGCCAGGTCGATTGCGGTGAAGAGCACAACGTGAAGGAAGAGGACGGTACCACTCGTCTGCGCGGCATCATTTGCGGCGCTCCGAATGTGGAGAAGGACGCCTTGGTGGTGGTCGCTCTTCCTGGTGCTGTTCTCCCTGGTGATTTCGCCATTTCTGTGCGCAAAACCTACGGCCACAAGTCGGAGGGTATGTGCTGCTCCGCCCGCGAGCTGGGCATGGGCGATGACCATCACGGCATTATTTTACTGCGCGAAGAGGGCTTCTCGGAGGAGGAGTTGAAGAATATCAAGCCTGGCGATGATGCGCTGAGCTTGCTTCACCTCAACATTCCAACGCTTGAGATTAACATCACGCCAGATCGCGGCTACGCCTTCAGCTACCGCGGTGTTGCGCGCGAATATCACCACTCCACCGGCGAGCCTTTCACCGACCCTATTCCTGAACTTGCCGCTCAGGCTCCTCAGGTTGAGGCAGGCCACCAGGGTGATGTTGAAGCTGCCATCGAGGATGACAACCCTATCCACGGTGTGGTGGGTTGCGACCGCTATTACCTGCGCGCAGTGCACGGTTTCGACCCGAATGCAAAGACGCCAAACTGGATGCGTCGCCGCCTGATTCGCGCCGGTGTTCGCCCTCACACTTTGGCTGTGGACGTCACCAACTACGTCATGCTCGACTTGGGTCAGCCTTTGCACGCTTACGACTTGGATAAGCTCGTCCCACCGATCGTGGTTCGCCGCGCTCATGAGGGCGAGAAGCTCGTCACTTTGGATGGTGATGAGCATGTGTTGAGCGTGGAAGACCTCGTCATCACTGATTCTCCGAATGGTGAGCGTTCCTCGCGTATTCTTGGCCTTGCCGGTGTGATGGGCGGCCAGTATGGCGAAATCACTGCTGACACCAAGAATATTTTGGTAGAGTCGGCTCATTTCGACACGGTTTCCATCGCTCGTACTGCTCGTCGCCACAAGCTTCCTACCGACGCTTCGCATCGTTTCGAGCGCGGTGTGGATTATGCGATGCAGCCAGCTGCAGCTCAGGATGCTATTCACCTTTTGACTCGCTATGGCCAGGGCGTTGCTTCTGATAATCCAACGGACCTCAACACTACGAAGGAACCGCAGCCGATTGCCTTCAAGGTGAGCGAGGTGAAGCGCCTTGCTAATCTCGATACCTCTACTGAGGATATTGCCGCCATTTTGGAGGATATCGGTTGCACGGTTGCCGGCGGTGGCAATGGCACCTTCATCGTCACTCCTCCTACATGGCGTCCAGACCTCACCATCGCTCCTGACCTGGTGGAGGAAGTAGCTCGCCTGGTTGGTTATGACAAGATTCCGACTCGTATTCCGTCGGTTCCTGTGGTGAACCCTGGTTTGACGCCATTCCAGGCTCGTCAGCGTAAGGTCGCTGCAACGCTTGCTGAAGCTGGTTTGGTGGAGACGCTCAGCTACCCGTTCGTCGGTGAGAAGGACTTTGAGGAGTTCGCTCTCAACGCCGAGCAGGTGAAGGGTGAGTCGGTTGAGGTGCGTAACCCTCTGGCTGGAGATCGTCCGTTCATGCGTACGAACCTTCTCTATACTTTGGCTCGCACTGCTCAGCGCAACCTGCGTCGTGGCATGCGTAACGTCCAGATTTATGAGATTGGTCACGTGTACCGTCAAGACCCTAACGCTCCTGCCATTCCTGCTCTGCCTGGTTCGGTCAAGCCAAGCGAGGACCAGCTCAAGGCTTTGGAAGCTGGCCTTCCTGCTCAGCCGTTGCAGGTTGCTGCTGTGCTGACTGGTGAGGCTGTTGCCCCCGGCTGGTGGAAGGATTCTCGCGCTATCGACTGGTCGGATGCTGTTGCTCTGGCTCGTCGAGTGGGCGAGCGCATTGGTGCTGAACTGAGCATGGCAAGCCTTGATAAGGCGACGAACTTGCCATCTGATTTCAATGCGGGCACCTGGCATCCAGGCCGTACTGCAGTGGTGAGCTTCAACGGTGTTTATCTGGGTGTTGCCGGTGAGCTCCACCCTGAAGTGAACAAGACTTTGGGCTTGCCGGAGCACTCCGCTGCCTTCAACCTCGACTTGACGGCGCTGTTCGACACTTTGTCGCTGCAGCCACTGCAGGCCAAGCCGATTTCCACCTTCCCGCCAGTTCGTGAGGATCTGGCCTTCATGGTGGAGGAGAAGGTGAGCGCTCAGCAGCTGATCGACGCCATTCGTCGTGGTGGCGGTGAGGCTTTGGAGTCTGTCGAGCTCTTCGACGTGTACCGCGGCTCTGACTTGGGTGAAGGCAAGAAGTCTTTGGCCTTCTCGGTGGTGTACCGTTCTGATTCTCAGACTCTCACCGCAGCCCAGGCGAAGGAGATTCGCGCTGCTATCGTCGCTCAATGTGAGAAGGACCTCAACGCCGTTCTGCGCGTCTGATGCGCGATTTAGCGGCTTCGCTGGTAGGTTTATACGCCCGTTTGCTCGGCACTGGTAATCTGGGGAGATTATCAGCATGCTCAGTAAACGGGCGGTTTTTTATCAGCGAGCATCCAGCGAAGTTTCATAGGATACTGGTATTTTGTAAGGGTCGGCTCTTAGTGTCAGAAGTGAATTCTGAGCGAAGTGGAAAGGGGAGCTATGTCGGATAATGAGAATCTCAACCCAGTGAAGGGTGATTCGGGAGAAACTCCTCGTAATACTGAGCTCAACAATGCTGAGCAAACAAGCGCTGAGCAGACGGGTGCTGAACAGACAGCTGCCGAGCAGGGTGGCGTTCAACAGGCTGAAAATTCTGCGCCGGCTGCTACCCACGATGGCGCCCCTCAGGCGGCCGTGCCTCAAAATGCTGCTGCCAGCGAGCCTCATCAGGCGGAGCGCAATGTTGAGCACAATGCCGAGCAGCAGGACGAGCGCGTGGACTTGGGCCGCTTGGAAACGCAAGAGCCGTCCTATGGTCAGATGAGCGCGCAGTATGGTCCGAATTACAATCCGTATATTTTCGGCGCTCCTGAGCCTCAACCACAGCCTCAGAACAATAATCGCCAGCAGCAGCAGAATTTCTTCGGTTTTAATGGCAACCGTCCGGATATGAACCAGAACGGCAATGGTTACGGTCCTCAAGGTTTCGGCTCGAACAATTATGGCCCAAACGCTCAGAATGGTTACGGCCCGAACAACTATGGTCCCAACCCTTATGGTCCACAATGGGGCCCGAACCCTTACGGCCCTCAAGCTGGCCCGCAGGGGCCTCAGGGTCTACAAGGTCCTCGTGGCCCGCAAGCGCAAGGTCCGCAAGGCCCTCAGGGTCCACAGGGCCAGCCGAACCAGCCAGGCAACCAGGGTCAGCCACAGAACAGTGGTGCTCGTAACCAGCATGTTCCACAAAACGGCCCGTTCGGTTTCAACCCTTATGAGCCGCAGGATGGCTTTGGCCCACAGCCAGGCACTTTTGGCCCCGGCCAGTTCCCACCTCGCGCATACGGTCAGCCTGGTCCTCAGCCTGGCCCACAGGGTCCTCAAGGTCCGCAAGCTGGTCCTCAGGGTCCTCAAGGTCAGCCTGGCCCCAACGGCAGGCCGCAGCCCGTCGCCTACGACCAGTTCCTGCGCCCGTTCAACCCTGATGATCCGAACCAGAACCCGGTGTATGGCCGCTGGGATATGTGGAGCATCATCGCTTTCATCCTGAGCTTCTACACTTACTTCGCATTCCTGAGCTTGCCGCTGGCCATCATGGCTGCTCGCCGTGACAAGGTCCTTCACATGAAGGGCCGCGGCCTGGCTATCGCTGCCATCGTCTTGTCGGTGATCGGCTTGATCGTCATGCTGCTCGTCACTTTCGGCGTTCCGATCCCTGGGCTGAGTTCGCTGCTCGGTGTTGTCGCTAATGGCGCACAAACAGCCAGTTTCCTAACCGTCTGACAAGTTGGAGGCCCCTCGTGGGCCTCTTTTTGTATGAGGAGCTCGCATGAACACAGCAGTTTCCTACGACCTTTCACTCTCTGATGCGTGGGCAGCGGGCCTCGCATCCCTTGAGATTATCAGCGCGAACGAAGCCCTCCGCCTTCACCATGCTCTCCAGCGCATTGGTCGAGATTGGCCAGCTGATTCCTCCCCGCGCTACGACGAGCTGGCTAACCTGTTTACTCACCTCGACGCCCAGCTGGTTTCTCTCATGCGTGAGGATGAGGACGAGCAGCTCGCGCTCGATTTTCTCGCCACTCGTTCGGCAACTGCGCGATACCTGAGCGTGGGTCGAGCCTTGTTGCGCGCGCATGCTCAGCACATTGTTCGAGCGTTGAACGATGTGAAGCACAGTTTGTTAACGCAAGCAGGTAAGGCGTTGTCGCTCAGGATTATCATTCCTGTTAATCTCAGCCCAGCCCTTGCAGCCCAAGCGCTCGTCGGCTGGGCGTACCAGTTTGCCGACATGGCCGAGCAGCTGGTAGCTTGGCGAGCTCACGCCGACCGTTGCCCGGTGACCGTGGGGGAGGGTGCGGGCATGCTTTTCGAGCAAGACCCGAGGCCCTTGGCTCGCGCGCTTGATTTTTCAGCGGTTTCCTCGTGTGCTGCCCGAGAGTTGAGTTCGGCTGCGGCGAGCCCGGAGGAGGAGCGATTTTTCGTGTTGACCGGCCAGGTTAAAGCTTTATGCCGCGAGTTTGAGCAGCAGGTGCAGCTGTGGAAAAACGTGGGGTTCGTCAAGCGTGCGGGCAATTCGGAACAAGTCAGATCAGCACAGACCAGCCCGGCACAAGGTGAGCCTGCACAAGGTGAGCCTGCTCTTCCTCATGATGACTCTCACGCTCTCATAGTCAAACTCACTGCACTGGCTCATATGGTTGAGCGGCTGGAGTGGGATGAGCCTGCCTGCGAGAAGGCGTGCTCGTGGAAGCTCGCTGCGCCGGATATGGTGGCGTGGCTCGTGGTTCACCAGCATGTGCGTCCCGCGCTTGCCGAGCAGGTGGTGCTCAAGTTCTTGGAAGATCGCGATACCAGCTCAGCTCAAGCTGAGAGCGCTGAGGTCGCAGCCTCGCGCGCCTCAGAAGCCCCGCGCACCTCAGAGTCTCCCAGCACCTCAGACGCGCCAAGCTCAAAAGAATGCGAGCAGATGCTCCTTGCAGCTGGTGTTGCCCCAGCTGCGATGACAGGCAAGCTACCGGTGAGCGCGCTGAAAAACCTGTGGAGTGCCGCAGGAAGCGTTGAAGCGCATAAGAGCTTGGGAGGAAGTGCTGCCAAGCGTGTTGATGAGCAAATCAAAGAGCTTTCAACACGCCGATGAGCTCTCTCTGTCATATAGCGGGCGTATCGTCTTTCAACGATGAGAAACGCAAGTGTGATGGTGAGCGCATGCGCCACCCAGGAAAGCAGCCGAGCAGCCTCGGTTGTTTTTGCATTTGCTTTTCGTGATTGCGTTGTGAAGCAGAGACCGTAAGGTTTCTGCTTTTTTTATGCCAAAAATGAGCTCAACTGGGCTCAGCCAGAGCCTAGGCCAGTGCTCGAGCACAGGCTAAACGTGGCTTCAGCGCAGGTCTGACGCCGCGCAGGCATGAGCTGAGCAGCTCAGCGATAACAGTGATCGCAAGGTTCGCGCAATCACTCAGTAGTTGCACCCAACTACTGCAAACCCATACGTCGGGCAGGCCGGTGGTCACCCGATAAGGAGATGAGGTTGATGAACGAAGAAAAGAAGAATACCCAGGCGAAGCTCAGCTTCGCAGATATGACCAAGCAGCAGCGTTGGGTTGTTGCTTCCACTTCCTCCGGCTTCCTGCTGGAGAACATGGACATCATGTTCCTGAGCTTCTCGCTCACCATGATTATCGCCAGCTTGGGAATCTCCAAGGCAGAAGCTGGCCTTATTTCCACCATTACCAACCTCGGCATGCTCGCCGGCGGTTTGATCTTCGGCATTCTGGGCGACAAACTCGGCCGTGTGCGCACTTTCTCCCACACCATTTGGATTTTCGCCATTGCAACCGCTCTGACCTTCTTCGCCCATGACATCCGGCTGCTCTACATTCTGCGCTTCCTGGCAGGTGTGGGTGCAGGCGGCGAGTACGGCGTCGGCATGGCAATGATCGCTGAGAACTTCACTCACCGTTACATGGGCCGTCTCACTTCTCTGGCAGCTATCGGCGGCCAGGTCGGCTCCATCCTCGCAGCTCTTCTCGCTGCATGGATTCTTCCTACTTTCGGCTGGAACGCACTCTACCTGGTCGGTATCGTCCCCGTCATTTTGATCTGGTTCGTCCGCCGTCACGTCAAGGAATCGGACACCTTCCTTGAGGCTCAGAAGCAGGCTCAGGAAGCCACCGCCCACCACGACGCTTCTCACAAGATCTCCTTCTCTCGCCTCTTCGCCACTCCAGCTCTGGCCGCTCAGACCATCGGCCTGACCATCATGGCCATCATCCAGATCGCCGGCTACTTCGGCTTGATGAACTGGTTGCCATCCATCGCTCAGGCTCGCCTGAACCTCTCGGTCACCAAGTCCAGCTTGTGGATGATCGCCACCATCATCGGCATGTCCCTGGGCATGGTCGTCTTCGGCTGGGTGATGGACAAGTTCGGCCCACGCTGGTCCTTCGGAATCTTCCTGCTCGGCTCCGCACTGGTCATGTTCTCCCTGCTCTACGTCACCAACATGGTTGAGCTGCTCGTCGCCGGCGCTCTGATCGGCTTCTTCTCTAACGGCATGTTCGGCGGCTACGGCACCGTGATCTCTCTGCTCTACCCAACTGAGATTCGCTCCACCGCTAACAACATGATCATGAACATTGGCCGCGCAGTCGGTGGCTTCTCCTCTCTGGCAATCGGCGCCATGATGGATGCCTTCAACAACCTGTGGATTGTGATGGGTTCTTTGGCTGGCATGTACGTCCTCTCCTTCCTGGTGATGGTCAGCCTTCCGGGCATCAAGCGTCTGACTGCTCTCAAGTCCCAGGCTCGCAAGGGTCAGGATGACGCTCAGGTCGGCGTAGCAGTAGCAACCGCCTGAGAGGGGAGAGACGATGGCTGAAACGACAGAAAATATGCTCGCGATCTCTGCTCACGCTCAGCTTTTGGCAGGGGAGGAAACGCCCCAGATTATCAGGCCGAGCTCAACCCGTCCTGACAATCTCAAGAAAGGCGGCGTTGTTTCTGACCCACGCCTTGGCGTCGAGCTGCCGGGCTTAAAGCTCAAAAACCCGGTCATGCCAGCTTCGGGAACGTGCTGGTATGGCCAGGAAATTGCCCGCGACTATGACCTCAACAGGCTGGGAGCCATCGTTCTCAAAACCACAACCTTGCGCCCGCGCGAGGGAAACGGCCAGCCTCGCCTGCTGAAAAGCGGCGAGGAATGGATGAACTGCAACGGTTTACACAATGTCGGCGTCGAGCAACTCCTCGCTGACAAGCTGCCCTGGCTTGAGGAAAACTACCCTGAGCTGCCAGTGATTGCGAGCGTCGCAGGAAATAGCATCGAGGAATACGAAGAGATTGCTGGAAAACTCAACGCTTCGAAGCATCTCAACGCCCTCGAACTCAATATTTCCTGCCCGAACGTCAAAGCTGGCGGCCAGGCCATGGGCGTCGACCCTGAGGTCGTCGAAGAGCTGACTCACCGTTGCGTGCAGGCCAGCGACAAGCCGGTTTACGTCAAACTCACGCCAAACGTTACCGATATCACGACGATCGCACTGGCCGCCGAGCGCGGTGGGGTAGCGGGTTTGACCATGATTAACACGCTGACGGGCTTGCGCTTCGACCTTGCCAGCCGCAAGCCGATTTTGTCGAATGTGACCGGCGGTGTGTCTGGCCCTGCGCTGAAGCCGATTTGCTTGAGGCTTATTCACCAGGTTCGCCAGGTTTGCGATATCCCGATCATTGGCGTCGGGGGTATTACGAGCGCCGAGGATGTTCTGGAATACCTCATCGCTGGTGCTCAAGCTGTTCAGGTGGGTTCAGCATCCTTCACTGACCCGCTGGCATTGCCCAAGATTATCAGTGCGCTTCCAGTACTGATGGATCAGTATGGCATTGATAATCTGAAGAATGTTAAGGGAGAATGATGAGAAGATACGAGCCTATTGTTGCCATCGACGTTGCTAGCGAAAAAGAAGCTCTCGCTCTCATGGACACGCTCAAGGATTCGGGCGAGGTTAACCATGACATGCCTATCCTCAAGATCGGCATGGAGCTGTATTACGGCGTCGGCCAAGAGATGGTGAAGCAGGCTAGAGCTCGCGGTTTCCGCATTTTCCTGGATTTGAAGCTGTACGACATTCCGAACACTGTGCGCCGAGCCATGGCTGCTATCGGACGCTTGGGTGTTGATTTCACCACGATTCATGCGGCTGGCGGCTCTGAAATGCTCAAGGCTGGTTTGGAAGGTTTGCAGCAGGGTGCGCAGCAAGCTCATGTTGAGCCTGCCCAGCTCCTCGCCATCACTCAGCTGACCAGCATTGACGAGCAGATTTTGCACGAGCAGCAGCATGTGGATTTGTCGCTGATTGAGTCGGTGCAGAACTATGCGCGCTTGGCTGATGAGTGCGGTCTGGCTGGTGTGGTCTGCTCTGCTCAGGAGATTTCGGCCATTCGCGAGGTGACTCGTGATGACTTCTTGTGCGTGACTCCCGGTATTCGCCCTGCTCACTACCAGAAGGATGATCAGAAGCGCATTGTTACGCCATTCCAGGCGCATCAGCTGGGTTCGAACGCCATTGTGGTGGGCCGTCCGATCACGCAGTCTGCCGATCCGGTCGCCGCTTACCAGACCATTCGCCGCGAGTTCATCGGCTGAACGCTGGCTCGCCGATTCAGGTCGCCCGCTGGCCCGCCCGTCCGCTGACCGCTGGCCCACCCCGCCCGCTGTCCACTGGCCGGCCCGCCCGCGTGGTGGCCTGCCGGCCCGCCCGCACATATTCGTACTCAAGAAGGAAAAATGACTCACACAAACTCCGTTAACGCTGAGAACTCTGCAAGTGCTCAGAACGCCGCAAGCGTTGAAAACACTGCCAACGCACAGGCCGCCGAGACCAGTGCTCAGGCCCACCAGATCGCCGCTGATCTGCTGTCCATCCGCGCTGTGACCTTGCGCCCGAATGATCCCTTCGTCTGGGCATCTGGACTGCATGCGCCTATTTACACTGATAATCGTTTGACCATCTCTTACCCGCAGGTGCGCACCCACATTGCTCAGGCTTTGGCAGCTCTCATCACTCGCCAGTTTGGTGAGGTGGATGTCATCGCTGGCACTGCAACGGCAGGCATTCCTCACGCTGTCTGGCTCGCCGCTGAGCTCAACAAGCCGATGATCTATGTGCGTTCCAAGCCAAAGGATCACGGCCAGGGCCGCCAGATTGAGGGCACGATCACTCCTGGCGCTCGCACGGTGGTTATTGATGACCTGATCTCCACGGGCGGCTCGGTTCTCAAGGCTGTCAAGGCTGCTGAAGGCGAGGGTGCGAAGGTGCTTGGCGTCGCCTCGATTTTCAACTATGAGCTGCCGGAAGCTCGCGAAAACTTTTCTGCTGCTGGCATGCCCTACTTCTCTGCAACAAGCTATTCGACGCTGATTTCTGAGGCTATTGCTCAAGGTTTCGTTGACGAGGCTGACCGTGAGGTTCTCGCGGCTTGGTCCAACGACCCTGAGGGTTGGTCTTTGGCTCATGGTGGCGAGCCTTTGGCCTGAATTTCTCCAGATTATCAGTCCGCTTCATCAGCCGCAGCCGAGCATCCGCTTCGCTGCGGCTTTTTTTATCTGCTCCGGCAATTTGGCAGAAGCAGTATTCAGAGCTAGCGTTGCTTTAAGGAGGTAGTGATGGCATATGTAATTCTGCTCGTAATGTTGGGCTTATTGGTGTGGTTCATTGTGCTCCTCGTTCAAGAAATCAAGCGTGAGCAAGCAAAGACGCCAGAAGAAAAAGCCTATGATGCTGCCGTGCGAGAGCATGAACGCCGCGTACACGAAGCAGAGAAGCTGTATAACAAAGCGCTCAAAGCTCACGATAGGCGAGTGGCAGCAGCCCGATGGCAGCATGAAAAAGCACAGAAAATGGGCGACGGCTACGTGGACTCCATCATTGGCAAAGAAGGAAAAATCGAAGTCCACAAACTCTACATCACCACTCCACAAGGCCGATACCCGCTTGACCCTTCTGTGCGCGCTGAAGTAGATACCGCAGGTGCCATCGCCGTGAAATCACGCACAACACTGACCCGCGTCGCCACCGGAGCTGTACTCTTCGGTCCTATAGGTGCACTTATCGGTGCCAGCGCAAAGAAAAACACGGTGATCGACACCCGACAGCTCTTCCTCGTGATTGAAAGTGACGCCTTTGCTGCAGCACTCACTTTGAGCCCCGACCAAGCCAGCCAAGCACACGCCTTTGCAACCAAACTTCTGCAAACAGCCAAACAAGTGCCCGTTCTCAAGGCCGATCAGAAGAGAATGCTCGAGGAAACACAAAAGAACATCGAAGAGGAAGAAGCAGACCGACGCGAGATTAACACCGCCAGCCACAACCTCACTCTCATTCAAAAAGACACGCAAACTGTGGATGCTGCCAAACGAGCAGCGGACGCTGCCATAGCTCGCAAAACTGGTGTGGTTTCGCAGCAGCACAACCGTTAGCGAACGCGCGTCTTATCCAAACGGCGAGTGAGCACATCGCCCACCAACTGAACGATAAGAACCAACAGAAGAGTGAGCACGGTAGCCATCACCGTCACATCTGAGTTGAAACGGTCATAGCCATACGAAATAGCCATCGTACCCAAACCACCAGCGCCAACAGCACCAGCCATAGCTGTTAATCCTATGAGGTTAATGACGGTGACCGTCGACACACGAAGCAACTCAGCTCGCGCTTCCTTCAAGTACACCGTGGTGACAATATCCATCGTGGACGCGCCCACCGACTGCGCCGCCTCCACAATGCCCGGATTCACCGTCTCCAAAGCAACCTGAACCTGACGGGCAAAGAAGGGGAAAACACCCAAAGAAAGCGGTACCAAAGCAGCCTTCGCACCAATCTGAGTACCAATCAAAGCCTTCGTAAACGGCGCCACAAAAGCGAGCAAAATAATGAACGGCACCGCGCGGAACACATCCACCGTCTTGCTAATCACAATGTTCCACTTGCGCGACTCATGAATGCCGCCCTTACCGGTCAACACCATGCCAATACCAGCCATCAGACCAGCAATACCGCCAAAGAAAGCCGACCAGAAGGTCATGAACAACGTCTGAACAATAGCGGTACCCCAACCGGTTTCGCCATACCAGCCCAAAGCGAGAACATTAGGAATCCACTGTTCCAGGAAATCTTTCATGCCACACGCTCCTCAGAAGAATCGTCAGCTCCCTCATCATCAGAGCTGACCAGCGACGAGTCCAACTGCTGCGCATCAATATCCATCGACGCCAAATAATCCGTCGCCTGCTTGAGCTGCTGCACATCACCCGTCACCAAAATGATCAGAGTGCCAATCAACTCACCATTCAACACATCAACAGAGCCGTACAGAATACTCGACTCAACGCCAAAACGACGGTACAACTCGAGGGTTGCCGACTGGTCGACATTATCCACACCATACGTCAGCTGGAAAAGCCTCTGGTTCGGCTTCAAACCACCCAAATGGTAAGCGGCCAGAGAGCGCTCCGTCTCACTCGAACCACCCACGAACTCGCGCGTCATCGCCTGGCGAGGGTGCAACACCACATCGCGCAAAGCGCCACGTTCCACCAGCTCACCGTGCTCCATAACAATAATGCGATCGCAAATGCGCTTCACCGCATCCATCTCGTGAGTGATGAGAACAACCGTCACGCCCAAACGACGGTTCAAATCCTTGAGCAAATCAAGAATCTGAATAGTCGTTTGCGGGTCCAGCGCCGAAGTGGACTCATCCGAGAGCAACACCTCAGGGTTATTTGCCAAAGCGCGCGCAATAGCAACCCTCTGCTTTTGGCCACCAGACAGCTGAGCAGGGTAGGCATTCGCATACTCTTCCAAGTGAACGAGCTCCAAAAGGTGGCGAACGCGCTGCTCGATGTCACTTTCACTCAGCTCACTGTGGCGCAAAGCAAAAGCGATATTGTCGGCAATGCTCGACTGGTTGAGCAGGTTAAACCCTTGGAAAATCATGCCCACGCGGCGGCGCAAAGCACGAAGCTCGCGAGGCTTAATCACCGTGCCGTCGTCATAAATCGTCTTTCCCAGAACGCGCACACGCCCAGCACTCGGGGTTTGCAACAAATTCAGCGTGCGAACCAGCGTTGACTTTCCAGCACCGGAAAAGCCGATCACACCCAGAATTTCACCCTTATGCAGCTTCAAACTGGCGTCATGGACGGCGGTCGTATCACCAAAACTGACGCGCACGTGGTCGAGTTCAATGACCACATCACTTTCGTTGTTCATCTCGCTCCCGCTTTCCTCGCTCAACTATTCGGCGTGCTGATCTTCCAAACGCTTCAAATACTCGCCGAATGCTGGCAATGTTCTCCCGCCGTAGGCGCGGCGAATCACAGTGGCAATCTCGTCGCTTTGGTAGCATTCCACCACTTTGGCGAACAGGTCGTTGTGGGCGTCCTTCTTACGCGCGGCAATAATATTGAGCCACTGGTGAGAGCTCGCGTCCACAGGCTCCGTCGCGATGGCCAAGCTTAACGGAGTGTTCGACGAAGCGGCAAAATCGTCGTTAATAACCGAGCCTGCCACCGACTCGAGCACGCGGGGAGTTTGGTCTGGCGGCACCTCTTTAATAGTCAATTTTTTAGGATTATCAGTAATCGACGCCACCGTAGCCAAACCATTTTTTGGCAGCTTCACGGAAATCAGGCCAGCGTGCTGCAAGGTGAGCAAAGCTCGAGATTCATTCGTTGCGTCGTTGGGAACGGCGATAGTCGAACCGCGAGGAATATCCTGCACCGAAGAATACTGGCGAGAGTAGAGGCGGATCGGGGCAATAACCGTCGTGCCAATGCCCACGAGATCAGCATGGTTGGCCTTATTCCAAGCGTTCAAGAAGGCGTAATGCTGGTAGGCGTTGAGGTCAATATCGCCATTTTGTAAGGCTTGGTTGGGCTGGTTGTAGTCGGTGAAGTTCTTAATGCTCACCGTAATGCCATAACGGTTTCTGACAATCTTGGAAACGGCGGCCCACACCTGCTGAGTAGCCGAGCTCAAGCCTGCCACGCCAACAGTGACGTGCTTGCCAGAAGCGGAGGAGGAAGCAGAAGAGTCCTGGTTGGGATCCATCAAAACGATGTCACCGGATTGCGGGCCAAAACTCAGCCAGGCGAGTGCTGCGATCAGAAGGGCAGCAATACCAGAAATAATGAGCTTTTTCTGGCGACGAAAGTGTCTAATCATACTTCCCCAACTAGTAAAACGACTATGGTGTTCAATTCTGCTTGAATACAAACGAAGAACTAGTGTACGGGGTTCCGACCCTTTTGCCTAAAACGAAATACACGAGTTATCAGAAAAGCTGATAACGGGCGAGGGGAGAGGTTGGGCTGGGTGAAGGCGCGGGCTTCGAGGTCGCGCTCGGTGAGGTTGGGCTTTCCTGGCAGGGGCGCGCGCAAGATTATCACGCGGTGATAATCTCAAAAAATGGGGAGCGCTGTGGCAAAGAATTGGCTATTTTCTGCGGATTTGCTGAGCTGAAAAAGTGGCGTGTGCTGTCGGGCTGTACTGAGAGAATGAGAACTCGTAAACTCATACGCCGAGAGGCCGAAGGGCAAAAGGAAAATGGCAAAGGTTACCAATTACAAGGAAGCAGGGTTCTCTTCCGTACTAGAAGAACTGGAATGGCGCGGTTTGATCGCGCAGTCTACTGATCGCGAGCGTTTGAGCAAGGCTCTGTCCGAAGGCCCGATCACCTTCTATTGCGGTTTCGACCCTACCGCTCCTTCCATTCACATTGGTAATCTTGTGTCCCTGCTCGTGATGCGTCACCTGCAGGAAGCTGGTCACCATCCTATTGTTCTGGTCGGCGGCGCAACAGGTTTGATCGGAGACCCACGCCAATCCGGCGAGCGCATCTTGAACCCTGCTGAGACGGTTGCTCAGTGGACGGAAAAGTTGCGCAATCAGATCTCCCGTTTCTTGCGTTCTGATGGCGAGAATGCTGCCCAGTACGTGTCCAATTACGACTGGACGAGCAAGTACTCCGCCATTGACTTCCTGCGCGATGTGGGTAAGAACTTCCGCGTGGGAACCATGCTCAACAAGGATATTATTGCCAGGCGTTTGAACTCGGAGGACGGCATTTCCTTCGCCGAGTTCAGCTACCAGGTTCTTCAGGGCAACGACTTCCTCCACCTCTACGAGACGAAGAATGTCACCCTGCAAACTGGCGGTAACGACCAGTGGGGTAACCTCGTTTCTGGCCTGGATCTCATCCACCACGTTCACGGCGTCGACGTCAACGTCATGACCAGCCCGATTATCACTGATTCTCAGGGTAAGAAGTTTGGCAAGTCAGAAGGCAACGCTATGTGGCTGGACGGCTCCATGTTGAGCCCATACAAGTTCTACCAGTTCTGGTACAACCAGCCAGATTCTGAGGCAATCAAGCTTCTCAAGGTGTTCACCTTCCTGCCTAAGGAGCGTATCGAGCAGCTCGCTCAAGCTCAGCAGCAGGACCCTGGTGCACGTGAAGCACAGAAAGTTCTCGCCTATGAAGTCACGAGCTTCATTCACGGTGAAGAGGCAGCACAGCAGGCTATTGAAGCCAGCCAGGCGCTTTTTGGCCGTGGTGAGCTTGCCAAGCTGGATGAGCAGACCCTCGAAGCTGCTCTCGAAGGCTTGAAGAATGTTGACAATGCTGATGGTACGAAGGCATGGGCCTCGGCTGAAGAGGGCGAAGAAGTGATGCGCGCTGCAGTTGATGGAGGTTTGTTCCCATCGATCTCGCAGGCGATGAAGGCCATTCGTCAGGGTGGCTTGTATGTAAATAACAACCGTGTTGAGGACCCGAACCAGGTTCTCACTCAGTCTGATTTTTTGGCCGGACGTTTTGTTTTGCTGCGTCGCGGTAAGAAGTCCCTTGCAGCTCTGGAGGCTAACAAGTGAGCGATAACTATTCGCATAATTCTGATTCTCGTTCCTCTCGCTCGAACGAGCATCGCAGTGGCGGCCGCGGTTTTGGCGGTCGCTCGGATCGCGGCGGTGATCGCGGCGGTGAGCGTTCCGGCCGCGGTTTTGGCGGCCGTAAGTTTGGTGAGCGTAACGAGCATCGCGGTGGTGGCCGTGGCTTTGGCGGCCGTTCTGACCGTTTCGAGCATTCTGACCGTTCGCAGCGCTCTGGTCGTTCCTTCGACCGTCGTGATGATCGCTCGGATCGTGGCGGCTTCCGTCGTGATGATCGTGGTGAGCGTGGCGGCCGTCGTTTTGGCGATCATGACGACCGTCGTTTCAACCGTTCCGGCGAGCGCAACGGCCGTTCTGGCCGCGGTTTCGGCGGTGGCTTCTCTGGTCACGGCCGTGCAGAAAAGTCTGATAACCCATTCGCATACGGTGGCGAGCGCAACACCTCTCGTCATTTCGCCCGTGAGAACGATGAGCGTCGCTCTCGTTTCGCTGGTGAAGGCCGCGTAAACCGTGATGATCGCGGCTTCCGTCGTGATGACCGCGACGAGCGTGGTGGCCGTCGTTTTGGTGATCGCGATGATCGTCGATTTAACCGTGATGGCGAGCGCTCTGGTCGCAACTTCGGTGGCCGTCGTGATGACCGTGGTGGCTTCCGTCGTGATGATCGTGGTGAGCGTGGTGGCCGTCGCTTTGGTGATCGCGACGACCGTCGTTTCAACCGTGACGGCGAGCGCTCTGGTCGCAACTTCGACCGTCGTGACGATCGCGGTGATCGCAATTCGCAGCACCGCTCTGGCTTCAGCACCGACCAGCTCAACGAGCGCTTCCACGGTGACCGCAACCGTCAAGGAACCGGCCGTCCTATCGTTCGCCGCGATGACGATAACCGTTCCTTCTCCAACGGTCCTCGCCGCAACGCCGATGGCACTATTTCCTACCCATCGCAGAACCCATACACTGCTCGTCGCCCAGGTGAGCCAAAGATGCCACGCGGTATGGAATGGTCCATGCTCTCCCCAGACGACAAGCAGCGCTTGCGCGGTTTGAGCAAGGAGCATGCAGAGAACATCGGCCTGCACATTCTCGCCGCTTACACTTTGGAGCAAACCGACCCTGCAGCAGCACTCGAGCATGCTCGCTGGGTTGCCAAGCAGGCATCTCGCGTTGATATCGCTCGTGAAACCCTCGGTTTCATCGCCTACCGTCAGGGTGAGTACGCTCTGGCAGAGCGCGAACTGCGCACCGCAATGCGCATGAACGGTGAGCTCGACTACCTGCCATTCATTGCCGACTGTGAGCGTGGTTTGGGTAACCCTGACAAGGCTATTGAAGTGGCACTCTCCGAAGAGGCTTCTCATTTGAAGGGTGAGCCGAAGTTTGAGCTCATGCTCGTCTTCGCTGGTGCTTACGCCGACAAGGACAACTTCGACCAGGCGTTGAAGATCGTTCGCACTTTGAAGCGTGTGAAGAACCTTCCAGGCGAGTACCGCATGCGCGCACTGCAAGCAGAGCAGAACTTCCTCGACCTCGCCGGCCAAGTAGAAGAATCGGAAGCTCTCGACGACCAGGTCGCAGCTTTGGAGGATCAGTTCGCCGAGCCAGACCAGGAAGACCTCGAAGCACAGGAAAACCTCATCGACACTGATATTCAAAACCTCAGTGAAGATGACGACACCAACCTCGTGAACTTGGGCTTCACCTTCGACCAGCTTGCCGCAGAAGAAGATGAGGCAGCTCGTCAGGAGCGCGAAGAAGCATGGCAGCATCGCTTCGACGATGATGATGCCGACGATGATGACACCGAAGAAGCTGATGACGGCGAAGCTCGTGACGACACCGACGCCGACGACGCTGACGACGAGTCTGACGAAGCTGATAACTCTGATGAAGCTGACAACTCTGATGAGGACGACGCCGCGTCTGACGAAGACGAATCTGAGGAGGAGGTATCCGACTCTGACGATTCCAACGACACTGAATCCGCTGAGTAATACGTCAGTGTAACCCTGTGGTGAGCCAGAGAGCGGAAACTCTCTGGCTCATCGCATATACAGCACCCGTGAAGAATCAGGCCTGATGAAGCGGACTGATAATCTTGAGCGACGAGGAGAGGCAAGGAAATGACGAGCGTACAACTCAAGTCGAGCAGCACAACCCTGCAAAAACAGTACAAACTAGGCCTTTTCGACCTGGATGGCGTTGTGTACCGCGGGCCTGAGCCAGTGGAAAATGCTGCCCAGGCGCTCACCGCCGCCGCTCAGGAGGGCATGCTCGTCACCTACACGACCAACAACCCCTCGCGCTTCCCGCAAACTGTCGCCGACCAAGTCGCCAGTTTCGGCGTGGAATGCAAACCCGAGCAGATTATCACCTCGGCGATCGTCGCCTCCCGCATGCTCGCCCACCGCGTGAGCCCCGGCGCAAAAGTACTGGTGGTCGGAGGCGAACACCTCAAAACAGAAATCGCCAGCCAGGGCTTCCAGGTCGTCGACAATGCTGACGAGAAGCCAGAAGCGGCAATCATGGGCTGGTTCCCACATATTTCCTGGCAAGAACTCGCGCAAATGTGCTTCGCCGTCGAACAAGGCGCGCAATTCTACGCAACCAACCTCGACCTGACCTTGCCACGCGAAAAGGGCGTGACCCCAGGAATCGGCTCCTTCGTCCAAGCAGTCGGCAACGCGACCGGGCAGAAGCCCCTCGCCATCGCCGGTAAGCCAGAATCAGCCATGTACGACGTCGAACGCGAAATCTACGCCGGCAACGCGCCACTCGTTCCTATCGAGCAGTGCCTGCCAGTGGGAGACCGCCTCGACACTGACATTGAAGCAGCAAACCGCGGCGGCTACGACTCCCTGTGCGTGCTGACCGGTGTGACGCACGCCGAGCAGCTCATTTTCGCCGAGCCTCTTCTTCGCCCCACCTTCATTTCCCAGGACTTGCGCGGTTTGGGCGAGGTTCATCAAGCGCCTGTTGTTGCACACGGGGAAGGGGAGCAGGAGCATCTGCTTTACTCGCGAACTTCTCAGTCGTGCGCCGTGTATGACGCCGAGCAGCAGGAGATCAGGGTTGAGAACTTTGATGTCCGCTCGGTTGATCAGCTGCGATGCGTGTGCCAGTTGGCTTGGTATTTGGCTAATGAGCAGGAAGACCTCTCGCAGCTGAGTCTGCCTGAGTTTGAGCTGTGATGCTATGACGCTGTGATGCGCGGGGTAATGACTATGGAAAATGTGAATGGTGCGAACGGTGCGAACGGTTCGGTGGGCTTGGCGGGTTCAGTGAATTCTGCGGACTTGACGAGTTTGACGGGTTCGTTGGAACCGGGCGCTGAGCCTAACCTTCCTCGCAAGCACACGCAGTTGCCCGCGCCTGTGAGCGAGCAGATGAGCGATGCAGAAGCGATTCGTGTGCTCACTGGCTTGCTTTCTGAGCTTCGCCAGGATGTTGACCGCGCGATGAGCGCCGAGCCGCCCGCTCAACCACAATCCTGAAAATAGTCACGTCCTCACAGCACAGCGCTGAAAGAAGGGATTCCTATGCTTCGCCTTGATGTTGAGCTCGTCAACCGCGAGCTCGCCACCTCTCGCACCCGCGCGCAAAGGCTCATTGAACAAGGTTTTGTGCGCGTCGATGGTGAGATTATCACCAAGGCGAGCACCAAAGTCAACGGCAGTGAGGACATCACGGTTTCGGGTGACGCTCCTCACTACGTTTCTCGCGGCGCGTACAAGCTTCTCGGCGCTCTCGAGGCCTTCCAGCCTCAGGGTTTGGCAAGCCCTCAGGGTCGCGAATGCCTCGATATTGGTGCTTCCACAGGCGGATTCACCCAAGTTTTGTTGGAAAATGGCGCTTCTCGAGTGGCGGCTTTGGATGTTGGTCACGGTCAGCTCGCTCCTTCAATCGCCTCTGACCCGCGCGTGGTGAATATTGAAGGCCTGAACATTCGTGAAGCTGAGCTTTCCGACCTTCCTGCTCGGCCTACTTACATCGTTTCTGACGTTGCTTTTATTTCGCTGACCTACGTTATCCCGGTGATCGCAAAACTTTTAGGATTATCACTGCGCGAGGCCCACGCTGAAGCTTCACAGCCCTCCCGCCTGACACCTCGTGAGGATGTGCCTGTGGAGATTGTTTTGCTTGTCAAGCCGCAGTTCGAAGTGGGCAAGAATCATCTGGGGAAGAACGGCATTGTGAGCGATCCTGCTTTGAGCGAAAAAGCGCGCAATGAGGTGTGCGACTGTGCTCGCGCTAACGGTTTCACAGTCTGTGGCTGCATAACCTCGCCGATTAAGGGAGAGCATGGCAACACTGAGTACTTGTTGTGGTTGCGCGCACCGCAGTTGAGCTGAAAAACGCGCAAGCTTGCTCAGTATTTCTTGAGATTATCAGTGCTGATAATCTCATTAAACCCCTTGTTTTTTCAGGCGTGTCGAAAGAGGAGGGGAGTTTTCCACAGTCTGAAAAATTGGTTGTTAACTCGGCAGACCTTCCTCTAAGATGGAAACTACATTCGAACGAATTTTCGAATAGAGTGCAAGGAGGGTGCGATGAGCAAGCGCAAAGTGCTTCTGGTGACGCGACCGGATATTGGGAAGAGCGCGGTCGTTTCCGTGGTCATGCGCATGCTGGAATCCGCAGGCATTACCGTCGAACTGATCGACACTCTCCAATCCAAGCGTTTCGGTCAATGGAAGAAGCCCTTGCTGGACCCTACTGTCGAACTCGTCCTCGTGCTGGGCGGCGACGGAACTATTTTGGGCACCGCAGAGCTTGCCAAAGGAACTTCTGTGCCAATCCTTGGCGTGAATATGGGCCATGTCGGCTTCCTCGCCGAGTTCGAAGAGTTCCAAATTCGCGAAGGAATTCAGCGCGTCATCGACCGCAACTACCAGGTAGAAAAGCGAATTCTCGCGGACGTCAAAGCCTACCTTCCTGGTGTTGACGAGCCTTTGCATGATTGGGCGCTCAACGAGGTCACCATCGAAAAATCTGATAGGGGAAAGATGGTGGAACTAGGCATTGAAGTTGATGAAACCGAAGTGTCCTCCTTTGCATCGGACGGTGTGGTGATTTCCACGCCAACCGGTTCTACTGCCTATGCTTTCTCCGCAGGTGGCCCTCTCATTTGGCCAACCTTGCGTTGTTTGGAAATGGCACCTTTAGCAGCGCATGCGCTGTTCAACAGGCCATTCGTTATTGGCGACACTTCCTCCTTCCGCGTTGGAGTTCTTCCCAACTCCATTTCCGAAGGCTGGATTACCTGCGATGGTAGGCGTTCCGCGCTTCTGCCTCGCGGCTCATATGTTGATGTGAGCGTGTGCAAGGATGTTCTCTACCTCGCTCACCTCTCCGAAGTTCCTTTCGCACAAAGGTTGGTCACGAAGTTCGACCTTCCTGTTTCGGGGTGGCGACAGAAAAACCATCCGTCCGAGTTCTCTCGCCCCTGGGCATTAGCGGCCGACGCTGGCCAGAATGCCACATCACATTCTGAGGTGAACGATGCTCACTGAACTTGAAGTTAGAGACCTCGGCCCTATCCACCACGCTCTCATCAACCCAGCGGTGGGAATGACCGCCATCACCGGTGAAACTGGCGCAGGAAAATCCATGCTTCTCTCCGCTCTGGGTTTAATTCGCGGAATGAAAGCCGATGCTGAGCGCGTCAGTGCCGGTGCAACCCATGCGTGGGCACAAGGTATTTTCACCGTTGACGATTCTCACCCTGCCCTTGAGGATGCTGCTCAAGCAGGTGCGGAAAGTGAAGATAACCAGATTTTCCTCACCCGCCAAGTAGCAGGTAAAGAGCAAGGCGGTCGCTCTCGCGCTATCGTCAACGGCCACAGCGTGCCCCGCTCGCTGATGACCAGCCTTGCTAACTCACTGATCACCATTCACGGCCAGGCAGACCAACAGCGTTTGGTCAGCAGCGCTCATCAGCGCGAATTCCTCGACCAATACGCCCAAGCAGGTGAGGAGCTCGCCGCTTACCGTGAAGTGTGGAAGAGCTATCAGGACGCTGAAGCAACACTGAAGCAGTTGACCAGTGACCAAGCTCAGCTTCGCCAACGAGAAGACTACCTTCGCGATTCTCTCGAACAGATCAGCAAGATTGATCCGCAACCGCATGAGGATGAAGAACTGAAAGCTCAGCGCACGCGCATTGAGAACTCGGCTCGTATTCGCTCAGCTTTCGTCACCGCACTATCCTGCATTGATCCTTCCTGCGTGGATGCGAATGATGAGGGTTCTTGCTCAGCAGTCGACCAAGTGGCCCGGGCACAGTCCGCTATTGAGCAAATCAGCGAGATTCCTGGAATGAACGAGGTGGTGGACCAGCTCAGCGCTGTGTCTGACCAGCTTAGTGACATCGTCTCCACTTTGGCTAACGGTTTGGAAACCAGCGAGGGCAGCGATGCTGACCTTGATTCCATCAATTCGCGTATTCACGAGCTGGCAGGTCTCACTCGCAGGTGGGGACCAGAAATCGATGACGTACTCACCTGGAAGAAGAACGCTCAAGAAGAGCTCGACAGCATTGATTCTTCTCCGGAACGTATCGCACAAGTGAGCGCCGAATGCGAGAAGTTGGCACAACAGGCCTCAAAGCTTGCCCACGGTCTGCATGAAACACGAAGCTGCGCAGCCAAGCGCTTGAGTGATCAAGTCAACCAGGAGCTGGAAAGCCTCGCGATGAGCGGAGCACACTTGAATATTCAGGTGAGCGAAACTGCTGAACGCGGCAAGCTCAACTCCACCGGTTGGGATGACATCACCTTCCTCTTCTCTGCATTCCCCTCGGCTCCAGAGCGACCACTGGCGAAATCAGCCTCGGGCGGTGAGCTGTCCCGTTTGATGCTTGCCCTTGAGCTTTCCTTCGCCACTTCCCAGCGCACTGACCTCGGCCAATACGCAGGAGAAGATGACGAACTGCTACCAGCTGACCCGAACCGTCAACCGCAGCTCACCTTCGTCTTCGATGAGGTGGACGCAGGTGTCGGCGGTAGCGCAGCTGTGGAACTGGGCAAGAGGCTTGCCAGCTTGGCGAAAACCGCTCAGGTCATCGTCGTCACTCACTTGGCACAAGTAGCCAGCTGGGCAGACGCTCAATTCGTGGTGAGCAAGAACACGCAATGGGCTGATCAGCAGGCTCAAGGCACTCGCGAAACTGCTAGCAAACTGGGTCAGTCGGATCAGCAGAACCAGACGGATAAGGCAGCCGAAGCTCTCACTCAAACTACTGTCACCCGCGTGGAAGGCCAGCAACGATTGGAAGAAATCGCGCGCATGCTTTCCGGCAGCGCCGATGAGATTTCCCTGCAGCATGCCGATCAGCTTCTCAAAGCGAGCAAACTGGAAAGAAGAGCGTAGCTCGCACGCCTGAGCACGCTGTAGAATGACGGCAGAAGGAGGCAGATATGAACGAGAAGAACCGCCCAAACAAAGCTAATGAAAAGGTGTCGCTCGAGCCAGCACCAGAAGCAACAGTGGACGCCAACGATGCGATGATGATCGCCTCACAGCGCTTGTCTCAAGTTCGTTATGTCTTCATCGTTCAAATCGAAGACGGCATTCCTACCGCCCACTCCCGCGCAGCCTTGGAATACTCTGACGCGGTGCTCATGGGGTGGCCTGACCACCACGGAGCAACCAAGTTCGCTACACCACAGCCATTCCAGCTGGAAGTAGTCGAATCCAACATGAACTCCGTGGAACGCCACCTGCGCGACTTCAGGGACGCGGAAGTAGCCAGCGACACCGACCAAATGGCCGACCAGTTGATCGCCATCACCGGTCACGTCGCCCGCGTGCGCAAGGTATACCAGCCCGACTTTGAACTGCCTACCTTCGCAGAGATTAACCGAGTGATCAAGGAAGAATGGAACGAGGATATGAGCAAGATCGGTGCTGTAACCTCCCGTTCTTCCGAGCAGCTTCGCGAAGACATTAAGAAGAAACAAGCAGAAGAGAAAGCTCAAGATAACAACTGAGCTTCATTCACCAGGAGAGACAAACAAAAGTATGAGCACACCACTGGCAGGGACTCGAGACCATCCCAATGCACTCTGGCTTCAAAGCTCAGCGCAAGGAAATCATCACGAGCATTTGAGAATCGGCATCATGGGTGGCACCTTCGACCCGATTCACAACGGCCACTTGGTTGCCGCATCCGAAGTGGCATGGGTATACGACCTCGACGAAGTGATCTTCGTGCCCACCGGCCGTCCAGTGTTCAAACTGGATAAGAACGTCACCGACCCGGAAGATCGCTACCTGATGACAGTGATTGCCACCTCTTCCAACCCCCGATTCACCGTCTCTCGAGTCGATATCGACCGCCCAGGCATCACCTACACCATCGACACTTTGCGCGACATTCGCCGCGAATACCCAGACGCAGAGCTCTTCTTCATTACCGGCGCTGACGCTATTGCAGAAATCATGCGCTGGAAAGATGCTGACAAAATGTGGAATCTCGCTCACTTCGTCGCTGTGACGAGGCCAGGCTATTCCACTGACTTCACACAACTGTCCGTTCCGCAAGGAACAGTGGATGCACTCGAAATCCCTGCACTGGCAATCTCCTCGACTGATGTGAGAAGAAGAGCAGGGGAGGGAGAGCCGGTACGCTACCTCGTTCCCGACGGAGTAGTGGAATACATCTACAAGCATGGCTTGTACCGCAGGCCTACGGACGCGGAGCAAACAGGAGAGGCGCCGATCAGCGAAGCCAGCATTTTAAGTTAGAAACACGGTTACGCTATGCGGTATCGAACTGTCTGCTTCAACGGATAAACTCGATACGAAACGGTTGATCTCGCGAAAAAGTTGGGAGAACTCAGAGTGAGTGTACTTCTTGAAGGCACGCCTGATAAGAACCTGGTGCTGGTAACTGGACGCGCATACCCGAAGCTCGCCGAGGATGTTGCCAAGCAACTTGGCATTGACGTCCTTGAGACTACGGCTTACGACTTTGCAGACGGTGAGATCTATTGCCGTTACACGCAGTCGGTTCGTGGTGCAGACGCTTTCGTCCTGCAGTCTCATACTCAGCCTATCAACAAGTGGATCATGGAACAGCTCATCATGATCGACGCCATGAAGCGTGCATCCGCACGTTCCGTCACCGCTGTTGTTCCATTCCTCGGCTACTCTCGCCAGGATAAGAAGCACTTGGGCCGTGAGCCAATCACTTCTCGTCTGATCTTCGATCTTTTCACTGCAGCAGGTGCTGACCGCATCATGTCCGTGGACCTGCACGCAGCACAGTCCCAGGGCTTCTTCAACGGCCCAGTCGACCACTTGCAAGCAATGCCACTGCTCGTCAGCTATATTCGCTCCAAGATGGCCACCGACAACCTCACCGTTGTCTCCCCAGACGCCGGTCGAATCCGCGTTGCAGAACAGTGGGCAGCACAGTTGGGTGGCAACCCGCTCGCCTTCGTCCACAAGACGCGCGACATTCACCACGCCAACCAGGCTGTTTCCCACCGCGTGATCGGTGATGTGGCAGGCCGCGACTGCGTCCTCGTCGACGATATGATCGACACCGCAGGCACCATCGTCGGTGCAACCCGCTGCCTGAACGAAGCTGGCGCAAAGTCCGTCACCATCGTGGCAACCCACGCCATCTTCTCCGACCCAGCAATCGAGCGCTTGCGCGAATGCGGTGCTAAGGAAATCGTCGTCACCGACACCGTTCCTGTTCCACAAGAGAAGCGCCTGCCAAACATGACCGTTCTCTCCATTGCTCCACTGCTCGCAGCGGCAATGAAGTCCGTGTTCATGGACGGCTCGATGGCTAAGCTCTTCGAAGATTATCCACAGGAGCATCCAGACTTCCTCTACGCCTGAGCTAGGGCAGTAGAGAGCCGACAAGTGAACAGAGCACGCTGATAATCTCAAGAAATACGAGACTACCGGCGTGTGTTATTTGAAAAAATGACTAATTCTGGGTAGTCTTGTTTCGGCTATTCCTCCATGGTGTAATGGCAGCACACGGGTCTTTGGAACCCTTAGTCTTGGTTCGAGTCCAGGTGGAGGAACCACTTACCGCGGTCAATCGATCGCGGTTTTTTGTTCTGTACGCCCAAACCAACCGGACGGCTGTCAGCCAGCGAGTGATACAGCGAATGGAGCGTCTAGAGCGTGGAGACTGAGAGCATGAAGGCAGCGAGCTCGGAGATTACAGTTTCAGTGGAGGCACTTAAACAGAAGAAGCCCACCAGGCGGTGGGCTTCTGTATATTCAACAAGCGGCGTGATTACTTCACGCCAGAGCCTGCCAATGGCAGGAGAGTGAGAGCAAAGTCGAACTCAGTAGCGCTGAAGCGATAGCGAGATTGCAACACTGGACCACACGAATTCGAACCGATGCCATTGAGCTGATAATCGAGCTGAACCACGGTTGCCGAACTCTGAGGAAGTTCGTCGAGGTGGCGAGCAGCGGTCAACTCCTGCGCAGAGTAAGGCAGAGCTTGGAAGTCGAAGCCCGTGTTATGGCGAACCTTAACCTCAGCAGAAGGCGCTGACGAGTGGGAAGCGCCTGAAGCCGCGCTGATAATCTCGGACGAGTCGTCAAAACTGACCAGCAAGCTCGAGCGCGCGTCACCAACCTGAGCCCAAGAGCAGTCGTGATGGCTGCCGTTTTCCTGCGGCATGAGGTACGGCTCAAACAAGCTCATCGCGTTCGAACGGAACACGCCGTGCCACGAGCTGCGCCGCTTATCGCGATAGCTCTCATTCGGCCCCAAACCGCAATAGCTCGCCTCGGCAAGCTCGGGCTTGAGGAAGAGTTGGAAGCCGAAGCGCGGAAAATCAGGGAAAACAGGGTCTTTGACGACGTGCATCTCCACACGAAGCGCCCCCGAAGCCGACACCGTCCAGGTGAGATTCACCGTGGCAATTGGTTGAACAATCGAGGCGACGAGCTTGCAAGTAAAACGCAGCTCAACGGCACCCGAGTTCAGCTGCCGTACCTCACTCGTGTAAGCGCGTAGGTAAGCGCGATCGTATTGCGCGCGACGCCAGGCTTGAGCCACCTGAGAATCGTTGTCCGTCGGGGCGCGCCACACATTGAGCGCCATCGGACGGCCAAACAGCTCACGGCCATTGACACTCATCTGCTCGACCAGGCCGGTGCGCTTGTCGAAAGTGAAGGTAGCCGCTGGGGTGGCAACCTGCAGGTGAGCGCCAATCTCGTTGATCGTGCTCGTGGTTTGGCCAGCAAGATTATCACTGCGATCACCATCGATGTTGACGTTGGCGGCGGCCGCGGCTGCCTGATCCCTCACCCACTGCTGAACGGCAGTGATGTCAGAAAGCTCAGGCAGAGCGATTTCGTCGAAACCAAGCTCATCGCCCGTATTGTGGAAGGCGAGAATACCGGTTTGCGCAGCGTGGAGTGCGCGGTAGCGCACAACCAAGCGGTGCTGGCCCAGGCGAGCAGCATTCTCGCCCCTCACAGCATCTTCGCCCGTCACAGCACTCTCGCTTGTCACCGCATTCCAAGCAGGCGGCAACACGTCACCGGGCATGCTACCCACAGCAGAGCGTAAGAACTCGGCGGGAATCACCACGGTGCCATCACCATGCGGCGCAATAGCAGGGGTGTCAAGCTTGATGCTCCTCACAGCAGTTCCATCCACCATCAACTGAATTTGCAGACTGATAATCTCAGGCAATGGTGTGAAATCGCAGTAATTATGCAGGCTGAGCGTGCCAGAAGCCAGGTTAAAAGCAGTGACGCGGGCCGGGCGGTATACGTTCTTAAACTCCTCCAAGCCGGTGTGCGCACGACGGTTCGGGTACACCAGGCCATCCATGCAGAAGTTACCAGCGTTGGGGTATTCGCCCATATCGCCACCGTAAGAATACTGGTAGGTGCCGTGAGGGTCAGTGCCGCGATCGATCACATGATCGCACCACTCCCACACGAAACCGCCCATCAAGCCTGGGTAACGCTGGATTTTGTTGAAATACTCTTCTAAATCGCCCGGACCGTTACCCATCGCATGACTGTACTCGCACATAATGTACGGTTTGACACCATTATCACCGTCGTCACCGTTGGAATGGTCACCGCGCGGGCCGTCGGCAGAGAAGTACTCGTCGATCTCCTCGAGCGGCGGATACATGCGCGAATGCACATCCAGATTCGAATAATCGCACACCTCATCCTTGCCCACATAGCGAGCCGACTCGTAATGGGTGAGGCGCGAAGGGTCGAAAGCCTTCGTCCAGGCCAAAGCCTTCTCAAAAGTGCAGCCGTAAGCACATTCGTTACCCATCGACCACAGCAGCACGCACGCATGGTTCTTATCGCGCTCCACCAGTTGGCGGGTGCGGTCGACGGTCGCTTCGATCCACTCCGGATTATCGGCGACGCGCGTATTCCACACTTCTTGACTGTTCTCATCGGTCTTCGTGAGCACCGAAGAGGTTCCGTGGCTCTCGTTATCCGCTTCATCGCAGACGAAGAAGCCAAGGCGGTCGTACAAATCGTAGAAGCGAGGGGAGTTGGGGTAGTGGGAGGTGCGGATTGCGTTGACGTTATGCTGCTTCATCACGCGCAGGTCGGTGAGAATTTGGCTGGTGGAGATCACTGGCCCGCTCACCGGGTCGGAATCGTGGCGGTTGACACCGTGAATCACGATCGGTTCGCCGTTGAGCAACACCTCCTGATTATCAACGCTGATTTCTCGCAACCCGACATGCTCTTCGATCGCTTCGTTCTCGCTGGTCATGATCAGCGTGTAGAGGTAAGGGTTCTCAGCGTTCCACTCGTGCGCGTTGGCAATCTCCAAATGAAGCCTTGCGCGAGGAGTGAAGCTGTCAGCTGCTGCTGAGGTACCGGCGTCCGTGTGAGCCGGGGTGTCGGTCGTCGCCTCTGCTGCAGTGACCGGCGTGCTCGTCGCTGTTGCCACTACGTTGCCGTCGATATCCACCAGCTCGGCGCGAACGGGGAGTGGGATGCCATCAAAGAAGTCGAGGTCGATGTCGACGCACGCTGGGGACAGGGCTGCCGTCGCTGCCGTCGCGCCCGTAGTAGCCTCACCCGCTGCAGCCTCGCCCGTTGAAACCTTGCCTTTCGCCAAACTTGTGTGCACGAAGAAGTCGCGAACGGCGCGGGCGGGGCGCTTGAGAAGGTAGACGTCACGGAAGATTCCGGAATAGCGGAACTTATCCTGATCCTCCATATACGAGCCATCGCACCACTTGAGCACGAGAACAGTCAGGCGGTTGTTGCCCTCATGCACCTGCTCGGTGACATCAAACTCGGAAGTGGAGTGAGAAACCTGCGAATATCCGACGAAAGTGCCGTTGAGCCAGACGTAGAACGCGCTGTCAACGCCCTCAAAGTTGAGGAATGCGCGCGGCGCCTGAGGGTCAGGCGTGTACGTGAAGTCGCGAATATACACGCCACACGGGTTATCCTGTGGCACAAAAGGCGGGTCGCAAGGGTAGGGGTAGTCGACGTTGGTGTACATATGCGGCTCGCAGTCCAGGTTTTGCCACACGGACGGCACTGCAACCGCGCGGTACTCCGCTCCCGGGGTGAAGTCGGCGGCAGCGAAGAATGGCGTCGGGAAGGTTGCATTTTCGCCGTTTGGGCCTGGCTGGGCGCTGGTAATCTCGTCTTGTTCTTCTTGCAGCTGCCACAGGCTGGAATAGTAACGGAATTGCCACTTGTTGCCAGGCTTCTCAGCCCTCGAGATTGTCACCGCGGCATCCTCGTCGCTCAACAACTGGAAACGGTCCGAATGCAGGCGGTTATCAACAAAAGTGTCAGTAGGCGTGCTTGCAGGAATGTAATACGCACGGTTTGGCTGGGTTCCGCGGTGTAAGATGTGCGGATCTTCGTACCAATGAGGGATAAACATAATGCTCCTTTGCAAATGTGTTCCCACTCATTATTGCAGGTGCTCGCGCCGATTTCACCACTCTACGGATGCGTGTTTCTCCAGAAATCACAGTAGTTGGCAACGTTAACGCGCGAGTGGTATGCAGCGTGACAAATTGAATGGTATTGAAGCTTCAGTAGTCGAGCGGAACGGGGCGGATGCGATGTTCGAGTGAAAGCCGCACATTCAAGCTAGTGCCTCGGCTACAATCAAGCTAACGAGAGTGTTGAAGAAAGGATCATCATGACGAAGCGTCCTGTGAAAACATGGCTTACCGATATGGATGGTGTTCTCGTTCATGAAGACACCGCCTTGCCAGGTGCTGCCGAATTTATTGAAGCTTTGAAGCGCAACAATCGCGAATTCTTAGTGCTCACGAATAACCCGATTTACACTCCTCGCGATCTTTCTGCTCGCCTGAAGCGCTCAGGTATCGATGTTCCTGAGAAGAATATTTGGACTTCAGCTCTGGCCACTGCAGAATTTGTGTCCCGGCAAATCCCTCAAGGCTCAGCCTTTGTTATTGGCGAGCCTGGCTTGACGACTGCATTGCACGAGGCTGGTTACGTTCTTTCTGACGCTGACCCCGATTACGTCATTTTGGGTGAAACTCGCAATTTCTCATTCCAAGCGATTACCACCGCAATTCGTTTGATTAACAAGGGTGCTCGTTTCATTTGCACTAACCCGGATGCAACAGGGCCTTCTGATGAGGGTGTGCTTCCTGCAGCAGGTTCGGTGGCCGCTATGGTCGCAACTGCTACTGGTAAGGAGCCCTATTTCATTGGCAAGCCTAACCCAGTGATGTTCCGCACAGCTCTCGATCGTGTCCATGGTCACTCTGAGTCGACGGCAATGATCGGCGACAGGATGGATACGGACATCATCGCTGGTGTTGAAGCTGGCCTTGCTACTTTCCTCGTTCTCTCTGGCATCACTGATCGTAAGGAAGTGGAGAAGTACCCGTACCGTCCCAACAAGATTGTCAATGGCATTGAGGACCTCATTGGCTTTGTCAACGATGGCTTTTTTGAAAACAAGCCTGTAGTGTCCAACAACTCGAATAACTGAAAGCTTTTTCGCTGGTCAGTCACGGCGCTGGTAATCTGAAATTCCTCCAGATTGTCAGCGCTGTTTTTATTTCACAAAACTTTCGTCGGGTCAGTGGATAATAGGACGGTAGTCATGCGCCGTAGGGTGCGTTGAGGAGGAATTATGGCAATCAGTGCAGCAATTGTTCTGGCAGCAGGTGAAGGCGTGCGAATGAAGTCGTCCACGCCGAAAGTGTTGCATACTCTGGCAGGAAAGAGCTTCATTGCTCGCGTTCTCGCGGCTGTTCAAGGCCTGGACGCCCAGCGAATTGTCGTCGTTGTGCGCCATGGAAAAGAACAGGTGAGCCGAGCAGTGAAGGCTGTTGCTCCTCAGGCTCTTCTTGTTGAGCAGGATGACATTCCTGGTACCGGTCGTGCTGTGCAATGTGCCATGAAAGCCCTCGAGCAGCAAGAAGGTGCTGATTGGGCACAAGCACAAACAGATCCTCTGATTATCACTGCTGGTGATCTGCCGCTCTTGGATACTCCTACGCTCAGTGCCATGGTTCAGGCTCAGAAGGATCAGTCTGCTGTTGCCATGGTGTTGGCTACAAAGCTGGATAATCCCTTCGGCTATGGTCGCATTGTGCGCGATGATAACGGCCATTTTGAGCGTATTGTTGAGCAGAAAGACGCTGATGAGGAAACTCAGCGCATCAAGGAAGTGAACACCTCTGTATATTCCTTCACTCCCTCTGTGCTCGCTTCTGCTGTTGCACACCTGGATGCGAATAACAACCAGCAGGAGTTCTACTTGACTGATGCTTTGGAAAATGCCAAACAATTTGGCCATGTGGGTGTTGCTGTCGCTGCTGACCCGTTAGCGGTAGAGGGTGTGAATGACCGTGTTCAGCTCTCTCGCTTGGCTCGCTTGCACAATGAGCGCGTCTGCGAAAAGTGGATGCGTGAAGGCGTGAGCATTTGGGATCCGGCAACCACCTGGATTGACGATGATGTTGAGCTTGCTCAAGACGTCACCGTTTTGCCAGGTTGCTTCTTGCAAGGCCATACGGTAGTAGGCCAGGGTAGCGAGGTTGGGCCGTACACCACATTGATTGATGCCACTGTGGGTGAGAACGCTCACGTGGAGCGCGCTCGTATCCAAGAAACCGAGATTGGTGCTCGCGCCAACATTGGCCCATGGACCTACTTGCGCCCGGGCAACGTGCTTGCTGAGGATACGAAGGCCGGTGCCTTTGTTGAGATGAAGAAGGCGCACATCGACCACGGCACCAAGGTTCCTCACCTGATCTATGTTGGCGATTCGCATATCGGCCATAATTCGAACTTGGGGGGTGGCACTATTACTGCTAACTATGACGGTAAGTTTAAGCACCACACTGAGATTGGCAGTAACGTTCACATCGGCGCAGGAAACATGATTGTCGCTCCGGTCACCATCGGTGACGATGTCACCACAGGTGCAGGCGCTGTTGTTCGCCACAATGTGGACAATGGCTCCATGGTTTACTCGGAGAACACCCAGCACGAGGTGAAAGGCTGGAAACCGCGCTATGAACGCGAGGGTGGAGAAGATTCTCAGAAGTGATAATCAGGACTGATAATCGGAATCGATAATCAGTAGTGATAATCTCAAGGCGTTCTGAGCTTTGAGCGCAAGAGGCAGGCTCTCTGCGACAATAGAGCAGAAAGCTTTTGAAGAAAGGAAAACATGAGCGTACGCGAGGATACTGTCGTCGCATTGCAAAAGGCTGCTGAAGCTGCGAATGAAGCGAAGGCTGCGGACATCGTGGCCATTGATGTTTCTGAACCAGTGGCTATTACTGACGCCTTCTTGCTGGCAACGGCGTCAAGCCCACGCCAAGTGCTGGCCGTTGCTGAGGAAGTGGAAAAGAAGCTGAGGGAGGACCTCGGCTTGCACCCTCGTTCGCGTGAAGGCCTGCTCGAAGCGCAGTGGACTTTGCTCGACTATGACGATTTCGTTGTGCACATCTTTAACGAAGAAGCGCGCGAATTCTACGGTCTGGAGAAGCTGTGGGGCGATTGCCCGCATATCGAGCTGTATTTAGAGCATCCAGAGACCACTAGGAAGGCTGATGCCGATGAATGATCCAGACATCATTCACGACTACGTCGAGCCACCTGCAGGCCAGTACCTCATTGCCCCGCTTAAGGGCTATAGCGTGCAGGACGACCGTAACCTCACTCCGCGTACAGATGCTGACCTCGTGTGGCACACCGATTCGCGCGAGAATCTCGCTCGTCGTGTGATTTTTGTGCGTCATGGGCGTACCCAGTACAATGCGATTCACCGCATTCAAGGCATGGTGGATATTCCGCTGGATGCTAAAGGCATGTGGCAGGTGACCGAGACTGGTAAAGAACTGCGCAGGCTCTACGTTGACACTGACGAAGAACGGGAGCAAGGAATCAACCAGTTTGTTCTCGCTTCTGACCTCACCCGCGCTGCCCAGACTGCTCACGCTTTTGCTGACCCGCTGGGTCTCGACGTTCACTTTGATACGCGCGTTCGCGAGCGCTATTTCGGTGAGTGGGAGGCAAAGAGCCAGAAGGAATTGATGGAGAATTACCCTGAAGATTTCCGCGGCTGGCTGGAAGGCAAAGGCTCTGAGCTTGCGCATGGTGCTGAATCGAAGCAGCATACGGGCGCGAGGGGTGCTGAAGCCGTCAACGAGTGGGCGCAAAAGCTCGATTCTTCGACGGATTTGTACGTGTTCTCTCACGGTTCTCTCATCGCTCAAACCATTCAATACCTTTTGGGTAAGGGTACGGATGGTGTGTACGAGTCGCTGGGTTCGATGCGTAACGCCTACTGGGCAATTCTCGAGCCGGTGGTGCGCTCTGATGGTTCGTACCGTTGGCGTTTGATGGAGTTTAATCACGCTCCTCGCATCGCTGAGCAGGGCAACTGGAATGGTGCAATGACACCTTCTGGCTTGAGCTGAACTCTGGCTGGCTAGGTTGTGCTTCGCGCCCGGTGGCTGCACTTGGTGGCCGCACTCGCTTCCTCAGCCCTAGCCTCGAATTGCTTGAGATTATCACTGTGATGAAAACGGCCGCGCTGTGCGCGGCCGTTTCTGTTAGGGACATTTTCACTGAAAAAGCACAGAAAATCCGCGATTATTCAGCCTTTCTTCATCACGATGCACTACAAATAGATGCGGAAAGGTGAGGTGAGTGTGAGTGGTGAAGCGCGTGAATAGTCAGATCTCGAGTCAAACTCCGCCGGCTCCGGCGTCTCCTCGAGTGGGGTCTTCTCGTGTGGCGTCTTCTCGTGTGCGGGCTGACCAGCAGCCACAACCAAGCAGGGTTACGGAGAGCCAAGGTAGTAAGACGAGCGTTTTTCGTCACTTCTTCGCCGGAATCTCGTGGATCCAGATTCTCTCCGGTGGTCTTGCAGCAGTAACAGTGTTCCTTCTCTCCAGCAAACTCGGCCTTGCTGGCACCATCATTGGCGCAGCTTTGGCGTCGATGATTTCCACTTTTGCGTCGCAGCTGTACCAGAACATCCTCAAAGTGGCGAACTCGAAGCTCACTTCTTCCACTCCGTCGAGCTCTGCTGCCGAGGCGAATTCCCGCCCGCAAGCTGGTGCTCATCCGCAGGCTAGTGCCCATCTGCAAGCTGGTGGGCGTCGCATTGTGGGCGGAACAAACTTTGAATCCGCAGACGACGATTTTGCGTCCCACACTGCGGTTTTCGACCCTGCAGCGCTGGGAACTCTGGCTGGTAACTCGGCTTCTGACCCTTCTCTTTCCGCAGCTTCCACGCTGAGTGACACCACCCTCATGCCACTTTCTGCCGCTCTCGATTATCAGAACGGGGAAGGGGAGAGCGGTACTGATAATCTCAAGAAAAACAAGCAGAAGAAACTCGCCATCATTATTTCTATTGTGGTGGCGCTGCTCTCTGTCGCGTTGGTTGCGGGCGGAATCATGCTGATTACGGGAGGAAAGCCGACCGACACAGTTCTGCCGTCGACGCGCAACCAGATGTCGCAAACACCGCAACAAAACGCGAATAACAGCGAAAAGAAGAGCACCGACTCGAACACCACGAGCGATACCAACAAGCAGCAGAAGAGCAACGAGAGCTCGACCGACTCGCAATCAGGCAGCAGTTCTGACGAGAAGAAGAGCGAAGAGGGCACTACGGGAACGGATACCAGCGGCTCGAATTCGTCGAATAATTCCAGCAACTCCACCGAGTCGAACAACTCCAGTAACTCGAATAGCTCGAGCAATTCCAGCAACTCGAGCTCGGAGTCGGGCAGTTCGGATAGTTCTTCCAACTCGAATTCGTCGAGCGATAACAGTGCGATGGATAAAGATTCGCAGAACTCGAATTCTTCCTCGCAATCAGGGGAGCACTCCGGGTCTGATTCGACCGGTTCAGGCGCGTCCTCTTCGCCCAGCGTGCGAAAGTAGCGCGGGAGCGTCCGTTCCTCCGAGGACAGAGCGCTCGTCTCAATCGAAGTGATACTTGAGCTCAACACGCCGACGAGGTGGACGCTTGCACTTTCCACCTCGTCCGCGTATAGTTTTCTTCTGTTGTCATAGACAACCCAATGGGGCTATAGCGCAGTTGGTAGCGCACTTCCATGGCATGGAAGGGGTCGTGGGTTCGAATCCCACTAGCTCCACTTTTTTGTATCTGCACTCCTATAGTTTGCAACTCTTATTGTTCCCATCACGGCTTGTTTCCTCTCGTGTGTATGTGAACTTTTCCTCGCGCTGATGTGACCTTCCCCAGCGCGACGGCTAGCCTACTTTTTCGGCTAGTTCTGGCCCGGTTGCAGTGGCTGAGTGCAATCGGGCCTTTCTGATAATCTGCTTGTACTGATAATCAGTTTGAACAGAGCAGTTTTCCAGACGGTAAGCTCGTAAGAAAGTCTGCTCGCAACAAGCAAGTCGGGAGGCGAGAAGATGGCGCGTCAACAACAACTGGGATCGTGGGTTCGCACCGTTTCTACAGTGTGGGGTGGTGAACTCTTCTCTGTTCTGACCAGTTCTGTGCTACAGATGGGCTTCATCTGGCATATTACGATGACGACTAAGTCACCTCTTGCCGTCACCTTAGCTTCGCTGGTAGGTTTCCTTCCTGCTGCTTTGCTGGGGCCGATTGCAGGAGTTGTTGTTGACCGTTTTCCTATTCCTGTAGTGATGATCAGCGCTGATATGAGCATTGCTCTGGTGAGTTTGTGTGTCACTTTCTGGGCGTTAGGGGCGGGAAGCATTCCGCTCTGGCTCGTCTTAGTAGTGCTGTTCCTTCGCTCCTGCGGTCAAAGCGTGCACACTCCTGCTTTCAATGCACTCACGCCTCTTGTTGCGCCGAAGAAAATGCTCGATCGGCTTGCTGGCATCAGCCAGATTGTTGAGCAAAGTGGCTACCTCATTGGAATGGCCGTGGCTGCTTGGATGTACCCGCACTGGGGTTTGAACAGCATGATTGTTCTGGACGTTCTCGGCGCTGTGGTAGCTTCTGGCTGTGTTTTGCTTTCCCAGGTGCGCGATACGCGCAAGAGGACTATCGCTCGTCAAGAAACAGCCTCTGCTGAGCTGAAAGAGGCTGCTCGTGAGGCCTGGGAAGGCTTTGAGATTATCAGAGCTGATGAAGGCTTGCTTGCCTTGCTCATAGGTGCTTTCCTGTTTAATCTCGCTTTCTCTCCGCTTGTTGCACTCTTCCCTCTGATTAGCATTGACTACTTCAAAGTAGGAACTGGGGGAGCAGCTCTTATTGAAGCTGTCTGGTCAGCTGGTATGATTGTGGGCGGCGCTATTGTCGGTGCAACGGGTGGTTTGAAGAAGAAGTCGCATTCCATCCTGTTATCCTGTTTGATTTTTGGTGTGACAACAGTGTGGTCTGGTTTGCTTCCGAGCTCAGGTTTTGTTCTGTTTGTCATTTTGAATGCCATCATGGGTTTGAGCCGGCCACTGTATGAAGCTCCAGTGACTGCTCTGATCCAGCAGCGTATTGCGCCGAAATATTTGGGCAGGGCTTTTGCGCTGTTCCAATCATTGCAAGCCTGGGCTTTGCCTGTTGGTTTGGCTGTGTCTGCCTTCTTCGTTGATGGTGTGAGTGTTCCTTCTTTCTTTGTTTTCTGTGGAAGTGCCATTTTGGTGTTGACGGTGATTTTGTGGCTGTTGCCTCAAGTGCGCCTGCTGGATGAATAAAGGCGGGAGCGTAGCTCGGCGGTGTCCGCGCTTCCTTCTCTTTGAGGAAAGTTCGTTGTTAACCGTGTAACGCCAGCGGCCGTTAACGTGACTGGCCGTGCTGCTGAACACGGTCAGGGGCGTGCCGAGGTAAGGGACTTACTCATGTGGGTAAGTCCCTTTTTTATGCCCGAAATTGCTCAAGGCGAACAACACGCCCAACTCGCCGAGGCGGCAAAATTCACAAATAAACTTTTCCACAGCTCAAAGCCTGATTTTTCAAGAGGACACTAGATGTAGTGTTCAAAACTTTGTAACGACACTACTGGTTGTGGTCATTTCGTTCTAGATTGTCATATACGATACTTTGAGCAACCAATGATGAAGAGAAGAGAGGTCCCCATGAACGTCACCGTATACGCCAAGCCTCATTGCCCTCAGTGCGCTGCAACCCAGCGTCAGCTCAAGCGCCTCGGCGTGGACTACCGTGAAATCGACATCACTCAGGATGAAGAAGCTTTGAAGAAGGTGCTCGCCGCTGGCTTCAAGCAGGCACCAGTCGTCATGACTGATCATGATGCATGGAGCGGCTACCGCCCTGACAAGATCAAGGCTCTCGTGCCGAGCACCCCAGAAGCACTGCGCGCCATCGCATACTCCAGCGCTCGCTGAAACGAAGCCTGATAATCTTAAGAAATTTGGCAATGTAAACAGTCGCCAGCTAAAACTACATACTTCTCTTTGCAGTAAAAACCCAACATACTCATTGTGAAATGGCAGTGCGTAGTGGGTTTTTATTGTGTTCGAGCCTCACACGGGCGCAACGCCTGGAGCTCGACTAAAGAGAGCACAAGGAGGCAACAACGTGAGCACCGAAGTAAACGAGCAGGCCAGCAGCGAGCCAGAATATGCGGCTCAAACCAAGGCTATCGGTTCTGTGGTGTATTTCTCTTCTGTATCACAGAACACCGCACGCTTCATCGCCAACTGCGAGCTCAACAAGTTGGGTATGAACGTGTACCGCCTGCCACTGCGCAGAAGCGACCCTGCACTTCATATTCACGAACCTTATGTTCTCGTTGTTCCTACCTACGGCGGAGGAAACCCGAAGAAGGCCGTGCCGATGCAGGTTAAGCAGTTCCTCAACGACCCAGCAAACCGCATGTGGATTCGTGGAGTGATCGCCTCCGGCAACACCAACTTTGGTGAAGCGTACTGCGCGGCGGGGGATGCGATCTCCGCCAAGTGCCACATTCCTTACCTCTACCGCTTTGAGTTGATGGGGACGCCAGAAGACGTCCAAGCCGTGCAGCGCGGCCTGGTCAAGTTCTTCGCTGACCTCAAAGCAGGAAAGGTGGATGTGCCCGGTATGCAAGAGGCGATCAAAGCAAACGAACAGCGCGCACTCGTGCACTGATTACCACCCCATTTCAGACTTCACAGCTTCAACGGACTTGAACAGCTTACGGAGGTACTATGAGCGAGCCAACAGCTTACGATCCAGCGCATGATTACCATGCTCTTAACGCCATGCTCAACTTGTACGACAAGAACGGCAAAATCCAGTTCGACAAGGACAAGCAGGCCGAGCGCGAATACATGACCGGCGAAATCGCTGAGCGCACCATCACCTTCCCCTCCACGAAGGCACGCCTGGATTACCTCATCCAAAACAAGTACTACGAGCCAGAAGTATTCGCACAGTACTCCGATGAGTTCCTCGACCGCTTCTACAAGCACCTGGAAGATAAGCACTTCGAGTTCGACACCTTCCTCGGAGCCTTCAAGTTCTACACCTCCTATGCACTGAAGACTTTCGACGGCAAGAACTACCTCGAAGACTTCCCACAGCGTGCAGGTGCAGTCGCCCTCGAACTGGCATCCGGCGATGAAAAGATGGCTCTCACCGTGGCAGACGCCATCATCAACGGCAGCTTCCAGCCAGCAACCCCAACCTTCCTCAACCTCGCACGCGCCCAGCGTGGTGAGCCGGTGTCCTGCTTCCTTGTGCGTATTGAGGACAACATGGAATCCATCGCCCGCTCTATTAACGCAGCACTGCAGCTGTCCAAGCGCGGCGGTGGCGTCGCACTGCTGCTAAGCAACCTGCGTGAGCTCGGTGCACCAATCAAGCACATTGAAAACCAGTCCAGCGGTGTGGTGCCCGTCATGAAGCTGTTGGAGGATTCCTTCTCCTACGCCAACCAGCTGGGTGCACGTCAAGGTGCAGGTGCTGTCTACCTCTCCGCTCACCACCCGGACATCATGCGCTTCTTGGATACCAAGCGTGAGAACGCCGATGAGAAGATCCGCATCAAGTCCCTCTCCCTGGGCGTTGTCATTCCGGACATCACCTTCGAGCTGGCAAAGAACCGCGAAAAGATGGCTCTGTTCAGCCCTTACGATGTGGAGCGCGTGTATGGAAAGCCATTCGCTGACATTTCCATCAACGAGCACTACCGTGAGATGGTCGCCGACGATCGCATTCACAAGACGTACATCGACGCCCGCGAATTCTTCATGACCTTGGCCGAAATCCAGTTTGAGTCCGGCTACCCCTACATCGTGTTTGAGGACACTGTCAACCGTGCCAACCCGATCGAGGGCCGCATCGCCATGTCCAACCTGTGCTCCGAGATTTTGCAGGTGCAAGAGCCGAGCAGCTACAACACCGACTTGACCTACAGCCACGTCGGTCGCGACATTTCCTGCAACCTGGGCTCTCTGAACATCGCCAAGGCAATGGACGCAGGCCTTGCTGACACCGTTCGCACGGCCATTCGCTCGCTCACCGCAGTTTCTGAGCACACGAGCATCGACTCCGTGCCATCTATTCGCCGTGCCAACGAAGAAGGCCACGCCATTGGCCTGGGCCAGATGAACTTGCACGGCTTCCTCGCTCGTGAAGGCATGATGTACGGTTCTCCAGAAGCCCTCGACTTCACCAACCTGTACTTCATGACCGTTGCTTATAACGCTTATAAGGCTTCTCACGAGCTGGCAGTGGAGCGCGGTAAGGCCTTCGCCTTGTTCAAGACTTCCGCCTACGCGAAGCCAGCAGGCCAGGGTAACTACTTCGACAAGTACACAGATGGTACTTTGACACTTGAGCCACAGACCGAAAAGGTTCGCCAAGTGTTCGAGAAGTTCCATGTGAGCTTGCCAACTGCTCAGGATTGGGCACAGTTGCGTGACGAGATTCTCAAGGATGGTATTTACAACCAGAACTTGCAGGCAGTGCCACCAACCGGTTCTATCTCCTACATCAACCACTCCACCTCCTCGATTCACCCGATCGTCTCCAAGATCGAGATTCGCAAGGAAGGCAAGGTCGGCCGCGTTTACTATCCAGCAGCCTACATGACCAATGACAATCTTGAGTACTATGCCGATGCATACGAGATTGGTTGGAAGGCCATTATCGACACCTATGCGGCAGCAACCCCTCACGTCGACCAGGGCCTGAGCTTAACCCTGTTCTTCCCGGATACCGCAACCACGCGCGACCTGAACAAGGCACAGATTTACGCATGGCGTAAGGGCATCAAAACCCTCTACTACATCCGTCTGCGCCAGCAGGCACTCTCAGGTACCGAAGTTCAAGGTTGCGTCAGCTGCACACTGTGAGCGAGCTGAACTGAGAGAGAACTGAACTCAGCCCTCAGAGTGAGTTGGAGCTACGAGTGAGCTGAAGTTCAGCGTTTCCAGCTACAAGATTTCATAACTTCAGATGGAGGAGCGGAGCGCGGCGGGCAAGCCGTGCAACGCGCCTCGGTTGCGCCGCGGTATTGGGCTGCGGCGCAACAATTGCAGTGATAATCTCAAGCAATTCAACGGTAAGAAAGCAGAGAGCCGACTTGCCACAGATTAAGGAGAAGAAATGGTCCCACCGATTTCCGTTCCTCGCCAGCCACTGAAGCTGATCGACAGAGTGAGCGCCATCAACTGGAACCGCTTGGAAGATGAAAAGGATCTCGAGGTTTGGGATCGTCTCACCGGCAACTTCTGGCTGCCAGAAAAGGTGCCAGTTTCCAACGACATCCCCAGCTGGCAGCGCCTGAGCGAAGCCGAGCACACGCTCACCATGCGCGTGTTCACCGGCCTGACCCTGCTCGACACCATCCAGGGAACCGTCGGTGCAGTCTCGCTCATCCCCGATGCACTGACCCCACATGAGGAGGCCGTGTACACCAACATCGCTTTCATGGAGTCCGTGCACGCCAAGAGCTATTCCTCCATCTTCTCCACGCTGTGCTCCACCAAGGAGATCGACGCAGCATTCTCTTGGAGTGAGGAAAACGAGTTCTTGCAGAAGAAGGCTCAGATCGTCCTCGACTACTACGAGGGTGATAATCCTTATAAGCGCAAGGTTGCCTCGACCCTGCTCGAAAGCTTCCTGTTCTACTCCGGCTTCTACCTGCCCATGTACTTCTCCGCACACGCCAAGCTCACCAACACGGCTGACGTGATCCGCCTGATCATTCGCGATGAGGCTGTGCACGGCTACTACATCGGCTACAAGTACCAGAAGGGCTTGGAGAAGCTCACCCAGCCAGAGCGCGACAGCATGCAGGATTACACTTACGACCTGCTCAACGAGCTGTACGACAACGAAGAGCAGTACACCACCTCGCTCTACTCGGAAGTCGGCCTGGTGGAGGACGTCGAGAAGTTCTTGCGCTACAACGCCAACAAGGCTCTCATGAACCTCGGCTACCCAGCACTCTTCCCAGCAGAAGCCACCGACGTCAACCCGGCAATTTTGGCCGCCCTCAGCCCGAATGCTGATGAGAACCACGACTTCTTCTCTGGTTCTGGCTCCTCCTACGTGATGGGCAAGGCCGTCGAGACTGACGACGACGATTGGGACTTCTGATCGAAGCTGCTGAGCTTGCCGATAGGAGATTGTCACATCGCTGACAGTACGAACGAGTACGGCACGGTGATGTGAGGCTATTTGGAAGAGGGAAGCGGCAGTATATTGAGCTCACCTTGGCTTTCGCTGAGGTGAGCTTTTTTGTGGCTGAAAGAGCCTCCTGTTCCCTCGCTATAGTAGGGCTTGAGATTATCACTGCCCCCAATCATCTCCGAGGTAACTATGGCAACCCTGCGTTTAGAACGGATTTACGATAAACCAGTGAACACGAACGGCTTTCGCATTCTCGTTGACCACGGCTGGGTGCGCGGGCTCTCCAAAGCTGATGCCCAGCTTGACTTATGGGCAAAGTATGCAGCACCTTCGACCGAGCTGCGCAAGTGGTTTAACCACATTCCTGAGCGCTTCCCTGAATTCGTGGAGCGTTATACGCACGAGCTCACGGGCGGGGGAGAAGACGCGCAAGGCAGTCAGCAGGCTGATAATCTCAAGCCACAGAAAGCGAAAAAGCCCAGCCAAGCTGAAGCATACCAAGAGTTGAAGCGCGTCACTGCCAAGCAGCTGGAGTCGGGCAACGACGTGATTGTGCTGTATTCTGCGCGCGACCGCGAGCATAACCAGGCCGTGGTTCTTTTCCACCTGCTCGAGCACGATTTGGGCGTCCAGGGCGTGGTGAGGCAAGCATCCGAGTAACTTGCGCTGACAGCTCTAATCAGAAAAACTAGATTGAGTTCATTAAGGGTTGAGCCGCACTCCAGGCTTTTGTGCGCCCAACAGCGGCTTTCTTTGGGTAGGCTGAGGCCTAAAATACCGCTTTGGCGCAGGAGAGCGGGGAGCTTCAAGCCGGCCTCACGCTGATCGCGGACCAGATGTCGGCCAGTTGCCGACAGGCCTGCAGGCCTACCGCTGCGCTGCATTATAGGCTAGCTTTCGAGCTCATATGAAGGGCAGGTGATGCCATGCTGAAGACCTTTATTTCACAAGAAGACGATATCCGTCAGATCAAACAGTTTGAGAAGGGAAGCTGGATCGCCTTGTCTAATCCAGCTGATTCTGAGCTTGCAGAAGTTGCTGAACGCTACGATATTGATCTCGCTGATATGCGCGCTCCTCTGGATGAGGAGGAGAGGTCTCGTGTGGACGTGGAAAAGGGCTACACGATGATCATTGTCGACATTCCAACAGTAGAGAACCGCGGTGGGCGTGATTGGTACGATACCATCCCTCTCTCGATTATTGTGACAAACGACGTGATTATCACCGTCTGCTCAGAGGATACGCCTCTGCTGCATCCTTTCATGGAAGGCCGCATTCGCAACTTTTACACGTACATGCGTTCGCGCTTCATCCTTCAGATTCTCTACCGCAACTCGCAGATGTATTTGCGCTACCTGAGAATCGTGGATGCTGAGTCTGATAAACTGGAATTGCATTTGCAAAATTCCTTGCAAAACCGTGAGATTCTCATTCTCATGGAGTTGAGCAAGACCTTGGTCTACTTCGCCACCTCTTTGCGCTCAAATGAAGTGGTGCTCGAAAAGCTGACCAAGCTGCCGCGCATTAAGCAGTACCCTGACGATGAGGACCTTTTGTCCGACGTCATCATCGAGAACAAGCAGGCAATTGAGATGGCAGGCATCTACTCTGGAGTTCTTCAGGGCATGATGGATGCCTTCGGTTCAATCGTGTCGAATAATTTGAATAATGTGATGAAAATCTTCTCGATTCTCTCCATCGTTCTGAGCATTCCGACGATTATTTTCTCGGCGTACGGCATGAATTTGAACCTCAAGGGCATGCCGCTGTCGCATACAGTATGGGGCTTTGCCATCGTCTGCCTCATCGCTTTGGTTCTCTCGGTGGTGGCCTGGATTTACTTCAGGAAGGCTCGCCTGTTTAGGTAAGCCTCAATCGCTTCAGATTGTCACCACGTTGTGCGGCAGAACCTTGTTCTGCCGCATTTTGCGTTTGCCTGCATTCGCGCGCGGCTTGGGCGCGCGGCCCGTCGCGCAGCCGCCGTAATATCGCCGTCACAGTGCGGAAACGCAAATGAGCCGGCGCACTGGTAATCTTGTGATATTTACTGCAAATGCGCGGAAACCGACTACCAAACTCACACCGTACAGAAAGGGGGAGCGATGAGCTCAACGATTACTGAAACCCAGGTGGATCATAACGGTAAGCAACTCGGGCGTGTGCTCGTCGAACTGGACCACGTCAACAAATGGTACGGCGACCTCCACGTCCTCAAAGATGTGTCACTGAAAGTGCGCCAAGGTGAGGTAGTCGTCATGCTCGGGCCTTCCGGCTCTGGAAAATCCACCACCTGCCGCACCATCAACCGCCTCGAACGCATCGACGAAGGAACGATTCTCATCGATGGTGAGCCTTTGCCACAAGAAGGACGCGAACTGCAAAAGCTGCGCCAACAAGTGGGTATGGTGTTCCAAAGTTACAATCTTTTCGCGCATTTGAGCATCCTCGACAATGTGACTCTCGCGCCACGCAAAGTGCTGAAAATGAGCAAGGCTGACGCTGAGAAGGAAGCCCTCGAGCTGCTCGACCGCGTTGGTGTTGCCGCACAAGCGCACAAGTACCCAGCTCAGCTGTCCGGCGGCCAGCAGCAGCGCGTTGCCATCGCTCGAGCGCTTGCCATGCACCCGAAGGTCATGCTTTTCGACGAGCCGACCTCCGCACTCGACCCGGAGATGGTGGGGGAGGTGCTCACCACCATGACGCAGCTTGCCCAAGAGGGTATGACGATGATCGTGGTGACGCATGAGATGGGCTTCGCTCGTCACGTTGCCGACCGCATTGTGTTCATGGCTGACGGGCGCGTGCTCGAATCCGAGTCGCCAGAAGAGTTCTTCACTCATCCGCGCACTGAGCGTGCCCGTGAGTTCCAGTCCAAAATTTTGGGTCATTAGTCAGTAGCAAACAGCAAGCGAAGGAGGAAAGCGATGAAAAGCACATTTCTGAAGTGCGTCACAAAGCGCAGCGCGATGCGTACTGCCAAGCGCGCTGGTAGCCTTATCGGCAATCGCGTCGTCAAGCGCATCACAAAGCGCGTTGGCGCAGCTGGCCTTGCTCTGATGACGACCCTGAGCCTGGTAGCCTGCGGTTCGGCAAGCCAAACAGACGTCGTCGGCCCGAAAATTCGCATCGGCATCAAGTTCGACCAGCCCGGCATCTCCGTCGAGCAAAGCGGTACCTACTCTGGTTTCGCCGTGGACACTGCCCGGTATGTCGCCGAAAAGCTCGGTTACGCGCCGAAGCAGATCGTGTTCAAACAGGTGACTTCCGCACAGCGTGAGTCACTGCTGCAAAACGGCACGGTCGATATGATTGTCGACACCTACACCATCACGAAGGACCGCCAGAAGGTTGTTGACTTTGCTGGTCCTTTCTTTGTTGCAGGCCAGGACCTTCTCATCAGAAAGAGCGAAAAGTCCGAGATCACCAGCCCGCGCGACCTCGCCAACAAGAAGGTCTGCTCCGCCACGGGCTCCACATCAGCTAAAATCGTGCAAGATTACTTCCCGAAAACCACTCAGCTCATGCTGCTCAACGGTTATTCGGAATGCCTGACCGCACTGCTCTCCGGCACTGTTGACGCCGTCACCACTGACGACCTGATTTTGGCAACCTTGGCTGCTGCGAAGGCGGACAGCTCGCTCATGGTGGTCGGCCACCCCTTCACCGAAGAAAGTTACGGCATTGGCGTGAAGAAGGGCAGTGCCGTTCTGGTGGAAAAGATCAACGAAGCGCTGAAAAGCTATGTGAGTTCGGGTGCCTGGCAGCGTGCCATCGACAAGGCGACGAAGGGCACTGGCTATAAGCCCAACCCGAAGTTCAACCCGCCAACTCGCTTCGACGCTCGCGCTTCCGACCAGATTGCGAGGTTCTGATATGCCCGGTATGTTCCACGGCTTTTTGGCCTCGCTTTCCAGCTATTTCTCCACTTTTGCCGACCTGTTGACCCGCTACAACGTTCTCGGCGCATTTTGGATGAACATCCAGCTCACCTTGTGGGCAGCTCTGGGCTCGCTGGTGTTGGGAATTGTGCTCACTTTGATGCGCATTTCCCCGGTCAGTTCGCTTGTTCGCGTGGGCGATGGCATCGTGATGTTCTTTAAGAACATGCCACTGGCCATTGTGATGGTTTTTCTGCTGCTCGGCTGCTTCATCCAGCTGCAAGTCCAGCTTCCGGCGAGTTTTAACACGAATTTCTACTGGCTGGCCATCACCGGCCTGTCGCTCTACACTGCACCTTTCGTGTCGGAGTCGCTGATGAGTGGCATCAACACGGTGCCGATGGGCCAGGCTGAGGCCGCTCGCTCCTTAGGCTTTGGCTTCTTCCAGTCGGCTTTCCTCATCATCCTTCCTCAGGCTATTCGCGGCGCCATCGCCCCTTTGGGTAACACTCTGATCGCTTTGCTCAAGAATTCGACGGTGGCTGCAGCTGCTGGTGTGGCGACGGAAACCTCGAGTTTGATGAACACGATGATCCAGTACAATGCGTCAGCTATTACGCAGGTTTTCCTCCTTTTCGCTTTGGGTTACGTCATTCTCATCATTCCTATTGGTTTGGTTACGACGTACTTGTCGAACAAGCTTGCGGTGAGGAGGTGAGCGCATGAAGATTACCAGTTCGCATGATACTTTTGATTACTCTGCCATCGACCCTGATACTCTCGAGCCCGCCGACACTTCGCTTTTCGTTCAGGCTGTGCCGGGTGGTTTTGAACGCAGGGTTGCCAATGGCCCGGTGAAGCTTCCTCGTGCTTTGCGTGAAGGGGAGACCAGCGACAAGCCGGTGACTCGCCAGCAAAGGCGTGAGCGTTCGCAGAAGCATTCGGTTCTCTTCGACGCTCCGGGCCCGAAGGCGATGGCGCGCATTCGCGTGGCCAACGCCATAACCGTGGTGCTTGCTGTTGCTGTTCTGGCGCTGATTGTGTGGCGTTTTGCTCACCCGCCGATGGGGGAGAACCAGCTGAGTTGGAAGCTGTGGGAGCCTGCTCTCAACGCTCGCGCTTGGTTGAGCTTCTACATTCCGGGAGCTTTGTCTACGCTTGCCGCGGCTGCAGTGTCCATTGTGGGAGCAGTGGTTTTCGGCTTCGTCTTCGCTCTCGGCCGCTTGTCGCATGTGGCGATCATTCGCTGGGTGAGCTCGGTGATTATTGAGTTTTGCCGTGCTGTGCCTGTGCTGCTCTTCATGATCTTCTTCTGGAGAGTGTATGCAGCGCTCGGTTTAAGCGATATGGCAGCCTTCTGGGCAGTAGTCACCGGCTTGGTGCTGTACAACGGCTCGGTGGTGACCGAGCTCATCCGCTCGGGTGTGGGTAACCTTCCTCTGGGCCAAGCTGAGGCTGCCACTGCTTTGGGTATGTCGCATATGCGCTCGCTCATGTCCATTGAAATTCCCCAGGCCGTGATCGCCTCCATGCCTGCTTTAGTGGCCCAGCTCGTGGTGGTGTTGAAGGACACCGCTTTGGGTTCGATTATTTCCTACGCCGACCTTTTGCAGCGTTCTCGCCAGTTGGGCGCCTTGTATTTCAACTCATTGCAAACCTTGTTCGTGGCGGCAGTCTTCTACTTTGTGCTGTGCTACTGGCTGACTCGTTGGGCTCAGCGAATCCCAGAAAAGATGCAGAGCAAGACTTCCGGTGTGGCTCGTTCTCGCGCCATCCAGCCTGAAGCTATTTTGGACCCGGATAACATCACCGCTCAGGAGACAGCCTCTCGTGAACGTCCATTTGGTGGCGTCCTCTCCGATATTCCTGACCATTACCACGGTTCTAACGCTGTTCGTACGCGCAAGTGGGAGGGCAAGCATCGCCACGAGCAGCTCAAGGAGCAGGAGCATGAGATCGCGCGCGAGAGGCACGAGGACCGTCGTGCCGAGCGCGACTACAATGCGCAGCACAATGCGCATCGCTCCTGATTATCACGCGCTGATAATCTTGAGCGCCAAGTGTGCCGCCTGTCGGTGTGAATGAGGATAATCAAAGCAGAAGTAGTAGCTGAAATTCAGCATGTTTCAGCATGTTAAAGGAGGTCACGTGGCAGACGCAGAGCCAAAGTATCGTTATGACGCCTCTCTTGCCCAGGATATCGAACTGAAATGGCAGAAGTTCTGGGATGACAACGGTACTTTTGATGCCGCTAACGCCGAAGGTGAGCTGACAGACAACCAGGGCAAGCACGCCGATGGTCGTACACCTTACTCTGTCATCTCCATGTTCCCCTTCCCTTCGGGTAAGGGCTTGCATGTGGGCCACCCTCTGGGTTACATCGCCACGGATATGATGGCTCGCTACCATCGCATGAAGGGCGAAAACGTGATGCACGCCATTGGTTACGATGCCTTTGGCCTGCCAGCTGAGCAGTACGCCGTGCAAACTGGCCAGCATCCTCGCGTCACCACGCAGCAGAACATCGCCAACATGTCCCGCCAGCTGCATCGCATGGGCTTGAGCTTTGACCAGCGTCGAACCTTCGCCACCACCGACTACGACTATGTGCGTTGGACGCAGTTCATCTTCTCCAAAATCTTCGACTCGTGGTACGACCCAGATTATCAGCGCGCTGACGGGGGCCTGGGCTCCGCCCGCCCCATCGCAGAACTGGAAAACAAGTTCCGCTCGGGTGAGAAGGCCATCCCTGGTTTCGAGGACAAGCGCTGGGATGAGCTGACTAAGAAACAGAAGTCCGATGTGTTGAACGACTTCCGCCTGGCCTATGTGTCCAAGTCGCCAGTCAACTGGGCACCAGGCCTGGGAACCGTGCTCTCCAACGAAGAGGTGACCGCAGACGGCCGTTCCGAGCGCGGAAACTTCCCGGTGTTCCACAAGCAGCTTCGCCAGTGGTCTATGCGCATCACCGCTTACGGTGACCGCCTCGCCAAGGACCTCGACATGCTCGACTGGCCGGATAAGGTCAAGCAGCTGCAGCGCAACTGGATCGGAGAATCGCATGGTGCTTCCGTCAACTTCGCCATTTATGACGGCGAGGGCGACCAGGTGCTCCTTTCTTCCCAGTCGGGTTCCGAGCAGCAGGCTGGCTCTCACGGCAAGCTCACCGTGTACACGACTCGCCCGGACACTATTTTTGCTGTCACTTTCGTCGTTGTCTCCCCAGAACACGACCTGATTGACAAAGCTCCTGATGCATGGCCTGAGAACACTCCTGAAGAGTGGAAATCTGGGTTTGCTTCCCCTCGTGAGGCTGTGCAGGAGTATCGCAAGAATGCCGAGCGCGTGACGGCTGCTGACCGCCAGAATGCCACCGACAAGAAGACGGGTGTTTTCACCGGCCTGTATGCGCAAAACCCTGTCACCGGCGTGAAAGTGCCTGTTTTCACTGCCGACTACGTGCTCATGGATTACGGAACGGGCGCAATTATGGCCGTTCCTGGCGGTGACCAGCGCGATTATGACTTCGCTCAGGCTCACGGCCTGCCAGTGGTTTCTCCTGTCAAGCCAGTCAAGCCTGTGGTCAACGAGCAGGGCGAGGAGCAGGAGGTTCCTCAGCCATATGTTTCCCATGATGGCGTGATGATCAACTCCAGCGTGGAGGAAACCCCTGAAGGCGATAGTCTCGACATCAACGGCTTGAGCGTCGAAGAGGGCTCGAAGCGTGTGATCTCGTGGCTGGAGAGCCACGGTGTCGGCAAGGGTACTGTTTCTTACCGTTTGCGTGACTGGCTCTTCTCTCGCCAGCGCTACTGGGGTGAACCATTCCCGGTGGTGTATGACGATGAGGAGATTCCTTACCTGCTGCCTGATTCTGCTCTTCCGGTGAAGCTTCCAGAAGTGCCCGATTACAAGCCACGCACTTTCGACCCCGATGATGCTGATTCTTCGCCAGAGGCACCTCTTTCTCGTAACCCTCAGTGGGTGAACGTCAAGCTGGACTTGGGCGATGGCGAGAAAGTGTACCATCGCGACACCAACACCATGCCAAACTGGGCTGGCTCCTGCTGGTACTACCTGCGCTACCTTGACCCGAAGGATACGAAGGCTCTGATCGACCCTGCCGAGGATGCGTACTGGGTTGGTCCTGACCATAACAAGACTTCTGGCAAGTCGGGTGGTATCGACCTGTACGTGGGAGGTGTGGAGCATGCTGTTCTGCACTTGCTCTACGCGCGCTTCTGGCACAAGGTGCTCTTCGATTTGGGCATTGTTTCCAGCCCCGAGCCGTTCCACAAGCTGTTCAACCAGGGTTATATTCAGGCTTACGCTTACACCGATGAGCGCGGCCAGTATGTTCCTGCCGCTGAGGTGCAGCAGGTTCCTGGCTCTGGTCAGCACGGTGAAGAGCCTGAGTTCACCTGGAATGGTGAGAAGGTCAACCGTGAGTTTGGCAAGATGGGCAAGTCGCTCAAGAACATCGTCACGCCAGACTACATGTATGAGACTTACGGTGCTGATACCTTCCGTGTTTACGAGATGAGCATGGGCCCGCTGGCTGATTCTCGCCCGTGGAACACGAAGGATGTGACCGGTTCGCAACGATTCTTGCAGCGTTTGTGGCGTAACGTCGTCGACGAGCAGACTGGTGAGGTCACTGTTTCGGACGCCAAGCCAGATGCAAAGCTCGCTCGCCTGCTCAACTCCACTATCGCTTCGGTGACGGAAGAGATGGAAGGCATGCGCCCGAACACTGCTATTGCCAAGCTCATCGTGCTCAACAATGCGGTGACGGGTATGAAGGCTGTTCCGCGCGCCGTCATCGAGCCGCTGGTGTTGATGCTCAGCCCTATCGCTCCTCATATTGCTGAAGAGCTGTGGAGCAAGCTCGGCCACACCGGTTCCATCGCTTATGTGCCATGGCCGGTGGCTGATGAGAAGCTCGTGGGCGAGGAAACGGTGACCGCCATCGTTCAGGTTGCTGGTAAGGTTCGCGGCAAGCTGGAAGTGCCGAAGACTATCAGCGCTGAAGAGCTGGAAAAGCAGGCTTTGGCTTTGGAGAACGTGCAGAAGTTCATGGGCGATGTACCTCCTCGTAAGGTGATCGTTCGTGCTCCGAAGGTGGTTTCCATCGTCCCTGGAAATCTGGGAAAGTAAGGTTGTGTAATGGTTGCTATTCAGTTGGCTCGCGGCGTTGCGGCTGAGCTCTTCCCGGGGTATGGCTTCCCGGTGAGCGAAGAGGAGAAGGCGGCTGTTCACCATTTGGTGATGGTTGACCCTGATTCTTACCAGTCTCGCGTTTTTGACCGCGCTGTGATGCGTGGTGATGGCTACTTTGAGGCTATTTCCGTGATTGACGGTAAGATTCCGGTTTCCCTCGACTTGCATTTGGCTCGTTTGGAGCATAACGCCAAGGCGCTGGATATGCCGATTCCTGATGAGAAGGCTTTCCACGAGGCGTGCGAAGAGCTGATTGCTCACTACTCGGGTGGCCATGATGACCCGATGTTGCGCATCCTCATTTCGCGTGGCGCTGACCCGGGTACGGGTGTGGGTCGCCGGCATCATCCGGGTATGCCGTCGATTTGGATGTACCTGGATGGCGAGGGGGAGAAGCATGAGACCACGCCTTTGCGCATGGTTTCGCTTTCTGCTGGCCGTGACTCTCGCGTGGCCGAGAATTCGCCGTGGCTCATGTTGGGTTTGAAGACCTTGAGTTATGTGGTGAATATGGCTACTGCTCGTGCGGCAGAGCGCATGGGCTATGATGACGCGCTTTTCGTCACGACGGACGGTTACTGCCTCGAGTCTCCTCACGCCAATATTGTGGCGAAATTTGGCGATACGTGGGTCACTCCTGACCCGGTGATTGGTGTTCTTCATGGCACTTCTCAGCGTGAGCTTTTCGCTTACGTCAGAAGGCTGGGCAAGATTACCAGGTATCAGGATCTTCCGGTGGAAGAGTTGAAGAAAGCGGATGAGGTGTACCAGACGCGCGGCGGTTGGGTGATCCCCGTCAAGAGTTTGGATGACACCGAGTTTGCGGTGAATACGGAGTTTGTGAAGCAAGCAAACCATGCTATTCACTATGAGCAGGAGGCTCAGCAGGCTGAGTGGGCTCACGATAACTATCAGCCCACTCGCTGAGCGAAGTTTTCCACATCCGAGAGAAATTCCTGTTCTGTGAACTGAAGCCGTGCATGCTGAGGTCATGACTACTGACATGACTTTTCCGCGTGTGCGGCTTTCTCAGTTAGTGGGGGTGTGCAGCGAGGATTCCCGCGCTGAAGTTGGCGCGTGGCAGGACGCGCATCCCCACACTGACCTTTCTGCAGCTCTCGATGCTGTTGTTGCAGCTTCGCACGTTGCTTCGGCTTCGCAGGCTGTTCCGGTCTCGCAGGCTGCTTCTTCTGCGCGCGATGCTGAGCCGCAGGCTTCTGCGCATCGCAGTTCTCCGCCTTCGCGCAGTCCCTACCTCTCGCCACACAGTTCACACTCGGTACGCCGATCGTCTTCTTTGCGCGGTTCGCATAGTTCATGGGGTTCTCATTCTTCGAGTGAACGTACGCATCTTCTTCCGCGCTTAAGTTGGCGAGCGCCCAGTGCACTCGCGCTCATCTGCTTATTGACGCTCGCTCTCACCTGCTCGCTCACTCTGCTGCTCATTCAAGCGCGCAACAACACGGATTTTCTCATCTCGACGGCTGAAGTTTCAGCTGGAGAAACGAAAACTCGGCGAGGCACGATCGGCTACGGTCAAGATAATTCTCCCGGCGCCGGCACTGATTCTTCCGCGAACTCAGGCTCTGGAGATAGCTCCTCAGCCGCTTCTTCCGCGCAATCCGATTCGCGGCATTCTTCTTCGCCGTCATCCAGCTCGCCGTCATCCTCTTCGCAGGCGCCTTCGTTGGCACCTTCTTCACAAGCGCCCTCTTCGCAGCCCGCAGACCCATGCGCAACAGGCATCTGCGTGGACGGCAAAGTCAACCTCAACACCGCAAACGAGCAGCAATTGCAAACGGTCAAAGGCATCGGCCCGCAGCTGGCCAGCAAGATCATCACATTCCGCAACCAAACCGGCAAACTCACCAGCCTCGACCAGCTCGACAGCATCCCCGGCGTCGGCCCGAAAATGCTGGAGAAATGGAGGGATTCCCTTGTCGTGCGTTAACGAAAACGGCTCCCGCGATTACCGCCTCCTGCCATCCGCACTCGCCCTGTGGCTGGTCGCCGCCCTGCGCCTCAGCCACATCCTCTCGCTCAAATTCGGCCTTTTTATCGCGCTCAGCTTCCTGCTCATCCCAGCAGCCCTCGAGATTATCAGAACGCATCATCCTCACCGCACACCTTTCACCGCCTGGTTCACTCACATGCTGAGCTCCCAGCTGGCTGTCACGGCGCTCGCACTGGTGATCATGCTCATCAGCTGTGAAGTATTGCTGATGAACCAACGTTCCGACCCGCTCATCCAGCTCGTCGCCAGTTCTTCTCAACAAGCCTCTCACCACACGGTGCAACAAACTGCGCACAATTCGTGGCGATATTCAGCCCAATTCGCCACACAGCGCAAGAAAGCATCAACTGCGCGCGAGCCGGTGCGGATCACCTTTGAACTCACTACTCCAGCTCTGGCAACGGCGAAGAAAGGCTTCGACTGCTATGCCGATGCCCGAGCTCTCAGCCTTCAACGCGCCCAGATTGTCACTCCGTCCTCAGCTCGAATCCGCATCTTTGCAACAGGCGCGCTGTGCCAGGCAGGAGTTGCGCAAGTGTGGAATATGCCAGCGAAGCTCAGCCTTCCCCAATATGGAAATCAAGACGCCTGGGCCATGCAAAAAGAAGCGAAAACATCTGCTTTAACAGCACAGGGGAGTAGCTCAGAGAATAGTTCAGCGAGCAGTTCAACGGGCAGTTTTGCCGGTAGTGCAACTCAACCGCTTTCCTACCGAGTGCGAGCAGCACCAGCCTTTCGTACTCTCATCGCCTCACTGCACACTGCCTTCCTTCGCCAAACGCGGAAGCTCCCACCCACACAAGCGATTCTCGTACCTGGTGTCACGATGGGAATCAGTGGGGCAGATGTGCTGAGCTCCCACCATGCTGACCTGCACGAACGAGAAGAAGAGCTCTCGCAATGGTTTCGCGAAGCAGGAATCATCCACCTTCTCGCCGTCTCAGGCGGGCACTTGGCATTGATCAGAGAGTGGGCAAAAAGACGCTTAGCGTGTTCCCGCCTGTGGGCGAGCATGAAAGTGATGATCAGCCTCGCGCTGGTACTAGCATGCGCAAGCCTGCTCTTTCCCTCTGATTCTTTGCTCAGAGCTGTGGTCATGGCCTGCTTCACCAGCGTGGCCCTCCTCAGAGGTCGCCCCGCGCAAAGCCTCTCTGCTCTGTGCTGGAGCGTCATGGGGGTGTTAATCTGTGCGCCATATTTGGCTCTCAGTGTGGGCTTCGCCTTCTCTTGCGCTGCAGTCGGTGGAATCATCCTGCTCGCTCATCACTGGGCACAGATGATGAGTAAAACGTGGCTCTTGCGTGCGCTGGGTTTCAGTGCGAAAAGCCGAGAGAAACTCAGTGAAAGCCTGGCTCTCACCATGAGCGCGCAGGTGGCGATACTTCCTGTGCAGATGCTCATGCTCGGCCAGATGGGAAGTTCGATGCTCGTTGCTGTGCTCGCGAACTTTCTCGTCACACCGGTGGTGAGCGTGGCCACTATTGCGGGATTGCTTTCCTTGCTCACCAGTTGGCTTCTTCCGTGGTTGGGTTTCGCGTTTGCGGCAGTTAGTGGTGTCTGTTGTGAGGTGATGGCGTGGGTGGCGCACTTCGCTGTGTCGCTGCCACACTGAACGCACATTGAAGGCACATCGAACGCACACTGAGAGAGGGAATCACGCCGTCAGCTGCTTGTAACCCCGGTCGAATTACCATAGAGAAAGAAGGGAGAATGATGGCTCAAACAGTGCAAACACCAGCCTTGATCGTGATCAACGGTGGGGATGAGTTCCTCAATTCACGTCAAGCACGGCAATTACGTGACCACTTACGCGGCGCCATGCCCGAAGCAGAGATCATCTCCCTCGACGCACAAGATGCCAGCGCTGCAGACCTGTGGGAAGCAGCATCACCATCCCTGCTCTCCACGCAGTCGATTGTCATCATTGATAATCTGGACAAAGCCAGCGACGAACTGGTTGACGCGCTCGTGAGCTTCGCCCAGGAAGCGAAGAAAACGCACAACCTCGATAACCGCGTGATTGCGCGCAAACCCCAAGGCCAAAAGGGGCAGGGTATTCTCAACCAGCTTTCTCGCGCAGGCGCTCAGGTTATCGCCGTGGCCGACTTTGACGTCAACGCCGAGTTCGCCGCACATCAGCGCACAGTGACAGCTCAGGCAGCGCAGCGCATTCGCGATGTTCTGGGCTCCGATTCGGGTGCAATGGCCGCTCTCGTTGATCAATTGTGTGACGATACGGATGCCAACCCCGTCGATATCGCCCAGGTTGACCAAGTGTTGGAAGGCTCTCCTGAGGTCACCGGCTTCCAGATCAGCGACGCCGCATTCTCGGGTAATGCTGCTCAAGCGATCGTGGCTTTACGCGATGGGCTTTCAAACGGCATTGCTCCTGCTGCCGTCATTGGAGCGCTTGCTGCACATTTGCGTCAGCTCACGTTGAGCGCCGTCGACCCGCGCAAGCTGCCGAACGGGGTGTTTCGCTCTGATTGGGTGAGAAACCACTATCGCAAGGAGTCGCAAGGCTGGACGAGCCAGGGGATTATCGCCTGTTTCCAAGCTCTCGCGCAAGCGGATAGTGATGCGAAATCTTCGGGTGCAGACCCTCTTTATCGTTTAGAGAGTGCTGTGGAACTGATTGCTCGTAAGGGAAGGTAGAAAATGGCACAGTTTGATGCCAATGGTTTTGTGGTCAGTGAGGAATTGCCGGAAGGCACTCCCGTTCTTACGCTTTCCGCCCCTACCGCCGAAGCAATGCGCCAGATTGGCACTGCGCTTGCTCGCCAGCTCACAAGCCAAGATGTTGTGCTGCTCTCCGGGCCACTGGGCGCGGGGAAAACCACCTTCGCCCAAGGAATTGGCAAAGGCTTGGGAATTGACGAGCCAATCGTGTCGCCTACCTTCACCATTGCTCGCGAACTGGATGGGCATTTCGCCTCCGGTGCTCCTGCACACTTGGTGCATGTGGATGCGTATCGCATCGGCGGTGTCATGCATGCGCCGGGTAACGACACGATGGGTGCGCTGATGGATGAGCTCGAATCCTTAGGTTTGGATGAAGAGCTCGAAGACCCTTCCGAAGGCACGGTGGTGCTGATGGAATGGGGCGAGCATATGGCTGGAATTTTGGCTGATACACGCCTCGAAGTTCATATTCACCGCAGCGAAGGAAACGACGAAGAAGAAAACAGCACGGAGCTCAGTGCTGATGGAGAGCGCGTGGTCTCCATTGTTGGCGTGGGCTGGGGTGAGCGCTTTGATAATCTCAAGCGAGCTTTACAAGAAGTGAGTGACTGATATGAAGAATGTTCTCGTCATCGATACTTCCTACGGATTGAGCGTGGGAGTGGCCGGCCATGAGCCTCTCACCCTCACCGACTCGCGCAAACACGTCGAGCAAATCGAGCCCAGCATTGCCAGCGCCTTGCAGCAAGCTGGCCTTGAGCCAAGCCAGTTGAGCGATATCGTCGTGTGCACTGGCCCCGGGCCTTTCACCGGTTTGCGTGCAGGCATTGTGGCGGCTCGTGCTCTCGCATTTGCCACGGGTGCGCGTTTGATTGGTCAATCGATTATCCCTGCTCAAGCAAGCTGGTATGCCTACCAAAACCGCGAAAACACGCCCTACTATGTGCTTTCGCTCAACGATGCTCGCCGAAAGCAGCTGTACTGGCAGCTATTCCAAGTCGTGGATGGCGAAGCCCTCGCCTCTTCGGTGATGGATATTGCTTACCCGGCAGATATTGCGCAGCAGGTGAGCTCGACCATTGCCAAAGCCCAGCGCGATGCTGACCAGCAGATTGGCTTTGTTCTGCCGTCTTCGCCTGCGCGCTTGGTGGTCGTGGGCCATGGCAGTGCAAAGTATGCTGCCGAATTTGAAAAGGTGAGCAGTGATAATCTCGCAGTGGTTATTGATACTGACCAGTCGCTGACGCAAGAAAGCGCCGATTCGCTGGAGTTTATGGCCCAGGTGGCTGTTGCTGAGGCGGATAACCGTGAGGCGAGGGGTGAGCAGCCGCCGAGCAGCGAGCCTTTGTATTTGCGCCGACCTGATGCTGAGCTTCCGGGAGTTCCGAAGCCGGTGTTGGAGGGTAAGAATCGTGAGGCTGGCCAGGCGACTGCTGACGAGCTGTTGCCTCAGAATTTGAGGGCGGAGGCGCCGCAGACGCAGAAGCAGGCGGCTCAAGAGGCGCGTGATCTGGCGTGGAGCGAGTGGGATAAGGATGATCTCAAGCGTTTCGCCACGAAGACCGACCCTGGTGTGGATGATCCGGATGATCCGGACGAGTTGGAAACCTTCTCGAAGAAGAGTTCACTAGCCGGTGCGGATCAGTTCAGTGATGAGATGAGCAACAGCATTCAGCACGGCGGCAAGCGTGACGGTGCGCAGCGCGTGATCCGTCGCGCTATGTACGCTGATATTCCTCGCATTCAGCAGTTGGAGGCAGAAGCTTTCGGTCCGGTAGGCTGGGATGCGCAGTTCTTGGACAAGGAGCTTTCCAAGCCGGATCAGGACCGCATCGTGCTCACGGTGAACGGTGAAATTGCTGGTTTTGCCGCTTCATGGACGCGAGAACAGGGTGAGAGCATGATTCTCGACGTGTGTGTGTTTACCAACTTCCGTCGTCAGCATGTTGCGCATGACCTTATGCTCTGGCTGTTAAACGATGCTGTGGCAAAAGGTCAACAGTACATGCTCTTGCAAGTCAAGGTTGTCAATAGCGCAGCTCAACAGCTGTATCGTCAATTTGGTTTCGAAACTACCCGCCGTATTGAGCATTACTACCTTCCCTATGAGGATGTCGATGCATACGAAATGAGGAAGGACCTTTCCACCTGGGAAAGTGAGCGTAACAAGTTTACTTGTTATTCACAGCTTTCCTCGGATTGCATTCCAGGGCAGGGAAACCCGATTCAACAAGTGGATAAAGAAGGCGAGACTGACTATCACAACAATGCTTCCAGCAAGAGTGAAGCGAACAGTCAGAATAATGCTGTCGATCAGGACAGTGCTCAGGAGGAGAAGTGATGTCTGAGCCAATCATTCTTGGCATTGAGTCCACCTGCGATGAAACAGCAGCGGGAATTGTGCAAGGCAACACACTCCTGGCCAACGTGGTTGCCAGTTCGATGGATATGCACGCTCGCTATGGCGGTGTGATACCGGAAATCGCCTCGCGCGCGCACGCAGAAGCCTTCGTTCCTGTGGTGCAGAAGGCACTCGAGTCAGCAAATCTCGATTTGAGTGATATCGATGGCATTGCAGTATCTGCTGGTCCAGGCCTTGCTGGCTGTTTAGCAGTGGGAGTCTCAGGAGCTAAAGCACTGGCCCTTGCTGCGAATAAGCCGATTTACGGTATCAACCATGTGATCGGCCATATTTCCGTCACTCAGTTGCAGTTTGGAGCAATCCCAGAAAATGCGCTGGCACTCATTGTTTCGGGCGGGCATACTTCGCTGTTGCAGGTGAAAGATATTGCTCGCGATGTGCGTATTGTGGGCACGACGTTGGATGATGCAGCAGGCGAGTGCTTCGACAAAATCGCCCGCCTTCTGGGCTTCTCGTACCCTGGCGGCCCTCATGTTGACCGTCACGCGAAGCTCGGCGATAAGAATGCTCTGCGCGTTCCTCAAGGTTTAACGAAAGGAAACGCGGGCAAGCAGCACCCGTATGATTTCTCCTTCTCCGGTGTGAAAACCGCCGTGGCTCGCTGGATCGAACAGCGCCAGGAGCAAGGTGAGCCAATTCCCGTCGATGACGTGTGCGCTTCCTTGGCTGATTCGGTGGCAGACGTGCTCTCCGGTAAGGCGATGAAAGCATGCAAGGCCCTCGGCTCGGACACTCTCATCGTGGGTGGCGGCTTCTCGGCCAACTCTCAGTTGCGCGAAGCCTTGCTGGCCAAGGGCAAACAGCAGCATGTCGAAGTGAGATTACCACGTCGAGAATTGTGCACGGACAACGGTTCTATGGTTGCCATGCTCGGTTCGAACCTCATGAACGCCGGTGTTGGACCATCCCCGCTGGATTTCTCGATCGACTCGGCCATGGCTCTTGACCAGATTGTGATGCACTGAATTCGGTATTCGGTGTTGGCGGTGGTGTAGGTGTTCGCGTAGCCCTTACAGCTTCGCCAACCTTTGCTTGCTCGTCGGGGCAGGGAAGGCAGAATCCAGAGCAGCGAAATCGTGTTCATCGAGCTCGAGTGAGCCGGAGTGAAAATCTTGGACCAAATGCTCCGGGTTAGCGCTCTGAGGAATGGCAAGAGTGTTGCCATCGCGCACACACCAGGCCAACATCACCTGCTGGGCAGAAGCGTGATGACGAGCAGCAACCTTCTTCACTTCAGTGTTGTTCACCATCACGCGCGTACCCGCAGGGCCGCCATCGCCCAACGGAGAGTAAGCCATCAAAGGGATGTGATGCTCGCGCAGCCAAGGCATGAGGTCATAATCCATACCGCGATTCGCCAAGTTATACAGGTTCTGGTCACACGCGCACTCCTCGCCATAGGGCACGGCCAGCAACTCTTGCATATCCGCGACATCAAAGTTGGACACACCCCAATGACGGATCAAACCCTCCTGCACAAACTCGTGCATCTGCTGGGCAACAAAAGCGAGATCTGCCGTGGAGCGCCAATGCAGCAGGTACATATCCAGATAATCTAAGCCTAAATTGTGCAACGAGCGGGTCAGAGCCGTGCGCATCAGCTGCGGGCGGGCATTCGAGGGCAAAACCTTCGAAACGACGAAAACATCCTTGCCTTGCGCGCGAGCAGAACGAGCAGCAGCACCCGCCACACGCTCCGAAGCGCCATTGCCGTACATTTCTGCCGTATCGAGCAGCACGAGGCCCGCGTCGAAAGCGGCGTCGAGAGCGCGGCGTTGTGCGTGAGCATCGATACCCTCGCCGATACCCCACAGGCCTGCGCCGATGACAGGCATTTCTCTGCCAGCAAAGCTCAGAGTTTTCATGCTGATAATCCTCCCCTTTGGCTTCTTTCCTATGCTAGTTCGCCAGCCAGAAGGCTTTCGCCATGCGGCCCGGCGTGCATGAAAGTTCAGTGAAGGCTCGACAAGCTAGCGTGGTGAAGCGTGCTCTCGTAACATGCCTCATTACAATTAAGCAGAGTAAACGGTGCAGAGAGGGAAGTGAACATGAGCGCTCGAGATTGGAATGACGAGTACACCAACTCGAATTCAACCGTGCCCACGCGCGGAATGGTTCCGGGTTCTGATGAAGAGCGTGAGATGCTCAGTGCTCAAGCCAGCGGCGACCTGTATGCAACAGTCGAAACGCGGCGCAGAGGCGTCCCTGAACTCGTCAAGCTCATCATCGTCGTGCTGGTAATCGCCCTGGCTATGGGCGGCGGCTGGTATTGGTTCACCTATAAGCGCCATATTTCTGTTGTTGTTGACGATAAGGATGTTTCTGTTCCTGCGTCCACAACGGTTTCTGAGCTGCTGACCAAGAATAACTACTTTGGTGTTGCTCATGGCGATCTGCTCTCTATTACGGGCCAGGTGTTGAAGAAAGGCGCTGGCTCGGCTCCTGAGGTTGTTTTAAACGGCCAGATTATCAGTGACGCCACAGCCAAAACCACGAAATTGCAGCGTGGAGACGAGTTGAGCTTGTCTGCCGGCGGCAATTACACCGAAGACCATGATGTGACGCGCACGCCGATCGAACCGGGCTTGCAATTTAACCCCGGTGGCACGGTGCAATACGTGAAGGTGCAAGGAAAGCCGGGCTACCACGAAGTGTGGGTGGGCAAGCTTTCCCATGAAAAGGTGGATAAGGGCGAGGTGAAGAAGCCTGTCGATACGATTATTGACTCGCTCAACCCCAATCCTGAAGGCGACAAGATGTACATCGCTCTCACCTTCACTGATGGCCCCGATCCCTCGAACACTCCTGCCATTTTGGATGTTTTGAAGCAAAACGGCGCTCATGCCACCTTCTTTGACAACGGCGTGCTGTCCAAGGACAACCCGGATATCGAAAAGCGTGCTGCCAGTGAAGGCAACCAGGTCGCTTCGCACACCTGGAGCAACCAGGACCTCGTCGTCATGCAGGATAATCCGAAGGGTGTTGCCGAAGAGGTGAGTAAGGGCGAGGAGCAGACGAGTAAGGCTGCCGGCTATAAGAAGACGAATCGCATGATCCGCGTTCCTTATGGCTCTTATTCCAAGGAAGTATGGCAGGCGATCCACAGGACGACGTCCTCAATCGTCATGTGGGATGTTGATACCGGTGATTTGTCGGCTATTGGTGCGCAGACGATTGCCAATACGGTGATCAGCCGCGCTCACAATGGTTCTATTTTCGTTTTGCACGATAACGGCGGTGGCGCTCAGGTTCCGCAGGCCTTGTCCATTCTGATTCCTCAGCTTAAGCAGCAAGGCTATGAGTTCGTCACGATGAAGGAGATGCTCGCTAAGGATTCTCGCTTCCCGAAGAATGTTGCTGAAGCCCTGCCGATGGAGTGATGTGCGCAAACTGATGCGCACGACAGCCTGTGTGACAGCATCTGTGCGAAAGTGACTGTGTGAAAGTGACTTGCAGCCGCATAAAAAACAAGTGCCCTGGTACCACGCGGTATCAGGGCATTTTCCTTTTCCGTTGAACCGTTCGCTGCCGTGATTCAGCCGTTGAACTGAATTCACCACCGCAGCGGCGGCGAAGCAGCACTGATAATCTTTAGAAACTGATAAGCAGAGCTGACTGGCCAGAAATGCGAACCGAAGAGCTTTCCTCATCGCAAATTCCCGAACCGACGAGCGCGGTGACGTGCGACATATCGCCCAACTCAACGCCCTGAAGCTCAAACTGCTCGGTGTCGCGACCAGGGTTGACCACCAGAAGCATCCTCTGCGTACCATCCTCACGCAACACGGCCAAAGAGCGGTAACCTTCCTGAGCAAAGACGATCTGCGTGTCGCTCGCTGCCTTCAGAGCCGAATGCGAGTGGCGCAAGAAAATGATCTGCTTGACATAGCTCAGCAGAGAATCCTCATCGTCAATCTGCTCAGCGACCGTCGGCGCATCTTCGCTCGGGTCCACCGGCAAGTACAGCTTGTCGGCAGAAGCAGAGGAGAACCCCAGATTATCAGTGCGATCCCACTGCATCGGCGTGCGAGAACCAGTACGGGTGAAACCACCTTCCTTGCTCACAAGCTTTCTAAAGTTCATGCCAATCTCATCGCCGTAATAGACGAAAGGAACACCAGGCATGAGCAACAAGAAGGCCAAAGCAACACGCCTCTCCCTCTCACTCAAACGAGGAGCGAGACGAGGAGAGTCATGGTTGCAGGTGATGAAACTGAAGAAGCCCAAATCCTTTGTGTTCTCATATTGGGGCTGATAATCTGCCAAAAACTCGAGAGGGGAACGGCCAGAGTCAGCATTGAAGTAACTCAAGTCGTTATTGTGATCCAGCTGGTCAGCGGCGCGACGCACCAGAATGTTGTAACCATTAGGAACCCAACCCCAATCGAGGTAGAAGTCCATGTCGAAACCAGCCTTGAGCGACTGCCACGGGCGCGACCATTCCGAAACAAAAGCAGCCTCAGGGAATTCCGACTTAATCGGGGCGAGCATACGACGCCAGCTCTCCACCGTCTGCGACTTCTCATTATCGTCATTCTTGACCAGAGAATCAGCCATATCGACGCGGAAGCCGTCAGCACCCCTGCTCAGCCAGAAGCGCATCACGTCGCGCATTGCCTCACGAGTGGCGGTAGGAGCAGCATCATTGATGTCCTTTTGCCACGGCTTGCTCGGGTTGCGGTAGCCATAGTTAAGAGCGGGCTGGAAGGCGAAGAAATTGACAATATAAGCGCCGTCACGCTGGGTGGTGCCGGAGATGAAAGGCATGCCATCGCCATTTTCGAACGCGCTACCAGTCCAAATATAACGCTCGGAGAACTCGCCGCGAGCAGCAGGGTCTGGGTTTTGGGAGGCCTTGAACCAGGGGTGGTTGAGAGAAGTGTGGCCAGGAACGAGGTCGAGCAAAACCTTGATGTTACGACGGTGGGCTTCGTCGAACAGGCGCACGAGGTCGTCATTGGTGCCGTAGCGTGGGGCAACCTTCATAAAGTCGTCGACGTCGTAGCCAGCGTCTTGGAAGGGGGAGGAGAAGCACGGGTTAATCCACAAAGCGGTGAAGCCCAGGTTGGAAATGTAATCGAGGTGGTCAATGATGCCGGGGATGTCGCCGATGCCATCGCCGTTCGAGTCAGCAAAGCTCTGCGGGTAGATTTCGTAGAAAACAGCGTCGTTGAGCCAGCTGGCGTGGTGGCTGAGAGCTGCACGCTGATCGGGGCGCACGAAATCGCTCGCTGGGGTAGTTGGAGAAGTCATGAAAGCCCTTTCATCATTGGAGGGATGTAGTGATTACCAGTTTACGAAGACTATATGAACCGTGGGAGCGGGTCGGGCTGGTGAGGTAAGTGAAAGGGCGAGGCGATACCCCTTTGAGCTCGACACGCCCAGGAGTGAACAGGGCAATTGTGAAGATTATTTCTTGTTGAACATTCTATTAATAGTGCGACTGCAAACAATTGCAATGCAAAAGCCGACACCTGAACGGCATTTGTGAAATTCCAAGAAAAATTGACAACGCAAACGGTATATTTTTACGCAAAAATCCACTACAATAACAAATGTTTTCCCGGAGGTTATCCGGCAAAGTTGCAAACGATTGCCTCAGGGAACGGAAAGGTTATTTATTCTCGGTGAACGAGAGGTTGGAGATCAGAGATGATCAATTCTAAGAAGATCGTTGCCTTGCTCGCTTCTTCTGCAATGCTCGTTGGTCTTGCTGCTTGCGGTAACTCCGATGCCAAGGGTGGCAACGGCGGTGAATCCAAGGACGTCAAGCTTTTGGTGTGGACTCCTCAGGAGGACCAGAAGGCTGGCTGGATCCAGAAGGAAGAGAAGGCCTTCGAGAAGGCTCACCCTGAGTACAAGATCACGTGGAGCAACAAGGTTGTCTCCGAGGGTGACACTGGTAACACGGTGAAGAAGGATCCAGCTGCTGCAGCAGATGTGTACCTCTTCGCAAACGATCAGCTCGGTGCTTTGGTTGAAAGCAACGCAATTGGCGAGCTCGCTGATTCTGTTGCTCAGCAGGTCAAGAGCGATAACGACCAGTCCATGGTTGACTCTGTGACCAACAATGGCAAGCTCTATGGTGTTCCATTCACTGGTAACACCTGGTTCATGTACTACAACAAGTCCAAGGTGAGCGAGGCTGATGCAAAGAACCTCAACACCATGATGGATAAGGCAAAGGTTTCCTTCCCAATCGATAACTCGTGGTACATGCCAGCGTTCTACTATGCAAACGGCGGTTCCCTGTATGGTCCAAAGGGCACTGACGGCAAGGCTGGTGCAGACTTCGGCGGCGACAAGGGTGCAGCAGTCACCAAGTTCTTGGCTGAGAACATTGCTAACGGCAAGCTCGTCGACGACGCCAACGGCTCTGGTCTCGCAGGCTTGGCCAACGGCTCTGTTGACGTGATCTTCTCCGGCACCTGGGATGCAGAGAACGTCAAGAAGGCTCTCGGCGACAACTATGCGGCAGCTCAGCTTCCAACAGTCACCATCGATGGCAAGGAACAGCAGATGAAGAGCTTTGCTGGTTCCAAGGCTGTTGCTTACAACCCATCCTCCAAGTTCCAGAAGGCTGCTGCTCAGTTCGCAGCATTCCTCGGCTCCAAGGATGCTCAGCTTGATCACTACGAGATGCGTGGTGTTGTTCCAACCATCAAGTCCCTGCTGAACAACGACAAGGTGAAGGAAGATATCGCTGCTAAGGCACAGGCTGACACTATTGCTAACACTTCCGTGTTGCAGCCAACCATCACTGAGATGTCCAACTTCTGGGATCCAACCCAGAACTTCGGCAAGGCTCTTGTTGAGAAGTCTGTCACCCCAGACAACGCAGCTCAGAAGACTGAGGACTGGGTCAACCAGCTCAACAAGAAGTGAGCACTTCACAGCTCAAGCTGTGATTCTCACACCTCTGCAGGCTTCGCTTTATGAGTGAAGCAGTGAGGAAAGGCACGTCACAGCAGTGGCGTGCCTCTTTTGTTTTGTAATAGTATTGTGATTATCCTGAAGAGTGGGAGAAACCAAGAAGTTTATTCGCGCTCCCACTCCTGCGTGAAAGGTCTGATATGGCTGAAACTGCAGTTGCGCCAAAGACTGGGCACGCACGTGTTCGTAGATCAAAGAAGATGGGGAAGGGATACATTCCCCCTGACCCATGGACGGTACGTGCAGCTCTTTCTCACGGCGATATTTTCACTCGTCTTTCCGTTGTGATCTGGGGATTGGGTAACCTCGCACGCAAGCAGTTCTTCAAGGGAATCTGCTTCTTGGCTGCTGAGGTTGCTTCCATCGTGTGGATCATTCTCGGTGCTGCACCAGCACTCAAAGAGTTGCCAGGTTTGGGTACCGGCAAGGTCATTAAGGTCAAGGATGCCGATGGCTTCTGGCAGACCAAGGTACCAACCCCATCCGTGGTCATTCTTCTCTACGGCGTCTCATCCGTCGTCCTGATTGTGTTGATCATCTGGTTCTGGTCGGTCGCCATCCGTTCCGCCTACAAGGCTCAGATGCTTGCGCAGAGCGAAGGCCATGCTCCAACCTTCAAGGAAGATTGCCGCGACCTGCTCTCCGGCCGTGCATGGCTGACTTTGATGACCCTGCCAACGCTGGGCATCTTCATCTTCACAGTGTTGCCATTGGTCTTCATGATCTCGATGGCATTCACCAGCTATGACGCGGAACACCCGTCCAAGTTCGACTGGGTTGGTTTGAAGAACTTCGGCACACTCTTCTCTACCAAGGGAACCACCGTTAATCTGCCGATGTTCATGGATGTGTTGGTGTGGACGCTCGTGTGGGCATTCTTCGCCACCTTCCTCAACTTCTTCCTCGGAATGTTCCTGGCCATGGTTATTGAACGACCAACTACGAAGCTCAAGGGCTTCTGGCGTGGTCTGTTCTCCATGTCCATCGCTGTTCCACAGTTCGTCTCCCTCTTGGTGATGAACCAGATGCTGCAGCAGGACGGCGCTATCAACCGCCTTCTGATGAACTGGGGCTGGATCTCTCAGCCGCTGCCATTCTTCACGGATGTGACCTGGGCTCGCACGACGGTGATCATCATCAACCTGTGGGTGGGTATTCCATTCACCATCATGCAGATCACCGGTATTTTGGAGAACATTCCTGCCGAGCTGTACGAAGCAGCAAAGCTCGATGGTGCTAACTGGTGGCAGCGTTTCATGAGCGTGACCATGCCATACATCATCTTCGTGCTCACGCCATACCTGATCACCACCTTCACGGGTAACGTTAACAACTTCAACGTGATCTACCTGCTCTCTGGTGGTGCTCCAACACCTGTTGGCGCTTCTGCTGGTAAGACCGATTTGCTGATTACCTGGCTGTACAAGCTGACGGTGGATAAGAACAACTACAACATGGGCGCTGTGATCGGTATCTTCACCTTCATCGTCCTGGCAGTTGTCTCTTTGATTACTTATCGCTCCAGCGGCTCCTACAAGAATGAGGAGGCATTTAGGTGAGTAGTGCAACTGTTTCTTCCAAGGCTTCCACAAAGACTAGCGCTGCCCAGTCGAGCCAAGTTCCCGAGAAGAACGTCTATGGCCGTCGTCTCGCCGTTGATATCGCCAGCTATGTGCTGCTGACCATCCTTGGCATCATTTGGATCGTGCCAATCGTGTGGGTGTTCATGGAGTCTTTCAACAAGAATCCACAGCCATACCAGACGAGCTTCTTCCCTAAGCAGTTCTCGCTGGATAACTACGTGAAGCTGTTCACGGATACCTCCAGCTTGGACTTCCCACGCATGTACATGAACACACTCATCATCGCAATCTTCACCTGCGTGATCTCCGTGTTCTTCGTCCTCGCGGTTGCTTACTGCATGTCGCGTCTGCGTTTCCGCATGCGTCGCACCTTCATGAACGTCGTCCTGATTTTGGGCATGTTCCCAGCCATCATGGCCGTCGTTGCTATCTACTTCATCTTGAAGGCAGTTGGCCTGACCTCTTCGAACACGACGATTATCGCCTTGATTCTCGTCTACTCTGCAGGTTCTGGTGCAGGCTTCTACGTCATGAAGGGCTATATGGATACCATTCCCTTCTCCCTTGATGAGGCTGCTCGTCTTGATGGCTGCAATAACTGGCAGGTTTTCACCAAGATTATCATTCCGATTGCTCGCCCGATGATCGTTTACCAGGCAATCGTCTCCTTCCTGGGACCATGGCTGGACTTCGTTCTGGCAAAGGCAATCGCTACCACGGCTGACGGTTACACCGTTTCTCTCGGCTTGTGGAGCATGCTGCAGAAGGAATACATCCACACTTACTACGCTCGCTTCGCAGCAGGCGCAGTGCTCGTGTCGATTCCTATCGCCATCTTGTTCATGGTGATGCAGCGCTTCTACCAGGAGTCCATGTCTGGTGCAACCAAGGGCTGATGCCTTGGGCGCGTTCTCTGTGTTTGACTGGTTTGATGTGTGAGCTGCATGTCACTGTGTGAGCTGCAGTCAGCCGGTTCTGGTGAATGATGAAAGGCCGTTTCCTCGCGAAGCGGCCTTTTTTCTGCCCAATTTCGCTAAGCTGGTATGCAGTAAGGAGGAGAAAATGGATAAACGCTACAAGGCGATCTTCTTCGATTTGTATGGAACGCTGATTGACGTATGGACCGAAGAAGAGGCGGATCTCACCTTTGAAACCTTCTTTGCCTGGCTCAATTCTCAAGGAGCACAATTTTCTACTCCTGAAGAAGTGCATAACGTCTACTCGCAGGCTCTTTCCCAAGTTCAGGCTGCCCTTCCTGGCGGAAAGGAAGACCTCGACCACGAATTCGATGTAGCCCCTGTGTTTGCACGAATTTTACGTGCCGGGGGCTTCGGTGATTCTCAGATTTCTGAGAAGTTTGTTGCTCGCGCAGCCTGGAACTTCCGCATGGCGTCGAACCGCAGAATGAGGGCATTCCCCGGTGCGGCGAAATTGCTGGCACTACTCAAGGCATGGGAGATTCCCACCGTGCTCGTGTCGAATGCACAGGCGCTGTATACCCGCCCCGAGTTGGAAGAATGCGGGTTGGCGCATAGCTTCACGCATATTTTGATCTCCTCCGAGCAGGGCGTGAGAAAACCGGGGAAGCAATTCTTCCAGCGCGCTCTGCAGTTGGTGCAGTGCCAATCGGAAAGTGTGCTTATGGTGGGAAATGAGGAGCTCAACGACATCGTAGGAGCCAAAAAGGTGGGGATGGATGCCGCTTACCTGCAAACGCTGAAGCCTGAGTGGGGACAGCCGTATATTTCTCCGACGGCGGTGATGAGCTTTGCAGGCGCTGACTACCGTAATCTGGCATTTTTCATCGCGCGCTGCAACGAGTTGAGTGACGAGCAGGTAGCGATGATCGACGAGTATCTGCCGCACAACTGAGCCGAAGCAAGCGGGAAGTGAGCAGTAAGTACCCAAACAAGGAGTGAGAGTGGCTTCTCAGAAGAATTTCCAGCAACCGCAGAGTGATAAGGCACGCAGGAACAACGCCATGCGCCAGGCTCGTGTGAACGAGCAGGATCGTGCGGCCAGTGAGACGCGCAGTGAGGCTTACCGGCGGCGCGAGGACGGGGTCGTGCGCAAACCGCGCGGCTTAAGCATGTACCAGTTCAAGGTGACTGGCCTCGTGTTCGTCATTCTCGGCACGCTCAACACAGCGCTGATCATGCCGCACCTCGACACGAAAAATATGAGCGATCTGACGATCAGCGTGATTCTCGACTTCGCCAGTTGGTTCGCCATCCCGCTCTACGCGTGGGCTGTGCTGATGGGTGTGCACCACTCGGCGCATCTGGGTCGCTATTTGGCTCGTGTGGTCCTGCTCGCAGCGCTGAGCGAAGTGCCGTACGATATGGCGACGACGCAGAAGTTCCTCGACTGGCACAATAACAACCCGGTGTGGGCGGTGGCGATCTGCATCGTCGTGCTCACGGTGATGCGCGCGGTGGAGGCCAACCCGGTGCGAGATTCGTATTCTGGCCCGATCTACCACTTGGCTCCTGCCGAGGCGAATGTGGTGCGCGCGGTGGTGATTCTCGCGGCTGCTTTGTGGATGTTCTTCGGCCACTTTGGTATGCGCCTGGGCATGATGAACGAGGGCTTGGTTCTGCTCATGTTTGTGGTGGTGTTTGAGCTGCTGCATCGCCATGAGAACACGATGACGTATACGGCTGCCATGCTCGGCGCTTTCATGGGGCTCACGCCTGGCTTGGGTATGGCCGTCGTGCATTACCACAACGATCAGCTCGGTTATCGCTCGCCGGTGACGAAGTACCTGTTCTACGTTCTCTATTGGGCGCAGCTGGCCATTTTGGGTGCTGGGGCAATGTTGGCGTGAAGTGGGCGGGATGTTGCACAGGCTTTCTGTCGTGACGGTGGCGTGATGCTGACCTGGTGTGACGCGATCGAGGTAATGCGTGATGGACAACCGTGCAGCGCACGAGGGGAGTGGAGCCTGTCCCTTTCTTGTATGACACGCCGGTGGCCAGGAAATTTCCCCAGATTATCAGTCCTTTGACCCTCGCCTTTCGGCTCTACGACGCTGTTTTGGGATGTGAGACACGCCTCAAATAAAAGGAAAACGCCGAAAGGGCTTGCGCGAAAGCTGAGATGGTGTAAAGTAGTCATTCGTTGCTTGAGGTTCGGTTCTTCCGGGCTGACGGTGATGTTGCGCGAGTAGCCCAACGGATTAGAGCATCTGACTACGGATCAGAAGGTTGCAGGTTCGAATCCTGTCTCGCGCACCAAAGGCCTTGGAACTGCATAGTCCCAAGGCCTTTTCCAATATCAGGAGAAGTCCGCTGAAGGAGAAATGATGGCCACTGCTCCCGATTCACAGCACGGTGATAATCTCAAGAAATTCGACTTGAGCCCGCTCGCGTCTTATTTTGACTCCATTTCCAACGACGAGCACCGGCAGCAATTTATTGAGCTGTGTGACTGGCTGCTCGAGAAGTTCGGGCAGCTCGAGCCCGTCATCAAATGGAACCAGCCGATGTTTTTGCATCATGGCACCTTCATCATCGGTTTCACCGTTGCGACGCATCACATCAATGTAGGCCCGGAGCCGAGGGCTTTTATGAGGGTGTTAGGTGAGATTAACACCAAGAAAATTAAGCACGGCACCAAAACGTACCATCAGCCTTTTGATAAGCCGTTTGACTATGCCTTGCTCGAGCGCATTGTGAGCGAAACTCTGGAGGATAAGCGCGAGATTACCAGTTTCTGGGATCATCGTGAGTTTCGTGATCTCGGCGAGATGCCACAAGAGCTGCGTGACAAGGTGGTAGGCAACCGCCGATCTGCTGATGAGCGGAAAGCGGCGAAAGCGGCGAAGGCTGCAAGCAAGGCTCAATAGATGCAGGCAGGCGTGTTTCCTCTCAGTTGTGAGGGCGGAAGAAAGAAGGACGACGTGGCGAAAAAGGTGAGCGAGGAGAACACGAAGGTTGAGCGCGGGCGTGAAAAGGGTCAAGCGCGTTTTCGCACTCGTCGTGCCCATCGCGTCGGCAGCGTTGACATGATCGACGTGACCGACCAGGTGAGCCATGCCGCCCATCAGCAGCGCTTGAAGGATGAAGCCGCTGAAGCCGCTGAAGCACCAACTTCTTCAACGCGCAAGCCGTCATCCGCATCTGCTCAGGCTCGCGCACCTCGCAAGCGTCGTCAGGCAAAGAAAACTCGCCAGTCGCAGTTTGGCAAAACGCTCACGCATTGGGCTAACTCCGACCGCATCGCAGGCATCATCATGCTCTGCTTCGCGGCTGCAGGATTGCTCATTGCTAATCTTCCGGTCATCGGCCCAGCCTTCGAGCACCTGCGCGAGTTCGTCATCAACGTGCCGTTCACCAACATTCGCCTCGACATCGCCGACTGGGTGCAAGATGGCGTGTTGACCCTGTTCTTCCTCGTCGTCGGCCTCGAGCTCAAGCAGGAGCTCACCCACGGCTCGCTGTCCAACCCCAAGCGCGCTGCCGTGCCGATGATCGCCGCAGTGGGCGGAATGGTTGCGCCACCCATCGTCTACCTGACCGTGGTCTCGCTGATGAAAGCTGCCGGCGACGCTACCGCGCTCAACCCACAGGCGTTGAGTGGCTGGGCTGTTCCTACGGCTACCGATATCGCGTTTTCCCTCGCCGTTCTGGCAATCTTTTCGAAGGGCCTGCCCTCCGAGATTCGCGGCTTCCTGCTCACCCTGGCCACGGTTGACGACCTGCTCGGCATTTTGCTCATTGCCTTCCTGTTCACTTCGGTGAACCAGTGGTATTGGTTCGTGCTCATGGGCGCGTGCGCACTGCTGTGGGCGTGGATGTCGCGCCTCAAGAAGGTGCCGTGGCCGCTGGTCGCGCTGCTGGGCATAGTGATGTGGTCGATGACTTTCGAAGCGGGAATTCACCCCACCCTTTCTGGCGTGATCTTCGGTCTTCTTGTGCCAAGCAAGCGCATGCATGGGGAGAGGACGACGCGCGCTCACCGCTGGGCCACTCGTTTGAACCCGATCTCCGCGCTCTTCGCTGTCCCGCTGTTCGCCCTGTTCGCCACGGCCATCCCGTTTGGAGGCATGAGCTGGTCGGTGCTCATTTCCCCGATCGTGCTCGGCATTGTTTTGGCACTCGTCATTGGCAAGCCTCTGGGCGTGATGGTCGCCTCGTGGATTTCCGTGCACCTGTTCAATTTGGAGCTTGCTGGTGGCCTGAAAATTCGCGACATGATTGGCATGGCGTGCGCGTGCGGAATTGGCTTTACGGTGTCCTTCCTTATCGCCTCGCTCGCCTTCTCTCACCCTATTTTGGTGGAGGAATCAAGATTAGCAGTGCTGTTGGGCTCCGTCCTCTCCGCTGTTGTCGCCGCTGTGGTGTTGACGATTCAATCGCGCCACCCCAAGCAGCGCTGGCAGCAGTAGCCGATCGTGCTCGCTTACTGAGTACGGGCGCGTGAGCTTACGTGCTGATCGTGTGCACGCAATTAGTGCGCGGGGCTGGTGCGCCGCTCGTGCGACTCGCGTGCGAGCTCTTCGTTTCGCTAGTATGAAAGAAGTATGTCGCTTTCTGCTCAACGAAATGAGTCAAGGAAATGAGGGGGCTATGGACGCAGTAAACAACTCTTCTCCCCAGCGTGATGACGCGCAGAACAGCATGGGTGAAACCTATTACGCAGGCCCTGTGCTCATGCGCGGACGCATGATTCCTCACGAAACCGCAACCAGTAGGCTTCTGGGAGAAGAATCATCAACAAACTGGCTTCATGAAGACCCGTGGCGAGTGCTCAAAATTCAGTCGGAGTTCGTCGACGGCTTTTCCACTCTCGCCGAACTTGGCCCTGCCGTTGCCGTTTTTGGCTCCGCTCGAACCAAGCCGGGTGATGAGGTGTATGAACTGTGCGAACAGATCGGACGCACATTGGCTGAACGCGGTATGGGAGTGATCACTGGAGGTGGCCCCGGCTGCATGGAAGCTGCCAATAAGGGAGCAGCGCTGGCCGGAGGCGTATCGGTGGGCCTGGGTATTGAGCTGCCGCACGAAAAGGAATTAAACCAGTATGTTAATCTCGGTTTGAAATTCCAATACTTCTTTGTGCGCAAGGTGATGTTTGCCAAGTATGCCCGCGGCTTGATCGTCACGCCCGGCGGCTTCGGTACGCTCGATGAAATGTTTGAGATGCTCACGCTGATTCAAACGCATAAGACACGCCGTTCGCCTGTCGTGCTGGTCGGCTCGCGCTACTGGCAGGGCTTGCTCGATTGGGTGAGGACGACGGCGTTGGAAGCGCACATGATTTCTGCTTCCGACCTCGCCTTGATTCGCGTGACTGACGACCCTCAGCAGGCCGTGGATTGGGCGTGCGAACAGTAGGGCGCCTGAACGGTGAGTGTGCGCTGAGAGCTCACGAGTATATTGAAGTTACTGAAACTCGAGAAGTTATTGAACGTGAGAGGAGATGGCGTATGCCACTCGCACTGGTTACTGGCACTGCCAACGGTCTGGGCTACGAGCTGACCGCCGGGCTGATCGAGCGCGGTTGGAGGGTTGCTGGCGTCGATTTCAACGCTGTCAAGCAGCAGGAACTCGCCGAAAAGTGGGGTGAGAAGTACCTGCCACTCGTTGGCGATATCAGCGATGAAGAGTTCGTCAATTCTGCTGTCGCGAAGGCTCACGAGCTGGGCCATATTGACTTGCTGATTAACAACGCTGGTCAGCCTTCATTCAAGGCTCCGACCGCTTACGTGGGCGCCGATATGGACAAGACCCTCAAAGGTTTGAAGGGCATGATGCTCTTCAGCGTGGCCACTTTGAAGGCTGATGAGGAGAAGAACCTCAAGATTGCCAACGTGATGAGCACGGCCGCAACCCGCGGTAATGCGAACGAGTCGGTATATTGCGCTGCCAAATGGGGCGAGAAGGGCTACACCGAGAGCTTGAAGGCCGCCTACAAGGGCACTTCTGTGCTCGTGGTGGGTATTTACCCAGGTGGTATTGACACCCCGTTCTACAAGGAAAGCCACGACTATGTGTCCGTGGAGAAGCAGCACACTTTCATGAATGCGCATGATCTCGCTGAAGTTCTGCTCTTCAACCTGGTTAACGAAGCAAACTTGACGGTGTCGGATATCCGCATCGACCGCAACTATGTGTGATCATTGCCTGTGCATGGTAGACACCGTGCGATCGGCTGAGGCCAGATTTTGCTGAGGCTGAGTTGTTAGGAGAGTGCAGCATCGGACGGGTGCTGTGCTCTCCTTTTTTGTTTGAGCAGTTCCTGTGTGGTGACAAAGGTCAGCGAGTCAATCGAGCGCGTCTGCTCATCTGGTTCTTGCGCTTCAGAAGTGTACTCAGTCGAACTGTGTTCAGCTAAGGTGTGTTCAGCGCCATCTTCGCTCGAGCGGCTTGCTTCCGCAAATTCGCCAGACGTGTCAACATCTGCAGGCACTGCTTCATAGCGTGCGGTAGCGGCCTCTTGAGCGCTTGCCGTATGAGAATGACGCGATGCTAAGCGTGAATCCTCAGAAGCAGGGGAGAGAATCTGCGTTTCTTCACTGGGCTGGGCCACGATAGCAGAACCTTCCTGCTGAGCGAACAGTATTTCGTCGAGGTGGTGCAGAGCGCGAGCCTTCTCAATCACTGCTTGACTCGCCTGATGCTGGGCTTGAGCTTGAACCGGTGTGACAACAGCATGCTCGTGGTCGAGAGTTTCTTTGAGCTCGGCTGGCTTAGGAACCGAACGATTCGAGCAGATGAGCAGCCCCGTACCAATAGAGAGCAAGGAGGAATCAAGATTAGCATCGCTGTCAGCACTAGACAGCACTTTTCGCAGTTCTACCGTTTTTGCACTGCGGTCAGCAGGGTTAGTCACTCCAAAACGCGGCTGATGAGCAGTTCCCAGCACGTTGGTATAAACCAACACACCATGAGCGCTTAACAATTCGCGAGCATGAAGGCGCGCAGCACGATAATTCATCGCACTACCCGACACAACAATCATGTCGTAACTGGCCGTGTTCAAGTGAGACAAGTACGTGCTTACTGTTGCGCTAAATGCTTTCGCCTTCACTTGGCTGGACTGGTGGGCAAAATAATCACGAATGAAGCTAATGCCGTGAAGGTCTTGATCCACGACAACCAAACTGCCCTGAGCAGGAAGAACCGGCAGGAGAGAAACAGCCTCCATTGCTAATCCGTCGCCAATAAGAACAACATGACGAGCGTGGAGAAGCTGGGCGAGGAAAGTGATGAAACGAGTTTGGCTGGTCGAGCTTAAAGACACTCCAGCGCGCTTTGCCAGACGGCGCATGCGGGAAAGCTCGCGCGACTGGTGTGATTCCACTTGTCGCTCGATAAACTCCCAACTGCGGGAGATGCTCTCGTACTCATCACTATTCACGCCTTTTACTCTACCGTGCACACTCCAACACACGCTCAGCGAAAACCAGTATTTTTTATCTCTCGTGGCTTATGGGTGCTGGGCATGTACAAATTTTCCGGTAGGAAGGCGAATGAGATGGCCTTGTGCTTCGAGCAAACCCATACTTTGGCTCACTTCGCGAGCAGGATAGCGCGGTTGCAGCTTGCTGACTAACTCATCCACCGTTTTTCCTTGCCGGGCGGTGAGGTGGAGAATCTCTTCTTGGAGGCTGAGAGGCTCAGGGGCGTGCTTGTCAGTGCGAGAGGCAGCGTGTTCAGAAGTGGGAGCATCAGGGTTGGGTTCGCTCAGGTTCACACTCAGTGTAGGGCTCAAGAAATCACTCAGATCGCTGATATCCGTAACAATGGTTGCCTTTTGAGAGCGCAGTAATCGATTGCAGCCTGCATTACTCGGCTCATCAATATTCCCTGGAATTGCCAGAACTGGACGATACATTTCTTCAGCCCAGCGAGCTGTATTTAATGCACCTGAACGGTAGCGCGCTTGTGCAACGATGAGAACATCACTCAAGGCTGCAATAATCCGGTTTCTCTCCAAGAAGCGAGAAGAGAAGGGAATACTGTAGGGTGGCACTTCACTCACCAGTGCTCCACCCGTACTGACAATCTCGGAGAATAAAGGCTTATTAGCGCTGGGAGTAGGGTTTGCCAAGCCACCAGCCATCATGGCAATGCTGGGCTGGTTCATGCTCAAAGCGGTGGCATTCGCCTGCGCGTCGACACCGAAAGCTCCGCCAGTGATGACCACAGAACCGGCGTTATAGCAGGCTCGAGTCACCTCTTGTGTGCAGCGCTTGCCATAGTCGCTCATTTGGCGAGAACCCACGATGCCACTGATGTGCGGTTCAATGAGAAGGCTTGCATCGCCTTCGACCCACAAGCAGATCGGCATGACGGATGAGCAGGAGGGTAGTAGCAAGCGTTCGAGTTTCTCTGCTGGCCAACAGGGATGAGCGGGGTAGAGGATGTGCAAGCGCTTATTGGCACTCAGCCGCATCGCGAGTACGTCAGCAGGGAAGCTGAGCAGTTCGAGCAGCCTGCGATACCAGGTATGCGCGGTTGCCACAACGTTGGCGCGCAATTGTGCTGAGGAGCGAGAGACAGTGGACGGGCGAGAGGCAGCGGACGGGCGAGAAGTATCTCCGGATACGCTTTTGTGCAGGGCAGAAATCACCAGGGAAGCTAAGTGCTCACATGAATCTTGCTCCGATTCCTGCTGGGAGAGATGAATAAGCCGATCCCAAGTTTCTCGTGCTCCGTGAGTGCTGATCAGTGCTGACATCCCTGAGCTAGGACCATTGGCGATATAGCCCAATTGAGCCCACAGTATCTCCTCTGAAGGCGTACGAACCGCAAAAATTGTGCCACTTGGAGGAGAGCTGGACGCAGTGGTATGTGACGCGGGCGTAGAAGACGAAGACAAGGAGGAGAAGGCCTGCGAAGAGGAGGGAGGCGAGGAAAGAGAAGACACAGAGGGTGTGAGCACATGACGTGTGTTTGCTGATTGCGAGTTCATATGATTCCTTTCTCAACAGGAATGGGAAGTACTGCAGTGCTAGACGACGTTGTGGCGAGGACGCAAGCTCATCGCTTCTGCGACATTTTCAGGATTGGGTGACATGCGCCCGTCGAGCAGAGCAATCGTCCAGGCAACGCGCAAACTGCGGTCGGCGCCGCGCAAGCTGAGCGTTCCTCTGTCAACGGCAGAGGACAGGAGTGCGAGGCAGGCGCGGGAAGTTCTCGCGCGCAGCCATTTCACACGCTGGTGAGGGCGAGTGGCGGTATCGGACGTGCCGAATAATTCACGGTAGGCGCCACGAGCCTGAATCACCCGCGCACGAATGCTCGCTGAACTTTCCTCCCTGCTATTCATGCTTAGGTGAACTGGAGGAACCTCAATCTGCATATCAATGCGGTCGAGCAGCGGGCCAGAAAGGCGACCGAAATAGCGTTTTCTCTGCTGTGAGGTACACGTACAATCACGCGCGTTACCCCATCCTTTCCCACACGGGCAAGGGTTTGCAGCCATGAGTAGTAAGAAGTGAGCAGGGTAGACGGCAGTAGCTTGGGAGCGAGAAAGAATAATCTCACTGGTTTCTAAGGGCTCACGTAACACCTGCAGAGCACGGGCAGAAAACTCGGGAGCTTCGTCCAAAAACAGCACGCCATCATGAGCTTTCGTGACCGCACCCGGATGGGCAATTCCTGTTCCTCCTCCTGCCATAGCGGCGACACTGACCGTGTGATGCGGAGCTTCGAAAGGCGGAACAGAGGTGACACCGTAGCGTGCAAGTGTGCCGCAGACAGAGCGGATGGAAGCAACCTCCAATTTTTCACGCTCATCTAAGGGCGGCATGATGCTGTTCAAACGGTGGGCGAGCATGCTTTTTCCGGTTCCGGGTGGACCGTAGAGAAGGGCGTGATGGTGGCCTGCGGCGCAGATTTCCAGTGCTCGTTTCGCACTGTGTTGACCGATAACATCAGCCATATCGACGTACTCGTCTGTATGGGTGCCGAGTAGTGAATCAGACAGTGAATCAGCATCCAGCGAAGCTGCGCGTTCGCAAGAGTGTGCAAGGTGAGCGGAGGACGCAGCCGCAGAAGAGTGTGCAAGGTGAGCGCAGGACGCAGCCGCAGAAGATTGCGCAGGGTGAGAGGATGATGGAGGTGCTGAAGAGGGAGAGGAATGAGAGAAGGAAACGGGCAGAGGGGCGGATGTTGATTGAGGGCTAGACGCTTGCCGAGGAAGAGTACCGCCCAACAGTTGAACCACTGTGGCTAAACTTCGAGCGGTATGAACGCTGATGCCATCGACCAAACGCGCTTCATCCGCGTTAGCCTCGGGAACAATCGCGGTATGCAAGCCTTTGCGCTTGGCATAGAGCAAGATGGGAAGCAAACCAGAAATAGGCAGTAAAGTGCCATCAAGGTTCAGCTCTCCCACAACTAAAACATCCTTGTTTTTCATCGGGTCAACTACACCAATAGCCCCCAAAAGGGAGATAGCGATTGCACAATCATGCGTGGAACCATGCTTAGGCAAACTTGCCGGCGAAAGGTTCACTACGATGCGAGTTTGAGGCCAGCGAACGCCCAACGCGGTAATCGCAGATTTGACTCGTTCCTTCGACTCTGCAAGGGAAGCGTCTGGTAATCCTATGAGGGAAATACTGGGCAAACCAGGGCTTAAGAAGGTTTGAATTGTCACCAGAAAAGGGGAGAGGCCAATCAGGCCAATCGACTGGCTGGTACCGATACGCATAACTCCTCCTTGACCTCAAAAAGCCCCACGAAGGTGGTGCAACGCAATGCGATCAGGGAAAACAGTGATAGAAACCACATCATTACGCACCTCAGGAGAGAAGAAAGTACGCGGATGAGTACTCAACCACACGCTCTCAGCGCGGCGAAGGTGAATCTGCTTAGTTCGAGTAACAGCCTCCTCGGGATAGCCAAACTCAGCAGAGCGATTTGCACGGCGAGTCTTTACCTCAATGAAAACCAGCTGATTATGCGGTTCTAAAGCGATGAGGTCGAGCTCTCCGTAGCGTGTGCGGAAGTTGCGCGCAATAATCTTCCACCCGTCATGCATCAGGTGGCGAGCAGCGAGCGATTCGCCGAGCGCTCCCAAACATTGCTGGGTCACGTTCATATCGATGTGCAAGCTGCTTGCTGGCAGTGCTGGAAGGCAATCGTTCGTACAACTGTGCGGTTGAATAAATGTTTCTGGGAATGTGATCATGGCCTCAGCATGACAGAAATTGCGAGGGCAGGAAGAAAAAAGTTCAAACTGTGGAAAACTTGCTTCAGCTGACGTAATCATACCGAAGTATGAGAGGTGAATCGGGCTGAGCAGGCATAAATAAAGGCGCACGGCTGTGGATAAGTCGTACGCCTCAGAATTCGCTAGCGACTCGGTGCAATCAGCGGGTTAGTGGGCAACGAGGTTGCGATCCGCGTCGCGATCAACGAGCGACTCGGTGCAATCAACGAGGAATGAGCGCGGTCATGCGGTCCAGAACCAGCTCAAAGTTCACGCCACGACGCGCGAAATCAGGCTGATCCAGAGTGCTAATCATGGCGTCACGCACAAACTCACCAGCCAAAGAAGCAGCCTCAGTCAAGCTCTTACCAGCCATGATGGCAGCGCACACCGCAGAAGCAAACGCATCACCCGTTCCATGGATCATATGAGCCAGCTTGGCATGCTTGAGCTCATGAATTTCAGGGTGGGCGGGGTGCGATGGAGCACCAGAAGCGCCAGCAACGCGAGCACCGTCGCCAGCAGTCGCCACAAAGTTGCGCAGGAAACCGTCGTTATGGTCGATTCCCTTCACAATCACTGCCTTCGCGCCCATCTCCAACAGACGGTCGATAATCTCGGCAACATAATCGTCTGAAACGTCCTGGCCTTCATACGCCATACCCGTCAAAAGGCTTGCTTCCGTGAGGTTCGGCATCAACACATCCGCACCGTCAACAAGCTTCTTCGTCGCCTCACACATTTCCTGCGTGTACGTCGGGTACATCGAGCCACCATCGCCCATCACCGGGTCAACAAAGCGCAAGGCCTGAGGGTATTCGTGGTCAATGCGCTGAATGAGGTCCACCTGCTCGGCAGAACCCAGGAAGCCGGAATACACGGCATCCAATTCCACGCCAATCTGCTTCCACGAATCGAGGTAACGATCCAAAAAGTCAGTGGTGTCCAGCATTTCAAAATGCGGGAAAAGGGTATGCGAGCTGAAAAGCGAGGTAGGAACAGGACACACATCGCAACCAGCCGCAGAAAGAATCGGGATTGCGGCGGTCAGAGAGCATTTGCCGTAACCGCACATATCGTGGACAGCAGCGACACGCGGAATGTATTTGGCGGGACGATTGTACAAGGTTTGAGTCGTCATTGATAATCCTTTCGTGGCCAGTGGCCTTACGTGAACCGGCAGGCCTGCATGCATGCCGGAGCTTCCCCTTGATACTAACTCAAAGCCTCGCACCTGGTGTTACGAAGTTCTCCAGATTATCAGCGCAGCAAAATCATTCTCGCGAACGATGGAAAGCAGGCGCGATTTTTCTACAGTGAAACCATTGAAAAGTAACGATAGAGGAGAATGTGAAATGGAAAGCATGGACTCTCTCGCCACACCTGCTGGTGGCGTCAACAACAACGCACTGAATGCCGATGGCGCAGCCAATACCAATGGCACAACGAATAGCGCGGCTGAAAGCTTCACCCCAGCAAATAGCGCGGCTGGAAGCTTCAGCACAGTTAATAGCACCGCTGCCGGCGCAAGCTCGCCCATGGGCGAGCGCCCCATCGCACTGCGAGCCGTCGACCTCGTCAAGGATTACGGCAAGGGTGAAAATCTTGTTCACGCCCTGCGCGACGTGTCGGTGAGCTTCGAGCGAGGAGCTTTCACCGCTATCATGGGCCCTTCCGGCTCAGGTAAGTCAACGCTCATGCACACTCTCGCCGGCTTGGATTCCATCACCTCCGGCCAGATTATTTTCGATGGCCAGGATATCACCGATTTCAACGATAAGCAGCTGACCTTGCTGCGTCGCGAAAAGGTGGGATTCATCTTCCAAAGCTTCAACCTGCTGCCGATGTTCGACGCTCGCCAGAACATTCTCATGCCACTGACCTTGGCCAACAAGCGCGTGGATAAGGAATGGTTCGACCTTCTCGTCAACACCTTGGGCTTGCAAGATCGCCTTACGCACCGCCCAGCAGAAATGTCTGGTGGTCAGCAGCAGCGCGTCGCGATCGCCCGCGCGCTCATCTCCAAGCCATCGGTGATTTTCGCCGATGAGCCTACCGGAAACCTTGACTCCGTCTCCTCGGCAGAAGTGCTCACGCTGATGCGCGACCTCGTCAAGGAACTGGGCCAGACGATTGTGATGGTCACTCACGATGCCACTGCAGCAAGCTACACCGACCGCGCCATCATTTTGGCTGACGGCCAGATTGTTGCCGACCGCGAGCATCCGCAAGCTCAGGAAATGAGCGACCTGCTCACCTCCATCATGCAAGAGATTGTGGGAAAGCAGGCGAGCGCTCATCACCTTGCCGCTCACTCTGTTCACTCGCTGAACGCTTCTCAGGCCTGAGGTGATAGTGATGATTCGTATTGCACTGAAAATGATGCGCAAGAATGTGCGTCAACTCATTCCTGCAGGAATTGCCATCATCGTCGGAACTGCCTTCTTGGCGGCAACCTTCCTGTTTGGTAACTCTCTGGACCGCTCGATGCGCGACCAGATTTCGGCAGCTTACGGCACTGCTAACTTCATCGTTGAGGATAACCGTTACGCCAACGAGCAAACCTATGCGACAGAAGGTGAAGCCAAAGCAGCAGCGCAAGAGCAGGAGAACATTGATAATCCTGTGCTGAGCGATGTTATTCAGCAAGCTCGCAACGAGAAGGTCGCCTCCTACCGTTTGGACACGAGCTCGGTAGCCGTCGTCACGACGCAGCGCACGAATAAAACGGCGACCTCGACCATGATCCCGATGGGTAGCGATGCTTCGATCATGCCGCTCAAACTGGTGAAAGGCCGTTACCCAACCAAGCCAGGTGAAATTGCCCTCGACCAGCGTCGTGTGGCCAAGCAAGGCTGGAAACTGGGCGATGAAGTCACCTATGCTCTGCAAACGTGGACAGGCCCTGACAGCGCGTCAGCCCAAGAATCCTACGTGAAGGCCAAGGTAGTGGGCTTTGTGAGCGACCCTAACCACGCTTTCCCTCTCGTTGCATCTGCTTCCGTGGCTTCTCAGGATGACTTCGTCGCAGCCAGCGTCGAGTCGATCATGAAGCTCAATATTGCCGGTGTTGTGTCCACCTACCAGAGCTTGGCTCAGCAAAAGCAGCAGCTTGAGGAGCAGAAGGCTAACCCTGAGAAGTTCAAGAACGCCGACGAAGCGAGCCTTGTCACGCAAAACGACGTGAAGGAGACGGAAGGTTACTACAACGACGCTGTCAAGGAAACGGGCATGGACTTTATGCAAGCCCAAGCCTGGCTTGCCCAGTACAAGGCTCATGAAATCACGCCGGACGCGAACACATACAACACGCGCGACTTCTCCGTCAACGGCCTGTACCTGCGTGCCAAGGATGGAGTGACCACCCAGCAGCTTGCGCAGATCTTCCCCAAGAAGCTGTGGAAGGTGACCACGCGCAGCGCCTCGGAGAAGAAGAAGCTGGACAACCTGGGCAACGGCACTGACTTTGTGCGCATCTTCCTGCTCACCTTCGGCCTGCTCGCCCTCTTCGTTGCCGCACTGGTAATCTCGAATACTTTCCAAGTTCTCGTCGCTCAAAGGCGCAGGACCTTGGCATTGTTGCGAGCCATTGGTGCGAAGAAGAAGCAGCTGTACCACATGGTGGAGTGGGAGGCTATTGCTCTCGGTTTGGTGAGCTCTGCGCTGGGTGTGGGCGTCGCTTGCCTCATCATCTTCATCTTGGATGCCACGAACGTCACCTTTGGTGCTAATGAGGTGCAAAGCGGCGTTCAGTTCTTCTTCATCCCGAGCAACCTCGTGTTCAGCGTGCCGATGATCGCTGGTACGGTGATTACCCTGATCGCTAGCTTGACTGCTGCCCGCCTGGCCACGAAGGTTACGCCTTTGGAGGCTTTGCGCCCGATGGATCAGATCCCGACCAAGAAGGCGGGGTTCTTGAGGGCTGCTCTCTCTATTCTGCTCATGCTCATCGGCGGTGCGCTGGTGGCATGGGTGGTCTACGCCACGAATAACGACATGGTGATGAAGGCCAAGAACATCAACCAGATGGCGATGACGGTGGTCGGCCTGGCAGTTTTGGGTTGCGCACTCTTGCTGGTCGGCTTGATTATTTCCGCCATTTGGTGGATGCCCGTCCTCATGAAGATTGGCAATGCGGTTGCCTCGCATGTGGGACCTGCTTCGCGTGTGGCTGCGGCAAATGTGTCGCGTAACCCTCGCCGTGTGGCTTCCACTGGTGTCGCTCTGCTCATTGGCGTCACGCTGGTGTCGACGATCGCTACGGGCGCTGCCACGGTGAAGACGACGATGAACTCGATTCTGGACAACAAGTTCTCGGTGGATATGAGCATCGTCTCCTCGAAGCTCACGGCAAGCAAGGTGAAGTCGGTTCGCTCGGTGGATGGTGTGGAAGGCGCTGGCTTGGTGTACAAGATTCTCGCTGAGGTGGATAAGCCGGCTTTGCAAGACGATTCGGCAACCGTCGTCTCCATTTCGGCAAAGGAGCGTAGCGATGTGATCCGTGGTGCTGCAGCAACGGCGTCGCTTCCTCGCGGTAGCGCTCTGATGTCCTCCGATAAGGTCAAGAAGTGGGGCAAGAGGCAGCTCAAGAGTGGCGATAAGATCACCCTTACCGTCGACGGCGATGTTCAGGCCGATGGCACGGTGAAGAAGGATCAGCTCACCTTCACAGTCAAAATCGTCGACTTCCGCCTGCCTGATGGTGCGAGCAAGTCTCCGGTGCTGCTGGTCAACCCTCAGGACCTTCCTCAATCGGTCAAGGTAGCCAGTAACGCTCAAATGTGGGCCAAGATTAGCGAAAACATCAACATCGTTCAGCTTATGTCGGATATCCCTGACGAGATTGGCGATGGTGAGGCTTACGTGATGGGCCCGGGCGTCGAACGCCAGTTGATGAACCTGATTATCGACCGCATGATGATCTCGCTGATCGCCCTGCTCGCTGTGGCTGTTCTGATCGCTTTGGTCGGCGTGGCGAACACCTTGTCGCTGTCGGTGATCGAACGTACTCGCGAGTCGGCAACGCTGAGGGCTGTGGGTATGACTCGCGGCCAGCTCAAGCGCAGTTTGGCTGTTGAGGCTCTCATCATTTCGATCGTCGCCTCTCTGGCCGGCATCATTTTGGGTACGACTTTCGGTGGCTTCGGTGCCTGGGTGGTGTTGCAAAGCGCCTTTGGCAAGACGACTTTGATGATCAACTGGACGATTTCCGCCATCATCGTGGTGGTCGCTCTGGTTGCGGCGTTGATCTCCTCGGTGGCTCCTGCTCGCCGGGCTATTAAGACGCCTCCAGTCGAAGCGCTTGCTGAGGCATAAATAATGGCTTGAGATTATCAAGCTGCGAAATACAAAATCCCGTGTGAGGAAAACCTCACACGGGATTTTTATGTAAACAGTCAACCACGCCAGGAAAGACTCAACCAACGTGATTGATGCCAGTATAAGCACACCGGGTAGATTTTTTAAGAAACCAAACCCGATTCGTAGGCGAAAACGACAGCTTGAACGCGGTCGCGACTGCCTGTTTTTGCCAGAATATGGCCGATATGAGTCTTTACGGTGGGCACGGAAATAAATAACTTATCGGCGATTTCCTGATTACTTAACCCGCGTGCCACTTCTTTCAAAATCAAGATTTCGCGCTGTGTCAGGCTTTCCAGAATCTCCTCACGCTCTTTTTGCTCACGGCTCAACGGGGGAGTTTGAGCGGCACTGATAATCTGGGAGCCTTGAGCCTGGTGGCCTTGCGCCTGAGGTCCTTTAACCTGAGGACCTTGTGCCAAGCGCGAAATGAGACGGCGAGTTGCCGACGGCGCAATAATGGCGTTTCCTGCGTACACCTGGCGAAGAGAGTCGAGCATTAGCTCTGGAGAGGTGTCCTTGAGCAAAAAGCCCGACGCACCTTCACGAATCGCCGAGAGAACGTACTCATCGAGGTCGAAAGTCGTCAAAATAATCACGCGCGTGCGCTGAGCAGAATCGGCGTGAGAGGTGTGGTAAGCGTCGTCGAGAGCGGCGATCTTCCCGGTTGCTGCAATGCCATCCATGTGGGGCATACGCACGTCCATGAGCACGATATCAGGGTGAAGCTGTTCGACGAGAGCTACGGCTTTGCTGCCATCGCTGGCCTCACCAACAACTGTCATATCTGGCTGAGAGTTGATGACCATGGAAAAACCGGTGCGGACGAGCGTCTGATCGTCAGCGATCACAACAGAAATGGCCATAGTTCCTCCTTGCTCTCAGAATAGCGCATGGCGAAGCAGGAAGCTTGTTGGCGCCCTCGCGGCGAGGCGCGCGAGTGTGAGCGGGAGAGTAGTGCAGCGCATGAGCGGACCGCGAGTTTGCCTGCCTGCGGCTAGTGCGTGCCGTCCAGCGGGCGCAGCGGGGCCGACGTGCTGCGCTGTTCCGCCGCCTCGTTCCTGCGCAAAATATCCAGAAGAGCGCGCATGTCGGCCAAAGCCTTCCTGCCAATCTGGGCAAGTTGAGCAAAGAGTGAGGAAATGAGAGCTTGATCCTGCTCAGTGACGGTACACGGGCCATCAGGGTAGCGAGCAGCCAGCGCCTCTAACTGCGGGGCAGAGCTTGCACAAGCGTCGAGAACGGCGTGGAGAGTTTCGCGAATCTCTTCGTGCATCTGCGCAGAAATACGTTCGCGCTCGTGGCGGGCGGCCAGCTCAGCCTCTTTCGCGCGAGCTGCCAGCAAAGCCTGCTCTTTTTGGTGCAGTAAAGCCAGATCGTTACCCCGAGCCCTCTTGAGCAGCGCGAGATTGCCCACAATGGCTGCAACGACGGAATCTCCCACAATATAGAAGATAAGGGTGAGCCAGATGGTGGTATCCCACTGGTGATGGGCGCGATAGTTGAGCGACCACATCACCTCTTGGAAAGCGTCGGTCAGAACAACAGGTACGCACAGGCTGATGAGCAGCGGTCGATACTTCTTCTCGCCATAGAGCAATGCTGCCGAGAAAGCGACCAGATCAGGGAAAGCGACGAAGAAGAAGGCAAAACCGCGTGCTGCGCTCCACACGCTGAAAGTGATGCTCATGCACGCTACCCAGGTGCCCACGAGGATGGGGAAGCGTTGACGCCACAGCAAAGGAAGGATCATCAGCGGCACGCACAGTAAGCCGAGCACGTGCAGCTCATGAGTGTGCAATGTGGGAGAGTCGTAACCGTAGAGAACGAGTGCAGCGAGCAGCAGCACCATGGGAAGCGAATTGATGAGGGGATGGCGCGCCTTCCACGAAATAAACCGCTCGAGGCGATGGGAGAGCGTGCTCAGGCCTGCGATCATATTGTTCCACAGTCTGCTGAAGAATTGCGCCAGATTATCAGCGCGGTTCTTTGCAAGATGCCGGGCTGGGTTGTGTGCTGGGTCGTTTGCCTGGCTACCAGCCGTTTGAGACGTGCTGCTTTCAGCCTGCGTTTGCTCTTGTGCTCCGTGAGCTCCATCAGCACTGTGAGTTCCATCAGCCTTGTGAGTGTGCTGCTGGGCCAGCACGAGCAGGTCGATGCCAGGCTGGGTGGGGATTTGCGCGTGAAGAGAAAAGCCATGGCCTTGCGAGTTGGGCCCATAGGCCAGTGTTCCGCCCAGCGCGCGGATTCTCTCGCGCATGCCGATCAGGCCGTAGCCGGTGCGGTGTCCATCTTCACTGGCCTCAGAACCGCGCCCGTCATCGCTGATGAGAAGGTCAACGACTCGGATTCCCGATTCCACACCCCAGGTTTCCACAATGCTCACGTGCACTGGCGTCAACGGCTGGGCTGGCGATGTGGCGGCGCCACGGGTCGGTGCGGTGGCGCCGCCCGCTGGTGACGGCGCGCTGACAGCGTATTTCCTCACATTGCTCAAGCTTTCCTGAACCGTGCGGTACAGCACCGTTTGCAGCCTCTCGCTCATGCCAGGCTCCGGCTCGCCGTGGACGGTGTACGAAACGGTATAAAGCCCCTGGCTCACATTTCTTGCTTCTTGCACCAGATTTTCAATGCCCACATAGCTGGGAACAGTGGAAACAGGAGACTTTCCGGCATATTCGCCTCCAAGAGCAGGCCCTCGTCGAGAACCCGCTTCTGCCTTCACACCTTTTGTTTGTGGCATCACCTTGGTGATCGCCAGAGTTTCACCCGTCTGCGCCGACTGCAGAGGAAGAGGAAGGGTAGGTGCATCAGGATTTGTCTGTGCCTGTTTTGGTAGCGAGTGCGTTGACAGAACTTGGGTTGGCGCGTCTTGTTTCACTAGAACCTGTGTTGGCATCTGCCGAGTAGTCGCAGCCCAGACGGCATCGGAAACAGGAGAGGAGCTCGTAGTGAAAATCTCACCCATTTGAGCCAAAGCCTCATGCGTTTCCGACTCAATAGTGCGCAAGGTTTGCACAGCCACCTGTGGATTGGTGACACCCGCATATCGACCAGCATCGGATTGAATAATGATGATGGACAGCGTATGCGCCACCACATCATGCATATCGCGTGCCAAACGGGCCCTCTCTGCCAACCGGGCAGCAGTACGGCTTTCCTCCTGAGAACGGGCAAGCATGTCATTGTGCTCGCGCATCAGCGCCATCTGCTCGATGCTCGTGCGACGGTACAAGCCGGCAACAATGGTGGCGACGACGAGCAACGCGCCCATCAGTGACAGAGAGAGGGACGCAGCGAAGCTCCAATCATTGAAATTGGTGAGAAGCCGGACGTTACGCGGCAGTAGCGGGCCGGTAACCATGAGCACGCCCCACAATGCGATAATTGCTAATCCGGCAGAAATAAAACGCGACTTGTTCTCTCGACGCCCCAAAACCAGCCCGTCGTAAAGCAAAACGAGGGCCAGAGGGTCGCTCATCGTGAGCATCGGGCCGAAAAGGCACTGTAAGATTACCAGTCCGGCGAAAGCCCATGCGCTCTCATCGGGCTTCCACTTGCGAGTAGCCACAGGAACGCACAGCAGCGCGGTCCACACCAGTACATAATTGAGGTTCGCGGTGAAAGGCAGAAAGCCGATAAGGTCCGTACTCGGTTGCAAAGCCAAGGTAAAGAAGAGGGCGAAAAACGCTTCGATTGTGCACGAAGGAAGCTTGTTAGCGTGTAAGAAAGCCCAGATGCTGCGCCACAGCGGCGGCTTTACAGTAATCGGGTGAGCGTTATCCAGGCGCATGTTCGGATGCGTTTGCGCATAGTTGTGTAGCAGCTCGGCGCGAACAGCATCGCAGTGTTCAGCATCAGTGTGTTCAACGTTGAGGTGCTGAGTGACGCTGTGCTCGTGGCTGTCGTGCTGATGGTTGCTGCGCTCCGCGTTTCGTGAACTGGCCCGGTTGTGAGTGCTCATAAGCCCATGCTAGAAGCTCAGCCGAGCACTTTCATCATTCGTAAGAATGAAAGTAGCTGCACAATGAACAGAGAAGCCAGCGAGAAAGCCGAGCATGCCATTGTCGGAAACTCCAGCGTTTTCGTTACCGGCAGGCCCTAAAATCGACAACAGCGTAGCTCACGTCACTTGGAGAAAGTGGTCATCATGCTCAGTGCATTGGAAATGTTCAGCGTCGGAATTGGTCCGTCGTCCTCACACACCGTCGGGCCTATGCGAGCAGCCAAAGCCTTCGTTGATAATCTGGAGCACAACAACCTGCTGGCCTCAGTAGCGCGCGTTCGCGTCGACCTCTACGGCTCGCTGTCACTGACCGGCGAAGGCCACGGAACAGACAGAGCAGCATTTGCAGGCCTCGAAGGCCTTGACCCCGCCACCGGCTCGACCGACGCCGTGCGCTTCGACCTCTACCGAGCGTGGGAAACTGGCGAGCTCAACCTTGCCGGCACAAAGAAGATCGCTTTCCACCAGTCGGACATCGTGTTCAACATGCACGAAAGCCTGCCCTTGCACCCCAATGGGATGAAATTCTCTGCCTTTGACAGCGCTGATAATCTGGTGAAGCAACAAGTGATGTACTCGATCGGCGGCGGCTTTATTGCCACCCAAGAGGAACTCGAGGCTCAGCTGCCCGGCGCGAACAATGTGGTTGCAGCGCCAAGCGTGACCGACGACGGGTTTAGGAAAACCGGGGAGCAGCAAAGCAAGTACGAGGCGAACCGTGCGGCCCAGCGCAACGCCGAAAAGAGCGTGGAAGCGGGCCATGCCTTCCAGCAATCCGGAGCAACTCCAGCGGACCAGACTGCAGCCGCAGCCCAGCCAGCCATCCCTTACAACTTCGAATCGGCTCAAGAACTCATGCAAATCTGCGATTCGACAGGCCTGAGCATCGACGAAGTAGTCTGGGCCAACGAAATGGCCATGCATAGCGAAGCCGAGGTAAACGAGGGGCTCAAAACCGCATGGGAAGCCATGCGCGAGTGCGTCTACAACGGCACGCACACCAGCCGCGACACCCTGCCAGGAATCCTCAAGGTCAAGCGGCGCGCACCGAACGTCTACCACGAGCTGGTGGGCAGTGTCGACGTGATCAACGCTGAGCCAGAAAACCTCAAGAAGGCCGCGCAAGCTACGCAGAGCATTTGCCTTTCCATGACTCCAGGAACATGCGAGGCTAACTGGATTTCCCTCTTTGCCCTCGCCGTCAACGAAGAAAACGCGGACGGTGGGCGCATCGTCACAGCTCCGACGAATGGATCTGCGGGCATTATTCCCGCGGTTTTGCACTACTATTACGCCTTCATGGACGGCAACTGGGAGGGTGTGAAGCGCTTCCTGCTCACCGCTCACGCCATCGGCTACCTGTTCAAGCACAACGCTTCTATTTCTGGCGCTGAGGTCGGCTGCCAGGGCGAGGTGGGTAGCGCCTGCTCGATGGCTGCGGCGGGCTTGTGCGCGGTGATGGGTGGCACTCCGCACCAAATTGAGAATGCTGCTGAGATTGGCATTGAGCATAATCTGGGCCTGACTTGCGACCCGATCGCCGGCCTCGTCCAAATTCCATGCATTGAGCGCAACGCCATCGCCTCGAACACCGCTGTCAACGCCGCTCGCGTCTCGCTGCTGGGTGACGGCTCGCATTTGGTCAGCCTGGATGATGCGATTGCGACGATGAAGCGCACGGGCGCTGACATGATGAGCTCGTACAAGGAAACGAGTACCGGTGGCCTCGCTGTCACGGTGCGCATCCCGGAATGCTGAGGCTGGCGGCTCACGAGGAATGAAGTGAGATTATCAGCACTGATAATCTGGAGGCGTTGAGGAGGAAAAATGAGTGCAGTGACGACTTTTAATGCGGCTCCCACCCAAGCGGGCGGGCGTATGGTTGCCAGCTATATGGTGCCTGGCCTGTATGTGGAGGACCACGAGATTGCAGTGCCGTTGGATTGGCGAGGTGTGGATATTAACGACCCGGCGCAAGTGCTGGCCGCGCGCGATTCCCGTTCTCTCACTTTGTTCTACCGCGTGGTGACCGCTGCGCAAAATCGCCATCGTGATGTGCCAACTCTCGTGTTTTTGCAAGGCGGTCCAGGTGGAAAGTCGCCGCGACCAGAGTCTGTTGATTCGGTGGCGTGGATCAGTGAGGCTGCGAAGAATTTCCGTATTGTGCTTCCTGACCAGCGCGGTACTGGCCGTTCGTCCTCTGTTTCCGGCGGTGTGATCGAGCGTGTGGGAGCTGTCGGTTTCCACGGCTTGAGTGGTGCCCAAGCCCAGGCGGACTATTTGCAACGCTTCTTCGCCGACTCTATTGTTCGCGACTTCGAGTGGGTGCGCCGTGCGGATTTCGGCGCGCGTAAATGGGTGACTTTGGGCCAGTCTTACGGCGGCTTCCTCACCTTGACCTACCTCTCGCTCTTCCCGGAGGCTCTGGTGGCGAGCTTTACGACGGGCGGAATTCCAGCCGTCCCCGCTCAAGCTGAAGAGTTGTACCGCCACACCTATGAAAAATTGCAGCTCAAGATTAACACTTTCTATGAGCGCTACCCGCAGGATAAAGAGATTCTGGCGCGGATTGCGGCTCGCGTTGCTCGTGGGGGTGTGAAGCTGCCCAACGGCGATATTCTCTCCGTCAAGCGTTTGCAATCGCTGGGTTCGAGCTTTGGTATGAAGCCATCTTTCGAACAGTTGCACTGGCTACTCGATGATGCTTTCGACGCGGATGGAAACCTTTCCACCCAGTTCTTGCAAGGCGTGTTTGCGCGTACGACGAGCTATGGCGACGAGCTGTACTGGACTTTGCAGGAAGGCATTTACCAGGACGGTTCCGATTCGGGAAGGTGCGAGCCGACGAATTGGGCTGCTCAGCGTGTGCTTAACGAGCATGCTGATTTGTATGCGCCTCAGCATGATCCGCTGATGTTCACGGGGGAGATGGCTTTGCCGTGGATGTTCGAGGAAGATAGCGCTTTGAAGCCGTTTGCTCAGGCGGAGCAGCTTTTGCAGGCTTCGACCAACTGGGGAAAGATTTACGACGAGAACCAGTTGGCGCACAATGAGGTTCCGCTCACCAGCGCCGTGTACTTCGAGGATATGTATGTGCCGCAGGAGTTGAGTTTGCGCACGCTTTCGCATATTCCGAATAGTCAGGCGTGGGTGACGAACTCGTACCAGCATGATGGTGTGCGCGAGACGTCGAGCGTGTTTGCACACTTGTTGGAGCTGGCGAGTGCGCGCGGAGCTTTGGAAGAGCTCGGCATGTGATGCAGCCGCGGTGTGTGGCTTGCCCGCGCCGCCTACGTGACTGAATATAAGCGGGGCGCGTATAAGTGCGTGATGGGCGCGTTTTTGGCGCGCGGTGTGGCTTCCTTGCGCCTCTCGCCGTCACGATTGACCAGTAGAGTGGGGAGTTATGGCTCTTACGATTGGAATTGTTGGACTGCCAAACGTCGGTAAGTCCACGCTTTTTAACGCGCTGACCAAGAACAACGCGCTGGCAGCAAATTACCCGTTCGCAACGATTGATCCGAACACGGGTGTTGTTGCTCTTCCTGATGAGCGATTGAAGAAGCTCGCTCCACTGGTCAAGACGGAAAAGATTGTCCCTGCAACCGTTAGTTTCGTTGATATTGCAGGCATTGTGAAGGGCGCTTCGCAGGGTGAAGGCCTCGGCAACCAGTTCCTCGCCAATATTCGCGAAGCCAACGCCATTTGCGAAGTCACGCGCGTGTTCTCCAACCCGGACATCGTGCGCGATGATCAGACGATGGCTGCAACAGGCGGCAAGATCGACCCTGCTCAGGATATTGACACGATTAACACTGAGCTGATTCTCGCCGATCTGCAAACCATTGAGAAAGCTTTGCCTAAGCTGCAAAAGGACCTTCGCGGTAAGAAGATCAAACAAGAGTATTACGACGCTGTCGAAGCTGCTCAGAAGATTTTGGAAGATGGAGAAACCATTTTCCATGCCGATAAGGCCGGCAAGATTAACAAGGACGATTTGTACGACCTGCACTTGTTGACGGCAAAGCCGTTCATCTACGTGTTCAACGTCGACGACGATCAGTTGCACGATGAGGCCTTGCACGTCAAGCTTTCCAAGCTCGTTGCTCCTGCCCCTGCACTGTTCATTAACGCCGATTTCGAGTCGCAACTCAACGACCCCGATTTGAGCGAAGAAGACGTCAAAGAAATGCTCGAGGCGGATGGCTTGAGCGAATCTGGCTTGGATGCTTTGGCTCGCGTGGGCTTTGAAACCCTGGGCTTGCAGACCTTCCTCACTGCTGGTGAGAAGGAAGTGCGCGCTTGGACGATTCACAAGGGTTGGACTGCTCCACAGGCTGCAGGCGTTATTCACACGGACTTCGAGAAGGGCTTCATTAAGGCAGAAATCGTCAAGTATGACGATCTGATTGAGCTCGGCTCTTATGAGAAGGTGAAGGAAGCGGGCAAGCTGCATCTCGAAGGCAAGGACTACGTGATGCAGGATGGCGATATCGCTGAGTTCCGCTTCAACGTCAGCAAGTAAGCATGGCGCGGAAATAATCAGTGCAGTGAAAATCTGAAGAAACCTGCGGGTTTAAGGAGGAGTGCATGAGCGCACCGGCAGCTTCACCTCAGCGCCCAGCAAGCGAGACTGTCGCCAGGGATGCTGAAGATAGCCGTCAAGAAGCCTTTTCGGCACGTCACCTGTTTGCGCTCATCCTCTCCACCCTCGTGTTAGGAGTTCTTGTCGGCGCTGTTGCCGGTTGCCTGGGCAAGCTTTTGGGCGTTTTCGAAGGGCTGATGCTGGGCTACCACGAAACAGGTGGCTCACCCATCGCCTGGAATTCTGGAGCTTTGCGCCGCTTTCTGTCGGTGAGTGCCGGCGGCCTTGTGGTGGCCATTGCCTGGTATTTCTTGCGCAATAAGACGACGAAAGTCCCTAGCGTTGCCAAGGCTGTGAAAGGCGCAAGGCTTCCTTGGTGGCAAACTTTAGTGCACGACGTTCTCCAGATTTTCTACGTCGGTTCCGGCGGATCTATTGGCCGTGAAGTTGCCCCGCGTGAGGCTGGCTCCATGCTCAGCCAGTATTGGTGGGAGAAGGTCGGCCTGAAAATTGGTTTGCGCCGCTCCGACCTTCCTCTTTTCACCGCCGCCGGTGCTGGAGCAGGTTTCGCCGGAGTGTATATTTCCCCACTCGCTGGCGCCTTTTTCGGTATCGAAATGCTGCTGGGCCAGACGAGCTTTGAAGTGGTGGGCGTGTGCCTGGGTATGAGCTCGATTTCCACTCTCGTGGGTGGCATGATTATGGGCACGCACCCGTATTACTCGGTGGGTCACGAGAATTTTCCTGTGGCAGGAGTCATTATTGCGCTTATTCTCGCCCCTCTAGCTGGTTTTGTGGGTGGCTGGTTCCGCTGGCTCACTTCGAGGGCGAATAAGAAGATGATCACTGACAAGCGCATCCTCTTCGCTCTTCCTCTCACTGCCGTTCTCACGGGTGCGATCGCCGCGTTTTTCCCGCAAATTATGGGTAATGGTCGCGCCTTGGCACAGTCGGCGATGAACGTTCCGTTTGAATTCCTCGATAAACTTTCCCTCTCTGGCTGGCTGGCCGTTCTGGGCCTCTTAGGATTAGCAGCACTCAAAATGGCAGTGACGTTGCTCACCATTCGTGCCGGTGCTTCCGGTGGTACGCTCACTCCGGCTATTTCCATTGGCGCATGCATGGGCGCAGCCCTGGGTGTGATCGCCCAGATGGTTGCTCCTGGTTTTATTCCTGTGTGGCAGTGCGCGATGATCGGCGCAGTAGCTGTGCTTGCTTCGGCGCAGAAGGCTCCTTTGATGGCTACAGCGATGATTATCGAGATTTCTCACTTGCCTGTTTCACTGATCGCACCGTTTGGTATTGCCGTGGGTGGTGCTCTCGCAATTTCGCGCATTGTTGTGGAAGGGCGCAAAGCAAAGACCTTGAAATAACACCGTTTTTGATGCCTTCTGAGCCGTATCGGCTCATCGATAAGACCAGTTAAGATGGTTCTATGTCGAAAAACAATGATGATCAGAGCAACGATTTCTTGAGCCAATGGGAGGCTTTTAAGAAGGAGTTCCTCAACGATGCGGATGATGCTGATTTTACATCCCCTTATTCCAGCATGCATCCTCATCCTGCAGACGGTTCGGATGACGATGGTCACACGAGTGACTACACGTACGAATCGTCTGCTTCTTCGCGCGCTCATGACGACGCTGACAACGCCAGCGATAAGGGCGGCGATAAGAGCGGCGATAAGGGCGACGATGGTAATCACTCTGATAAGCGCTCCGATAAACACGCTGACAAGGCCGCTGACAAGGCCGCTGACAAGGCCGCTGACAAGGCCGCTGACAAGGGCAAGAAAAAAGCGCGTAAGTCTTCTCATCGCGGCGAATCTCAGTTTGCTCAACAAATTGGCCTGGTCAAGGACATCACTCACGAGCTCAAAGAACTCGGCTGGGGTTCCGGTTTCTGGGGCAAATGGCTCTGGATTATCATTGCCGTTCTCGCCGTTATCGCACTGATAATCTGGGCGGGCGTGAGCTTTGGCACTGACCTGCTGTGGTACAACCAACTCGGCTTCTCCTCAGTGTTGTGGGTGACGTGGTTCATGAAAATCGGCCTGTGGGTCGTCTACGCCTTGCTCGTCGGAATTGTCGGCTTCCTCGCCGCAAACTGGGCGATCGTCAAACGCCCTGCTGACGAAAATGGCGACTCTTACAAATATGACAAGGATGGAGTGACCATCATCGCCACTCATTCCATGACCTCACGCCGTCTGCGTCATATCAGCCTGTGGGTGAGCTTGATTATCGGCATTATCTTCGGCTCACAACTGATGGATAACTGGAACGATATTCTGCTCATGTTCCACGCCCAGCCCTTCCACCAACGCGACCCACAATTCGGCTTTGACGTGGGCTTCTACGTTTTCGTCCTGCCAGGTTTGCGCGCTCTGATCGCTGGTATGCAGCGTTTGCTCTTCCTTGCGCTCATCGCCAGCGTTGTTGCACACCTGGTTTCGGGTGGAATTCGCTTCAGCGTGCCGGATAAACACCGCTCGCTGTTTGCGATGACGAAGTCAGCGCGCCGTCAGCTCGCATTCTGGGCATTCTTCTTGCTCGGCTTTACCGCAGTGCAAATCTTGCTGGGTGCCTTCGACTCGCTGACCCAAACAGACGATAAGTTCACCGGCGCCGGCTATACCGGAACGCACGTCACCATTCCCGCCATCATCTTTGCCGCTGTTCTGGTGTTCGCCTTCGCGCTCTTCTTCGCCATCTGGCTTAACACGACCAAGGCGATTGCTGAGCCGATGGGCGAGAAGGTAGGCTTCAAGAAGGCTATGACAGCATGGAAGACACCGGTTATCGTGCTGGCAATCTTTGTTGTTCTGGGCTTGCTCGCTCAAGTAGCAGCACCAAAGCTGCTGCAAAGCCTCGTGGTGAATCCTAACCAGCAAGAGCTGGAAAGCACGTATATTCAGCGTAATATCAGCGCTACGCAGAAGGCTTTCGGTCTCGATAAAGTCGAGAAAGTCAACTACAACGCCACAACTACCGGTAAGGCTGGAGCTTTGGCCTCGGATGCGGAGACGACCGCGCAAATCCGCCTTCTCGACCCGCAAGTGGTGGCACCAACCTTCCGCCAGCTGCAGCAGAGCAAGCAGTATTACTCCTTCCAAGACACTCAAATGGTCGATAAATACATGATCGACGGCAAGAGCTACGACACGGTGATCGGCGCTCGCGAGCTCAACTTGGATGGCAATGATTCGCGCAACTGGGTGAATGATCACACCGTGTACACTCACGGTTATGGTGTGGTGGCAGCCTATGGTAACCGCATCAGCAAGGACGGCCAGCCGGTCTTCTTCGAGAAGGGCATTCCAACTCAGGGTAAGCTCACCGATTCTCAGCATTACGAGCCGCGAATTTACTTCAGCCCGAATGCTCCCGAGTATTCGATTGTGGGCCACGAGAAGGGTCAGCAAGATTGGGAGTTTGACTACCCATCCGGTTCGGAGGGTAAGCTTACCGAGTTCACGGGTAATGGTGGTCCAAAGATTTCCAACCCGTTCTTGAAGCTCATCTATTCGATTAAGTTCGGCTCGTTGCAGATGTTCTTCTCCGATCGCGTCAACTCGAACTCGCAGATTCTCTACCGTCGCTCGCCAGTCGAGCGCGTTCACCGTGTGGCACCGTACTTGGAGATTGACTCTCGCGTGTACCCAGCGGTGGTGGATGGACGAGTCAAATGGGTGTTGGACGCCTACACGGTTTCCGACCAGTACCCGTACTCGCAGAAGGTGGATTTGCATAACTCCACTCAGGATGCTCTCACGCAGAGTTCGAAGACGATGAAGACCTTGGTTTCTGGTGAAGCCAACTACATGCGCAATTCGGTGAAGGCAACCGTGGACGCCTATGACGGCCATGTGGATTTGTATGCGTGGGATCCCAGCGACCCGGTTCTCAAGGCATGGCAGTCGATCTTCCCTCATGCTTACAAGCCGTTGTCGAAGATTTCTGGCGATTTGATGAGCCATATGCGCTACCCAGAATCCCTCTTCAAGGTGCAGAGGAAACTTCTGAGCACGTATCACGTGACGGATGCTGCTCAGTTCTTCTCGGGTGAGGATTTCTGGCAGGTGCCTACCGACCCGACTCTCAAGGCAAACGCTGCAGAATCAGGTAAGCAGGTGAGTGCAGCATTGCAATCTCCGTACTACCTGACCATGCAAACGCCAAACCGCAAGAGCCCGACTTTCTCGCTGTACACCTCCTTCATTCCAGCAGGTCGTGATACTCGTGAGATTCTCACTGGCTACCTTTCCGCCGATTCGGATGCGGGAAATAAGGCGGGTGTGATCGGTAAGAACTACGGAACCTTGCGTTTGCTGGAGCTGCCGAAGTCCACGAATGTTCCAGGCCCTGGCCAGGCACAGAATAATTTCAACGCTTCAGCAACCGTGTCTCGAGAGTTGAACCTGTTGGAGTCGGGTTCCACCAATGTTGTTCGTGGTAATCTGCTCACCCTGCCAATCGGCGGTGGTTTGATCTACATTCAGCCGGTGTATGTGGAAAGCTCGGGTACCACGCGCTTCCCACTGCTCAAGAAGGTTCTCGTTGCCTTTGGTGAGCATATTGGCTTTGCGGACACCTTGGATGAGGCGCTGGACCAAGTGTTTGGCGGTGATTCGGGTGCTTTGGCAGGCGATGCTGAGAACAAGGCCATCACCAAGAAGACTGGTCAAAACGGTCAAAATGGCCAGAATGGTGACGCGAATAGTGGCCAGAACGGCCAGAACGGCCAGAACGGCGAGCAAAACAACGCTCAAATGCAGCAGAAGAATAAGCAACTCACCGATGCTTTGAATGATGCAAATAAGGCATTGAATGATGCTGATGCAGCACTCAAAGCAGGCGACTGGAGTGCTTATGGCAAGGCTCAGGAAGCGTTGAAGGAAGCCATCAAGCGCGCCGCACAAGAACAGTAAACCACTGATAAAAGCTGACACTCACGGCGTCAGGGGAGCGGGCAGGAGCTATAAGCATAGTTTCTGCCCGTTTTTCCTAGCCCCGACTAATCTCATAAAGGTGCCACCGCAAGGGTGGCCGTTGTGTTGGGAAGGTAAATATGGCATCAGATTTCTGGCTCATCGCCGGTCTTGGCAACCCAGGAAAGAAGTATGAAGGCACGCGCCACAACATGGGCTTCATGGTTCTCGACGAACTCGCGCAACGCTGGAACGTCAGCCTCTCCGACCACAAAGGCCTCGCACTCGCCGGCCGAGGAATGATCAGCCTCAACGGCCAGATGCTCAAAACCTTCTTCGCCAAGCCACTCACCTACATGAATGACTCCGGAGCAGCAGTAAGCTCCCTATGCGAGTATTACGACATCGCCCCAGAACACGTCATCATCATTCACGACGACATGGATCTCGACTTTGGCCGCATCAAAGTAAAGAACGGCGGCTCAGCAGGCGGGCACAACGGCATCAAATCCATCGACAAGTCGCTAGGAACCAACAAATACAATCGCGTACGCATGGGAACCGGTCACGCCCAGCGCGGAGCTCACGCACACGAAAACACTATTGACTGGGTACTGGGAGGCTTCCCACCAGCCCAGCGCAAACAGCTGCCCACCGTTCTCGCCGACGGTGCTGACGCGGTCGAAATGCTCGCAACCAAGGGCTTAGCTGCAGCACAAGAGCATTTCAACGCGCGCTGACAACGCTGATAATCACCAGCAGCGTGAGCGCTGAAACGCACTGATAATCTTCAGGCATACGGCATCCCAGTTGCGTACACAACGGAACACAAAGTTTTGCGAGGAAGAGAAAATGGCTGAAACGACAAGCGAGCGCCAACAACACCGAGATTCCTGGGTGGGCACGCTAGCCACCTATCTCACCCACATTTCTCACAACGAGCAAGTAAAAAACCTGCTCGACAACCTGCGCGCCATCCCACACGACAAGCAGGCCGCCGTCATCGGTTCCGACAGGAAAATCCGCGTCATCTCCGCCGCACGAGCAGCCCTCATGGCAGCAGCCGGCCAAGTCAACCAGACCGTCATCATCACCGCCTCCGACCGCGACGCACAAGAATTCGCGGACGACGTGCGCTCCTGGTGGCCGGGAAAGCCGCAAGAAATCGCCATTCTTCCCGGTTGGGAAACCTTGCCGCACGAACGCCTTTCGCCGCGCGCCGACACGGTGGCCACGAGATTATCAGTATTCCGTCGTCTCGCTCACCCACAAACGGCAGAAGAAGAGGAAGAAGAAACAGGCGAGAGCGACGACCAGTTTGGTCCCATCCGCGTGCTCATCATGCCCATCCGCGCGCTGTTGCAGCCAGTAGCCCAAGGCCTTGGTGAAATCGAACCACTCTTATTCGTCCAAGGCCGAGAAATGGACATGACTCAGGCCGTCAAGCAGCTTGCCGTCAACTCCTACCAGCGAGTCGACCTCGTCATGGAACGCGGCCAGTTTGCTGTGCGCGGTGACCTGCTCGACGTCTTTGCACCAACTGCACCGCACCCGGTGCGTATCGAGTTCTTTGGCGACGAAATTGATTCTATTAAAGAATTCAACGCCTCTGACCAGCGTACCTTCGGCGGAACACTGCCCAGCTTGTGGGCAACCCCCTGCCGTGAAATCCAGCTGACCGAACAAGTGAAAAGCAGGGCGAAAGCTCTCATCGGCCGCATTGAAAACGCCGACGAAATGCTGGAAAACATCAGCAACGGCATTGCAGTGGAAGGAATGGAATCCCTGCTTCCTGTTCTCGTTGACAACCTGGAAACCGTGCCCAGCCTGCTCCCACACGGCTCTCTCGTCGTGATGAACGAGCCAGACCGTCTGCGCAGAGCCAGTGACGACCTGACGAAAACTGCTGACGAATTCCTTGCGGCATCCTGGCATGTTGCCGCATCCGGCCGCGGTGCTGGAGCTCCTCTCGACTTCGGCCGTGCAAGCTTCCTCGACCTCATGGACACGATGAACAAGCTGAGGAGCTCGCAACATCCCGTCTGGGAGCTCACCGAATTCTCCGTCGACACCGAAGACGAGTCGAATGTTGAGCTCGACGTCGAAGCAGCACAGCAGGAGAGGGGAGATGAAAAGGCAATCCTCTCCCTGCTCAAGGATTTGCTGAGCACACAGACGACAACGGTGATTACTGCCGCGGGACATGGCACATTGACGCGATTGAAGCAAAGCGTCACCGACACTGATAATCTTGGGGCAAACTATTCCGACATCACCTACGTGCGCTCCAAAGCACAGCACGGATTCCTCTGGCCAGCTGCCAACCTCGCCATCATCACCGAAGCCGACATTCTGGGACGAACCTCAGCCACCTCCGCTTACTCAGGCAACAAGGCGGCGCGCAGACGTCGCCACCACATCGACCTCGTCGACCTGAAACCAGGCGATTACGTCGTCCACGAGCAGCACGGTATCGCCAAATTCGTCAAGCTCGAGAAGAGAACCGTCGGCTCCGGGGCAATGAAAGCCGACCGCGAATACATCGTCCTCGAATACGCGCCGAGCAGAAGAGGGGCTCCAGCTGACCACCTGTTCGTACCGACCGACCAGCTGGACCTCATCACCAAGTATCTTGGCACCGAGCAGCCCAAACTCAACAAACTTGGCGGTTCCGACTGGGCAGAAACGAAAGCTAAAGCCAAGAAGCATGTGCGCGAAATCGCCACCGACTTGGTCAAGCTCTACTCGGCACGCTCGCGCGTCAAAGGCCACGCCTTCTCGCCCGACACCCCATGGCAGCGAGAGATGGAAGATGCCTTCCCCTACCAGGAGACGCCTGACCAGCTGCGCACGATCGACGAAATCAAGCAGGATATGGAGTCGCCGCGACCCATGGACCGCCTGCTCTCCGGAGACGTGGGCTTTGGAAAAACAGAAATCGCATTGCGAGCAGCTTTCAAGGCAGTGATGGACGGTTACCAGGTGGCTGTTCTCGTGCCGACCACCCTGCTCGTTCAGCAGCACTTTGAAACCTTCAGCGAACGTTTCGCCGGTTTCCCTGTCACCATCAAGCCTCTGTCGCGCTTCCAGTCGGCGGCAACGACCAAGAAAACCTTGGAAGCGTTGAGCGAAGGCACAGTTGACGTGGTGATCGGCACGCATAAGCTGCTCAACTCCAAGATCAAGTTCAAAAAGCTTGGCTTAGTGATTATCGACGAGGAGCAGCGCTTTGGCGTGGAACATAAGGAGACGCTCAAGGCTCTGCAGCCCAATGTTGACGTGCTTTCCATGTCCGCAACCCCGATTCCTCGCACGCTGGAGATGGCGCTGACGGGCATTCGCCAAATGTCGACTCTTGCCACCCCTCCAGAGGACCGCTTGCCAGTGCTCACCTATGTGGGAGCCTATGAGGATGCGCAAGTGGTGGCTGCCATTCGCCGCGAGCTGTTGCGCGGAGGCCAGGTGTTCTACGTGCACAACCGCGTGCGTGATATCGACCAGGTGGCTGCCAAGTTGCATGAGCTCATCCCTGAAGCGCGCATTGGCATTGGCCACGGCAAGATGGGTGAGAAACAGCTGGATACGGTGATTCGCGATTTTTGGAACCGCGAGATTGACGTGCTGCTGTGCACAACGATTATTGAGACGGGCTTGGATATTTCCAACGCGAACACGCTCATCGTCGACGACGCACAGCGCTATGGCTTGTCGCAGCTGCACCAGCTTCGTGGACGTGTGGGCCGCTCCCGTGAGCGCGCTTACGCCTACTTCCTCTACGACCCTGAGCATTCGATGACTCAGGAGGCGCATGATCGCTTGGCAACCATCGCTCAGAACACGGCTTTGGGCTCGGGTTATGACGTTGCTTTGCGCGATCTGGAGTTGCGTGGTACGGGTAACTTGCTGGGTGCTGAACAGTCTGGCCATATTGAGGGCGTGGGTTTCGACCTCTACGTTCGCATGGTCAGCCAGGCTGTCGAGCAGTTCAAGCATCCGCAGGAGAAGGAAGAGGAGCCGGTGACGGTCGACCTTCCCATTCCGGCCTCTGTTCCCGATTCTTATATTTCTTCGGAGAAGTTGCGCTTGGAGGCGTACCGTAAGCTGTCGGCAGCGAAGACCCAGGCTGACCTCGAGGATGTGCGCGAAGAGTTGGAGGACCGTTACGGCGCTATTCCTCAGCAGGTTCGCTTGCTCTTTGAGGTCGCTCGTTTGCGCCAGGAGGCTGGCAAGATTGGCATTACGGAAATTTCGGCTTTGGGTAGCCGCGTTCGCTTTGCCAAGATTGACCCTGCAGAGTCGGTGCGCATGAGGATGTCGCGTATTTATCGCGGTTTCCTGTATCGCCCGGTAACGCATACGGTGCTCATTCCTGCGCCATTCCAACGCTCTGAGCAGGCGGCGGAGAGTTTTGACCCTCAAGGTGTTATCGAGTGGGTTGAGCAAGTTTTGCAAGATTTTCAGTGGAAGCATGAGCCAGGGAATCCGAGTGTCGAGAGGCCTTAGCGCGTCTTGCATTTCGGATATTCTAGAAGAGTCAAAGCTACCACCTATCTAAAAGGAGTTGTTGTGGCAGTCATTGAAAGCGTGTACGCACGTCAAATTCTCGATTCCCGCGGTAACCCAACCGTCAAGGTCGTTCTTGACACCGACGATGGTGCTCAGGGCGAAGGCCTCGTTCCATCTGGTGCTTCCACCGGTGAGGCAGAAGCTTGGGAACGTCGCGATGGCGATAAGTCTGTTTACGGTGGCAAGGGTGTTCTTGACGCCGTCAAGGCAGTCAACGATGTGATTGCTCCAGCCATCATCGGCATGGATGCTTCCGATCAGCGTGCTCTCGATCAGACCATGATCGATCTCGACGGCACTCCAAACAAGGGCAAGCTTGGCGCAAACGCCATCCTCGGTGTTTCCCTCGCAGCTCTCTATGCTTCTGCTGAGTCTGCTGACGAACCACTCTACCGCTACATCGGCGGCACCAATGGTCACGTCCTGCCAGTGCCAAACATGAACATCATGAACGGTGGTGCTCACGCTGACTTCGCAACCGATATTCAGGAGTACATGATTTCTCCTTACGGTTTCGATTCTTACTCTCGCGCACTTCAGGCTGGCGTGGAAATCTACCACACCCTGAAGTCCACCCTGAAGAAGGCTGGTCTCGAGACTGGTCTGGGCGATGAGGGCGGCTTCGCTCCAAAGCTTAACAACAACGAGGACTCCCTCAAGTACATCATGCAGGCCATTGCTGATGCTGGTTACGAGCCAGGCAAGCAGGTTGGCATTGCAATCGATGCTGCTTCTTCCGAGTTCTACAACAAGGAAACCAAGAAGTATCACTTCGACGGCGAGGATCGCGACGCAGCTTACATGCTCGACGTTTACTCCAAGCTCGTTGAAGAGTACCCAATCGTCTCTCTCGAGGATCCATTCGCAGAGGAAGATTGGGAGAACTGGCAGAACATCGTCGCTCGCATGGGCGATCAGCTCCAGTTCGTCGGCGATGACCTCCTGGTCACCAACCCGAAGCGCTTGCAGAAGGCCATCGACCTCAAGGCTGCAAACTCCCTGCTCGTCAAGCTCAACCAGATTGGTTCTGTGTCTGAGACCCTCGACGCCATCGAGCTCGCAACCCGCGCAGGCTTCACTTCCATGGTTTCCCACCGCTCTGGTGAGACCTCCGATACCACCATTGCTGATCTGGCTGTTGCTAAGAACACCCGTCAGATCAAGACTGGTGCTCCAGCTCGTGGCGAGCGTATTGCTAAGTACAACCGCCTCCTCGACATCGAAGAGGAGCTCGGCTCTACCGCAGTGTACGCAGGCCCATCTGCCTTCAAGCGCGCTCTCGCACTGCAGAAGTGAGCTACTGAGCGGTCAGGCTTACTGTAGCTGGCTTGCTCATAGTTTGAGATTGTCACTGCTGCTGACAGCATAGTGGTAATCTTGTGCCGGCTGAGTAAAACTCAGCCGGCTTTTTATTTCCCATCACACCTCCAGTCGGAAAGAGTAGACTGGGAATTTGGCTACGCCAGCCCGTTCGGGTTGATGACCGGACGGCGAAGGCTGGACGGTGAAGGCCAGAGGTGGTGGTCGGACGGTGATGACCAGATGAATGAGCGTTACGCGAGAGAGGAGTGAACGTGCCTAGTTTTCGTTCTCATGACTCGAAACGAGAGCCTTCCTCGCGCACTTTCGGTGCTCAGCGTGACCCACGTAACCACACGAGTTCGCGTGACAAGAACAGCTCGCATAACCACTTGAACTGGCGTAATCAGCGGCAGTCGAATGCGGCACGCAATGTGTCGCCATCGCGCTCCTCATCTGCACTGCGCGACTTCGGCACAAAGCGTGCTTCAGCACAGCGGCCTGTTACTTCTTCTTCAACGTCTCCGAACTCTTCTTCGGCCTTACGCACGTCGAGCTCGACAAATACGAGCCGAAATACCACAAGAGAGCAGGGAGTGGGCGTCAGAATTCTCCTTCAAACCCTCGCCGTGGTAATCTTGCTGGTCGCCCTCGTTCCTTTTATGGGGACTTTGCGCGACTACAATGCCTCTTCCAGCCAGCTGGTGAGCTTGCAAGATAAAGCGGAAGAGCTGAGTAAGCAGAAGCGAGAACTGGACCTGCAAATCGGGCGATGGGACGATAACAATTACGTAGTCGACCAGGCGAGGACCAGGCTGGGCTTTATTTACCCCGGCGAAGTGAGTGTGCGCGTTATCGGCAAGGAAAAGTACCAGAGCACTGCGACCACCACGGCGAAAACTCAGAATGCGGGTAAAGCCAAGAGCGAATGGTATAAGCTGTGGCAGCGCTCGCTCAAGCGTTCCGATAAGGTTGCACGCCGCGATCAGAAGGTTTCCCAAGCAGTTCCGCCTGCGCAACAAGAGCAACAAGAAAAGGACCAGAATGCCAACCAAGGATGAGCTCGCCATGAATGAAGGCTCTGCCGTGAGAAGTGAAACGACTGAGGCTAAGGCTGATCCGGCAACACTTGATCCGGCAACGCTGATGAATGATGTGCCGCACTTGAGCGAAGATGATCTGCGCATCTGCCGTAGTAGAGCTCAGCAGTTACTGGCCGAGAGGGCGAGCCAAGCTGATATTGCCGTCGTCACCGAGCAGTTGGGACGTTACCCGCGTGGAATTATCTCCGTCGCCGCGCGCTGCCAGCAGTGCGGAACACCATTGGTTGTGGCAACTCGACCGCTGATTACCGAGCGCGTCAAGCATCCTACTCCTTTCCCGACCACTTTCTATTTGACGAGCCCGGAGGCCGTGAAGGCGGCGTCGCATTTGGAATCCGCCGGTGTGATGGTTGAGCTGCAGGAGCTGTACGGTGAGGAAGCGATTGCTGGCGAGGCTGCTGCTGCGCAAGCTTCGGGTGCAGCTGCTTCAGACGCTGTTGAAACTGCGGATTCTGGCGAGGCGCAGGGTGATAATCTGGAGCGCCACCGCCAGTATGTTCGTGCCCACGAGATGTACCTTGCCGTGAGAAACGAGCTGGCCCGCGAGCTGGGCGACTCGCAGGAGCATATTCTTAACATTTCTGCAGGCGGCATGCCTACCCGCGTCAAGTGCTTGCACGCTCTCGTCGGCCATGCGCTGGCGATGGGTCCGGGCGTGAACCCGGTGGGCGATGAAGCGTTGCGCCGTATGAAGCACGAGTTCGACCCTGCGGTGTGCCGTTGCACGCTGAAAGTTGCCGATTTTGAGCGCTAACAAGGTACTCAATACAGCGAGCCTGTGCAGTGGGAATGCGCAGTGAGCAACGTGCTGTGAGCAACGTGCAGTGAGCAACACAATTAACAAGTGCGATAACAAGTGAGGAGCAGACGATGACGGAATTGACTGAGCAGGAGCGCGAGTTCGCCCGTGAGGCTGCCGCAACCCCGAGGCCTGAGGGTAGCGTGCGCGTGGCCGGTATCGACTGCGGCACCAACAGCATTCGCCTCATGATTGCCGACGTTGACGAAGCCGGTCTCCACATTCGCGTGCCGCGCATTATGGACGTGATCCGCCTGGGCCAGGACGTCGACCGCAATCACGCTTTTGCACCGGTTGCTCTCGAGCGTGCTTATGCGTCTGTTGCTCGATTTGCCGAGATTATCAGACTGGCTGGTGGTGTCGATCGCATCCGCTTCGTTGCCACTTCGGCTACTCGTGATGCCTCGAACCGTGAAGAGTTTGAAGACGAGGTGGAACGCCTTCTCGGCGCTCGCCCGGAAGTGATCCCGGGCACTCAGGAAGCGCGCTTGAGCTTCTTGGGAGCGACCTCCCATTTGAGTGCTCAGCAGTTGCGCGACAAAGCTCCGTTGCTGGTGGTGGACCTCGGCGGTGGTTCGACTGAAATGGTGCTGGGCGGAACAGGGGAGCAGGCCAGCGAAGTTGCTCAGTCGATCAGCATGAATATAGGTTCGGTGAGGATGAGCGAAAGGCATTTGCTCTCCGACCCGGCCACTGCCGAGCAGATTGCGCAGGCGCAGGACGATATTGATGGCGTTCTGCATGATGCCTTGCGCACTGTTAATCTTGAGAAAACCCGGACGCTCATCGGCGTGTCGGGAACTATTACGACGCTCAGCCTCGCCGCTCAGGGCGAAAAGGTGTATTCGCGCGAGCTGGTTGACGGCGCGCAGGTGAGTATCGAGGACGCGAAGAAGGCTGCTGACATGATTCTGTCGCTTTCCACAAAGGATATGGAGAGCTGGCCGGTCATTCACCCCGGTAGGCGCGACGTTATCGGCGGTGGCGTGCTCGTCTACTCGAGGCTTTTGACGCTGGTCAACGCGCTGACTCGTAAGGCAGGCCATGAGATTACCAGTTACACTGCTTCGGAGCGCGGCTTGCTGGAGGGAATTATTCTTGACGCGGGTCGCAGTATGCTTGCTTCGAGGTGAGCACGAGAAGTAAGTGTTCGAAGTAGTGAGTGCGAGGGTGGTGCGTCCTCTCAGGAGAGGCACGCTACTCTCGCGCAAAGTTGAGGCGACACAGTGAGGCGACACAGAGTTTTACTCTGCACGGCTTTGGCATACAATAAGTGAGGCTTGCGCTAAGTAGCGCTTGTCGCTTTGCTCCGGTGGCGGAATGGTAGACGCAGCGGGCTTAAACCCCGCGGTCCGTTGAGGACATGTGGGTTCGATACCCATCCGGAGTACTACATATCTGTCGGGTGTTCCATGACACTGATCGAGTGTCGTGAGGACTGCCGCGCTCTTTTCTTCCCGTGCTCTCGCCTTGAACTCTTTCAGTGCAAGAGCATGAAAAGCATCAGCGAAATGATAATCACAATCACCAGGGCGATTGGCACAACCCACGACGAAGCCTTCATCCTCTGATTGTGCTTGTCGAAAGCTTTCTGCACTTCCTGCGGAACCTCAGATCGAACCTGCTCATACTGCAAGCTCGCACGCTGAATCGCACCCTTCTGAGCGCGGGCATACTCCAAGTTTTTCTTCGCCTGCTCGATATCCTGCGTGGAGTTGATCACTGCTGTCAAGTTCTGATTAAGCTCGGTCAGCGCCTTCTCATGCTCAGCAATATTTGACTGCGTATGCTGGCCCATCTCTCGCACTTGACGCGAAAACTCCTGTGCCGCACCCTCCTCTTGGGAACCGGCATTCACCTTCACCTCGGTGGAACCGTTAGTCAATGTCAACACCAGAGTCTCACCGGAAGTCTGGATAGTGGATGTTACGGCTGAGCTCAGCGGCATCTGCACATCTTCTGCTGCCACATGGTCGCGATAGAGGCGAGCGGTTTTGAACTGGGCAACAGGGGAGTTCCACCGCTTCTTCTCATCTTCGAGAGCAGCCTTCGCCTTGTCGACAGCCTTAGCGTGCTGCTTGGAAACGCGATTAAAAGAATCTTCCGCAGCTTTCACGTTGCGATCGTACTCGTTGCGAGCCTGTTCTACTGAATTCCATGCTTGTTCCAAACGCAACATCTGAGGAGATTTCTCAGCCATGCTTCCCACCTTCCGCCTGTAAGCCTTTTGCTTACAGTTTACGCTTGTTGCGCTCAATTGGGCGGCCGCACCGGTAACATAGAGCCGGTAACCCGCGAGCTATGTGCTCAGCGGCAAAAGCATAAGGAGTAAACATGAGTGAAGCACAGATGCCAGTGGTCACTGGTGGCTTCGGCGAAATGCCAACCATTTCCTTCCCACAGGCTGAGGCTCCAGCAGGTTTGAAGGCTGTCGAGCTGGTGGAAGGCGACGGCCCAGTCGTGCGCCCTGGTGACATGGTCACTGTGAACTATCACGGTGCCGTGTGGGGTTCTGACGTCCCCTTCGATTCTTCTTTCAACCGTCATCAGCCAGCAACTTTCGGCATTGGCATTGGTCAGGTCATTAAGGGTTGGGATAACACCGTTCCTGGCCACAACGTTGGTTCTCGTCTCGTGGTTTCCATCCCAGCCGAGTATGGCTACGGTTCTCGTGGCATCCCGTCTGCTGGCATTCCTGGCGGCGCCACTTTGGTGTTCGTCGTTGACATTGTGTCGACCACTTCTCGCTGATAATCTCAACTTTCTTGAGATTACCACTGCCGAGAGTTCGGCGTATTTCCTATAAAGGAGTGATATGGCAGAGGATAAGATCTATCTGCTGACTCAGGACGCTTACGATGAGATGCGTAAGGAGCTCGAGCATCGTCAGGGCCCATTGCGCGAAGAGATCGTTCAGAAGATCTCTGCTGCGCGCGCGGAGGGCGATTTGTCCGAGAACGGCGGTTACCACGCTGCTCGTGAGGCACAGGCGAAGAATGAGGGTCGAATCAACGAGTTGATCGTCAAGTTGCGCGACTCGAAGATTATCACCCCTCCTGAGGCAGGCACCGTGGGCAATGGCACTCTGGTCACTTTGAAGATCGGCTCGATGGAAGGCAAGTACTTGGTGGGTTCTCATGACCTGTCTATTGCTACTTCCGAGCAGATTATCAGCCCACAGTCTCCGATTGGCCAGGCTGTGATGGATCATCACACGGGTGATACTGTCACTTACACTGCACCAACAGGCCGTGAGATTCAGGCTACGATTGTGGATGCTCAGCCTTACAAGGCTCAGCAGTCTCAGTGACTAGCGCACAGCGCTTGAACGTTCATAGAAGGGTCGGATTGCATTGCAGTCCGACCCTTTTTTCATAGCCGTAGGAGGGTGTTACCAGCGCAGGAGAGCGTTACAGTCGCGGTAGCGTACAGTCCGCTACAGTCCGCTACAGTCCGCTACAGTCCGCAACAGTCCGCAACAGGGTGTTACAGGCATAGGAGACTCCTACAGGCGCAGCAGGACGAAGAAGATTGCCACCATATGGCATGCATATGCCAGCGTCGTGCACGTGTGGAAAATCTCGTGGAAGCCGTAGACGCGCGGCCAGGGGTCAGGCCAGCGTTTGCCATAGACCACAGCGCCAAGAATATACGTCAAGCCACCGGAGACAATCAACCACACCACAACCGGGCCCGCTGCAGGAGCAACCCACAGCGCGGGGATAAACAGGCCACCGGAGACGCCGAAAATGACGTAGACCAGCGTATAGAGCCAGCGTGGTGCGTTGATAAAGATCACGTGCAGGATGATGGCAGCCGCCGTCGCCACCCATAAAGCGGTGAGGGCAATGTGGCGCACAGAAGCAGGCAAAGCGAAGCTGATCGGTGTGAAAGTTCCCACAATGAGCAGGAAAATATTAACATGGTCGATGCGGCGCAGAATGTCTGTCACCTTCTCATTCCAGTCGCCAATATGGTAGACGGCAGAGTTGGTGAACAGGATGAGCGAGCAGATCATATACACTGCACACGCCCATTTCATCGCTGGCCCATGCGCCAGGCTGATCGCTACAATGCCGCCAGCGAGAGCCAGGGGAGCAGTGCCCGCGTGAATCCAACCACGCATCGCTGGTTTCGGCCTTCCGTGAACATCCAGCCGAACTTTCTTCCACGGGTAGGGCCCTTCCTTGATAGCGCCGACTCGCATGCCATGCTTGTACATTTTCTTCTCTCGGCGGGCCACGCGCTTGAGATATTTCCACTGCGCTTTGGCCTCGTCGGCACGCCTCTGAGCTGCCAGAGGGTCGAGCGTGTGCTCTAGCTCGGGGTTCGGCATATTCGGTGTGATTTTCTCGCTCATTCTCATCCTTTTTCCGCTTGTTCACCACAATAGCGCTAGGCCAGCGAATACCATGGAGATTATGGCCGAATTTGCTCGAATTATTAAGGACGCACCAAACCTTGACGACTCTGACCGTGATTGGTTGCACAGGCTCGTTGCTGACTGGCAAGTGATCGCTGACCTGGGATACATGGACCTCCAGCTGGTCATTCCCGTCGCCGACGGCCACTTCATTTACGCCGGCCAGTGCCGCCCGTCCACTGGTGTGTCCGTTCGACCAGACGACTTGGTGGGCCACCTTGTCGATTCTGATATGCGCGCCTTGCTCATGCGCGCTATGGGTTCGCATGATATTTTCCGCTCTCGCCAAGAAGAAGAGGACGATGACGACGATTACTACGATGACGAGGATGAAGAGCGCGATACTACTCCTCGCATCTGCGACACTTTCGCCGGAATTTGGCACAACGGGCGTGCGATCGGCGTTCTGATTCGAGAAACCAACCTCAACACGCGCGTTATTGCTGGCCGCTACGAGCTCGAGGGAATCACTGCAGCCAAAGCCCTCTTCAGCATGGTTTCGCGCGGCGAGTTCCCCTACTCTGTCGCTGTGAACAGGCAAAGGCACAACCCTCGAGTTTCTGATGGTTTCACTGTGCTGGATTCGCATGGCGTCATCAACTGCTCTTCGCCTAATGCCATCTCCTGCTTGCGCCGCTTGGGTTTTGTCAATGAGCTGGAAGGCCGCGGTTTTGACGATGTAATCCGCGGACTGTTGGGCGATAACAAGGAAGTCATTCAGCAGATGCAGCCGATTTACTCGGGTATGGAACCTGCGGATACCACCTTGGAAACCAACGGTTCTGCTATTGCTTTCCGCACCTTGCCGTTGAACGGACCGCGTGGTCACTTTGGTGCCGTCATTCTCTACCGTGATATTACTGAGCTCCGCCGTCGTGACGAGCAGCTGAAGACCAAGGATGCCACGATTTCTGAGATTCACCATCGTGTGAAAAATAACTTGCAGTCGGTTTCTGCTCTGCTGCGCCTTCAAGCCAGGCGCACGAAGAATGACGTGGTGAAGCGCGCACTTTTTGAAGCTCAGAGGCGTGTGCAAGCTATCGCTATGGTTCACGAGTCTTTGTCGCAATCGGCCGATGAGATGGTTGATTTTGACGCTGTGTTGCATGAACTGTTGCGCATGACTATCGACGTGGAAGCGCGTTCGGATCAGCATATTTCCCTCGTTTTTGAGGGCAAGTTCGGTAAGATGCCTTCGCAAGATGCAACCCCGCTTTCTCTGGTGCTGAACGAGCTGGTGACAAACTGTGTGGAGCACGGTTTTGAAGGTCGCACCTCGGGTACGATCACGGTTTCCGTGGCGCGCTGGAAGAACGACCTGAACATTAGCGTGGAAGACGACGGCATCGGCCTGGAGGCAAGCCAGCAGATGGAGCACGATGACGGTGAATCAGGCTTAGGCACCCAGATTGTCAATACGTTTATTTCTTCCGACTTCGGAGGAACGGTGACGAGGAGTTCCAAGCCTGAAGGTGGCACGCGCGTGGACCTTACGGTGACATTGCGTGCAGCTCAGAACGCGGAGCGCATCTAGGCTGTTTTGACCGTTGCGCCGAGTCGGCATCGCTCTCAAACGACGGTGACGGTGATGAGCTCAGTATTTTGCTGCGCGCGGTTTCGCCCATGCGGTAGCACTGAACGGTAAGCTGCTGCGCGCCTGTCATGAGCACGGCGCGGCCGGGACATGTGTAATCTGCAGCTTCCCATTCCTGCACTGCTGGGCGTGATAATCCGGCGAGAGCATCACTAGTGGGCTCGCCCGTGGGAAAGTAAATCACCGTAGCGAATTGCTCAGCTCGGCGCACATATTTCGCACTGGTCAAGCACATTACGGTCCTCAGTTTTGGATTGTGCAGTTCTTCCCGGATTATCAGCGCGTCTGAATTAGTGGGATCTAACAGTTGGTCAGCGTCATCACGCCAGCGCACAGTAAAAGCTGATGAGTCATCAGCAGTGGTAATCTCAGAGTTTTCTTGCGATGAGCGGGCTTCCTCGTATTGGGTGCGCAAGAGGGTGAGCAGGTTGGTTTTACCTCTGCCATGCCCGCCTACGATAGCGATGTTGCCGTGAGTGAGGTCGACACAAGCAGGTAGCAGCGCAGTCCCACTATCTTGTAGGCCAAGAGCAAGCTGGTGCACAGTTGTAGAGAGACCGAGAGAACTTGAAGGGACGCTCAGTGGGGTTGGGGGAAGGCTGAGCGAGGTTGAAGGGACACCCCAGGGGACATTGCGGGGCAAAGGTGCAGAAAAGAGCTCCTGAACAGGAGTATTTTCCATAAACTGCGCAGCGAGAGAACAGTGGCGAACCAAAGCAGCACACGAATCGAGGTGCGGCGCATGGAAAAGCTGAGGGCCTTGACCATACTCCACAATGCCTAAGCCAGGAATGCTCGGCAGGTGGGCCGTATCCGGCACACCCACGAGGTCAGTCGATTGCATGCTATCGCGCAAACGCAAACACACGAGCAGGGAGAGGTTTGCTCGCATATCCGTGCTCAACTGGCCTAGGGGTGACTGAGTGGCCAAAATCAGGTGCATGCCTAAAGATCGGCCCTGGGAGGCAATCTGGGTGAGGCGCTGCACGTAGTCGGGCAACTGGTTTTTCAACGCTGTAAACTCATCCACCACAATAATCAGGTGTGCTGGAGGCGAGCTGAGCTGAGTGATCTGCGAAACGTGATGATGGGCAACGAGCTGCTCTCGGCGATGCAGCTCTTCTTCGATTGCGCGCAGAGCTCGCTTCGCATGGGCAATGGAGAGGTCGGATACGCAGCCGCGAGCATGAGGCAGATGCTTCAAATCATTGAAAGTAGCTCCGCCTTTGAAGTCGAGGAAGATGAACTGCACACGCTCAGGGCTATTGCGTAACGCTAAGCTTGCACACCAGCTTTGTAAGAGAACAGATTTGCCCGAGCCGGTCGTTCCTGCGATGAGCACATGCGGGCCATGCTGGCCAAGGTCTACGGTGAGCTCATCGAGCTGGGCAGTAGGGTAGAGCAGCGTTGAGCCGAGAGGAACACGAAGATCTACCGCAGGAGTGAGCTGAACACTGCCATCAGGCAGGAAGGAAGAATCACGTAGCCAGTAGCGCAGAATTGATCGCCAGTCGGGTGATGTGAGCTGCGCTGGCATGAAGGAAGTGAAAGGCTGCGATGCTGCGAACATACTGGTGTGCGCGTTCGCGTTACTAGGAGCGGTAGCGAGCAACTCCACCTGATGGTGGATCCACGTTTTCTCATCTTCCACTTGCGGCTCATGGGTGTGAGAGGACTTCTCTTCGCTGAAAGTTGCTGCATCTTTCTTTCTGATAATCTCGGTGAGAACGGAAGTCAGGCTTAAGGCTGCGTTAGCGATACTCATGACCAGGAATGGGATATTCCCTGCCCACCAGGCGATGCCTACCATGGCAAACTGTGCGAGCAGAGGCAAGAAGCGCAGAAAAGCGAGCAATCGAGTGAGTGCAAGTTGCCGCGCAGAAGTGCCTAAGCGGCGTGTTTCAGCAGGAGAAGGAGCGACAGGCGAGCGTCGCGCAGAGGTCGGAGAGCGTCGCGCAGAAGTACAAGAGCCTGTGGCAGCAGCACAAGAGCCTCGGTCAGCTGCACGAGTGCAGTGTGAGAAGTGGTGGAGTGACATGCCTCCATCACAACGCAGCAGTCACGCGCGAACAGGATTTTTCAGAAAATGTGGAAAACTTTCGCTCAGATGATGCCGCCTACAACGCCCGGCTCTTCTTCGCCATTGATAATCTTGGCAAACAAAGTGAGGGAAGCTTCCGAGTTGAGCAACACCGTCGAACCGATGCCGTCGACGTAATAACCCATCGACTTGACCACCGGCAAGCCAGTGATACCGTTCGGGCCGGTCGCTTCACGGAAAGCCAAAGCCATCTGCGCCAAGTTGAACGGATTCATTGAATTATCAACGGTGAGCGAATCGAGGCCAGCGCCCGCCACCGAGAAGAGCTTATGCGGGTTGAAAATCGTGGACGGAGACATGGTCTGCTTGGCAATAGCAGCAACAACCTGACGCTGACGCTTCGTACGGCCAAAATCACCCATCGGGTCGGAGTAGCGCATACGCGAGAAGGAGAGAGCCTGTTCGCCATTTACCGTGTGGCAGCCAGCAGTCCACTTCATACCCGAGTTTGCGTCATCAACATTTTGGTCGTAGCACAAATTCACGCCGCCCAAAGCGTCGACAACATTTTGTACGCCGGAGAAGCCGATCTTGACCACATGGTCGACCTTGATGTTAGAAATGCTCTCCACCTGGGAAGACAATGCCGGCCAACCGTACTTTTCTGCTACAGCGTTGATCTTCATAGCCACATCGTCTTGAGTGACCAAAGTGTCGCGAGGAATAGAAATGAGAGCTGCGCGGCCAGAAGCCGGCTTGATTAACAGCATGATCGTGTCGGTACGCTCGCCAGGAACAGAATCTTCAGCGCCAGTGCCGCGAGCACCGTCGCGCACATCGGAACCGAGGATCAGCCAAGTATGAGCAGAATCGTCAGCGCGCGAGCTCAAAGCGTCAAAGCGCTTCGGCTTGGAATTTGCCCAGAAGTACACTCCCGTGCAGAAAATCAGAATGAGCACGAGCAGAACTGCCAGAACGCGCAAAAATATATGCCGCTTGGGGCGAGCTTTCGTGAGAGCTTCACCTGCTGGGTTGCCCGAGTGAGGGTCGAGGGGTGCGTGCGGGCCGCGAGGAGAGCGTGGTTCGAAGGAAGGATGCTGGCTGTCAGCAAAGCGAGAGTCTTGAGGAATGCGCGAGTTTTCGGGAAAACGAGAGCCTTGAGCGGCACGAGAACCTTGAGCGGCACGCGAATTACGCGGCGCAAAAGAAGGTGCGGGCTGATAATCTCGGCGCGAAGAGGGAGCAAAAGAAGGGTAATCGCCGTCGCGAGCCTGTGGTGCGCGGGAGTAAGGGTCAGAGGAGAAGCGAGCCTGCGAGGTACGAGCCTGTGGCTGCTGGTACTGACGAGGCTGAGGCTGAGCAGAATTGACCTGACGCGGAGCTTGCGGGTTGCGCTGAGGCTGAGAATAGCGGCTAGCTTGAGGATTGCGGCCAGCCTGAGACGTGCGCTGGGCCTGCGGGTTTCCTGCGCGCTGAGAGTTCTGAATGTGGTGGAAATTCTGAACATTCGAACCCTGCTGACCCGAGTTGCGCGCGTAAGAGCCATCAGCGCGCTGAGCAGCTGAGGAGGGGCGACGCCGAGAATTATGGGGAGTAAAGCTTGGCGGTACGAAGTCATCATCAAAAGTGGCCACAATATCTCCCTTCTCGTCCTCTCCCTTTGTAGAACATTGCGTGAGAGCAGGAGGCGCACTAGCGCGAGAATTTGCTGTTTCTTCGCAATCGGAAAGGTTATGCTGGTGAATCTGGGCAGTACAAGCCACCCAGATTATCAACGCGCTATCACAGCTTGTCTGCAGGAATTCCGCAGATCGTGTGGTTCAGGTAGCGGTCGGCGATGCCCATGAAGCTTCCTGTCTGCGCATCACGAATCACCCCCGTCTCTGGGTCAACCACACCGCCCGTGCGAGGGTCTACCAAAGAGCCATCCGACTGGGAAATCAAGCCAGTGATCGGGTCAGGCTTCGCAGCGTTCTGCTCGGACTGCTGGTCGGAAGAATCCGTCGACTCCGAGGAGTTCGAAGACGTGTCAGAAGAATTGTCCGAAGAAGTAGACTTGTCAGCCTCACTCTTGCTCTGAGCGCTTTCCTGAGCGAGCTGATCGGCCTGCGTTTGCGCATCAGCGGAGAGGTCAACGTTAATCGGCTTACCAGCGCGCATCAACTCCCACAGAGTTCTTGCCGCATCCGAGAACACCACACGGTTCGGGTCACTCGGGGCCGTCATAATTGGGGCAGTGCGCGAGTAGAGGTTCGAAACAGAGAAGTGACGCATCGAGTAAGCCAAGCCGGTCAGCGTTCCCAGCTGACCCAAACCAGAGCTCATTGTCAGCGACTCCAGCGCAGACTTAGCGAAACCATAGAGCTCGTTGACGTTGAGAAGGATATTCTTCTGCTTGATCTGGCGCAATAGCTGCTTGATCAAATACTGCTGACGAGCAGTACGGCCAATATCGGAACCATCGCCGATGCCGTGGCGAATACGAGCAAACATCGTGCCCGACGTACCATCCAGATGATCCAAGCCCTTGTTCAAACGCAAACCGGTGTACTCATCATTCACGTTTTCAGCAATGCACACGTCCACACCGCCGATCGCGTCGATCATCTTCTTCATACCAGCGAAGTCGACGACGATGAACTGGTCGAGGTGAATTCCTGTGAGCGACTCCACAGCAGCCATCGCGCAGGTTGCTGCACCTGAGAGGCCATCCATGTTGTAACCGTAGGCGAAGATGGAGTTGAACATGACGTTGTAGCGCGCAGGAATCGTGCCCTTGCTGGTAGTGCAGGCAGGAACATCGACCAAAGTATCGCGCGGAATGGAAACGAGATTCACATACGAGCGGTCTGCGGAAATCTGAGCGATCATCGTCGTATCAGCGTTGTGTTCGCCACCTTCCGTCTTGTTACCCAGAGCGGAATTCTCAGCGCCATCGCGCGAATCCTGACCCATCACCAACAGATTGATCGGCTTGCCGGAGTTCGGGTCCAGAATCTCGGTTTCAGCCTTCTTCGTCTTTTGGGAAGTAATGATGACGGAGTGGGATGTGATCGTGCTGTTAATCTCGGAATATACTGCAGCACCAGCAGTGGTGACGAAAGCGAAAAGGGCAATGAACAGGCACAAAATTGCTCGCAACACCACGCGTCGATTGGTGAAAACTGTTGCATGCAGGGGTTGGTTAGAGGGGGTGTGGGCCAAGTTGGGAATTGCTCGCCCCGACCTCGGAGCACCGTGTTTACTGTTTGCCATATGCCCCGTCTTTCGTCTCAAAGCGTACAAAACAATATTTACAGTCTAGTCCACTCTCAAACTTTTGCACATTCGTGCTGCTTTCTCGCTACAGTGGGACGTGTGGGAAAGAATACGGTGAGCAATACGACAGAAGAAGCCCATTTGACGCTGCGAGGAGATGATGTATCAATGAAGAGTTCAGTCACGCAGCACGGTGCCTCCTCAACTGACAATTTGCAACATCTGCACACCCCAGCCACGGCTGCCGCGCGCAATTCGGCCTCATCGCAGGCTGCCACCGCGGGATCCACTACAAAGGAAGCTCAGCCGGCCACTCTTGCCAGCATCACCCGAGACGTGAGGCAGATAGCCCAGCTTGCCCGTCGCATTATGAGCGGACCGGTGAGAAGTCTGAGCGAAACCATGACCTCGGTGACGGCTGTCAATGCCAAAGGCGCTGGCCCCATCGTCGTTTCGGATGTGTGCGCGATTATCACCGTCGAGCGTGACGCCCGCTTCTTCAAACAGACGCTGGAATCCGTCCTTTCTCAGTCCGTCTTGCCTTTCCAGATTGTCATTGCGTGCCAAACAGGGGAGAGCCTCACATCGCTCGCCGCTTACCGACCAGCACGAGCCCAAGTCGGCTCTCAAGCTCAAGCCGGCGCTCAAGCCGACGCCAGCCCTCAAGCTCAAGCCGACTCCTCCATCGCTACTGCCACCGCGGACTACATCTCCGTCGGCCCTGTTCAAATCGCTGTTCTTCCTCTCGAAGGTGCAAAGAGCTTCGGCGACGCCATTTCCCAAGTGTTGCGCGCCCAAGTTGTCGACCCTTCCATCGCCCGCCTCTGGCTGTTGCACGACGACTCGCGAGCAGCGGACAGCACCACTCTGTTTCGCATGGTCACCGCCGACGCCAAGCAGCCTGGCGTTCAACTGTGGGGTGCCAAACAGCTGGACTGGAAGGGCGAAACCCTCCACGACGTGGGCTCCTTCACTGACCGCTGGAATAGGCGTGCCAGCCTCGTCGTCGACGGGGAAGAAGACCAAGGCCAGTATGATCGCCGCTTGAACGTGTACAGTGTTTCCCTCGCCGGCGCGCTGGTCCATCTTAGTGCATGGAATAAGGTGCACGGCACGCACCCGTGGTACGGCTTCGACGAATCAGTAGACCTTTCTCGCCGCATGTGGCGTGCCGGCTTCCAAGTAGGCGTCGTCCCTCAGGCGCGCATCGCTCACCGTCGTGCCCGTTTTGAAGGCATTCGTAACCTTCACGGCCAGGCTCTTACGCACCCTCGCTCGAGCGCGTGGCAGCAGGTGGTTGCTCGCGACAAGATCCGCATTTCTGCCACTCCGCTCCTTCTCGCTCCTTTCGCGTGGCTGGGCTCGATTCTCGTTTCGCTCTTCTTGTTCCTCGGCTTGCTGTTTTCCAAGAAGCCGTGGCAGGCGGTGTGCGAGCTTCTGGCTCCGTGGGCCGCACTGGTGCGCACACCTGTTGGCCTCTACCAGCGCACTCAGCTCAGGCTTGCTGGCCAGGGTGGTTCGCATTTCACTGCTTTGCGCGCCACCACCTCTCAGCTTCATGATTGGCATACTCGCCAACGCATTTTCCGCGATGCCCAGTCCCGCCCGGCGCGTAACCCGCTTGAGGCGATGCATCTGAAGACTTTGGCTCGTCGTCGCCTGCGCTGGGAGTTTGCTCTCGCCCTCGTAGGTATTGTTGCCACCGCCTTGGTGAACCGCTCATCGCTGGCAGCTCTCTTCTCCGGCAATTCCTTGTCTTCTGTATGGTGGCCGGCAACTTCTGCTTCCACCGCGCACATCTTGCATGTGGCTTCTACTCCGTGGACCTATAGCTTGGGTATGGGTGTTGCTGCCGCTCCTCTTCCTTTCGCTTGGGACCTTCTGGTGATCTCTCTGCTGGGTGGTGGGCATCTCGCCATTGGTTTGACGGTGTTCTGGCTGCTCGCTCCTGCTGGCGCGATGCTCATGATGTTTGCCCTTGCTGGCACGGTTTCGCGTTCGAATTCCGTGCGTTTCAGTGCCGGTCTGCTCTGGGGTGCGCTCCTGCTGGCTACTGGCATTGTGTTTACTGGTGATGTGGCGATGCTGATGGTGTGGCTGATGCTTCCGGCCATTCTGTACTCGCTGTTGCGTGCGATTGGCTTCTACGCGGTTGACCAGCCGAAGAAGGCTCACTCTTCTGTTCAGTTCGCTGCCATTGCTGGGCTTTGTGGTGCGGCAGCCGTTCTTGCTCAGCCGCAGCTCTTGCTGGTCTTGCTTTTGGTGGTGCTGGTGTTCTTGGTTTTGGCTCGCTCGCATCGCTTGATGGTGTTGCTTCTGCCGCTGCCTGCTGTGGTGATGAGTGCGCCGACGTGGTTGAGCGCGTTTGGCCTGGCTGAGCTGACCGGCTTGTCTTCGCAGCAGCTTCCCCTCTCGAGTAGTTTTGCTCAGTTGTTTGGCTCGGCACTTTTGCCGTACACGCGCACTCAGCTTTTTGCTCACCCTCCTGTTGCGCTGTTCACTGTTATGGATGGCTTTGCTGCCGGTTTGGGTTCGACTTCCTCGTGGTCGGCATTTCTCAAGATTGTCATTGCGCTTGTTGCCATTCTTTCCTGCATTATGCTTGCCATGGCGGTAATCTCGCTGTTTGTTACGCGCTCTTTGCGCCTGTCTCGCTTGTCGTGGATGCTCATGCTGTTGGGCTCGGCTCTTGCCGCTTTTTCTGCAACGCAGACGATTGGTGTGACGACGGATGTGTTGACTCTTCAGCGTGCAGGCTCTGGTTCCGTTTCGCCGTTTGTTCAAGGCTCGGTTCTCCCAGGATTATCAGTGCTGCTTTTAGGCCTTGTGTTGGCTGCAATCTGTGTGGCGGGTGTTCGCGATTACACGTTTGTGGGTTTGCTGGAAGTGGATACTGCTACGGGTGACGAGGTGGATGTTTCCTCTCATGCGGGTGGTTCTTCGGTGGCTTCTCGCGCTTCTGTTTTGCCGCAGCATGGTCTTGTTCCTGACCTTTTGAAGCAGATGAGTTTGACGCAGTCGGAACTTTCCGCTCGTTATGCGTCCACTGTTGAGGATGCTCGTCGCAAGCAGCGTCCTGTTCGCATTCTCCACTCCCTGATTTCCACTGTGTTGGTGGTGACGGCGCTGAGTTTGACGCTGGTTTCGGCTGTTCAGGCTGGCAGGCTGAACAAGGTGAGCACGACGGGTTCTCTGCTTCCTTTGGTGGGTGTGGCTGATTTGCAGGAGCATCCTCGCCAGCGTGTGTTGGCTTTGCGTGTGGCTGATGAGTCGAGTGTGCAATACACGGTGATGTCTTCTGCTGCAGGCGATGTGCTTGACCGTAATGTGAATGCGGATGTTATTGCGGCTTATCGCAGCAATGCTGAGCAGGAGAAGCTGAATTCTTTGGCTGCTAATCTCTTGTCAGAAAATGCTCCTCAGGCCTTGGCACAGTTGGAGAAGCTGGGCTTTATCGGCATTTTCGTGGTGCCGTCGCATTCTACGGATGCGGGCGTGGTGCAGGCGCATGCCATGTTGGCTTCTCATGTTGCTGGTTCGGATCAGAGCAATACGGTGGTCAATAATCAGGCTGGCTTGTATGTGCGTTTGCTTTCTTCGACGACGCAGAGTGTGGATGGTGTGCAAAGCTTCAATACTGTTGAGGTTCCTGTCGGGGGTGAGGCGCGTGCCTCGCGTTCGCCTTTGCGCATTGTGTGGCTGATTGCGATTGCTGTTCTTGTTGTGGTGTGGCTGTTGTTGGCGCTTCCGAAGCGTCGTTCGGTGAAGGAGTGATATGAGGGCTGTAACTCGTCGTATTATCACCATCAGTTCTGCTGTTGTGCTGTTGGCTGCGGGCGTTGGTGCGTGTGTTTTGCCTACGTCTCCTCTTCATGTGGGGGATGCTTCTGCGGTGACGAAGTCGCATTTTCAGCATGTTGCTCCGAGCCAGTCGTCGTGTTGGTTGCCTTCTGGGGTGGGGCTTGCTGATTCGGTGAGCTATGGTGATCAGGAGTTTTCTGCTTCGAATGGCAACTTGGCGGTCAGTTCTGCTGCTGCTGCGTTTGGTGCGGTGGCTTCTACTCAGTCGTCTGCTTTGGATTCAACGGATTTGAAGGATTGGGCTTCTGCTGAGTTTGGTGCTTCTACGGGTGAGCTTGCTGAGCGTGTGATGCATTCGGATTTGAGTTCGGCGACGACTGGCACTGGTTTGAGTACGTCGACTGTTTCGCAGGCTTCTACGGGTGATGTTCAAGGATTATCAGCGACGAGTTGTGTGTCTGCTCGCCGTGATTTCACTTTCTTGGTTCCTTCGACTCAGCGGGGGCATAACGAGATTGTTGAAGTGGTGAACCCGAGTGGTAAGCCGACGGCGATTAGTGTGGATTTGTGGACGGAGAAGGGTGAGTCTGCTTCTCAGACGTCTTCTCGTATTTCTGTTGCTCCGCGTTCTCTGGCTCGTATTGATTTGTCTGCTGCTGCGGGCCGTCATGATGCTCTTCGTGTGCGTTTGTCGAGTTCGGTGGCATCGGTGTATGCGTATGTGAAGTCGCAGGCTTCTCGAAAGCTCGCTTCGCAGGGTGTGGATTATATTTCGCAACCGAGTGTGGCTTCTTCTCGCCTTGCTATTGCTGGTGTGCGCGAGGGGCTTGCTACTTCGCTGGTGCTGTATTCACCTCTTCAGCAGCGTATTCATATTTCTTGGCTTGCTCAGGGTAAGCCTGCTGCTCAGGCTGATTCGGTAACGCTGGGTGCTGAGCATGTAACTGTGATCGACTTGAAGAATGCTCCTGCCGGGGTTTCTGGACTTCTTGTTTCCACTGATGCACAGAGTTCCAAGGCCACTCAAGCTGTGGTGGAAGCGATGGCTGTGCAGAGCGTGTCCAGCTCGGGTAATCAGCAAGATTACGTTCCTCTTCCTGCTCAGCTTCCTGTGACTTCTGCGGCGAGTGTGCGTGTTGATAATCTCAACTCTCGTTTTAGCTTGGCTAATTCTTCTGATTCTGCTGTAACTGTCACGTTGGCTCAGTTTGATGACAAGCATCAGCAGGTGAAGAGTGATACGGTGAGCATTCCTGCTCTGTCTTCACGGCTGATGGATGATAAGTGGCTTCAAAGCTCTACTCGTTCCGTGGTGCTCACTCAGCAGCTGGATAAGAAGCAGCCTCAGGCGGGTGTGACTTTCACTCAACAGGTGACGTCTCCTGCGCTGGATTCTGCACATGTGGCTGGTATTGCTGCTTTGTTGCCGACGAGTTTGGTTCCTGTTTCTCAGAAGGTGACTGTGGTGAGGAGCCCTGCTGCAGCCTCACTCACGCGCTAACCTTTGTCCCTCAAATGTGCGGGCTTGACTCGTTGCTGCTTGTGCTCGCTCTTGCGTGAGCGTGCCTATTAGCTCTTGTGTGAGCGGTTGTGTTTAGCGCCAGTCTCCGGTGTAACCAGGGTCGATTTCTTCGGGGCCCATGCCGCTGAGCTCGGAAATTCTTTTGACCAGTTCGTCGCGAATCATCATCTGCAAATCATGCTTGTCAATAGCGCGGTTGAGCAGTGGCCTGCGAAACAGCATGATGCGTGCAGGTTTTCCATGTTCTGCCGGGTAGGCGAGTGACCGCAGTGCCTGCTGATCTTCCCACGGCAGGGGATCGGTGGGAGCAATGTCAGTGACAGCAAACTGGATGGAGTTGATCATATCCGGCCATGCGGTGCGCAGGCGCTTGAGTTGACCGACGGCGAGCGCATCAAAGATAGCGGAGCGCTTGCGGTATTGTGGTCGCCAGATTCCGGTGAGAACTCCGCGTTCTCCGCGTCCGTGCCGGTCACGGTAAATGGGTCGTTCCCATGCTTCACTCATCGTTACGCTCCTGCTTTCGTTTTCCACATTCACTCTAGAAGGATGCCTCAACGTCATTTTCGTGGTGTGCTCGACCTATGACGTATTCACTTCTTCGCGAGATTGACTACTTGCTCGCACCTCGAGGCTGTGCAGGCTGTTTACAACCTGACTGCGTGCTGTGCCATACCTGCCAGCAGCAGTTGGATAGGTGGGTTGAGCGTGATTTTCCCTCTTCACTTATTTGCTTAGGAGCGCTCTTCTCCTGTGCTCGCTATCAGGGACCTGTTCGCCACGCCATCCTCACGTGGAAGGATCATGGCGATAGGGAAGTGACGCAGTATTTTGCTTCTGCGTTAGCGCGGCTTATTCTTCGTACTCTTCGCGTCACTGGAGTTTCGCCTGATAACCCTCTTGTGTTGATTCCTGCTCCGAGTTCTCGCTCTTCTCTTCGCGAGCGCGGATGGTACCCGATGCGCGAGCTCTGTACTCAGCTTGCTGCTCTCCTTTCTTCTTATGGTTTTCATGTTCACGTGTGTTGCGCTCTTCACCAGAAGAGGGGCTCGCATAAGTCAGTGACGGGTAGTGTGAGGCAGCGGCAATCAAAGTCGCGAACCTATCAGATTAATCGGCGTCAGCTGCAGTTCCTGTTTGGCGCGCAGGCATTGTGCTCGCCGTCTTTGTCGTTGTCGTCATCGTCACCGTCGTCACCATCTTCTGGGTCTTCTTCACAGTCTTTATTGCGGTCTCCTTTCGTCATGGTGATTGATGATATTTGCACTACAGGGTCTACGGTGGTGGGCTGTATTCGCAGCCTTCGCCAAGCTGGTGTCCCCGTGCATGCGGCTTTCACGCTGGCCTCAGTGTCGGGCTAGTTCGCTTTAACGACCATCATCTCATCCCAGCGAGTAGTACTGCGAGAAGAGAGCATGGCGCGCTTCATATTCCAGCTCGCACCTACTTCCTCTTTAGCTCGGCCAGTTCCTCGAACACCGCCATAACCGATGCCAATGCTGTGGTCACCATAACGACGGTTGATGGAGTCGAGCAGCTGGCCAATGTGGGAATCATCACGTTGAGCTTTGAACTGTTCGAAGGGGTGATATTCGCTCGAGGGGATGAGCCCGGAGAGGAGCACTCCTGCGCGAATGAAACGAGTGGACGGGTCAATTGCAGGCAGAAGCTCATGGGTGATGAACTTCACAATATAGAGAGGATCATCAGAAGGAGTAGGCAAGGTGCGAATGGTGAGGGGGAGAGGAACTCCTCCTTCATCAGGGTTGTAGGGCGAAATGCCGGCGAAAATTCCCACGCTGGTAGCGAGGCCATTCTGTCGGCGTAAACGACGGCAAGCATCTTGTGTGTAGACGCTGAAAGCCTGACAGAGAGTATCACGACCAGTGATGGGATGACCGAACATGCGCGAGCATAGAATTTGATCTTTTCGAGCACCGGTTGTGGCACTGACTTCATCTTCAATGCAAGCGATACCGCGCAATTCCAACACTGTTCGCTGTAAGAGCACAGAGAAGCGATGGTGAATAGCATTCGGGTCTTGCTGAGAGAGGTCCCACGCGTTGATAATGCCCATACTGCTCAGCTTGCGAGTGAGACGACGGCCAACTCCCCACACTTCGTCAATGGGAACGCTTTGTAAAAGCCTGCGTTGAGAATCAGCATCAAACTGATCCCAGGTACCGATATGCGCCGTGCCATTGCCATGCTTCACCCAGTGGTTCACTATTTTGGCGAGAGTTTTCGTCGGTGCAATGCCAATGGAGAGGGGAATTCCCACACCTTGCCACACGGCTTGGCGCATGCGGTGAGTTTGAAGAAGAGCATCGTGCAAGGGCAGGCGCGTTTCGAGGAAACATTCGTCGATGGAATACACCTCTTGGTGTTCGAAGAACTCGTGCATGACGTTCATCATGCGAGCAGAAATACTGCCGTACAGCTCGTAATTGGAACTGCGAGCAACAGCACCATGTTCGAAGGCTGTCTCTCTGATTTGAAACCAGGGGACGCCTTTAGGAATATACGGTTTAGCCTCTGCTGTGCGCGTGACAACACAGCCGTCGTTATTGGAGAGCACGAGAACAGGCTTGTGCGCGAGCTCAGGGTGGAAAACGCGCTCGCAGGAGGCGTAGAAGCTATCAGCGTCGGCAAGAATATAACGGCGAGTGCTTGTAGAGAACACAGCACCATTGATGTTCACTGTGTTGGTCTGCTCAACCAGAGCAGGAATGCTGCTACTCTCCCGGGCTGCACCTGCTGCAGAAGCTGGGCGTTGCTCGGTGATGCGCTGCTCGCCGGGTCGTTGCTGGGTGGCGCACTGCTCGCGAGTACGGGAAGAGGAAAGCAGGGGAGAGCTTTCCCACGTGTGTACCGTGCCAAAAGTCATGCTGGTTGCCATGAGGAATCCTTTCGAGACAAGAAGTGATAGTTACCAATAACCACTCCCCAGATCAGAAAATCTTGAAGATCACTGATGGCAATATTGGGGTATCGCGGGTTCTCCGGGTGTAAGTAGGGCGGAACTCCAGGTTGGGCGATGAGGCGTTTGACGGTGAGTTCACCATCCAAAGCGGCGATGACAATGTCAGAATCTTCCGCATCTAAGGCGCGGTCAACGAGGAGAAGGTCGCCGTTGAAAATACCTGCTCCTTGCATGGAATCTCCTGCGACGCGCACAGCATAGGTTGTGGCAGGGTGGGTGATGATGTTCTCGTCAAAGGAGAAGTCAGAGAAAAAATAATCCTGAGCAACGGAGGGGAAACCTGCATGAACGGCTTCCAGTGCTTCGGGTATCGGCCGTGGCGCGCGATGCAGCGAAGCAATAGAGAGGACATGCGTTTCTTCAGGTGAACTACTGTGCTTGTTCATATCGGCTCCTTTCTCACTCGAACTTCGAACATTTGTTCTATATCTGATTTTTCTCACGCCGTGTGACAAGTGAAAACGAGTGGTGAGCAGGTAGCCTGAGGAGGACCAACTATGAAAAAGCGCGGAATGACAGCCTTTTGAGGAGGCCATCACCCGCGCTGATAATCTTTGGAAATTAAAATTCCTACGCAATTTTTTCGGAAGTATCGTTTTCCTGGTGAATTCGAGGCAAACGAATTTCAAAATTCGCTCCACGAGGATCATCAACGACACGCACAGTACCACCATGAAGGCGAGCAGCCCAGCGAGCAATAGACAAGCCTAAGCCCGTACCGCCCGACGAGGTTCCTGGCCGGTGTTCTCCCTGAGCGAAACGCCTAAAGATGGTCTCGCGCTGAGCAGGGTCAATATATGAGCCAAAGTTCACCACATTAGTGACAATCTCATCGCCACGCGCCTCATAATGCGTGTCAATCAAAATATGCGTGTCATCAGGAGAGTGCTTCAACGCATTGTTAATGATATTGGTGAAAAGCTGGCTCAAACGTTGACGATCGCCCTCAATATCGAGATCCGGTGGCACATGCATCTCAATCTCGTGGTTATGCGAGGCGTCGGCAATCTCCAAAGGCTCGACCACCTCGTCCAAAAAATCGGCCATCGAGAAGGTCTGCACGTCCAAGCTGGCAGCACCCGCCTCCATGCGCGACAAATCCAAAAGGAAGGCAATAAGGTCAGAAAGACGGTGAGTTTGCGTGACGATGACCTCAAGATTAGCAGGGCTCGCCTCAACAACACCGTCAGCCATATTCTCCGCCTGCGCTTGCATCACTGCTACCGGAGTGCGCAACTCATGAGAAACGTTGGCAATCATGTCCTTACGCATCTGGTCCGCGTGCTCCAGCTCTTCGCTCATACGGTTGAAACTGATGGCAAGCTCACCCACTTCATCGGTGCTCGTCGGCTCAACACGAGTGTGATAGTTGCCTTGAGCCATATTCTCTGCAGCATCGCGAATTTGAGTGAGAGAGTACGTGAGGTAACGGGCAAAATAATGGCCGATGACGGCGAAAACGATCATCACGATCGGCAGGGAAATCCAGCCTGATAATCCTATGCGGCTCATCACCCAAGCAATGCAGAAGCTGATAGTTGCCGTAGAAACGAGCAAAAGCAAGATTTTGGCAGCCAAAGTAGTGTGCATAGGAAGCCACTCGTTGCGATGAGCACGGTTGAGTTCGGCCTGGTAGATGCGCGTAGAATGCTGGCTTTTTGCGAGTCTGCGGTAACGCACCTTCATGCCCCGACGAGGACGAGAGGAGGGCTTGCGAGCGCTGCGAGGGCTGGTGCCAGCGCAAGCAGGGGAGGGAGCGGAAGAATGATGGTGGTGTGCGCGCGGCAAGTTTTCTTGGGTAATGGGCTCGTCAGAAGGTTCTTTCATAGCTGCCTCGATGCGAAACGGATAAGCGGAAAGGGAAAAGTAAAGAAAAAAGAATGCCCCGCCAAACAGCGGGGCAATCACACATCAGGCTTGAGGTTCAGAAGTTGGCGGCTCGAAAGCGTACCCCACACCATGAACGGTACGAATCAGAGAAGCGCCGAGCTTATGACGCAAAGCCTTCACATGAGAATCAACAGTGCGCGTGCCAGAAGCATCCACCCAATCCCACACGTCCTCAAGCAGCCTCTCACGGCTCAACACCGTACGAGGACGGCGAGCCAGAGTAGCCAAGAGATCAAACTCGGTAGGGGTGAGATGGATGAACTCACCATCTTGCTTGACTTGGCGCTGAGCTGGATCAATCACCAAAGAGCCAAAGTCCAGAATCTTCTCATTCTGAGAGTTCTGAGCAATGACCTTGGCTCGTTCCACACGACGAAGCAGTGCCTTGCAGCGGGCAATCAGTTCGCGCATAGAGAAAGGCTTGGTCATGTAATCATCGGCACCAGCTGCCAAACCAGTCACCTTATCTTGCTCATCATCACGAGCAGTCAGCATCAAAACAGGAACCATGCGCTGAGAAACGATCTTGCGCGTGGCCGTTAACCCGTCCATGACGGGGAGCATGACGTCCATGATAATCAGATCAGGCTTGAGCTGAGCTGCTGCAATAACAGCATTCTGGCCATCGCCTACCACGCGCGCATTCCAGCCTTCGCTCGAAAGGCGCTGGGCAATAGCAGTAGCCAAGGTCGGCTCATCCTCCACTACCAAGATAGTTGGCGGCTCCTGATTAACAGCAGTCAGTGAGGAATCCAACATGATTCTCCCTTCGCTTAGTCTTCAGGCTCAAAGATTACAGCAGAAAGTGGAGGAACGGTAATATAAGCCGAAGCAGGGCGAGAGTGGAACGGGCCACCGGTTGCCTCAAATGGCTCATTATGTGCGCCATTACCGTCATACTTCACATCATCTGTGTTAATCACTTCGTGCCAGCGTCCGCCCTGTGGAAGGGCGAGCTGGTAATTATTCCACTGAGAACCAGAGAAGTTCACGACCACGACAACGGGATGACCAGCCTTGTCATAACGCACATACGAAAGGGTGTTATGGTCGGAATCATCCGAAGTGAGCCACTGGAAGCCTGACTGGTCAAAGTCCAACTCCCACAGGGCAGGAGTGTTGCGATAGTACTCGTTGAGGTCAGCAACCAGAGTCTGAACACCCTTGTGGTCAGGCGAGCTCAAGCACGTCCAATCCAGCGACTCATTGCTATTCCACTCGTTGAACTGGGCGATTTCATTGCCCATGAAGCTCAACTTGCGGCCAGGGTGCGTCCACTGATAGGCGAAGAGCTCACGCACTTGGGCGAAACGCTCCGGGTCACTTCCTGGCATCTTGCCAATCAAGGAGTGCTTGCCGTACACAACTTCGTCGTGAGAGATTGGCAAAACGTAATGCTCCGAGTAGGCGTACACCAAGGAGAAGGTGATCTCATTGTGGTGCCACTTGCGGTTAATAGGTTGTTCGGCCATGTACTGCAAGGTGTCGTGCATCCAACCCATATTCCACTTGAAGCCAAAGCCCAAGCCGCCTGCCGAAGTAGGAGCAGTAACTCCTGGCCATGCGGTCGACTCTTCGGCGATGATCACCGTGCCCGGGTTGTTCTTATATGCCGTAGCCGTTGCTTCCTTCAGGAAGTCGATAGCCTCGAGGTTCTCGCGGCCACCGTAACGGTTTGGACGCCACTCGCCAGGCTTACGCGAGTAATCGAGGTAGAGCATGGAGGCCACGGCGTCCACGCGCAAACCATCAACGTGGAATTCCTTCATCCAGTAAATGGCATTCGCGACGAGGAAGTTGCGCACCTCATTGCGGCCAAAGTTGAAGATGTACGTGCCCCAATCTGGCTGTTCACCGCGCAGAGGATCAGGGTTTTCGTACAGAGGGGTGCCATCGAAGCGGGCGAGGGCGAAATCATCCTTAGGGAAGTGGGCAGGAACCCAATCCATAATGACGCCAATGCCAGCTTCATGAGCGCGATCCACAAGGTAGCGGAAATCATCAGGAGAGCCGAAACGCGAATCAGGAGCGTAATAGCCCGTCACCTGGTAGCCCCAAGAACCAGCGAATGGGTGCTGAGCCAGCGGCAGGAATTCCAAGTGAGTAAAGTGCTCTTGCTTAACGTAGGCGATGAGCTTGTCGGCCATATCGCGATAGCTCAGTCCGCGAATCCAGGAGCCTGCATGAACCTCATAAATGCTCATCGGAGCATTGTGAGCGTTCTTCTCGCGCCTTTGCTCCATCCAAGCGTTATCTTGCCACTCGTAGGTAGAATCCACGACGATACTTGCCGTACGCGGCGGTACTTCGTGGCTAAACTCCATCGGGTCGCACTTTTCCGTCCACTCATTATTGGCATTGAGAATCTGGTACTTGTACTTCATACCAGCGCGCAAGCCTGGAATGAAGATTTCCCAAATGCCGGAGTGTCCCATCGAACGCATGGCGTACTTGCGGCCATCCCAGCCGTCAAAGTCACCGATAACGCGAACCACATGGGCGTTTGGTGCCCACACAGCGAAGGAAACACCGCTCAGTGTGTGCGATTCAGGGTCATCAGGAGAGCCCATCGGGTCGTCGAAGGTGCGCACATGAGCGCCGAGTACAGTCCATAGGCGTTCGTGACGTCCCTCGCCAATGAGGTATTCGTCCATCTGGCCAACTGTAGGAAGGAATCGGTAAGCGTCATCTTCGAGCAGGCGAGTGCCATCTTCGTATTGTGTGCGAACGCGATAGTCAGGAACAGTATAAGAGCCATCTTCACCACGGTGTGAAGGTACTACTGCAACGAAAACTCCATTCCACTCGTGCCGCGCTGGGAATTCACCATCTGCAGTGATAATCGTCACTTGCTTTGCCAGAGGCTTGAGGACGCGCACCGTTGTACGTCCTGCGTTCTGTGGATGCTGGTGAGCGCCCAGAATCGCATGCGGGTTGTAAAAGACGCCGTTGGATACAGCGTCCAGATCATTATGGTCAACCGCCAGCGGTTTGGCCGGCGTCATTGTCAAATCATCAGCCATACCTTCACAGTACATGATTTTCACAAAGTTGCGTGGTTTTCGTGAAGAACAAACGCCGAAAACTTTATTTTGTGTTCATTTTTCTGAACAAAGTCGGCCAAAGACGGCCTGAGATGGCCCCAAGACGGCCTTAAGGGCATGAACCTTCACTTAAAGTCCACACTCAAGAGCATAATAGTTGAGTTTACGCGGAAAAATTACTACTGTTGGGAGTTTTACTTCTCAGCAGGGTGGGGGTCTTACATGGCATATCAAGTTGGTGATACTGTCGTCTATCCACGTCATGGTGCTGCCCGCGTGGTGGATATTTTTGAGCGCGAGCTTCGAGGAGTGAAGCGTCAGTACATCAAGCTGCAAGTTCTTTCTACCATTGCCGACAATGACCTTGCTATCGAGCTTCCAATTGACAACTTGAAGAAGGTCGGTGTTCGTGACATCGTTGATGCTTCGGCCATTGATGCTGTTTTTGAGGTGTTGCGTACTCCAATTGAGGAAGAAAAGACGAATTGGTCTCGTCGTTACAAGCTCAATGTGGAGAAAATTGACTCTGGTGATGTGGATAAGATCGCTGAGGTGATTCGCGATCTGGCCCAGCGTGACGATGAGGAGCATGGTCTTTCTGCTGGTGAGAAGCGCATGCTGGTGAAGGCTCGCGCTGAGCTTTCTTCAGAGATCGCTCTTGCTGAGAAGATTAGCACTGAAGAGGCAGAGCATTTGCTCGATGTGAACTTGGGTTACGCTCGCCCTACAAAGGAAGATCTTTCCCATCACGCTCAATTCCCTGATGAGCCGGCAAGTGAAACGCTGAACCGTATTGCTAACGAGAAGAAGGCAAGCAAGAAGCGCAAGTCTGCCTAATAGTTTCACTACGCGCTTCGTGTAGTGTGCAGAACAGTGGAGGGCGATGACGGTTTCCGTCATCGCCCTCTTGCATTGATAGCTGGCGGTTATACCACTTGTGCGAGTGGCTTATCGGTCAACTCGTGAGGCTGCTCCTGTTAGATGAGGATGTCGCTCTCCTGGATGAGAAGTGAAATCCTCGGCTCAGCATTCTTGGCCGATACAGTCAGCGAATCCACTCCTAGGAACTTCTTTACTGGAATTGCGGAAACAGAGAGATTTCCATCGCAGGGTATCCCGCCAATGCTCTTCATATCAACCGCACGACGTTCATCACCCTTATTAAGAGTGATCGTGAAGTCAGCCTGATATATCTCCGGATCATCAGATTTGCACGCGAAGAACACGTAATAATAGTTCTGTGAAGAACTCGCCTTTGCAATTTTTGTAGTGGGGGTGAGAGACGGGGCGTGTTTCTGAGTAACTAACGGGCCTAATGTGCGAACATGAGCTTGCTGTGACGAATCCTTTTCAGCCTGTTTCCACACGGTTTCTTGTACGAACTTTTCGTATGCTTCCTTTGAAACAAGTTTGTCTGTAGGAAAGAGAGCTGTTTTGTTGATGCCGTATCCACCAATGTGGTTAACAGACTTCAACACCACGGGCTTTGCATCCTTGTGTTGAGAGGAGTTTGAGCAACCAGCAGTGATCAGCCCTGTTGTCAGAGAAAGCACAACTGCACTTGCCAGCGCTGTGCAGCGGCGAAGAATGGGGTGAAACATAGTTTCACCTTCTTACTTCAACAAGACCAATGGCGATGGTCATCGCTAGTAGCGCGATGAAAGATACTGCTACTGATGTAGCTCGTTTTATGATCTTCATGGTCGATCCAATCTTGTTATGTTTGCATATACTGTGCCTTTATGGTGTTGAGTAGCTCAAGAGAATGAACTCTCGAGGAGAATCAGAGGACAGGAGAAATGAGCAGCAGGAATACTCGATATCTTCAGTATTCATATTGGTTCTCAGCCCTGCGAACCGCGGTTAAGGGAATCGCACCACTACTCAGCGTAGTGGTCTAGTACATCACATGCAGTTACGGCAGATAGCGGGGTCAATTCTGAGCTCTGTGGGTGAGCTCAGTCCTTCTCTTTCCAGAGAAAAGAATTAATCAAAGGCTCAGAAAATTATTGGGGAAAGAAAGATTAACACTAATAACGTGTTATCAGAGCTGATAGGAAAATGCCGGGAAGAGAGCTCCTCCCAAGGATAGAAACTCGCTTCCCGGCAGCGCTGAAATGAACTGGTTGTACCTAGACCTCAGCGGGCTGGTAATCTTTAGAGCTCCTTACGCAAAGAGCGAGCAAGGGACTGCGAAACTGCCCAGATAACGCTGGAAATCGTAACAATGGCAAAGCTAGGTGGGACAGGTACGGCTGCAGCAATAAACAAACCACCCCAAATCGAAACCAAGCAAATAAAGCTTGCCCACAACATAGAAGCGAGGGGAGAACGAGCGAAAACCTGAGCCGCAGCAGCGGGAGTGACCACCAAAGCAAAGATGAGCAAAGTACCCACCGCTTGCACAGAAATAGTAATCACAGCAGACATCATCGCCATGAAAATCATATTTATCGCCTGAATCGGAATGCCCTTGGCCTGAGCAACATTCTCATCCACCGTGCTAAAGAGCAAAGGGCGGTAAATAATCGGCAAAACTACCAGCAAAACAACGTCAACACCGGCAATGACGAGCAGCTGAGAAGGCGAAACCGTGAGAATCGAGCCGAAGAGAATCGACTGCATCTGAGCGTTCGCAGCGCTTGACATACGAGCAAAGAACAAGCCTAAGCCCATGGCAAACGCAAGAATCGAGCCAGTCGCCACCTCGCGCTTACTCGCCTTCTTACCCATCGCTCCAATCGTGAGAGCACCGGCGAGGGCGAAAACACCCAAGCCCAAACTCACCGGCAAACCGAGCAGAGCAGCACCAGTAGCGCCAGGCAGACCAATATGAGCCAGAGCATGCGCGGCAAAAGCCGTCTTTCGAGCAATCACAAAGTAACCAATAATGCCTGCGGTAATAGAAATGAGGAAGCCAGCAATAAAAGCATTCACCATAAAGGGTGTCTGCAAAGTAGAGAGAAGAGAAGTATTCATCAGCGCACCTCCATTTGACGAGCGTTATCATCGGCCGGCTTGTTATCCGAGTGGAAGCGAGCAGCCTCAGCAGGGGTATGAGTGTGAATCGGGCGGTTTTCAGGCTCGACATGCGGGTCAGGGCGGACGAACATATCGCCCTGAACAGTCTTCAGGACCTCCACCTTCGTGCCATACAAGTGAGTGAGAAGTTCAGAATCCATCATGTGGCCGATCGGAGCGTAGTGAGGGTGACCATCCAGCAGGTAAATAGCGCCCGTCAAAATAGGCAGCAACACATTGAGATCATGCGCCACGATCTGAATGGTCATGCCAAGGTCTTCAGCCAAGTGAGCAAGCACATCCACCAAGTCGCGCTGGCCAGCAATATCAAGATTTGCCAACGGCTCGTCGAGCAGCAGAAGCTCAGGGTCGGAAACAAGAGCTTGAGCGATAGCAACGCGCTGGCGCATACCGCCTGACATTTCCGAGAGGCGCAGCTTGCGATGGTTTTCGATGCCGGCGAGCTGGAGAGCTTGGGTGATTTTGTCGCGCTGCTGGTCGCTCATGCGGTGAATGCCGAAGCGCGTGCCATCTAAGCCCAGGCGCACCGACTGCTCTGCAGTGATATTCGAATCGATGTCGGAAGCGTAGTTTTGCGGAACATAGCCGATTTTCTCGTTGGCTTTTCCTGCTGGCAGGCCCAGAACTTCGACGCTTCCGTTGCTCAGGTGCAGCAAGCCTAGTTCGACATCGAGCAGAGTGGTTTTACCAGCTCCGTTGGTTCCCACGATGGCGGTGACAGTGCCGCGGGGAATGGAGAAGTTGCCGTCGGTCCAGATGACGCGATGGCCGCGCGTTACCGTGGCGTTGGTGAAGCGCACGGAGGGGGAGGGTTGTGCGCCGTGTTGTTGCGTGCTGTGTTGTTGCGCGCTGTTCTGTTGCGCGTGGTGTGCGTCGCGGTGTGCGCCGAGGTTTTCCTGCGCACCTTGTTGTACGCTCTGTTGTACGTTGTGCTGCTCTATTTCGCTCATGCTTCTATTCTTCCTCGCTTTTGTTTCTGCCGTTTGCCTAGCTCTCAATTTCGAAATAACTTGACAGTATACGCATTTGAGCTCGACGTATGCAAGCCGGTAGTATGAAATTCATGGCACAAGGTAAGGCACAAGTTTTAGATGGTCGCGTGTGCGCGGCTGAGGTGAAGAAAGACCTCGCTTCTCGCGTTGGGGCACTGGTCGCTGCTGGGCACCGCCCTGGTTTGGGAACGCTTCTGGTGGGGGACGATGTCGCTTCGCATAAGTACGTCGCTGGCAAGCAGCGCGATTGCGCCCAAGTTGGTATTGCTTCCCTTTCTGCTGAGCTCCCTCAGTCGGCGTCGACAGCTGATGTGCTGGAGCAAGTGGAGAAGTTCAACTCTGACCCTGCTTGCGATGGTTTTATCGTTCAGCTTCCCCTACCTGCTCAGGTGGACCGCGATACTGTGCTCAACGCGATTGACCCTGATAAGGATGCCGACGGATTAACAGCGCAAAGTTTGGGGCGTTTGATGCTTTCCGTCTCTGGTGAGCTCAATTCTTCTGTAGCCTGCACCCCTCGTGGCATCGTGAAAATTTTAGATTTTTATAGCATTTCCCTAGCTGGCGCCGTTGTTGCAGTAGTTGGCAGAGGATTAACGGTGGGCAGGCCTCTGACAGCTCTTCTGACCAGAAAAAATATTAATGCCACAGTCATTGCCTGCCATACGGGCACTCGCGATCTGGGAGCGCTCACTCGCCAAGCCGATGTCGTGGTTTCTGCTGCCGGTAAGGCTCACTTGATCACCGCTGACATGCTGCACCCGGGTGCTGTGCTGGTGGACGTGGGCATTTCCCGAGGAAGTGTGGACCCAGTGAGCGGAAAGATGCATATTGAAGGCGACTTTGACCCTTCCTGCTATGAGGTTGCTTCCGCTTACACGCCTAACCCAGGTGGAGTTGGGCCGATGACTCGTGCCATGCTGCTGGAAAACGTGGTGGAAGCTGCAGAGCGCAAGTACTTGCACAGCTGACAAGCATCTGCATAGCTGAAGGGCGGCGCACTGCGTGGCTGTGTTGTGCAACTGTGTGGTGGAGCCATGGTGAGCGCACGGCACGTGCGCGGATCAGTGCAAACGAATGGTGTGTCGTGGGTGAAGAGGCGCAGTGATAATCTTGAGCGACACGCCGTAACGACACGCCCGAAGTATACAGAGAGAATGATTGTAACGGCAAAGTTACAGTCTGAGCGAAAAGATACGCGCTATGCGTTAGTATCGAAAAGGTGCTTGGGCGGGAGTGTACCTACCGCAATGTCGGCAAGTATTCACCGTGCGGGCCCAGCGTCCAAGAAGGCGCTCATAAGTGAAGAACGATTTTATCCAAACTATCAAGAAACGTATCAATCTATGTCTGATACCAACGCAGAGGTTCAGAAGGTCGCCATTAACGACATTGGCACCAAGGAAGACTTCATTAAGGCGGTCGACTCTACCATCAAGAACTTTGATGATGGAGACATCGTTACCGGAACCGTCGTGTCCGTTGACCACGACGAGGTTCTGCTTGACATCGGTTACAAGACCGAGGGTGTCATTCCGTCCCGCGAGCTGTCCATCCGCAAGGATGTTGACCCAGATGAGGTCGTGAAGCTGGGCGATCAAATTGAGGCTCTTGTCGTCACCAAGGAAGACAAGGAAGGTCGTCTGATCCTCTCGAAGAAGCGTGCTCAGTATGAGCGTGCTTGGGGTCAGGTCGAGCAGATCAAGGAGAATGACGGCGTCGTCGAGGGTACCGTCATCGAAGCTGTTAAGGGCGGCTTGATCGTCGATATCGGTCTGCGCGGCTTCCTGCCAGCATCTCTGGTTGAAATGCGTCGCGTTCGTGACCTGTCTCCATACATCGGCACCACCATCAAGGCCAAGGTGCTCGAGCTCGACAAGAACCGCAACAACGTTGTGCTCTCTCGTCGTCAATACCTCGAGGAGACCCAGTCTGAGGTTCGTGCTGAGTTCATGAACAAGCTCAAGAAGGGCCAGATTCGCGAGGGTACCGTTTCCTCCATCGTCAACTTCGGCGCATTCGTCGACTTGGGCGGTGTGGACGGACTCATCCACGTCTCCGAGCTGTCTTGGAAGCACATCGACCACCCATCCGAGGTTGTCAAGGTTGGTCAGAAGGTCACCGTCGAGGTTCTCGACGTCGATCTCGACCGCGAGCGCATCTCCCTGTCTCTCAAGGCAACCCAGGAAGATCCATGGCAGAAGTTCGCACGTACCCACGTGCCAGGCCAGATCGTCAAGGGCAAGGTCACCAAGATCGTTCAGTTCGGCGCATTCGTTGCCGTTGAGGACGGTATTGAAGGCCTCGTTCACATCTCCGAGCTTGCTGATCGTCACGTGAACAACCCAGCAACCGTGGTTGAGCAGAACGAGCCAATCTTCGTCAAGGTGATCGACGTCGACCTCGATCGTCGTCGCATCTCTCTGTCCCTCAAGCAGGCCACCGACTCCGTCGACCCAGCTTCCGAGGACTTCGATCCAGCTCTGTATGGCATGCCAGCAGAGTACGACGAAGAGGGCAACTACAAGTACCCAGAAGGCTTCGACCAGAACACCAACGAATGGTTGCCTGGCTACGAACAGCAGCGTGAAGAGTGGGAGCAGCAGTACGCTGCCGCCCGCGAGCTGTGGCAGGAGCACAAGGCATTTGTTGCCAAGCTGCGCGCCGCTGCAGAGAAGTCTGCTGAAGAGGACCACGAGGCTGGTAACGAGGCTGAGGCTCAGGCTGAGGCTCCAGCAGCAGCTGAGGAAGCACCAACCACTTACCACTCTGAGGTTTCCAACGAGGGTACTCTGGCTTCTGATTCCAAGCTCGCTGAGCTGCGCAACAAGCTGCTCAACAACCAGGAGTGAGCCACTCTGTGACTCAGCAACAGCTGAGCGAACTGCTGAACAAGCTCTTATAGCGTGATCAGCAGCGCGAGAAAGGGAAGGGGACGTCTACGGACGTCCCCTTTTGCGTATCAGCGTAATTATTTTCATTATTGTAAAATTCACTGAAGGAAAAGTATTCAGTGAAAGAAATTCCGCATTTTTGTACAACCTAGCGTGACATAATCAAGCAAGGGATAGGAGAGACAATCCTTTGAGGCCTAGTGGGGGTTCAATGTTTTCTCGCGTCGCGGTAACTGGCGGTATTGGCGCCGGTAAATCAACCATTACAAAGCACTTGCAGGAGCGAGGAGCCTTCGTTATCGACTACGACGTGGTGAGTAGAGAAATCGTTGCCCCGGGGACCGACGGCCTGCGCCGCGTTGTTGACCTGTTTGGCTCGGAGGCTCTCAACGCAGACGGAACAATGAACCGCAAATGGGTCAGTCATGAAGTTTTCGGTCGTCCTGACCTGCGCAAACGTTATGAATCTATCATCCACCCGCTTATTTTTGCTGACGCAGAAAAACAAGAATCGGACTGGATTGCCTCGCTGGCAGGCCGATGCGAACTGTCCCAAGGAAACGGGCGCTCTGGCCATTACTGCAAGCCGGGTAGTCCCCACCGCATCGTCATTCATGAAATTCCTCTGCTCGCAGAAACGGGAATTGCACGCTGGTTTGACACTGTTATTGATATTGAAGCACCCGAAGAGGTGCGCATTCAGCGTCTCGTTGAATCGCGTAATCTCAACCGTGCAGAAGCGCGAGCTCGCATTGCCTCGCAAGCCAGTGAAGAGCAGAGGCGCCAGATTGCCACTTATGTGATCAACTCGGACAAGCCACTGCAAGAGGTGTATGACGAAGCCGATCGCATTTACGATAAGCTGTGCCACCTCGAAGGTTGAGGCCGCGGTAAGCCGAGCTGTGCACTAAACTCAGCGCAATCCCGCGGTAAAACACTTAAAGCCCCATAGGACTGTGAAGGAAAGCTGTGTCAGGTTTAAGCCAAGAATTCGTTGAAGAGTATGGCATCAAACGCACCAACAAGCCTTTCGTGGTGAAAGCGCCCTACAAGCCCAGCGGCGACCAGCCTCAAGCAATCCAACAAATCGTCGATCGCATCAATGCCGGCGAAACCGACGTCGTTTTGCAAGGCGCCACCGGAACAGGTAAAACAGCAACCGCCGCCTGGGTTATCGAAAAGCTGCAACGTCCAACGCTCATCATCGAGCCCAACAAAACCCTGGCTGCACAGCTGTGCTCCGAGCTACGCCAGCTCATGCCTGATAACGCCGTCAACTACTTCGTTTCCTACTACGACTACTACCAGCCAGAAGCCTACATTCCTCAGACGGACACGTTCATCGAAAAGGATTCCGACATTGATGACAACGTAGAACGCCTGCGCCATGCAGCAACCGCAGCACTTCTCACTCGTCGCGATTGCGTCGTAGCGACAGTCTCCTGCATTTATGGCTTGGGTACGCCAGAAGAGTACGCCAAGCAAATGCTGTTCTTGCAACAAGGCCAAGAGATTGACAGGCAACAGTTACTGCGCCGCTTCGTCGACATGCAGTACAAGCGCAATGATCTGGCCTTCACGCGCGGTACTTTCCGCGTGAAAGGCGACACCGTCGAAATCATCCCTGTGTACGAGGAGAACGCCATTCGCCTCGAATTCTTCGGCGACGAAATCGACCGCATCACCACGCTCAACCCGATCACCGGCGATGAAATTGGGGAAGAGGAGCAAATCCAGATTTTCCCCGCCACTCAGTATGCCAATGGCCCGGAGCGCACGAAGCACGCCATTCAGACCATTCAAGAGGAACTGGACGAGCAGCTCGCCACATTCAAGAAGGAAGGCAAGCTCCTCGAAGCTCAGCGTTTGCAACAGCGCACTTCGTACGACCTGGAAATGCTCTCTCAAGTAGGAACCTGCGCGGGTGTGGAGAACTATTCTCGCCACTTTGACCAGCGAGCAGCAGGAACACCACCGCACACGCTGCTGGACTTCTTCCCCGATGATTTCCTGCTCATCATCGATGAGTCGCATGTCACCGTCCCCCAGATTGGTGGCATGTACCACGGCGATATGTCACGCAAGCGCACACTCGTGCAATACGGTTTCCGTCTGCCCTCGGCTATGGATAACCGCCCGCTGAAGTGGGATGAGTTCGAAAGCCATATCGGTCAAACGATCTACTTGTCCGCAACTCCGGGCGACTATGAGCGTGACCGCAGCGATGGGGTGGTGGACCAGGTGATCCGTCCAACAGGCCTTCTCGACCCTCTCATCGACGTTCGCCCGACGAAAGGCCAGATTGACGACCTTCTCGACGAGATCAACCAAACCGTTGCTCGTGGTGAGCGCGCATTGGTGACGACTTTGACGAAGAAGATGGCAGAAGACCTCTCTGACTACCTGCTTGACCATGGCGTCAAAGTGAAATACTTGCACTCGGATATTGACACGTTGAAGCGCGTGGAATTGCTGCGCGAACTGCGAGAAGGCAAGATCGACGTCATCGTAGGTATCAACCTCTTGCGAGAGGGTTTGGATTTGCCTGAAGTATCCTTAGTGGCAATCTTGGACGCTGATAAAGAAGGCTTCCTGCGCTCGTATCGCTCTCTTATTCAGACGATCGGTCGCGCGGCGCGTAATGTGCACGGCCATGTGGTGATGTATGCCGATACAGTCACCGACTCCATGCGCCAGGCGATTGACGAGACGAAGCGTCGCCGTAGCGTTCAGGAAGCGTACAACAAGAAGCATCATCGCACGCCTCAGCCTCTGGTCAAGAAGATCACTGACGTCAACGACATGATCGCCAAGGAAGACGTCGATACGCAAAGCTTGCTGGCCGGAGGTTACCGTAAATCCACCTCGGCGGCAAGCTCGCATTACGGAATCCCAGCCCAGGACGAGCAAGAGATTACCAGGAGGCATGAGGAGCTCGAGAAGGCTGGAATGCCAGCCGAAGAGCTCAACTCTCTCATCCGCGAACTGGATGCAAAGATGAGGCAAGCCTCCGAGCAGTTGCAGTTTGAGCTGGCCGCTCGACTGCGCGATGAGATCATGGATTTGAAGAAGGAATTGAGGGCGATGATTCGCGCTCAAAAATGAGCAGAGTAAGCGAAACTTTCCCCGTGATTTCGCCGCTTATTTGGGTGTGTTGTGCGTTAGGGGCTGGCGCTAAGATAGAGGCGTCAAGGACTGGCGCGGCCTTCTACATCGTGATGGCTTGGCTATCAGGGTTGGAATAGTCCGCTGGCTCGCGATCAGTCAACACTCAAGTGAGGTATGAATTCATGCGCAAAGGCAAGATCGTAAACACTCAGGGTCCAGCAGTTGAGGGTTATGAGAACGCTCTCAAGCTTGTGCAGGCCGGCATGGATGTGGCACGTCTGAACCGCTCTCACGGCACTGTCGAGGAGCATCTCGCTAACTACAACAATCTGCGTAAGGCTGCTCAGGAGGCTGGCCGTAACCTCGCCATCCTCGTGGATATCCAGGGTCCAAAGATCCGTTGCGGTTGGTTCAAGAAGAATGCCGAGGGTGAAGACAAGGTCGTCCTGAAGGAAGGCCAGGAGTTCACCATTTCCAACGATCCAAAGATCATTGGTGATGAAACCCACACGGGCTGCACTTTCGAAGGTTTGCCTCAGGATTGCCACCCAGGTGATCCAATCCTCATCGACGATGGTAAGGTTCGCCTCGAGGTTACCTCGGTTGAGGGCAACGAAGTTCACACCAAGGTTGTCGTGGCTGGTCCAGTGAGCTCCCACAAGGGCATCAACCTTCCAGGCGTCGCCGTCTCCCTCCCAGCTCTGACCGAGAAGGATGAGGCTGATCTGCGTTGGGGCGTCAAGGTTGGCGCTGACATCATCGCTATGTCCTTCGTGCGTTCCGCAAAGGACATCGAGCGTGCACACGAGATCATGGACGAAGAGGGTCGTCGCGTCCCGATCGTCGCAAAGATCGAGAAGCCACAGGCAGTGGAGAACCTCGAAGAGATCGTTAAGACCTTCGACGGCATCATGGTTGCTCGTGGCGATATGGCAGTTGAGATGCCATTCGAAGAGGTCCCGCTGGTCACCTACCAGTGCATCGAGCTGTGCCGCAAGTACGCCAAGCCATGCATCGTGGCAACCGAGGTTCTTGGCTCCATGGTCAACTCCCCAGTTCCATCCCGTGCAGAGGCTTCCGATTGCGCTAACGCCATGCTCGGCGGCGCCGATGCAACCATGACCTCCAACGAGACCGCAATGGGTAAGTACCCATTCGACACCGTCAAGGCAATGGCTCGCATCTCCAACTACGCAACCGAGAAGGGCTACAACCGCATTCCAAAGCTCGACCCAGCAAAGATCGACCTTTCCAACGGCGGCGCAACTGCACTCTCTGCTGTTGAGTTGGCTGAGAAGTCCGGTGTAAAGGCAATCGTTACCTTCACCGATAACGGCCGCGCTGTGAACCAGATCTCTCGCTTCCGTCCACAGGCTCCAATCTTCGGCTTCACCACCGATGCTCACAACTTCGGCTGGATCACCCTGTCTTGGGGCACCACTGCTGTGATGAGCGAGAAGAAGGCTTCCGAGCTCTCCAAGGCTGAGCTTCTCTCCTTCGTGGATGAGACCCTCAAGGCTAAGGGTGCTGTGAAGGCTGGCGATCAGGTTGTCGTCTCCCTCTCTGAGGCTGGCGAGCTGCTCGATGGCGAAGAGTCCGTCATTCTGCACACTGTTGCCTGAGCTTACTGAAGTAATTTCAGAATAATCAGCTGAAGGGTGTTGCTACAGAGTTCTGTAGCGACACCCTTTTTCATGTGTGCTGGAGTGTATGCCGCGTTGACAATCTTCAGCATGAAAAATGCCCGTCAGGGAACAAAGGAAGTTCCTAGGCGGGCATGAGTTTATGAGGATCAGTAATTCACTGATCCAAGCCGCGGTTGACAGCGTGAAGCACGGCGATCACCGTCTTGGCGTCGAGAATTTCACCGCTCAAAACCATCGAATAGGCCTCGTCGAGGGTGAGCCAACGAATGGAGGAGCGGCGCATATCAATGCCCTTCACCTCACGAGAAACGTCGGTCAGGCCATTAGCCAAGAAGAGGGAAGTGTAGTGAGTCGAGTAGCTTGGCGTGTTGATGAAGCGCAGAATTTGCGTGTAATTCTCAGCAACCAAACCAGCTTCCTCGCGCAGCTTCTTTGCTGCGGTCTTCACTGGGTCTTCGCCTTCTACCTCCGCGTGGCCTGCAGGAATTTCCAAGGTCCAACGGTGTGTAGGAATGCGGTACTGCTCGATGAATGGAATTTTCCCGTCGCCGCCGACAGCAAACACGGCAACAGTGTCCCCGCGATGAGTGTGAACGATTTTGCGAGAGAAGTGTCCAAAATTCGCTGCGTGAAGGTTAACTTTCTCCACCTGGAAGTAGAAGGCGTCATCGATAGTTTCGCGAGAGTCTTCCACAACCGGAGGAACACGCCATGGATCAAAACGTCGATAAGTCTCGTCCGCCATAAAAATCTCCTTTGTGGATCGGGGCGGATCAGCATGATGACACTGGTCCCTACTATCTATTTTAGATTCAGCGGTCTAGATTGGTAGCTTACCACGCCGTACACGCCGATGTGTTTGCCGGTGAGGTGTTTGTGATACACTAATGCAGTCATTGAGAAAGCCTCAGTATCCCAACCGGTAGAGGAGACAGACTCAAAATCTGTACAGTGTGGGTTCGAATCCCTCCTGAGGCACTTTTATGAACAGATCTCCAGAGCGGCAGATCTGTCCTCCTGAGAAAGGCAGTGACATGGCAAGTCAGAAGAAAGAGACTGCAAACGAGGAAATCCCTCGTCGTGTGGTAGTCGCTGAAGACGAGGCCCTTATCCGCCTCGATATCATTGAATCTTTAAAATCCGCTGGTTATGACGTCGTCGGTGAAGCTGCCAATGGTGCAGAAGCCATCGACTTGGCTCGTGCCAACCACCCTGATGTGGTGATCATGGATGTGAAGATGCCAGGAACTGACGGCATTACCGCTGCCAAGACGATTACCGATGAAGGCATCGCCCCGGTCGTCATGCTCACGGCATTCTCGCAGAAAACTCTCGTCCAGCAGGCTGGCGAGGCAGGCGCTATGGCTTACGTGGTCAAGCCTTTCGTTCCGGAAAAGCTGTTCCCTGCCATTGAGATTGCCATGACGCGATTCCAGCAAATGCAAATTTTGCGCGACCAGGTTTCTGACCTGAAGGAACGCTTCGAAGCTCGCAAGAAGATTGACCACGCCAAGGGTCTGCTCCAAGAGAACATGGGCTTGAGTGAATCGGAAGCCTTCCGCTGGATTCAGAAGACGTCGATGGATCGTCGCCTGACCATGGCAGAGGTTGCTGAAGCAGTGATTGCACAGGTCAAGGGCTGAGCTAATTCAATAAGAGCTTGGCTAAGAAGAATCTCGGTCAGCAAGAGCTTGGTTAACAAGAACGGTAAAGCTGGTATCTTCGGATACCAGCTTTTTTATTCTCATCAGTGTGAGGGCATCTCTTTGTTCCTCACAGCTGAAGTCGGTACTCTTAAAGTATGAGCGAAACGAGCACGGGTATGAATGAAGCACAGGAAAGCCAGAGCGAAAGCGTCGCACAGGCACAGGCGGTTATGATGACCGCAGCGGGCAAAGAGCTTGCCCCTGATAATCCTGAGCTGCTCACGACAACAGCAGGGCAGGGCGAGCCAGAGGAAATGACCGACGACAAGATTGCCGAAGGTGTCGCCAAGGCCGTCGCTAAGGAAAAAGACAGGAGTTTGGAGGAGCTGGAGGCCAGTATTCCTCAAGTTCCCAAGATTACCAACCCGAAAGGCCGCCTTCTTGTGGTTGACGGTCATTCTCTCGCCTTCCGCGCTTGGTACGCCTACAACGCCGATAATTTCACCAACGGTAAAGGCCAAGCAACCAACGCGGTGTACGGCTTTATGAGTATGCTCTCTGATGTGTGCCGCAAAGAAAAGCCAACTCACCTCGCTGTCGCTTTTGATGTGAAAGGCGGCACCTTCCGTAATGTGATGCTCGGTGGTTATAAAGCTACCCGTACTACCGCACCTGAGGAATTGTTGAGCCAGCTGCCGCTGATTCAACGCATGCTCCATGCTCTGACCATTCCCTACATCGAAGTGCCCGGCTATGAGGGCGATGATGTGATCGCAACTCTGGCCGCCCAAGGTGAGCTTCACGGCTACCAAACCCTCGTGCTTTCTGGCGACCGTGACTCTTTCCAGCTTATTGACGACAACGTGACGGTTCTCTACCCGGGTTATCACTTCTCTGACCTCAAACATATGACGGCACAAGCCGTGTTGGAGAAATATAAGGTCACTCCTCGCCAATATCCTGATCTCGCGGCAATTCGTGGCGAGACCTCCGACAACATTCCTGGCGTTCCTGGGGTCGGTGACGGCTTTGCGGCGAAGTGGATCAACCAGTATGGCTCGCTCGCTCGGCTGGTTGCGCATGCCGATGAGCTCACTGGCAAGAAGGGTGCGGCTTTTGCTGAGATGACCGACCAGGTGATGCTTAATCGCTGTATTAACGTGGTGCGTCGCGATGTTGATTTCACCGTCGATTTTGACGCGCTCAAGATTACCACTGTGGATGTTCCTGCCCTCGACGCTATTCTTTCTGAGCTCAACTTTGGCCCGCATACGCGCCAACGCCTGCTCGATACTTTCGCGCAAGGTCAGAGTGCTGGCGCTGGTCAGGGTGCTAGCGCTGGTCAGAGTGCTGGCGCTGGTCAGGGTGCTAGCGCTGGTCAGAGTGCTGGCGCTGGTCAGGGTGCTAGCGCTGGTCAGAGTGCTGGCGCTG